>Ga0209970_1000003_pt1 | contig 32018 bp, 41 predicted proteins | sample InoplaCoSAM_FD_187585 | JGI IMG/M metagenome (GOLD analysis project Ga0209970, IMG submission 187585) | Arabidopsis thaliana rhizosphere microbial communities from the Joint Genome Institute, USA, that affect carbon cycling - Inoculated... | ecosystem: Host-associated > Plants > Roots >...
ATTAGCGAACATCTAAATGATGAATTTCATAAAATTAGATACGATGAGGATGGAAGTTTAATATATGATTTTAGACTTGTAATTTTCATAGATGATTTAGACCGATGCACTCCAGAAAGAGCATTGGAAATTTTAGAGTCGATAAAAACTTTCTTTGACATTGAGGGAATAATCTATGTCATTGGCATGGATCCTAGAACGATAGATCCTATTATTATGACTAAGTATGGAGAAAATATGAAAATTGATGGCATGGATTATCTCCAAAAAATTGTTCAGCTTCCGTTTCAGATTCCTGTATGGAACGCCAAGGATATTTCTACGACGATCAGAGATATGATTACTAAAACAGGAATGTCCAAATCAGAGATTAACTATATTCTAGAAGGAACGAACATTGAATTAATCATTAGAGCGGCTCAACTTAACCCAAGAGATGTTAAAAGATTCATTAACACTCTTATTTTATCAAAAGTTATTTACGGGCAAAGTTCCAAAGATTTCGAAAAATTAATTGCCATCCAAGCGTTCTACTTTAGGGGAAATAAATGGATTGATTTTTTGAAATTAATTATACCGTATTATGCCAGAATTGAATTCTTAAAGAGCTTCATAATATCCTCTGAATCCGGAAATTTGTCTAGATTGGAAGATTTAAGCAAATCAGTTGATGATATTGTTGGCAAAAAAGGAAACATTAGATTACAAAAACCGATAGGAGAAATCTGGGAAAAGCTAATTGAATTAAATGATACGGACTTGTTTTTTTTTCTTAAAGTCTCTGCATCTACGCTAATAAAAATAGACGTCATTGAGAAATTTTTAAGAGCTGAAGATACTATCGGAGTAAAAGATAGTAGTCAAACATCTTCAGAGACCACCAAATTAGTGGAATTATTAAGAAATGAGAATGTGAATGAATTTAACAAGCTCAGAGATCAGAGTTCAACTTTAATTCATCTCCCTTATGAAAACATGAGTTATGAATACGGTCAAAGGAAAGTAAAGAAATTTGAATTATCGAAAATAAATTTAAGGCAAGCATTCCTCTTTAGATCTAATTTTTCAGGAGATAATTTGTTAGGGGCTGATCTATCGGCTGCTGATCTCTCAGCGGCTAACTTGCAGGGAACCGATCTGTCAGGGGCTATATTGCAGGGGGCTGATCTGCAAGGGGCTATATTGAAAGTGGCTGATCTGTCAGGGGCTAACTTGCAGGGAGCCGATCTGTCAGGGGCTGATTTGCAGGGAGCAGATTTATCGGGAGCTAATTTGCAAGCGGCTATATTGAAGGGGGCTATATTGAAGGGGGCTGATCTGTCTGGAGCGGGATTAAGAAGGGCTTATTTGTCAGGGGCTGATTTGCGAGAGGCTTATTTATTTAAAACTGATTTGTCAAGGGCTAATTTATCAGAGATTCGGCTGCAAAAGGCTAGATTGGATGAGGCTGATTTGTCAGGGGCTAACTTGCAAGGGGGCAATTTGGTCGGTGCTAATCTATCAGGGGCCAATCTGTCGAGAGCAGTTCTCTCAGACACTGATCTGTCTTGGGCTGATTTGTCTATGGCCACATTGAAAGAGATTGATATCTTTGAAAACCTAAAGATTAGTAACGCGAATTTCGACAACGCAACGATAGATAATAATCTATTTATTAATTATTTACGAGATAAAACAAATGGGGCTATAAATGTGCCTGAAGGGATATAAAACAGGAGTGAAGAATGTTTCCGCAAAGCCATTGTGATAATTTTATAAGGTTGGCCATTTAAGTCTGACAAAAGCAATATTGCTTAGCCGTAGAAGCTCTAACCTCGAAATCCCAGTATTATATAATAATCTCGGCTTGGCTATCAATTATTAGATAAATAAATGCTAGACAATCTTCGCACTAGTCTCGGAGCAGCTTTAAAGAAACTAGTGGGTGCTTCTGATGTAAATGAGGAATTAATAGATTCTTTGTGTAAGGACGTACAAAGAGCTTTACTTCAATCTGATGTGAATGTTAGGTTGGTTCTAAGTATAACTCAGAATCTGAAAAAGAGATCTATGGAGGAGACACCTCCCAAGGGATTGTCACGAAAAGATCATATCGTTTCGATACTATATGATGAACTTTCTAGATTGATGGGAAACACAGGAGATATAGCTGCCCAAAATAAACAACCTGAAAAACAAGTCATTTCATTCACACCAGGAAAAATGAATATCGTACTGATGTTTGGTATCCAAGGAAGTGGAAAAACAACGGTTACTGCAAAGTTGGCAAGATGGTTAACGAAACATGGGTATCATGTTGGTGTAATTGGAGCCGATACGTGGAGACCCGGGGCACTTACACAGCTTAAAATGAATTGTGTTAAAATAAATGTTGAGGTATTTGGAGATGAATCAAACAAAGATGCTCCTTCCATAGTAAAGAATGGAATTAATTATTTTAAAGAAGCAGGATCAGACGTAGTAATTATTGATACCGCTGGAAGGCACAAGGACGAGGCAGAACTTTTGGAAGAAATGAAAAGTATGTATAATATTTCAAAACCAGATATAATCCTTCTAGTAATTGATGGAACCATCGGCCAACAAGCCTTTAGCCAGGCGAAGTCGTTCCATGAAACAGTTCCAGTAGGAGGTATTATTATAACAAAGCTTGATGGGACTGCAAAAGGTGGAGGGGCTTTAGCCGCATCTGCTGTAACAGGTGCAAGGATTTTCTTTATTGGTAACGGTGAAAGGATCGATGATCTTGAAGAATTCAGTCCCACAAGATTCGTGGGGAGACTGCTGGGAATGGGCGACATAAAAGCAATTTTAGATTTAGCCAAAGATTTGGAATTGCAAGCAGACGAAAATCAATCCAAAAGAGTCCTTAGCGGTAAAATGACTATAGAAGACTTTTATTCACAAATGGAAAATGTGGGTAAAATGGGATTTAGAAATATCATCGATAATTTACCTGGTTTATCTGGAGTAGTGAAGGAAGATCAAATAGATGTTATTCAGGGAAAATTGGAGAAATGGAGATTTATTATCCAATCAATGACTAAGCATGAGAAAAGGAATCCTGAAGTAATAAACGACTCGCGCAGAAAAAGAATTGCAAGAGGCTCCGGTGTTGCTGAGCATGATGTGAAGGACCTTATCAAGAATTTCAACAATTCAAAGAGCATGATCAAACAAAGCAAAGGTAGACAAATGCAAGGAGTGCTCAGAAGACTTGGCATGGGATAAAAAAGAAAGATTCCACTAATTGAAACGAAATTTTGAGTACAAGTTATGTAACTGGTGTCTACAAAGACAGAATGTAAAGAGTTATTCTCCTAACGAAATAGTTGAAAATTGTCAAATATGTCAGGGATTTGAATCCCAAATAGGAAAAATATGTAAAAATGTTCTTCAGGCAACAAAGGATTATCGATATGATACTTTTCAAATTGGATTAACTTTAGATCACAGCTTTTATGATAATGAAGACAAGTTTAGATCAAGATTCAAAATAAGAGGAAAAGAGAATATAAAAACCAGCATACTGCGAGATATTAGAAAAAAATACAGTAAACTTTCCAACAAGCGAGTTGATTCGAGTTCTCCGGATATTACAATTAACCTAAAAATCGGCAAAAAATTTGAAACTATTGTTAACATGAGCTCAAAAACGATGGTATTAAGTGGACGATACATAAAAACAAAAAAGTTGAAAGTCACGATCAAAGATTCTCGAATTGGTGACTGTCTAGAGCTCAATCAACACCACATTGAAAATGTACTGAAAAGAAAATTGTCTGATTTACTTCAATCTGATTCCATTACGTACTGGCCCCTCGGTAAGGAAGAACTTAGAAGTTTGGTCCTTGGCAACGGTAGACCTTTTTACGTGTCAATAAAGAATTCAAAAATATTTAATTTGAAGGAAAATTTTTCAATACGTTCAAGCGGACTTGTATTCAACATCAAAGAAAGACTACCTACTTACCCAGCGGCCCCGCCGTTTTACATAAAGAAAGTCAAAGCTCTTGTCTCAGTAAGCGACAAAATAGTAACATTAGATTTTGATTTCATCCATGATGCAGGGATTATGTTGGTCGAATTTGTAGCCCAGAGGGGCAAAAATTGGAAATTTGTTTATGACATGCAAGGAAAGTTGAAAAGCCCGAGAAAATTTGAGCTCACAATGATATGTGATAATGGATTTCCAATAAGGGAATTTATAGATGGGAGAGGTAGCGCATCTCCTTGTTTATCTGATTTAATACATAAAGAGTGTAGTTGTGACTATTTTGACATAATGAACATAGTAAGCGAGGACGATTGTCAAGTATGGGAATAAATCAGATAGATTTCAATTAGTAACTAACTTGAAATTATTTTGACTTTTGTTTAAATTCGGTAAAACCGCATTTGCCACAGGTATTCCTATCTTTGTGCTCTGCCATGAAAACTCCTTTTCCACATCGAGGACAATCCCTCTTTTTTCGGGTAACCTTATCACCAGAGATATCATAGAAGGAGTATATTTGAGATTTAGAATCCTTTTTTTTATCTACCATTTCTACCACTCTATTTCTTTGACTTGCCCTTTTCTGCACTCTGTTGTTTTTCCTTCAGTTTCTTAGCTTTAGCTTCATCAAAGATTTTTTTTCTTTCTGTCTTTTCGATCAATCTCATTGATATGTATTTTGGTAAAGTTTCATTTGCGCTTTTTTCATCTTTATAGATATGAAAGAAACCTTTAACATCGGTACTTCCTCTGTTGCATTTGATTTCTATTGGTATAACTGTCTTTGAATCAACATTATTTGACTTTGATATTGTTTCAATAGCGTCTTTCTTCTTAATATTTCCCGCTACATTTCTAAATATAACTTGTAATTCTCTCCTATTCATTAATTGATTATTATAATCACGTAGTACAACCAGCTCGGTGCTCATGTTAGTGTAAATCGAATGAATTTTTTACTCATATAAGGATTTCCAATTCATTTCTGGAATAATACAAGAAAGCGGGTCCGATGGGCTTCGATCCCACGAACTCTGGCTTCGGAGGCTTATGCTTGAAAAATCAGCACCCTGTCCTGACTGGGCCACGGACCCATTCAGTATTGAAATGGCGAAATATTTAATCGTAAACGTGTAGCGTAAACCAATGAACGGGTGACGTATGCTTATTGACATTTGGTATCGTGCATCGATGTTATATTTAGAAAAGTTAATGATACGCGAAATTCAAAAGAATTATTCAGTAAAATGCCTTTGTCTAGCAATGATCTCAGGGTCAAAGCCTTCGCAGTAGATATTGATGGAACTTTGACAGAGAACGGGAATGGAATGATATATCTACCCGCAGTCTCAAAAATGAGATTCCTTGAAAAAATAGGTTACAAAGTTTTCTTTGTTACAGGTCGATCTTCGGTAGAGGCATACGTATTATCAGTATTTTTGGGCATTACTCGGGTCGCCATTGGAGAGAACGGCGGTGTTGTTTCCAAGGGACCTTCAGATCATACAATTCTGGGAAATAAAGAATTGTGTTTGAAAGGATACGAAATATTAAAAGATCATATGAAAAATGTTGATGTTAAACCCGTATTTCCTAGGATGTCAGAAGTTGTCCTGCAAAGAAGTTTTGACATAAACGAAGGTAAAAAAATACTAAGAGAGAGAAATTTAGATCTGGATATAGTAGACAGTAAATATGCATTTCATATCAATGAACTAGGTGTCAATAAAGCAAAAGGACTGGATCTTGCACTAAAGTTCCTGAACATCGGCCCTAAAGAAGTTGTGGCGATTGGTGATAGCGAAACTGATATTCCCGTTTTTGGTATTTGCGGATTGAGTATTGCATTGGGCCACTCTGATGATACTGTAAAGAAACACGCAGATCACGTTGTAAACGGCAAGGAGGGAATAGGATTGTGCGATGCTATAGATTATGTGAGCTTAAATTATTTGAGATAAGAAATGAGCTTTAAGAAATTTATTAACGAAGCCAATGAGGCAATAAAATTTGCACTAAAACATCTAGATATTCAAAATGAGGGTTATACTCTCACTGAACCGACAAAAGAGAATTTTGGTGATTTGAGTTGCAACGTTGCATTCTTGCTCACAAAGCGATTACAAAAATCACCATCTGAAATAGCATCAATACTGGCTGAACAATGTAGATGTTATATTGATGCTATACAAACAAAATCACAGTCGTACGTTTTATCCGTCGTTGCACATGAGAGCGGATACATTAATTTCAAAGGAGACTTTGGTCTCATTGGTAAAGAAATATTATCTGATATTTTAGAGAACCACCTCAATTTGGATACGGGCAAAAGAACTAAAGTCATTATTGAACACACCAGCGTCAATCCAAATAAAGCATTACACGTAGGTCACCTGAGAAATGTAGTAATTGGAGATACTTTGTATAGGATACTGAAAAAAACAAATCATGATGTAACAGTTCTAAACTATGTGGATGATTCTGGTTTACAAGTGGCCGATATTCTGGTAGGATTTTTATTTCTTAAGTTTCCAGTAGAACCATCAGACAAGAAAATTAAATTTGATCAGTATTGTGGTAACGAGGTTTATGTGAAGGTAAACGAACTTTATGAAAAGGATCCTTCCCTAATTGTAAAAAGAAAATCGTTATTAAGAAAATTAGAATCCGGTGATACTGAAATAGTTTCATTTGCGTCTAAAATTACATCAAAAGTACTTAGAGATCAGTTACGAACATGTTGGAGAATGAAGGCTCGATATGACCTGCTAAATTTTGAATCTCATATAATTAGATCCAACTTATGGGCTAAAACATTTGAAAAAATGAGAAATGAAAAAATATTACTCAAAGAGAGCGAAGGTGAAAATATTGGCTGCTGGGTTTTTAATTCTATTGAAGAGGGAACCAAAATCATTGTCAGGAGTGACGGAACCGCAACGTATATGGCAAAAGACATCCCCTATGCATTATTAAAGGTTGGAACAATCGAAGACCCATTTAGATATAGAATATTCATCAAACAATGGGATGACACAGATCTCTGGAGTACTACATCTGATGATTCAAAAAATGGTGATCATCCAATATTCTTCCCCGCCAAATATTCTGTGACCGTCATTGATAACCGCCAATCAAGGTTACAAAAAATAATTAAGGAAATATTGAGTAAATTTGAGTCAAAACCTAACAAGTATTTGCATTTGTCATATGGTTCTGTGCTTCTTTCAAGTAGAACCGCGACTAGTCTGGGGATTAATACGGACAATCAAAAATCAATACAAATGTCTGGAAGAAAGGGGATTTTTGTTGATGCTGACTTTGTACTTGATACTTTGTATGGTAAAGCCAAGGATGAAACTATGAAACGTAATCCGGAAATTAATGAAAACGATCTTGATAGAACCTCCGAGGAAATAGCTATATCTGCTATGAGGTACAGTTTAATTAAAAGTGACCTTGAAAAGGAGATAAAATTCGATTTAAATGATTCATTAAGTCTAGATGGAAATTCTGGGCCATATTTGCAATACGCATATGCGCGATGTTGCCGATTAATAGAGAAAGCAAATGAAAAAACATTTGATGGTGATGTAAAGTACCTTTCAGAAAATATTGAACAACGAATACTAAAACATCTGTCAAAATTTGAAATGACTATCGAGAATACGACTAAAAACCTGGAGCCAAAACTTGTAGCACAGTACGTGTATGAGCTGGCAACCTTGTTTAACCTTTTTTATGAAAAAGTGCCAATATTGAAAGAAAGCAATGCAAATACGTCTAAAGCAAGAATCATGCTGGTTGAAGTAATTCGTCAAATAATGAGAATTAATCTTTCATTAATCGGTATAACACCTCTCGAAAGAATGTAGTATATTGTGACTTTCTCATAGTTTAAGAAATATCAGGAATTTGATTACTTGCTTAATTTGGTAATAGGTCCTATTGTGCATTTGCTGACAATGGGATTATAGATTCTTAGTTCTTCACAGAGTTTTGTTACCTCTTTTTTTGCATCATTTTCAGTTTCTGTGTTAATGATAATGTTATAGCATTTGGCAGACCTTACAGACTCGACGTTTGAGTATCCACTCTTAAGAATTAGATCGTTTTTGATTGTCTCACCCTCGGGGTCGCCTACTTGGTCTTTGTTTTCTATTGTAACGACAACAAGATATCTCGCCATGGTATTTTTCTAGATATTATAATTTTAAGCATTGAAATACATTTCTTAAAATTGTCCAGATTTCAACATTCTGCAAGTTTAATTGCAGATTTATATGAAGTTAATTAGTAAATTATACTTGCTTTTGATATTACGCCCCTAAGCTGAGTCCATTTATTTGTATGTTCATCCGTACAAAGATGATTCTATTAAAACTCACACGTGGAAAACCATTATATAAACAATTTTGTCAAAATAGAGAACGATGAAGAAATTCCAAATCCAGAACAATACAATGTTTTTGATCCCATTATTGATGGCCGGTCTTCTGATTTTATCGCTCTTAGTATTTGCATCATCGACTCACAAAGTGACAGCGGCTGGAAAATTTACAATTGACGCTAGGATAAATTTAAAAAAGTTGGATAATCCTCAAAAACTGAAGGTTATAGCGTCTGCTAACGGTGATACCCAAGTTAAAAATGTGACAGGTAATGATCTGGACTCTAAAAGCACTTCTGTTTTATTTGAATTCAATGAAAAAAATGACGTTGTTAGTGTGGGCGACAGGGATGAATATTTTGTGTGCGCGTATGCTCTTAATGGCACAAATCAGATGGAATCTTATTCCTGTGTTGAGGGTAATATTGAAAAAACAAATGGAAAAAATATCATAAATATTGGTTCTGGAGAAAGGAAGACTTTGTCGACTGGGTCATTCCAATCTGTTGACGGTCCAGAAATAAAGAATCCAACTATTAGCGTCTGGATACCCCTTTCTGATAGAAAAGACGTAAAGGATCTTAAAGTAGTTACGATGATTAAGGGAGAATTCGAGTCAAAGACAATAAATGCAAAAGAGTTGCTCAAAAAATCAGAGCATAACACCATAATCGTTCCATTCGAATATGATAAGACGCCTGAAATCGGCCCAATCCAAAAAGGAGATTTATTTTTTGCATGTGTATCTGCTGATGAGTTAAATCCACCCGAAGGAACAGAATGTGAGCATAGAGAAACATCACACATAGGACATATACATAACCTAGTTGCAAGATGAAAATGAGCTTTTAGCCACATATGAGACAGTTTAGGAATCCAAAATATATTTTTGAATTATGCCATGGAAAACTACAATGTCGCAAGACCTCTCGAGACACGCATCTCCACGCAATAAGGACTTGCAAGAGTAGATCCCACCACAAGAAAATAATACGTATTTAGAATTTCTTATGCGCATTTGTGGTGCGTACCAAGTGTCGATTTGCCTGCAAAGTATTAATTACGTGATAAAAAAAATTTAATTCAGCCACGCGGTCATGTAGCTCAGCCTGGTCAGAGCGAAGGTTTTGTAAACCTTAGGCCGTGGGTCCAAATCCCACCATGACCTTCTTTCTGTAGTGATTATGTGATATGAATTTGACTTTTTGGAAGCGATGTATATTCTAGATTGGTATCAATCGTAAAATTTTGTTTTTTATTTACTGGTTTATAGTCGGATAAATATTATCCTATGAAGGTAATGTATATGGTATAGAAAGTATAATGTGTAATATGACAAATACAAGTATGTTAGAAAGAAATCTTATATAGACGGATATTAATTTCGTAGTAATGGACAAAAAAAAAGCCAAAGAGAAAAATAATGACATCTATGAGATAATTTATGCAGCAACACATCCTGTAAGACTCAAAATTCTTGTTCGACTTGAATCTGAAAAGGCATATGCTAGCAATCTAGAAAAAGTGATAAAAGTGGATAGGAAGATTATCTCATTTCACCTGTCCAAATTAGAAAAATCCGGTTTGGTGACAAGTGAATATGGGTTGTTGACCTCTTCAAAAACAAGACCAATGGCTGTAAGATATTACTCGCTTTCACCTGAGGGAGAAAAAATGGTCAAGAAACTAAAGTCCATTATTTCAGACTAAGTAAATTTTGTACATTCAGAATTTACAATGACCTTAAGCAAGTGTCTAATACCAAAACCTTTTTCTTAGAGGTTCATGGTCATTTCTATTGATAACAATTATGGCTAATGAAGAGATTAAGGTGAATGACAATGTGTATAAAGTTACGATAAATGATCAGACCAGAATGTATGCTATGAAACTAAATAGACTCTATCAACAGGGATTTAATGATGTTGACAGCTTTGATGAAATAAGCTCGGAGATTTCTAATACCATAAATAATCTCTTAAAGCATAGTTTGTCTCCCGAAGTTCGAGAAGAGGACATGGATGGTGCAGTAAAGCAGCTATTACAGATGTTTGACAAAAGCAAAAAGTAAATGAAAATTTCTCATCGCTAGTTCTTAATCTGTAACCGCTCACCCGCAATCCTTGGTTACATTTGGGGTTATAAACAAAAAAAGTGATAGGCTTCTGAGAAAATAATGTCCTTTAAGGATAAGTGGAACAAAACCCAGTCTGAAAATATGGCTGTTAAAATCTTGGAGAGTATTAAATCTCAAACTCCTCTAAAACCACGAATTGAGGAAGCCCAAAAAAAATTGGAGATGCAAATTACTAAGCTCGAAAGTATTTCTGGCAAAATTGTAGAAAAGGATCAGCTTATTTTTAAAAGAATAGTACATTCAATTCAGAATCACGATGTCCAATATGCCAAGCTATTATCAAATGAACTTTCACAAATTCGCAAGATGAGCAAAATGGTAGACTCTGCTAAATTGGCATTGGAACAAATTCAATTACGTCTTAACACCATAACTGAGCTAGGTGATGTAGTAGTTACATTAACCCCGGCAATGTCTGTCATAAAGAACATTCAAGGTGGGTTAACATCAATGGTTCCAGAGGCGGATCAATCGCTATCTCAGATATCAGATCTAATGGGGGGTATACTATCTGATTCTGCACAAATTCCAAAGCATGAAGTAGACAGTGGAAGACCATTGAGTGAGGAGTCAACAAGTATCATCGAAGAAGCTACTACTCTTGTAGAACAAAGTATGAAAGAGAAATTCCCTGATCTCCCTTCAATGCACATTGACGAGAAAACCACAGAAGCATCTACCTACTAAACTCCTATTTTTTGTTACCTGATTTAGCTATCAATCTGATATCTTTTTTTATTCTGCTTATTGTGGGGTAGCTGTATCCTTTGTTCCTATAAGTCCTTATCATGGACTTCCAGTTTGCAATACGCCATCTGGCCTGCTCTTTTGTTAACATGCTAGTTTCTTTTTTTACGAAACTCTTTCTTCCGAGAATCAAGTAGCCACCGTCTTGGGCTTTTTGTCGATTGTATGCAAATTTTAATCCCGAAACAATTGATTCGGGATGCAAAAGAGAGAAGTAATACTTTATCTCTCGAAATTGACGTTCAGACACTGCTAATCTGATCTTTAATTCTCTTTCTACCAAGGATTTTATCATCGCGCTCATATTACATAAATATTGCTAAATTCGAATTTTGAAATATGCTATTTTGGATCAACAAATAATATGTGGGATATAATTTGGTCTGTACTATTTGTTTCACAAAGCGACTTATGCAATATGTAAGATGACAGCGCTTTGGTCAATTAGTAAACTGAAAGGAAAGATGATAGTAACAATTTATTTTGAAGCGTATTCAATGTAATTGATTATCATAACTGCTACATCATAGCAGTTTATGTTTTCTACCCAAATTGTAGAGCTCTTCTAAAGTATAAACTAACTCTGCTTTGGTATGTGAAGCGCTCAATGAAAGTCTTAATACGGAACATCCTTTCTTAACTGTTGGAAATCTCATGGCGTGTACAAATATGCCTTTTACTAATAATTTGCTGGCAAATTCCATAGCCATCTTTTCAGAACCGATTTGGATTGGAATTATTTGACTAACCGAATTTCCCACATTATATCCTATCTTCCTTAGCCCCTTTCGCACCATTTGCACATTTTTAAAAAGTTTTCTTTGTTGAACTCCCTTTTTTGCGATACTAATGGCTTCAATTGCAAAATTGCACAAATGAGTTGGAAGAGCAGATGTGAAAATGAATTGTCTGGAGCTGTTTATTAGATATTCTCTGATCATATTTGAAGACGCAACATACCCTCCGAAACAACCTAATCCCTTACTTAAACTACTGATGTGAATATCAATTAGGTTATTTACATTTAGTTCTGAAGGCGTGCCAGATCCATGGATTCCAAAGACAAAATCGCCATGAGCGTCATCAATAATGGTAAAGGCATCAAATTCCTTGGCTAATTTAGAAATTGCTTTCAAGTTTGACATGTCACCTTCTATACTGAAAATTCCTTCAGTAACAATAATTTTTTTACCTTTAACTCCTCTCAATAATTTTAAGAGATGCTCCATGTTGTTGTGACGAAATACTTTGATTTTGGCACAAGAGAGTCTACAACCATCAATAATACTTGCATGATTTAGTTCATCACTAAAAATAGTTGTATTCATATCTGCTAGACTACTTAGAGTTCCTAGAACCGCTGAATATCCCGTGGTATATACCAACGATGCTTCTGTTTTTCTATGCATTGACAACGTTTTTTCGAGGTTTTCAAAGACAGTGCTATTTCCACCTACCAATCTAGAACTACACTGGGAAATTTCGTTAAACTCTCTTAGTGAATTTATCATCTCTTGGTTTCTAGCCAAACCAAGATAATCATTCGAATTAAAATTGATTATTTTTTTACCATTAACTAGAAGGTGCCCTTTTTGGTTATCAACAGGCCTTAATTTTCGATAAAGGTTGTCCGTTTTTAGATTACTCAGATCTGCCTTAATGAATTCGCGTATCGAGGCCAATTTCATGTATCATTTGGATATCCTTATTTGGTGCGTTTCCATTTGTGGTAAGGTAACCACCAGTAATGATTCCATTTGCACCTGCCTGCAATGCAAGCTTACCGTTATCCTTAAAGTAAACTTCTCTTCCGCCAGCGATTTTCAGTATTGTCTTGGGCATTATAAATCGCCAAACGGCTATAGTTCTGATTATGTCCATTGTATTAATTGAACAATTCTCTAGTTCCTTTGGTGTACCCTTCCTTGGAATCAAAACATTTATTGGAACTTCATCTGGCTCAAGTGTTGACAGAGAAAAAGCTAGTTCGATTCGTTGTTTTGGAGTTTCCCCCATTCCAATTATGCCCCCGCAACAAAGCTCCAGGCCTGCATCCTTAACTGTTCTTGCCGTTTTAACCCTGTCTGCAAAATCATGGGTCTTGCATATCTCCGAAAAGAAACTTTCTGAGGCTTCTAAATTGTGGTTATAACGCTTTACACCTAGCGATTTTAGCCTTTGAGCTCGTTGTGGTGTCATGAATCCAAGTGATACATTAATGTCTATGTCTACTTCTTTCCTTAACCTTTCTATTACCTTACAAATTTTTTCAAATTCATTTTGTGGAGGCTCTCTATAAGCGCATACCAGACAAAAACTAGCCGCTCCATTCATTTTTGCTTCCACGGCCTTGTCTAAAATTATTTCATCTGGAAGCAGCGGATATTTTGTTATACCAGTTTCGTAAAAAGTAGACTGCGCGCAAAAGGAACAATCCTCAGGACAATTTCCGGATTTTGCGTTTAACAGTGTTTCAACGTCGACACTATCTTGACTGAATTTCCTAGTAATCAAATTGGCAGAGTCGGCTAACTTTACCAAATTATCAGTTAAATTTAATCTTTCTGCTTCATCAAAGGAAATAGTATTTCCATTAATGACCTTCTTCATACAAGAATCAATGAACTCGAAATCTTGCATCAGTAGTTCTATTTTGGAACCCATAATTAACTTTTAATTTTGTGACCGATTTCTAATATGGTTGTTATATCCAGTTGAATAAGAGATCTTCCTATGGTTTTTTTCCAACGTTAGACGAAAGCAAATACCAAAAATATTGATGTTGAAACTTATAAAAAATCAAACATAATGATTCATTTTGTCGACGGCATACAAAATAAATTTAAGCGTATTGAAATTAGGAAAAATTAGCATAAATACTTAGCATTAAATACCTCTTTTCGACCATTTAGCCCCTTTAAGGAGAAGTAAAACCAATAAATCTTGACATTTCGGCTTGTATCATATTAAACCCAAGAGAGTGCGAAATTCGTCATCCTTAAGGGGTTCGACAAGCGTCTGAAAAAGGACCCGTTTTTATACAGGACAAAAAAATTACCATTTTTTTACTCTTGCGCAGTCCAAAAAATGTAATACCTTTTTTTAACTGTACGTAAATTTCTTGACCTATGCAATTATCAAGGTTCTGTTAGAAAACATACAATGAAATATTCATTTGGATACTTGCGAGTCAGCACCGACGAGCAGACCGTCTTAAATCAGAAATTAGCGATAGAAAAGTGGGCAGCTGACAATGATTATGAAATACTTGATTTTTTTGAAGATTCTGCAATAAGCGGTAAGATCCCTGCAATTAATAGACCCGCATTCAAAGAGATGATGGATCTCGTTAGAACCGATCGAGTCGACTCTGTACTTGTTTATGAATTGTCGCGGGTTGGTAGATCATTTTGGGAAACACTTGACGCCATAAAATCAATAGAAGTATACTCACCATTGATTTCATGTTCTCCTAAGGAGCTTTTTCTACAAACAACGGATACTAGCGTTCGGAAATTAATGATCGGCATATTGACCTGGGTAGCAGAAAGAGAAAGAGAAATGCTGATTCAAAGGACAAAGGATGGGATGATAAGGGCAAAAATGTCCGGCAAAAATATCGGGCGGCCGAAAAAAACACTCGATAAAGACACCCTGATTAAGATGTTATCTCAGAACATACCAAGAAATAAAATTGCTAAAAATCTTGGGATATCCAAGGCTACACTTTATAACCAAATTCGTATGATTTAGCCAAAATAAATGTCATCGATGCCGTCTTATTTTTTGGTCAAGTTTTTGTATTATTTCATATTCAGTATCAACTAGCCGTCCAAGATCATGCTTTTCCATTGCTAACGGTGGGATTATCGCAACGATGTTTCCCAGAGTTCTGAGGTACACTCCTTTTTTTAATGATTCTTTTGCAATGAAGTGGCCAATCGGAATTTTATCTATGTTTTTGATCGGTATGCCGTCTTTTCTTAATTCAATTCCACAAAGTAGACCCTTGGATCTTATGTCATAACAGATTTCCAATTCCGAAAATTTTTTTAAAAGACTAGTTAAAATCACTGAATTATCCCTTATTCTTCTAATTAGATTTAGCTTTTCGTAAAGATCCAAATTTGCCAGTGCCGCAACACATCCAACAGGGTGACCCGTAAAAGTGTGACCGTGAAAAAGTTGTTTTTTAGCCCAATAGTCTCCAAGAAACTCTCTAAAAATATCATTTGTTGTTAATGTTACTGCTAGTGGAAAATATCCTCCAGTAAGGGCTTTTGCGTAACAAACAATGTCCGGCTTTGAGTTTTGTGCATCATATTCTATCATATTGCCAAGTCTTCCAAAACCTGTAGCGATCTCGTCTAGGACCAGCAGAACGTTGTATTTTTTACAGAGTTTGCTAATTTCCCGTTGAAAGTTCTTTGGGTAGATGTTTATACCTCCTGCGATTTGAGCTCCGCTTTCCATTACAAATGCAGATATTCTTGATGATAGGTTCTTTAGTATATTTTCAATCTTAACAATATACGAATCATGGTTTTGGGGACCGAATTTTTCATGCCTTATAGTGGGCGAATCTACTCTTAATGTTTTGAGAAGAATTGATTTGTAGGGAGAAAAGTATCCATCAACATAACCTACTGACATGCAACCAATTGTATCGCCATGGTACCCGTTTTTTAAACAAATGAATGTTTTTTTCTGCGACATCCCTTTATTCTTCCAATATTGGGTTGAGATTTTTAGCGCAGCTTCGATTGCTGTTGAGCCGTTATCCGTGTAGAAAACTCTGCTCATTCCCTTAGCCATGGTTGTAAGACGTTTTGCCAATTTTACCGACGGATGATTTGTTAGTCCAAATAGTGAAGAATGAGGCAGAGTGTCAAGCTGCTTTTTCATCGCATCAATTATTTCTGGCCTATCATGTCCCCAAACATTACACCACATATTACTAATTCCATCAAGATATCTTCTATCTTGTGAATCGACAAAACTAAAACCGTTTCCAGATTCAATGACGATATTATTTGATCTGTTCCAGAGTTTCATCTGAGTGTACGGATGCCAAACATATCTTTTATCGAGATTATTACTATTCAATAGGAAGAGCATGAATATTGCACTATTTGTACATTAGCCTGAAAAAATTTTCTTGATAAAGTTTGTTCTTAACAATAAGATTAAAATGTGATTGATGATTCCAACATATGTTATTTTTGTTTCGATTCGTCCTAATTATAATATCATATCTATGTGGTCATGAGAAAGATTCTTGAAGAGTTTTTCAAAATAAGTTTATTAATAATCTGGCAATACCCTTTAGGTAATGAGAACAAAAATATCTATAATCTTGCTTTTCATTTCTCTTGCATTACTAATAATATATGGTACTGATGTAATGGTCCCAAATGCGTCTTCTGATGATGCGAAAAGTGGTTTTCTTCACTTAAATGCGGCAGTTAGGGGTGGAGTCTTAGGAGGAGGTGCAGTAATCCTATCTATTATCGCTTTTGCAATTTCATTTAGGGAAAAATCTTTACTGGTATCGGTGCTTCTTTTTATCAACGGCGGATTGATAATCGCGGGAATGATAGGAATGGCTGTTCAGGATGGAGCAAGGGAAGGTTCTACTTTGTATAGTACAACCGGATTGGGTATATTGCTAGTGGCATTGGGCGTTGTGAAAGTTATTATTACAAGGAAGAAATAGTTTTTTCGCGAAACCTATTCAATATTTCATAATTCGAATTTAGAAAGTTTTTATCCAAGACATTCATTTAGCATAACATTTATTTAAAGTAATAATTTCTGTAAAACATGCGCCGCTGTAGCTCAGCATGGTAGAGCAAATTCAAAGGATAGTTACTTTGGAGCTTAACTGGCTGTTAACCAGTGGGCCATCAGTTCAAGTCTGATCAGCGGCGCTTAAATCTGGTTTGCACTAGTTCCCATGAGATTATTCAAGTCTTGACAATTGGAGCTTGAATGTTACTAATTTTTATGTCAACACGAATGCATCACTATATTTCATAACTCGAATTTAGAAATATAATAATCCTGAGCTGCAAAATATTTTTTGACGGTTTAGATAATTAATGATTAAAGTTGTATTATATCAAGAGCTATCGCGTTTGCCAGCAGGTCAACATGTCTTGAAGCAACTATGTAACCATTCTTTATTTCGTTTTTTGAAATCCATCGGTTAGTTGAAGACCATAGTCTTTCTTTCCTAATTTTTTTTTCTAATTCCTCAACATCCAGTTCCTTTTCTTCGATTTCTTGTGTATCTGTTTTTTTCATTGTCAGCAGGACCTTTCTTACCAGAATTCTGCTTCCAAACCTTTGTGAAAAATCTCTAGCAGATTCATCGTAGTCAAGTAGTTTAATCTTTATCTGGACTCTGTTTAAGACGTCTCTGCTCGTCAACAGTCTGTCGTCAACAAATCTATCGTATGACATCTCTGTTTCTAGTAGGAATTATTGAATAATTAAATCATACAGTAAAGGAAGTGTGCATCATGTAAATGTGAATTCATAGTACGGAGAATTGTCCTTATCCAGACCGCATTTGGTTAATTTTACCGGGCTACCGGGAGACATATTCCCTTGACTTAAACTTCCTATGATCCTTATGCCCGACATCTCGACTAGTCCTAAATTTTTTCTCTCCCCGATAAATGATTGTGAAGACTCGATTAACCTGCCCTTCGAATCTAATTTTGACATGCTAATTTTTTTAGAAAAGCAATTGCTACAAATATTCGATGGTGGCCAAATCTTTGTACTGCAATTATCGCACACCGGAACTCTGAAATCACCGCTACTTAGATAATTGAGAAACTTTTTCATGACATCTTCCACGATAGTGTCATAATTGAACTTGTTAATAATTGATTAAATAATATGCTTTTTTTATTTGGAACTGGATAGCCAATACTTGTACTCATATTTCATTAAGGTGTGAGAACTAAGAAAGTATGAGAACTAATGAGGAAGAACCTGCTGCTGACATATTATGCACCAAACCATTCTTGCATCGTTTGATCTGTCTTTTTCCAGCCTTTCCCTTTAATTGCTGACAAATTTCTACCGTTTGTGCCACACCTGTGGCTCCTAACGGATGACCCGTTCCTAATATTCCTCCACGGGGATTGATCGTAATACTTTGCTGCGATACAAACTTTGCTCCTTCCCCTTTTTCACAAAGCCCCAAGTCTTCATATGCAAGAATCTCCATTATTGTGAATGCGTCGTGAAGCTCAACAATATCTATTTGTTTTGGTTTAACATTCGCCATGGCAAAAGCCATGTTAGAAGCCTTTATTGTAGATTGTATATATGAGAGATTGGAGCTGACGTTACCAAAACTTGCAGCTTCGACCGAACTACCTATCCCTTCTATCCATACCGGACGGTCTGTATATTGTTCAGCCTCATCTTCGTTTGTAAGTAATATTGCTGAAGCCCCATTACAAATATTCGAACAATCAAGCAATTTTATTGGCTCCACAAGTTTTTTTGAATTCATTACATCGTTGACTGTTATTTTTTTTCTAAACAAAGCATTTTGATTCAGGCAAGCGTTTTTTCTATTTTTCACTGCAACTGATGCCATTTGTTCTTCTGTTGTACCGTATTTACGCATGTGGGCTTTTGCAAATAGGGCAGCCCAGTAAATAGGTGAGGTAAAACTTCCCCTTGAGACATCCCATGCTAAACGAGATCCTTTGGTTTGTTTCATGTCGGCGCCAACAACTAGCGCAGTCTTACACAAGCCAGATTTTATTAAAGAATATGCAGTGACAATAGCATTGGTACCAGAATTACATAGATTATCCAATCTTTGAGAAATAGTTGGTTTTATTCCCAAATATTCTGAGATAATGGTTGAGCCGTATTGAATATCGGAAGTCGTCGATAAAATAACTGCATCAATCTTAACATCAGCCTTTCTTGAATTTTGCATAATAGTTTTACAAGGCTCACATGCCAATTGTTGAAGTGACAAAGATGTATCTTTATTGAATTCTGAGGTTGACTCATCAACTATGGCTATTCTAGACATTTTCAATTAGAAGGAGAGAGTCATTGATTGATTGCTCATTGTCCTTAACGGGATTTACTTGTAATATTGGAAGAGAGATACCGGATGAAGCAAATCGTTTTAGAGATTTGATGCATTCCTCAACTGTTCCATTGATTGTCAGTGAATCAAGCATTGAATCTGTCACGTATTCAATGGTACTTTCAATACCATTTTTCTTATATTCTGTTGTTATTTGTTTTACTTCATCTTCAAATCCATGTGAGGACAAAAATTTGTTATAGTATTTGCCCACAGCCACATAAAATGCCAGCGTCTTTGCTGCTCTGCTGCGTGCCAGATCAGGATGCTTGTTTGAAACCGCCGTGATAAATACAGTACTGATTTCAAAATTAGATGTACTGGACAATACTGATTTGATGAATTCTGTTGTTTTTTTAATCTCATCTAACGGACGAAGATACAAAATTATCCCGTCTGCCTCTTCTACTGCTAGTTTAATCATTCCTGAATTTACTGCACCAAGATAAACAGGAATTCTTTTTCTTGATGATGGGTGTAAAATCCGCATGTTTTTTAACCTGAAAAATTCTCCATCAAAGTTTATCGTTTCTGCTCTGGAGATGATTTTAAAGCACATCAAGTATTCCCGCATACGCCTAAGTGGATGTTCAAAACTTATTCCATGCCAGTTTTCAGCAAGAACCGCTGTACTTGCACCTATTCCAATTATTGTACGATTTGAGGAAATATTATCTAAGGTAGAAGCGGCCATTGCCAATGTAGCGGGTGTTCTGGAAAACATGCTTACGATCGAAGTTCCTAGCTTTATCTTTTTAGTAATCGCCGCAATGGCTCCTAGCATTACAAAGGCCTCGCGTCCCCAAGACTCAGGAATCCATATCGAACTCACATTTGGTCTAACGTCTAATAATTTACCGATTTTTAGAATATCTTGAGCGTCAAACAGGCTACTTGGGTTGTAGCCAATTTGAGCGATTTTCTCAGTCATTTTTTAAATACTTGTTCAATTTCCTTAGAGGCTTCATCAACATCCTTGTGGGAGTCTATCGATCGCCAATAATTATTTGAAAACTTTTTGGCCTTCAATTTTTGTTTCTCTACTAGCATAGGCAAGGTAACAGTTTCTAGGTTCCCATTATCAGGGAGGTAATCAAAAATATCATTTGAAAAATAATACACTCCCGCGTTAACCCACCTATCCTCAATGTATGGTTTTTCTACAAACTTTGATACAAGATCACCATCCGTTTCTACAATACCAAACGTACTTTTCAAAGGAACTAACGCAAGTGTCATTGATCCTTTCTCGGATATTGTAAAAGGATCCAAATTGGTCAAGATATCTCCATTGATAACAAAAAACCCGGAATCAGAGTTTCCGTTTTGAATTATGTGATCTTTTGCATTCTTCAATGCACCGCCTGTTCCAAGGGGAACGTTCTCTTCAATATAGCTTATATTAACTCCAAATTTTTTACCATCCGCAAGATGATGCTTTATCTTCTCTCTGAGATGACCCACAAGTACGATAATATCTGTAATTCCGAATTTTTTTAACCATTTTACTTGCAATTCTATGATCGGTGTTTTGTTGATTTGGATCATAGGTTTTGGCCTATCTGACGTTAAAGGTCTTAGTCTTTTTCCCAGACCGCCAGCAAGAATAACTGTTATCACTTGATCCTCACTTGCACAAATATTCTATATAAAAGTCATCCTGAATTTAATAGCGGAGGTACATGTTATTCTATTCTCTCGAATAAACGTATACACCGTCAAGAAAAACTCTTTGATCCTTGTTTTTTACCCTAGTTGATAACTCTATATTAGCAGCGGTCTGCGAAACATGTTCCAGGTGAGGGCCAGTAATTACAATATCATCACCCTCTACGACTACTTTTGTAGAATCACCCATTATCTTTGAAATTCTCGCCTTTCTCTCTCCAAAAAAATTCTCTACGTATACTTTGCCATCTTTAACCTTCACAGTTATCGGAAAGTGCGCAAAGACCACTTTCATTTTATACTTGTATCCGTTCTCGACGCCCTTTATCATATTGTTGATAATGCTTTTCGTGGTTTTCGAAATAGCGAAATCTTTTCTCCTTGTTCCATACGGTTCAATCCTTACTATATTATTCTCTATTGCTAAAGACGCTGGAAGTTTAGCAAAATCTTTCTTTATGGTGCCCAATTTGCCCTTCACTGATATTGTCCTATCTTCCAAAGTCACAGAAATGCCTTCTGGAATTTCTAACGTCGAAACATATTCTCTAGTAGACATACCCAACTAATACTCCGCCTATTCCCATTTCCTGTGCTTCATGGTGAGTCATGACACCCTTGCTAGTTGAGACTATCAAGACACCCATATTATACGCGGGTAAAAATTGCCTTTCCCAATTCAGGTATTGGTTTTTTCCAACGCTGAATTTTGGAGTTATTATTCCGCATTTGTTTATTTTTGCCAACAATTGAATCTTGAATTTGCCGGCTCTGGAATCGTCAATTTGCTCAAATTCTCCAATGTATCGATGTTTCTGCATGACTCGTAGTACTTCACTTGAAAATCTGGAAGATGGACTAACTATGCATTCTTTTTTCCTTCTGACTTCGTTGTTATATAGTGTTGTAAAAAGATTTGACAAGATATTTAATGCTGGCAATTCATTCACCCATTTTCCTAATCATATTTCTTGAATCCTAATTTTATTGCAACTTCTCTAAAGCACTGTCTACAAAGCATTATTTTATAAGCCTGGATAAGTCCAGAATAGCAGCCACATCGCTTGCACCATCTAGTACCCTTTCCGTGGATACGTTGTTTTCTGCCAGTTATATCATATTCTCTTGGCTTTGGCATTAGATCATCTCAACTCCTAGGTTCTTGAAAAATTCAATTGCTTCTCCCTTTGAAATTCTGTGTTTTTTCCCCATTTTTCTTGGGTTGCTCTTTTTAATTATTCTATATCCGGGCCGCGACAATGAGATACAAACATTCATTCCGAAAATTCCTATATCTGGATTGTATTTTGCCCCCGGAATATCAATATGTTCACGAATTCCTAAGGAAATATTTCCAAAGTTATCAAATGACGATTCCTTTAATTGGTTATTTTTTGATTGTATTATTCTCTTGGTAAATTCCATAGCCTCATTATTTCTCAAAGTGACTTTGGCGCCAATTGGTTCACCTTTATGGATTCCAAAATCTCTTACGTTATTTTTTGCACCACATTGGGTGGGTTTTCGAGATGTTAATTCTTCTAGAGCGTTTTTGGCTCGTTCCAGTGGTTCACCAGATTTTCCAACTCCGATATTTATTACGACCTTTTCCAAATTGATTTGTTTCATACTATTTACTGTACTCATATTATATGCTCACCTGAATTAATGAAGAGTCGGTTCCAACAGCCATGACAATATCAATTGGTAACTCGACAGTTTTTTCACCCATCGAGACGAGTACCCTTTTAGGAAGAGAAAACGATCCAGTCTTGATTTCTTCAACCTTTCCAATATTGCCAGCATTCTCGCCTCTAGTAACGATCACACTACACCCTTCCTTGAGCTGCACATGATTCTTGATACCAAAATCCGGTAACTGAACCAAACACGTGTCATTCACATTATATGAAGCATCTGATAGAAATGTTCTCCCATCATGTAGACAATATTGATACAAATTCTTCTTTGAAGAAACTTTAGATTTGATTTTTCCCAACTTCAAGTTTTTTTCTTTTGAATCTATTTTTATTGGAAGTAATGGAATTCCCTTTGAAGGTACAAATCTATATAATTCATTTGAAGGTATTATTTCTACTGTGTCCATTAAACCAACTGGGAAGTTCGGATGACGAACCATTTTACCATCTACGCTTACCAATCCTTTGTTTAACGATCTTTTTACTTCACGGATATCAGCGCAAACATGTAATAAGTCACGCAGTACTACTCCAATCGGATACGAAAATTTTCTAGTGTGAGGGCCTGGCATCGTATTGAGAATAAACCTTGCGCTTTTTCTATTAACCTGCCAGTAGCGAGGGGCAACTTGTCTTTTTAGTCTCTTGTCTCCTCCTTTTTTGGCCATGTTTACGTTTCTTCTCCTTTCACTATTTCCTTCGTCTTAACAATTGATTTTTTCGTTTCTTTTTCTTTTTTTACAGTTGTGTTTTTATCTTTTGTTTTCTTTGTTCCTTTCATTCTGTATTCGTCATCTGTGTTCAATGAAATTATCTGAACATTTGAAGCGTGAATCTGTACTTTGACGTTTCCGCCACGTATTTTTTCTCTCTGAACACCTTCAATTGACAGTGTTGATCTCTCTGTATTCACCTTCTCAACTTTCCCTTCTATCCCAACATACTCGCCTCTTAATATTCTAACAGTATCGCCCTTGATTACTCTCATGCTTCGCCTACTGTGTTGCTCTCTCAAGTTTTCTGAAAGATTGGCTCCCAAGAACTTGTCTCTTTTATGCTTTGAAATCAGGTTATAAAACATCATTATCACTCATATTATTAAAGATGCAAGATTTGCTATCCTAGGCCACTTTTCTGCAGCTTCAGCCGCAACAGGTCCTTTTATATCCGTTCCTTTTATTTCTCCTTCGGGTGTAACTAATACTGCTGCATTATCCTCAAATGATACCCTAACCCCATTAAGTCTCCTTATTGCGTATTTTTGTCTGATGATTACGGCTCCGAACATCTGTTTTCTTAGCTCTGATTTTCCTTTTTTTACAGTAACATTAACAAAATCTCCCACAGCCGCGGACGGCATTCTAGAGTGTCTGCCCTTTATGCGTGTCACTTGTGCAATTCTCAAGATTTTGGCGCCTGTATTGTCAGCACAAACTAGGTTTGCAGCTATCGGCAATGCTCTTGTTATATAAGGCTTGAATTCCTCTACTCCTTTTGCAGAAACTGCTCGACTCTTAGACGCCACTATTTATTACCTCCACCGTTACAAACGATACCGTTTTTGATATTGGTTTACATTCGGCAATCTTGACCTCATCACCTTCTTTTACGTCAATACATGAAGGCAGAAAAGCATGTACCTTTGAGCTACTCCTCTCATATCTTTTGTATTTTCTGACAAGTCTAGGATACTCACGGGAGACTACTATCATTTTATGTGCCTTAGAACTTACAGTAATGCCTGTCAAAATTCTTCCTCTTATTGAAAGTTTGCCATGAAAAGGACACAATTCGTCGTCGCAAGTCCTTTTCGGTTCTGAAACTGTCAAGCCAATATTTCTAGTCATTATCTAATCACTATCACTTTACTAAACGATCTTCTGGTCTTCCTATCAGCATAGACCCATGTATAAAACAAATTGCATCCTTAACAACTAATCCTAATTGACTTATTGCCTTTTTTGGAATTACATATGATTTCAAATCATCCCTAATTGAAAAGGTATTTTTTGTTTCAAAAATGATCTTACCATTTATTATTCTCTTATTATCAAGAGGTCCATATTCAATTTGGGCTTTACTACCTATGAATTCGTGCTGCAAGATGTGTTCTTTAAAAGTCATTTAGTCAATTCCCTTTCCTTCAAAATTGAAAGTATGCGAGCAATATCTCTTCTCTTCCATTTCATGTTTCCCGTTTCCTTTTTGAGGGTCCCTTTTGAATTTTCAATTCTTAATTTCAACAGATCTGCTCTAATTTCTGATAACTTTGATTCCAAATCGTCGTCATTAAATTCTCTCAACGTTTTTAATTTAAGTCTAGCCATCAAGTCTCACTCTTATTTACGGCTATTTCCTTAACTTCACTGTTAATAATATCTTTACCCTCAGTTTTAACTTCGGAGTCAGATGGCGCTTTTTGTTCCTCACTTGGACTCTTGTTTTCGCTCTGGTTCTCGACTTCAGGTTCGCTCTTTGTTGGAGATTCTGTGATCAAATCAAAATCACGAGGAATTTCTTCTCTTAACGAAATTTTCAGTTTTATACCTACTAGTCCCATTTTTGTTAGAATGCTGTTTATGCTGCTTCTTACCACTTCTTCTGCAATCTTGCCACTCTTCGGTATGACACCCGCAGTATGCTTTTCAAAATGAGCACGTTCACCTCTAAGTTTACCCGAGATTGTAATCTCTACACCCATAGCACCTGCTCCCATGATAGTGTTAATTGTCCACAATGACGCTCTCCTGAATGCAGTTCCTCTTTCAATAAGTTGAGCGATTCTGTTGGCCATGATGTTCGGATTTAATTCGGGCTTTGTTACTTCAGTAACGGAAACTTGCGCATTTTCTAAATTAAATTGTTGTTCCAATCTAGTGGTCAAATCTCTTATACCGCTACCCTTTCTTCCTATAACAAGACCTGGCCTTATTACAAAGAGTGTTATTTTGGTACCTATGGGTGTTTTTTGAACTTCGGCTCCTCCATATCCAGCTTCTTTTAAGGTAGAACTCAAAAATTCATTCAGTTCCATGTTTCTAAAATTATTCTTCATGACGTTTTTTATCGCACTCAATTTACCCTGCCCTCTCTAGCCACGATCTCTACATGCGTCAACGTATCAACTTTGGGACTTGATCTACCCATAGCCCTGGGAGTAAATCGCTTGAGCTTTGTTCCCTTATGGATAACACATGATACTATTTCTAATCTGTCAAGATCCATACCTTTGTACTCTGCGTTTGATTCTAAATTATCCAAAAGACGTAAGAATTCTTTTGAAGCCTTCTTTGGAAACCTTCCGGAAAAAAAACCATCACGAATATTTGATCTGTGAGCTACTTCATTATGATACCTTCTATAAGGAACGGCCACTTTTTTTTCAATCACTTGATCTAAAACATTCCTGGCCCTTTCCAGCGACAGCCCCTTAATCGCTAGGGCAATTTCTCTTGCGTGTTTATGCGAGATGTCGGTCTCTCTTAATGCTGCTCTCACATGTTTGTTCTTGTCAAATTGAGAAAATGAGTAAGAATATGAAGGCAAATGTATCACTTTAATGGCACGTATAGACTTGACCTAGAAGCTCCAACTCCGGGGGCACCGTGCTGAACTCTTTTGTTTGTAATAGCATATTCACCTAAATAATGTCCTATCATCTCGGGTTTAATGGCAATAGGAGTAAATTCCTTCCCATTGTGAACATTGATAGTAATATCAACCATGTCTGGAAGAATTATCATGTCTCTAACATGAGTTCGTAAAGTCTCATTGGACTTTCCTTCCCTGATGCTTTTTATTCGCTCACGTAATTTTCTTTTTTGATCATCCATGTACTTTCCTACCCTCTTATCGAGAGATCGCCTTTGCCTGGCATTTAATAACGGAAGTAGGGCCTCTATTGATAAATTCTTCAATTGATCAACGTTGTAACCTCTAAATCTAAATTCACGTACCAATTAACATTATCAGCTCCAAAATACTCCTTTTAAATTTAACTAGATGAATCAACTAAACCAATCCTAATTTTGTTGCAAGTTGCCTTGCTTCTTCGTCTTTAGTAAATCTGATAATTGCCTTTTTCCCCTGGATTGTGCGAAATAGATTGACTTCTCTGACATCTGATTCATACATTATTTTTATGGCGCGCTTCACATCATCTTTTTTTGCACTATCTGCGACTATGAATGTTAACTTATTTTCCTTCTCAATCAGATTAAATGTCTTTTCTGTGATATAAGGTCGAAGGATGATTGTGTGAAGATTGTCTTCCAATTCCTTACTCACTATTGGTTCACCATGCTCTGAACTTTTGACCAAACTGTATTTATGCTATTCATAGAATCAATGGCATTTTTTGTATATACTGTCAATCTAACTGGCTTTGTTCCTGGAACAAGGTCCGTAATGCTTAGACTTTCTACAGAGACTACACTTACACCAGGAAGAGATTTTCTAAGCTTACTGACTGGAGAATTTTTTGATACAACTATTAGACAACTCAAAGCTGAGTGCTTCTTCCTTCCGCGTAATCGGGATTTACCGGATGGGATTCTAACTATATTCGTAGATCTTGCAAGGTCTTCTTCTAGTCCTAATGATAGCAAAGTCTTTCTGAGTTCTGAGGTCTTTGTTATCTTCTCCAGATCATTGGATACGATAATCGGAAATTCAGAAATTTTTCCAACTTTGTGACCTCGCTTTTCTATTATTTCTCTATTGGATGTTGCTGCAATAGCTGAACAAAGTCCAAGCTGTCTTTCTTTTTTGTTTATTTTTTTGTAAGTGTTCTTCCACGAAACCGGTGGATGGGCCAATCTTCCCTTTCGAACACCAGCTACACCAGCAGCCTGACCTGCGCGCTGAAATCCTTCACCTCTGGCCCTAGCTATTCTGGCAATTCCCAAGCCCGTATTGCGAGATTCTGCACTAACAATTTCTCCTGCTGCGGGATATCTTCCTTGGGGCTGGAATCGTGTTGAAAGGACATTCACATATACTTTTTTTATGATCTCAGGTCTATAAGGGGTATTAAAAACAGACGGCAGTTCTAATGATTCTAGGTCCTTACCTCGAAGATCCTTAAGACTAACTTTCATTTCATTAGTACCTCCAATACTTTGGGCTCTACTACTTTCTTGCTTATAGTTCTCACTGGAAATCTCATCTTGACTAATCGCTTAGGAACCCCTGGGACGGAGCCTTTGACAATAATGTAATCATTTTTAACCATTCCATAGTGTTCAAATCCGCCCTTTGGATTAATCTTGAAATCACTGTCTTTTTCGGGATTTGAAATTATTAATATTCTTTTATTGTATTCAGTCCTTTGATGAAATCCTCTCTGTCCTTGTCTTGGAACGGTATAAGTCACAACTGCCGGAGAGATTGGTCCTAGAGTTCCAAGGGCCCTTACACTTTTTCTTGATTTATGCTGTTTTCTCTTTACTCCAAATCTAGTAATAGGACCTTCAACCCCTTTCCCTCGAGTAATTGCCGAAATATCGATAAACTGTCCAGTCTCAAAAACATCTTTTATGTTTACCTGCTTTCCAAAATTGCTAACAACGTATTCAATTTTTGATTTAGTATCTTTTCCACCGATGGGTATTTCCCAAACAAATGGTTTCTTTTGTGCCAAAGAGGCGATGTAGGGATTGGAAGATACAACAGCAACTACCTCTTTAATCCTGTCAATATGGGCATTGATTTCATCCAATTTTCCTTCCTTGAACTTGAATGATGCCTTTTTTGTGAGATATTTGTCATTGTCTTTAGCAAATGCATCAAAAATAGCTTTCTTGCCATATGTTGTTTCTGTATATGCTCTTATTCCAACTATTTTTAATGGGGGAGTTGCTATTAGAGTCGATGAATTCATAATATTCTTGCCAAAATTTGGAGTCTTTTCTCTGTCATCAACAGATAATACATTTAAATTCGTAACTTTATAGCCTGCAAAACCCAATAATGATGATTTCTCCAACTTAGGATCTGACCATGTTCTAACCCTAGATTCGAGACTCCGTGCACGCACTCTTGGATAGAATGCCATACTACCCCTTCTTGGTGCACTATATTTTCGATGACCCATGATTAATCGAATTTTTGTGATCCCATTAATAAATTAAACTTAAGGACAATTTTTAATTGGTTAAAATCGTCTCCACAGACTTGCCTTTATCATATCAAACTTGAATCAAGCGTATCGGTAATTATTGACTATCGATAAAGTCCCTAAAATTGCTTCTTCTAGCCTTACTGTTTGAGTCCCTTGCCTAGGAAACATATTCATCAGAAGATGGTTCGATGAAATCTTTTTGTTTTCGCTTTCAAGTATTTTAGGTAACCCAAATCTAGGTCCGCCAAATACGATAAGAAGATCTTTGGATATTTTGATCCTTTTCATCATCTCAGTCACGTGCTTTGTAAACTGCGAACCTTCCACCGAAGTCATCAGGACTTCGCATTTCTGAGTTTCCAGTAGTTCTGACAATGAATCTACGTATTCTACATCATATCCCCAATAACCAGGAACTTGATTTTTTTCAATGTCTTCGGCAAAAAGCTGACCATTATTTGAAATTTTGACGAGGACTTTTTTGCCCAACTGATTTCCTTTGTAGCTGATTAGCTGTTCAAGCCCTACATCTACGTACAACATGTCATTTTGCTTTACAACAAATCCGAATCGTATTTCGTTTTTTACACTCCGAATGTCTACTCGTGTTTTATGATGAGGCGATTTTATAGGGGGTAAACTGCCAGCGTGTTTCAGCATCCACATTTTGGGGTAGATTTTTTTTCTAAGATACGGCGGTGTGTCAAGATATTCTAGTATTATTTTCAGAATTTTCCTATCATCTTTTCCTGCTTTTGCGCTCTTATCATGGTAAATAAAGATCTTACCAACGCAAAATATTGAGCAGGAGCGAGAAATTTGTGAAATTTTGTAACTTTTGTCTAGAATGGTTTGCGATTCTATTAATGAAGAGTCAGGTATCGCAATAGAGAGATTAGTCAAGTATGATGTAAACCGTCTATTCTGATAATAGTTTTTCTACGGTTGTCGCCATTATTCCAGTAGATCCAAATGTAGTTTCACTAAGGTCACCATTTTTATCAATGAATATTGTTGAGGGAGTCCCTCTTAGGGAATATTCTTCGAAGGTAAGGGGGCTGTAAGGTTTTGTCTCCAAATATGATTTAACACGTGAAATGATTTGTTCTTTGTCTTTTTCATGATACAAATCAAAATCAAGCACGTTTGCATTAACAAATTCCATAATTCTCTTTTCTTCGATTGGTAATTTTTCTTTTACAAGCATATCCATTCCCACTGGAAATGGAATAGAATATGATATCTTTCCTTCGTTTAGTAACTTACTTTGGTATGTGAGAGTAGTAAGGGTTTCGCCTATCACCTTTTTTTCGTTTAATAGTAATTTTAGATTTTCAATTGTATTCTTGTCAAAATCTTCAAAAGCAGTGGCAAGTCCCAATACTGCAACTTTATTGTTCTTGTATTTGTTATAAGTATCAATTGCCTCAGGTATTCCATAAACGAAGCAACCAGGACAATTTACCTGAAATACTTCTACCACTACAACTTTACCCAAGTAATCTTTCAAACTAATAGGTCCCCCCTGTACCCATTCACTAACTTTCAAATCAGGAGCGGGCGACCCAGTTTTAACTGTCACAGAATTCACAATATTCCTTGAATATTTAAACCAATATTACATTGATCAAAAACTAATTAAAATAAAATTATTGAGGTGGTGCTCTCTTACTGGCATTCTCTTTAGACTTTGAAGCATAGGTTTCTATATCATTATTTTCAACCCGCTTCATTTTCTTCGTTTTCATATCTATCTGCGCCATTTTAATATGTCTTGTTCCAGTTTTCTCTTCACTAACCAAGTAAATTGATTCCAAAGCAAGGCTACTTGCCTCTTCCATGCTTATGTCAGTGTGATAATTTTTTTCCAGGAATTCATTAACTTGATCACTTCCATTTCCAATTGCAACCGCATCATATCCAATGTAGGTTCCACTTGGATCCGTTTGATAAAGTGAAGCACCATTCTTATCAACGCCGGCGAGTATCAATGCAACACCATAAGGTCTAACTCCTGCGTATTGGGTGAACTGTTGTGCCATATCTGCGAGATTTTTTGCTACACCTTCGACATCCACGGGTTCATCGTAGATCAGTCTATTACTTTGCGCAAAAAATCTAGCATGATCCACTTGAGTTCTCGCATCAGGGATATATCCGGCTGCTGCCACTCCTATGTGATCATCTATTTGAAATATTTTTTGAGTAACATCGGATACTTGTAATTTCCTAGCTTTTTCTTCAACCGCTAGAACAACACCGTCCTTACTTTTTATTCCGGCTGCTAGGGTTCCTCTTCTAACAGTTTCAATAGCATATTCTACTTGGTATAATCTACCGTCTGGTGAAAACACCGTTATTGCTCTATCATAACCAGCTGCTGCAGGTAACAAATCAGCTCTAACTTGTTTGCATTCGTTAATTTAAGTCTACCTTAGTATAACACTTTAAATTGTCAAAGTATTTTCTGAAAAACTGACCAAGATTTGGAGGAAGAAATAACTTTTTATGGTCATAAGAATGTTCTTTCACTTCACGCCAGAACAATTGAAGTTACTAAGGATTCCAACCTGACTAAAAATGGCGATTGTATCATTGGAGTTTCTGCTAACAAAGCTTGCAATGATCTCAATATTGCCCTAAAAAGGAAATTAAGAACTAAAGATACATTTGTAAAAATAAGAATAATTGTAGATCCAATCGAATTTGAATTAGCTGGATTTGGCAACACTGATCTAGAAATTAGCCATAGACACGATATAGTATTGAGAAAATCAAATTATGCTGATTCTAGAACACTCGCTGTCTCATGTGATAAATCAGCAATTGATATTCCTAGAGATCTAGTCAAGATGCTCACAAATTCTGACGCAAAAGGAATCTTGAGAATAACTATAGAATAACAGTTCTTTTATATTCAATGAACGCGATGACTTTGCGCAATTTCATATTTTTGAAATTTTCTCATAAACGTACTTGTACCGTTTCAACAATTCATTTACAACATTAGTAGGTAGTTCGGGCGGAATTGGCTTTGTTCCATCTTCAGAGGCTTGCTTAACTTTATCTCTAAATCCAATTTTAGTTAACCAATCTCTAAGATATTGCTTATCATAGCTAACTTGTT
>Ga0209970_1000005_pt1 | contig 28794 bp, 21 predicted proteins | sample InoplaCoSAM_FD_187585 | JGI IMG/M metagenome (GOLD analysis project Ga0209970, IMG submission 187585) | Arabidopsis thaliana rhizosphere microbial communities from the Joint Genome Institute, USA, that affect carbon cycling - Inoculated... | ecosystem: Host-associated > Plants > Roots >...
GGATGAGGTGATGCTGGCCCTGGTGCCCCGCGAAGGCGCGGTGCTGGACATGGCGGACATCGTCCGCCAGGCCAGCGCTCAGCTGCCGCGCTTTGCCAAGCCGCGTTACTTGCGCCAGATGGACAGCTTGCCGAAGACGGCGACCGGAAAGATCCAGCGCGCCGTCCTGCGCCAGCAAGGCAGCGTTGACGCCTACGACGCCGAGGCGGCAACCGCCCGGTAAACACAGAAGCACACCATGTCGGAAAAATTGCGGGGCAAGGTGGCCGTGGTCACCGGATCGGGCCGGGGCATCGGCCGGGCGATGGCCCTCAAGCTCGCGAGCGAAGGCGCCCGGCTCGTCCTCAACGACCTCGACAACGAGCCCGCCATGGCCGTGCGCGAGGAAATCATCGCGCTGGGCGGCGAGGCGGTGGCCTGCTGCGGCAGCGTGGCGGACGCAGATTTCGCGGACCGGCTGATCGGCACGGCCACCAGCGCGTTCGGCGGGCTGGACATTCTTGTGAACAACGCAGGCTACACCTGGGACAACGTCATCCAGAAGATGACCGACGAGCAATGGCACGCGATGATCGACGTGCACCTGACCGCGCCGTTCCGCATTCTGCGGGCGGCGCAGCCGGTGATCCGGGCGCTGAGCCGGACCGACGCCGAGGCCGGCCGCCGCGTGGTGCGCAAGGTGGTCAACATCTCCTCGGTCGCGGGTGTCTTCGGCAACGTGGGGCAGGTCAACTACTCTGCCGCCAAGGCCGGCATCGTGGGCCTGACCATGACGCTGGCCAAGGAGTGGGGTCGCCTGAACACCACGGTCAACTGCGTGGCCTACGGCCTCATCGGGACCCGCATGACCGAGGCCACCACCGATGCCGGCGCCGCCATCCAGGTCGATGGACGCGCGATCAAGGTGGGCGTGAACCCGGACCTGATGGCCATGCTTGAGCGCAGCATCCCGCTGGGCCGGGCCGGCACGCCCGAGGAGGCCGCCGGCGCGGCCTACCTGTTCTGCATTCCTGAGTCTGACTACGTGAGCGGCCAGACCCTGCTGTGCACGGGCGGGCTCACCGGCATCTGACCTTGCACCATGACGAAGCCCGACACTGCTGCGCTGACCTACCCGTTCGAGCCGCCCGCGCCGCGCCACACGGTCGAACTCGCCCCCGGCGTGCGCTGGATCCGCCTGTCGATGCCATTCCGGCTCGACCACATCAACGTCTGGACCATCGACACGCGCGATGGCTGGGTGCTGGTGGACACCGGCCTGAACGATCCCGCCACCGTGGCCGACTGGTTGGCCCTCATGGCGCAGGGTCCGCTGGCGCGCCCCCTGCAGGGGGTGTACGCCACGCACATGCACCCCGACCACATCGGATTGGCCGGCTGGTTCACGCGCCGTGCAGGCATACCATTGCACATGAGCCGGCTGGAATACCTGAGTTGCCGCGTGATGCATGCCGACACGAATCGCGAGGCGCCGCCCGACGGCGTGCTGTTCCACCGCCGCGCCGGCTGGTCGGAAGCGGCCATCGAAGGCTACCGCAGCCGCTTTGGCAGCTTCGGCAAGCACATCCACGCGCTACCCGAGAGCTTCCGGCGCCTGCAGGATTGCGATCTGGTGCCATTGGGCCCGCACGACTGGCGGGTCATCACCACCGGCGGCCATTCGCCGGAGCATGCCTGCCTGTACTGCCACAACCTGAATTTGCTGATCGCGGGCGACCAAGTGCTGCCGCGAATCTCGTCGAACGTATCGGTGTTCGCCACCGAACCTCAGGCCAATCCGCTCAAGGAGTGGTACGAGTCGCTGGACAAGCTGGCGCGGGAGGTGCCCGCCGATGTGCTGGTGTTGCCCTCCCACAACGAGCCCTTCTACGGGCTGCACCAACGCCTGGACTCGCTCAGGGCCAGCCAGGACCAGGCGCTGGAGCGGCTGCGCCAATCGCTATGCAACGGGCCGCAACGGATCGTGGACGTGTTCCCCGCCCTCTTTCACCGCGCCATAGGGGCGCAGGATGGACAGCAACTGAGTCTCGCCACGGGCGAGGCCGTGGCTTGCATGAACTACCTCATCGCGGAAAGCGCCGTGGAATGCGCCGTGAGTGGAGACGGCGTCGCATGGTATGCACTGAAGTCGTGAAGGTCGCGCTACTCTCCAATCTCAGGCTAGCAATCATGATGTCAACGAGTGCGCGACTTCGATACTCCATGCGCCACATCGCTCCGGGCAGCATGGCGAGGATTTCGCACGGACGATAGGTCTGTTCGATTGGCTGAATCTGGGCAGCCACCGCGCGAGGCCGGTCGGCAGATGCGAAGGTTCCGATCAAGGGGTCCTTTTGATTTCAGTGCAAAAAGTGACGTATAACTCTCCAGTACTGACGCGGGGGGGTGGTCGGTAAGTCATTGATTGTTCGAACATTGCTGTTCACTTCGCCGCAGCGAATCGTTTTCGGCCCCCAAATCGTCGAGGAGCGCGGCCATGCAAGGCTTGCAAACGTCTTACCTGTGCCTGCGCGACATCGCGTGCGAACTCAGCGAGTTCGAGTTGCAGGCGTTTTTCAGCTGCAGTGCACCGAGCACTAGTTGCTGGCGCGATGGCGCAGCGGCAGCCTCAAGCTGGGCTTGGCACTGCAGATCGGCTTCGCGCTCATGAGCGGCCGGTCCTTGAACAGTGTGCGGGTCGTGCCCCCAAAATTGCTGCGCCACCTTGACCACGAACTGGGGCTGATGGTGCGCTCCGCGCTGATGATGCGCGCCCAGGTCTGACGCTCGGCGCCGCGGGCGATGCCATCGCCGATGCGCTGGTGCCAGTTGCCCAGCATCACGGCGTTCCCCAGGCGCAGTTGCTCGGGCAGCGCGGCGAACAGCGGCACCTCCACGCGGTAGGCGGGCGTGGCGGCATCGGCCGCCAGCGCGCTGGAGCGCAGGAACCAGTTCTCCCCCGCGCCGTTGGCGTCCGCCGCGTACAGGCGGTACTCGTAGGCGCCTGCGTCGACGTGATCACCCGCGAGCCGGAAGGCGTCTCGGGTGGTCTGGGCCGTGGTGGTGGCGCCGTTGATGGCGCTGATGACCTCGATGCCGTCGCCCGTGGTCAACGCGCCCAGGCCGCCGAGGTTGGTGACCTGCACGGTGGTGGTGCCGCTGGCGCTGGCACCGGCGCCATCGAGCACCAGGCGGTCGCTGACGCTGCTGCTGTCGCCCAAGGCGGTGCCGATCCTCAGCAGCGCGTTGTGGCCCACGTAGGCGCCGCTCACCGTCAGCCGGCTGCCCGGCGCGGCGCCCAGCAGCGCGACGGTGCCCGCGTTGTCCAGGCTGGCCACGGTCTGGTCCAGGCCCGCCGTGTCGAGCGTGGCGCCGGCCGCCACCGTGTGCGCGGAGGCCGCGCTGAAGGCGTTGGCCACGCCGGCGCGCAAGGTGCCGGCGGTGATGGTGGTGGCGCCCGCGTAGGTGCTGAGACCGGACATCGTCAGCGCCCCCAGGCCGAGCTTGTTGAAGCTGGCCGCGCCGGTGAAGGCGGTGCCGATGCCCACCGCATGGTTGTTCGTGTCGAGCCACACGCCCTCAGCGCCCCCGGCCAGTGTGGTGAAGCCGCGCAGAAAGTCCGACTCGTCCCAGGTCACCCGCAGGATGCCGCCGTTGAGGTCGAGCGTGGCGGCGCCGTCGCCCCGGATCACCACGTCGGTTTCAAGTACGCCGCGCGCGAGCGCATTGCCGTTGAGGTGCAGCGTGCCGGTGGAGCCGGCCTGAACGGCGATGCGGGCCAGTGACGTTCGCACCGTGCCGCTGTCTTCGATGGTCAGTTCGCCGGTGCCCTCGTAGCCGACGTTCAGTTGCGCGGAGAAATCGAAGCTCGACGCGCGCCCACTGACGGCGTCTTGCCCCGACACCGTGGCCGTGCCGTTGCCGCCCACCTGGTAACCGATGTAGGCGGTGTGGCCCGTGATCGCACCGCCGTCTTCAACGAACAAGTCACCAGGGTCCAGAAAACCCACATACAGGTTGTTGCCGAGTTCCCAGGTCGAGACGCGGCCATTGCCGTCGCTGCCCCTGACCGTGACCGTACCGCTGGAAACGCCCGGGCCCACGCCGGTGGTGCCGCCGATGGCGCCCTGGACACTGCGCACCAGGCCTCCGTTCTCGATGAGCAGCGAGCCCGCGCCGGCATTGCCCACGGTGAGGGTAACGGCATTGATCCAGGTCGAGCGGTTGCCATGGACGTCAACGCCCGAGACGGTGGCCGATGCCGTGCCGCCGCCCGAGGCGATGTTGCCGAACGCGTTGCTCACCAGGCCGCCATTCAGGATGGAGAGGGACGCCGTGCCGCCCGCGCCGACGGCCAGATCGCCCGGCATGGTCCAACTCGACACGCTGCCGCTGGCATCGCTGCCCGTGACGGTGACAGTGCCGTCGCCCCCGGTGTAGCCGAGCGCGCCGGTCGCGCTGCTCGCCGTGGCGCCGCCCTGGATGGTCAAGGTGCCCACGCCGCCGGTGTCGCCGACATAGATCTCGCCACCCGGCACGTCCCAGGTCGGCGTCGAGACAGGGGCCGGATTCACGTCACCGATGGCCGTGATCGATTGCGCCATGGGGCGCCCAGGGTCGCGCAGACCAGGGCCAGCACCGCCGTCGACAGGCGCGAGCGCCGGTGGCGCAAGGATCCATCGCGACGCTGCCCCCGCACCGGGTGGCACACGGCATCGTTTGTCTTCCTTGTCATGACAGCTCTTGCCTCCCTAAGGTCAGTCAGCGCGGACAGGTGCCAGCGCTACTGTAATGGAAGCAGCGCGTGTCAGCCTCAGTGGCGCCGCGCGCCGTCGCGATAGGCCTGCGGCGTGACGGCGTGCTGGCGCGCGAACGCGCGCTGCAGCGCGTCCACCGAACGGAAACCGCTGCGGCTGGCGATGCGGTCCTGCGTCCAGTGCGTCTGCACCAGCAACTGCGCCGGCGTGTGGCACAGCTCAGCCGCGAAGGCGCGAGCAAGGCGCCGGAGACGACATTGATGCCATTGGAGTCCAGAAACAGGTTACCGGCCTCGAGGGTGAAGGCACGAGGCGCAATGAAGTAGATCAGCGGCGCGCCGGGCGTTGGCGCGCGCGCCCACTGACAAGCGCCAACAAATCTCGCCGAGTCCGAATACCTGGGTGCTGCAAAGCTCGGTATCTGCAGCGTCACTTCTAGGCCACGATGATGCGGCTTGGCTTGAGGCAGCCGCACGGCAATGCGCCTCGATTCCCCCGATGAGGGCCCATCTCTGCCCCACTAGACAAGACCCTCATTTGCTCAACACCGATACCCAAACACTGCTCAAAGCACCAGTTTGCCGGTCGTCCTCGAGGGCTCAATCCTCGCCTCCATCCCCGCAGTGAATTGCAAGTGGTCGGCCTCCATGCCGTCCGAGAAGATGACCCCGTTGTCCGGCATGCGCGAGCGCACCCGCAGCGGCGCGCCCGCCAGCACCCGCCCGTGCACCAGCGTGGCCTGAGAGGTGCGCGTGGGGAACGGCTCGCGCACCGCGAACACCAGGGCCCGCTCCTCCCAGGGCATGGGCTGGTAGTCCTCGTCGTCGGTGCTGGCGCCCAGGCTGCGCGCGATCGCGAGCGACCCGGTGACGATGCTTTTGAGCCAGGCGGTGGAGCCCAGGCCGGTGGAGACGATCAACCCCGAGGAGGACTGGAACTCGGTGGTCGACCCGTGCGACAGCTCGTACAGCGCCGAGGTGTGGCTGCGCGGACCGACGAACAGGTCGTTCACCGCGCGCAGCACCTGGCCGTCGCTCAGTCGTGCCTCGGCCATGGTCACCGTGCGGGTGTCGCGCCGGTCCGCCGCCACGCCCGGCAGGATGGCGGCGAGATCGGCCGGCTGGAACGGCAGCAGCACGCCGTCCCAGCGCGAGGGCTCGGGGTTGAGCCCCACCAGCGGCTGGCCCTCGAGGTACTTCATGGTGTTGGCCACCAGGCCGTCCTGGCCCAGGGCCACCACGATGTCGCTCGGCGCGAAGACGAAGTTGGCCAGCAGCGAACGGTCGACGATCTGGTAGCGCCCCCAGGCCTGCAGGGCCTGCACCGTCACCCGCAGGCTGGCCGCGTAGGCCTCGTTCTCCTTGAGGTAGTCCGAGAAGTCGGCCCCCAGGTGCTCCACATAGAACCTCGCCTGCCCGAGCGTGTTGTGGCGCGCGATGAGGGTATCGAGCCGCGTGCGCCGCGTCACCAGCACCACCCGCCGATCGCTGGCGGCGGTGGTCACGCCGACCTCCGCGTGACCGCCGACGCCGCGGCCCCACCGCCCGCGCCCAACAGGGAGTTGAGCAACTCGGGCGACAGGTTGAGCTGCCCGATTCGCTCGGCCCGCTCGGCGATGCCGCCGAAGGCCTGGGCGATGAGCTGGCCCGGCTGCATGCCCACGGCCGCCAGCGCCTGCACCACCCGGGGGTCGGCCTTCTCCAGCGCGTCCATCACGGCGCGCACCTTGTGCGCCTGGGCCTCGGCCGCCTGGCGCGTGTTCTCGGCTTCGCTGGCCACGAAGGCCTTGCGCTGGTTCTCCAGCTCGATGTCGGCGCCCATCTGCTCGGCGCGCAACTCGTTCTGGCGCCGCATGGCCGCGGCCCGGGCCTCCATCTGTGTCTCCTGGATCTCGCGCTTCTTCACCTCCACCGCGATCTCGGTGTCCAGCTCGTTCTGGCGGATGGCCCGCTCGTTCTGCACGCCGGCCATGCGCCGCTGCGAGATGGCGTCGTCGGCCGCCTTGAGATTGGCCTCCCGCGCCTCGGCCTCCAGCGCGCGGGCGATGTCGGGCGTGGGCTTGATCGCCACCACCGCCACCCCCAGGATCTCCAGCCCCAGCGCCTGCACCTCGGGCTGGCGGCCCAGTTGCTCCTGAACGGCGCGCGCGACCTCGGCCGTGGCCTTGAGCGCGTTGCGCAGCGACAGGCCCTGGATCACCTGTTGCACGATGGCGCGCACCTGCATCACCACCCGGTCCTGCAGGCGCTCCGGGTCCTCCGAGGCGTAGGTGGTGCCGTCGGGCTCGAGCGAGAAGTCCATCAACTTGTAGATGCGGCCCGGGTCGCCCACCCGGTAGGTGAGCTCGCCCTGCACCGTCACGCCCTGGAAGTCGCTGGTCACCAGGTCCAGCATGAAGCCGGCGTCGCGGCTGGCGATCGGCACCGCGACCAGGGAAGTGGTGGGTGCGTAGTAGAAGAAGGACAGCCCGGCCCCTTCGCGCACGAGCTTGCCGCCGCGGAACTGCATGAGGTGGGTGGTGGGCTGCGACTTGATGAAGCGGATGCCAAGCATTTGGGGCTCCTTATTGAGTTGTACTGTACAACTCTTATGGGTTGTATAGTACAACTCAAACCGGAGATGTCAAGCATGGCCAGCCAACGATCCCCTTCTCGCGTTGCGGCACCCGACTTCGAGCGACCGCTGGTCACCGTCGACGTCGTGATCTTCACGGTGCTCGACGAGCAGTTGAAGGTGCTGCTGGTGCGCCGCCCGGAGGCAGCCACCGATCCATTCCCGGGCCGCCTGGCCCTGCCGGGCGGATTCGTCAACGTGGACCTGGACGCCAGCCTGGCCGACTGTGCGCTGCGCAAGCTGGGCGAGAAGACCGGGTTCAGCGCGCCCTACCTGGAACAACTGGGCAGTTGGGGCAGTGCGACGCGCGACCCCCGCGGGTGGTGCACCACCCATGTCTACTTCGCCCTGGTCCCACCGCCCGCCGACAGCGAGGAGATGGCGTCGGCGGCGTCGGAGTGGATCGAGGTCAACGCGGCCCTGCGCAAGCGCCTGGCCTTCGACCACGCGGAGATCCTGGCCGCGGCGGTGGAGCGCCTGCGCGGCAAGGTGGAGTACACCTCGCTGCCGGCCTTCCTGCTGGAGGAGCCCTTCACGCTGCCGCAGTTGCAGCGCACCTACGAGATCGTGCTCGGCCGCCCCATGGACAAGAGCGCGTTTCGCAAGCGCATGCTCGATGCGCAGTTCCTGCTCGAGGCGGGTTCGATCGCGGGCGACGCGGGGCGTGCGGCCATGGGCTATCGCATCCTCGACCGCGAGCGCGCCGCGGTCTTTCCGCGCACCTTCCGATCGGTCGAATCGCCTGCCAGCAAGGAGTGACTGCCATGCGCACCCAACTGCTCATCATCGATCCCCAGAACGACTTCTGCGACATCGAGGGCGCCGCCCTGCCGGTGGCCGGCGCCAACGAAGACCTCAAGCGCCTGGCCGGCCTCATTGACTCGAACGCAAGCCGCATCGGCGGCATCACGGTCACGCTGGACTCGCACGCCAGCGTGGCGGTCGAGCGCACCACCTTCTGGCTCGGCCCGGACGGACAGCCCGTGGCGCCGTTCAGCTTCATCACCGCGGACGATGTGCGAGCCGGCTCCTACCGGCCGCGCGACGCCCGCCTGACCGAACAGGTGATCGGCATGCTCGAGCAACTGGCCGCGGCCGGCAAGGCGGGCATGGTGGTCTGGCCGGTGCACTGCGTCACCGGCACCTGGGGCCACAACATCCAGGGCGATCTGGCGCGCAGCCTCGCGGCCTGGGAAATGGCGCACCAGCGCGCCGTCACCAAGGTGCTCAAGGGTGAATACCCACTGAGCGAGCACTTCGGTGTGTTCGAGGCCGACGCGCCCGTGGCCTCGGTGCCGGCCACGCAGTTCAACACCACGCTGGCCACCGCACTGGCCGACGGTGCCGAGGTGATCGCGATCGCGGGCCAGGCCTCGAGCCACTGCGTGGCGGCCAGCTACGACCAGTTCATGCGGTTCCTGGGCAGGAGGACGCCCGCGGCCACGCCCCGGGTGGTCCTGCTTCGCGACTGCATGAGCCCGGTGCCCGGATTCGAATCACTCGCCGACGACCTGTTCGACCGGGCGCGCGCGGCAGGCACCGAGGTGATGACGGTCGATGAATTCGCCCGCAGCCTCGTCTGAGGTGGGCAAAAGAACGGAGCGACAACAAGTGTCTCGCGCTCTAAGAATTTGCGGCATATCCGAAGTCGTGTACGGAGTATCCGATAGCGCAAATTCGTCGTCCGCTCGCGTTCGTCGGCCACTTCGAACTCGAAGCTTGCTTCGCGATGCAACGTGACGTAGCCTGACTTCGTGGGCGCTTTGTCCCACGACTCGGGGGTTGCTCTCCGAACGTCCTGCAACACCGCAGGACCTGCACCGCAACCGTTCCACCTTTTTGGAGGCGAACATGGTTGCAGATGCCAAGGAGCGCACCGACGCTCGACCCACTTCTTCACTCATTGGCGGACGAGGCTTCCGCCACCCGTTGCTGCTCATCGCAACGGACACGAACAACGCACCTCGGCGATTCGGCGCGTTTCGACGCCTGATCAGACGAGCGCTCTCATCCCCTGTGGAGAGCCCCAGGCGTTCAGAACTTGCCATCAGGGTCCTCGAAGAGCTCGAGGCCCTTGAGCTCGATGATGACAGCGTTCGGAATTTTCGCAACGAGTGGCTGCACGAGATGGGCCGAAACACGCGAAACGCCTATCTGCTTGAGGCGTTCGCCATGGTCCAGTTGGCCATGAGTGATCTGGCGCTCGCTCATGGTGCATGGCAAGTGGCGCCGACGTCGCTGGGCAACTATGGGCTGCCCAGGCTTGTGCTCGCAGAGACGGCTTCGGCGAGTGCGCCGCCCAAACTTCTGGTTCCCGCATCGGTAGCTGAAACACTCCTCAAGTGCATCGACTTGGCGATGGAGGCTGAGCGGGACGCAAAGCTTTCGACTTGGTCCACGCGAGACTGTTTGGCGGTCATCCGTGCCATTGCGGTCCTATCGGTCAACGACACGCAGCACTTTCCGTTGCGCGCAGAAGCGGCTCGCAAGCAGTTCTTCGAGAGTGTGGGCATGGGGCTTTGGATTGCGTTGACCAAGCACCTGCGCCAACGACGGGATGCCATGGAATGTGCGACTTTATGGAATGGTCGACTGCAGCAGATCGTCGCGCTGAACGTCTTTGGAGGTGACCAAATCGCTGCAATGGCCTCCACAGCGCAAGGCGCGTTTTCGACCATCGATGGAAGCGCCGACGCCACGCAAACAGCGCATGTGCTTCGGGTGGTTCACGGACCGATCAATCCCGGCAACTGCAAGGAAGACAGGGAGGTCATCAAGCAGTACGAGCCATTGCTGGGTTACCTGCCAGTGGCGCACATGCCGCCACTACATCACGTCGAAGAGATCCTGATCGCCATGAGGGCCGAGTTCCCCTGGGCGGACGCGGCTATCGACGAACTGGGGGTCTTGCTGCAATCCCGTTGCTTGTTCGGCGTGCAACAACTGCAGCTACCTCCTGTGCTCGTGGTTGGGTTCCCGGGGTCCGGCAAGACACGATTTGTACGTCGCATCGCGGAACTACTCAAGCTGCCGTTCTTGCCGCTGGGAATTGGTGGCATGCATGACAGCAAACCGATTACCGGAACGCCGAGGGGTTGGGCCTCTGGCGAACCGTCGCCACTCTTGAATCTGATGTTGCGGCACCAGAGCGCGAGCGGCCTTGTGTTGCTCGATGAACTGGACAAAGTGACAAGTCGTACGAGCAATAGCGCGCCCATCACGTCTGTGCTTTTGGGTCTCCTCGAATCGGAGTCAGCCAAGCGCTGGCACGACACGTTCCTTCAGACGACCTGCGACATGACTCGGCTGAGTTTCTGGGCCACGGCGAACGGGCTTGGCAACATTCCGCGACCACTGCTTTCGAGGTTCATCATCGTGTACATGCCTGAGCCTCGGCGGGAGCACATGCCCGTTCTGGCGCGAGGTGTGGTGGAAGACATCAGAATTGAATGGGGTCTCCCAGCAGGCGTACTTCCTATACCACCAAGCTCGGTCTATTCGAATGCGAGGCTCAATGCCAGGGAGGTTCGGCGCATGGTTACGCGGTTTCTGTATGAGTGGGGACAGGAGCATCGGCGGCCAGAGAGGCTGCATTGAAGCGCCGACTTCGCCATCCTAGACCTAGTGCCCAACCGTGAACGGCATATTCAGAGGCGTCGAATGGCGGCTGAACGCACTGAGATGCTGTCTTCAGAGTAGAACGTACGCGGCAAAATGGAATTCACTTCGACGTACGCCTGCATGCTGCATGGCCTCCATACGCAACGGAAGCTGCCGCAACCACTCTTGCGGCCAGTGCTTGGCATCTCCTTCAATCCCAACCATGGTGGTACGACGTCCTCGATCAATCTGACAGTTCAGTATGGTGAGAAGAACTCGTTCGTTGTTCTCACCTTTGGTGAACGGTGAGAAGAACTCGTTCATTGTTCTCACCGCTGGTGAAAGGTGAGAAGAAGGAGTTCACCTATTGCCATGTCAACTTCTTGATCTCAACCAGCGACCTGGTCACATACTTTCCGAGCCGTCAAACACAGAAGTTCCGATCAAGGCGCGAGGTCCCACACATGAGAATGGCTCTTGAGCCGAACCATCTCGGATGTCCGTCGCCGGACCATCCGCCAGTTCGCGGCGGAGCCAGTAACCGGACCGGAAAGGTGTCTCAGCCACCTAGCAGCTTTGGCGAAATGCTGTACCGGCTGCGTACCACTAGACGTTTTAGCCAAGCGAGTATGGCTTCTCTGCTTGGTCTCTCCACGAGCTACTACAGTGAGCTCGAAAACTCAAAGCGATTGGCCACCCCAAGTCGCGTCACAAGCATTGCCTCGTACCTGGAATTAAGCGACGACGATCGGCAGATGCTGGTTAGCCTAGCCATTCAGGACATGTACTCCGGAAATCCCCTTCCTCCGAGAGTGAGCGCCTGCATTCTCACCCTTAGATCAAGATCCAACCAGCTACCGGATGATGTCCTGGATCGTGTGATGTCCCTTTTGCAGGAGGAAACCATGTGAAATCAAGCAGACAGATCCCGCTCTGGGGACCTGTCTACCTGAAGCCTCGGAGAAGTCCCCTCAGCACTGGCACGCCAAGGGTACTCAATCCAAGCACCGGGTCAAGGCAAGTTCGCCCCGTAGCGAAACTCTCTGGCAAGCCGCAACAACGACCGTGTCAGGCCCACGGGGTTCCGCCGGCTATCACCTCACTCTCGCTCACGAGTTCTTCGTTCGCGCAACTCATCACGCAGGAAAGGACGGTCCCAGTTCGCACTGGGTGCGTGATCGCACACGACCATCGTAGGAGGCTGAACATGTAGACAAAGAAAAACGGCGACCCGCTGTAACGGGTCGCCGCCGGTTCTCCGGGGATTCCGAAGAAGTCTTTGCAGGACTGCTTCAGTGTACGAGTCGTCAAGCGGTCTCGTCAATCCCCTTTCGTTTCTCCTTTTTCTCGGGGATTGCATGAGAACGACGAAACGCTTTACGCCCAAGGTGCTGGAACGCTTCGAACGCCAAGGCAGGGGATCAGGCACCTACGACCTCTATGTCCCTTGGCACCAAGTCGGGCGCGGTGATCCGGCTTCCGTTGGAAGAAGCCACCTCCATATCTGGAACGGCCGACAACGGCACTTGTTGAGCGATCAAGAACTCGTTGGCCTGTACTTCATCCGGATGCTGACCGATGTGACGGACTGCCTTGAGCAGTATCGGCTATCCATCGAACCATCCAATCATCCGCTGCTCGACTACGACCAAGGCAACCCACTTAGGCTATTTCCAGGGACGGTCGGACTTTGTCTGCAGCTGGGTGTCAAACACCCGAGAACCAGCGGCGATGGCGCCACAGCTCTGTGGCGCATGTCCACCGACTTCTTCGTGGTTAGGCGTGGAGGAGATGGGCGCTTCAACGCAACAGCGGTGGCCTGCAAGCAAGATGCCCGATTACCAAAACGCAAGATGAATCTACTTGAGGTCGAGAGGGCGTACTGGGAATGCAGAGGCATCGACTGGCTCCTCATCACTCCCGAGGTCTTTCACCCCGCCGTCGCGGACAACTTAAAAACTGTCGCATGTTGGACGCGCCACCGTGATACCACCGAGCAGGAGAGGACGTTCGCATCAAAGCTCGTCGAGCTCAATCAGTTCAGATCCATTACTGAGTTGATTCATCTCCTCACCAAGCATCTCGGCTCGGAGCCGCAAGCGCAGAAGGCTCTGTGGCAATCCGTCGTACACGGCCCTCTGTCCGTCGATCTCCGTCGACCTATCAAGTTTCATGTTCCCTTCCGCTTGATAGAACGCGAGGCCTTTCTGGCCTACAACCCTATCGAGATGCGGAGGACCTCGTGGAAATGATCGCCGACTCGACGTTCCGTGTGGTCAATCGCTCGCGAAGTCGAAGCAACATACTTCCAGGCATCTACCGGGTGATACTCGACGCCCCTGAGTTGGATGTGACATGCGCGGTCCTCCTCTACTCTGAGGCAAGTTCTCCGACGAAGTCCAAGGGAGGGAGAGCACGTGTAACGATAGAGCGCCTCCGGCGACCTCGAAAGAAGCCACCCGCGCGGCTGGTCGGCAATCTCCTGTGGCTCGACCGCACGCAACTCCAGGAGCTTCACTCGGCGAAGCTCCTTTTGCCAGTTTCTGTTGAGCGTCGTTTTGTACCGAATGGATCCGATCCATCGTCAAAGGGTCGCGGAGGAAATAGAGAGCTGGCAAGAATCGATCACGAGGACCGGATCGCCAAGATGGCGCTCTTTCTGGACTTGGTAAAACTCCAAGAGTGCATCATCGTTCACAAGAGCATTGCTCCACTTGTGAGTGAAACGATGCAAACCAAGCGGGTCAGTCGCGCCTACATCTACAAGCATTGGTCGTCTTTGTGCAGATGGGGCATGCACGAGTCGAGCCTGTACCCCTTGCGTCATCGCTGTGGCGCCCCAGGGGAAGCGAGGCCGTGCGACCCGCCCAAGAACGAGGCGCCCACTCGAGGCAAGGCGGGGCGGAAATCTACCGCACAAAGAATCGCACGCGCCACTGGAGTTCCCATTGCTTCGATTCAGCCTGGCATGAGCACGGACTGGCGCTTGCGGATTCTTGCTGCAGACAAACAGATCCCCAGGCCTAAGCCGCCGATGCCAGCGCGGATAAAGCTGATCTTGGGCTCATCCTTTGTTGCAACGGCCAAGGATGTTGATGGTGAAGTGAAGTACGAACTAGGCCCGCAGGGATCGTATCCGAACGCCCAGCAGATTCGACGCGTGCTCATGTGGGATTCGAGTCAGCTCGAGCGTCTAGCGGAGCAAACTACAAAACATCATTTCAACAGCCAGTTGAGAGGTCTGACTGCACGAAGCTGGAAGGGTGTACCCGGTCCGGCGCACACCTGGGCGATCGATTCAACGATAGGAGACATCTATCTTCGATCATCGGTGAAACGAGCCTGGATTATCGGTCGTCCCATTGTGTACATCATTGTCGACATCTGGTCGACGGCCATCATGGGCTTCTACATTTGCCTCACGGGTCCCAGCTGGTCGACCGCAAAGGTCGCCATCTTCAACGCGTGCATGTCGCATTCACTTTCCACACGAATTCCTCAGTTCGCGCTGGCAACGCAGTTGGTTCCAGCCCCAACTCTCTGCTACCGCCTCCTGTGTGACCGCGGCGAGTATCTCTCGGCCGGACACAAGCACACAGCACTCAAGCTCGACTACGACGTCGCCTACACACCTCCCTACCGCGGGGATCTGAAGGGTACGGTCGAGGTGCAGTTTCGCATCATCAAGGACGAGCAATTCTGGTTCATTCCAGGCGCAATGGACGCTCGTCGACATGAACTCGAGCTGCGCAAGGTCGATCCGCGAAAGTGCACCTTTACGTTGAAAGACTACGCGGACTACTTATCGATTGCGTTTGCGGATTACAACTTCACTGCAAACCGTAGCGATCGAATGACGGGCGAGATGAGAGCTGCCGGCGTGTTCCCATCTCCGGCAGGCCTTTGGCGCTGGGGTCACTCTGTCGGGGCTGCGTATCAGCGTCAAGTGTTTGAGCATGACCTCGTCGCTGAGCTGCTCCCCGCGGCTACGGCGCGTGTCAAATCAGATGGGGTTTGGCATGCTGGTTGCATGTACACCTCCAATCATATTCATGAGCTTGAATGGACCACCCGCGCGCGGAACTTCGGCGGCTGGAACGTACCCGTTCATCATCACCCTGGTGGCATGGAAACGATTTGGACGCCGTCGCCCAAGGACCACCAGATGTTTGAGATGACCTTGACCGGCGAGTCGAGGGCATCGCCTCACTACAGTATGGATGAGTGGGCAGACGTACTCGCAAAAGAGGTCATGGACAGGCCCGCTGAAGAACATGCACGGCTTGCGGCCTCCATTCAGTCACGAAGGCGCCTTCAAGAGATCCGGGACAATGCAAATCGCTTGACTCAAGAAGCGATCGACAAGTTCGACGGGCCGATGCCCACAATGACAGAGGCTCGCCACTTGGAGGAAGCTGCATCACTTGCGCATCCTATGGCGGAGTCTTGCCCTTTGGAAGTACCTCGGTATGAAGCGGAGATCGCCCACGACGCGATGATGTCCACACTGCTCGAACGCGCAAACCGAGACAGGTAGATGAAGGCAGAGGACCCTTCAAACCCATACGCGGGCAACCTCCTCACGGAGTGTTTGCCAGGCATTCAATCGTCGGACGCCACTCTCAGTTCCCTGCTCTATCTGCCACCGGAACCCACAGATCTGGGCTCGACTCCGAAGCATGTTCGTCTGCATGACTTGATGTCTGTTCGTGATTTGCATGTCCCGACGTTGGTCGAGCGACGCCTGTTTCATTCAATCGATCTGATGGTACGCCAGGGATACAGCTACAGAGACCCCAGACAAGCGTCTACCTGGGCCTCAGTTAGTGGAGATGCGACTCGCGCCGGCATTCGAATTCCACAAGCAACCGCGGCAGCAGTAGAGGGGCTGTCTGGTGTCGGCAAAACACAGGCCTGCCTTCGATGCCTACATGCCTTTGGCCCTCAGGTCATTCGTCATGAACGATTCCCAAAGGTCATCGGGGGGTTGACCCAAGTCCTGTGGCTGTCCGTAGAGGCTCCACCCTCTGGGCGCTCATCGGACCTTGCGCGTGCGCTGATGCTTGCGTGGGACGAGGCCACTGGCGGTCGGCGATTCGACAACTGGCTGGCGAAGGAACGAATTCCAGATGGAATGCGAGCTTTGGACGAATGGCGGCAAGTCGCCGTGTCTGGCTTCCTTGGGATTCTTCATCTCGATGAAATTCAGAATCTCTTCAAGATCTCGTCCCTGAAGCAACGAGTCAACCGCGCTGGCACCGCAGAACGGCCGGAAATCAGCATCGTAGAAGATCGCGTCGTGCGCTGGTTCCTCAATCTCGTCAACACAGGCCAGATACCAGTGCTTGTGTCCGGTACGCCGGATGGAATCGGTGCTCTGACCTCGCGCTTGAGTACCTTGCAGCGACTGAATACTGCCGGTTACCATCGGTTCGAACAGTTCTCCGATCACACTGCGCCAAGATTTAGGTCCCAGTTTCTGGACGTGCTTGCGCGGTATCAGTATGTTCAGAAGAAGCTCCCGATCGACGACAACCTTGCCAAGCTGATCATTGATCTGACCGCAGGCATTCAACGAGTCATCATCGCACTGTGGATCGCTGCTCACCGCGTTGCCTTCGAACGCGCGGATGACAGCTTGCGGCTCGAAGACTTCATCACGGCAGCTCAAACCTGGCTCGAGCCGCTCGCACCAGCCGTCGCGGCGATTCGGGAAGGAAGCCCATCCAAGATGGCCATGTATGAAGACCTCGTGCTGCGCGACACGCCATTCTGGTCGGAGTTTTGGAGTCGGTTCTCGTGAGTCTCACTTGTCTTGGGAAGGCGCTACCACTGTTGCAGTCCCCCCAGTGCCCCGTCCATTGCTTTCCGGTTTACCTATCAGCAACTATGCGAATCTGAGTCAATGACTTTTCGTGCACTCTCTTGTTGAGAGAACCATCCCTGAAATCGCTTCTTCACTCGTCTCGTACAAGGCCGCGAATACAAGGGCGGCCGACAGCGTAGAGAACATCGCACTCCCTGAGACGTCATCGCTGAACACATGTCTCGTGAGTCCTTCTTGACTCAAGGCATCGAGCCATCGCCGGTCATAGCAGGCCTGGACTTCTTCTAGTTTTAGCAGGTGACGGACAAGGGTGCAGGCTTCAGTATTGATCCCAAGATCTTCGGCTCGATACTTGGCTGCAGAAAAGACGGCATCGAGGGGGAGGACAACAACGCCGCCTAGCAGGTGCGAACAGATATCGAAGAACCGGTACGTCGCGCAATCCGTCGCATCCTTCTCGAACATCAAGTCACTCTCAACCTTGGCCTGCGGCAGCATCTGGGCCGGCGAGGCGTAGAACGCCTCCGCCTGGCTTATGCCAACGCGAGACAGTGTGGCGCCATGTTTGTCACATCTCCATTGCCCAGGCAGTTGGTGTTCTCGACGCCAGTAGGCATAGCCGTGAAAGCCAAGATCCTCGCGCACGCATTCTTGGCAAAGATAAGCTTGCGGTCTTGGCACTCGCAACGTGCCCCCGCTGATCATGGAAGCACGGTACTTTCCTTGCCCCAGCATCCCTCCGGAGACGTCTTTTGTCACTGCACGACGAAGAGGAAACATTGTGTGATGCCGAACATATGACTCAAGGTCCATTGCTGCGATCTTCGCCAAGAGTTCGACGCGAGGTACGTCACAGAAGTTGACCGATTGCCCTGTGAATAGGCGTAACGCTTGACGTCCATCCGCGACGTTCCGACTCAATCCGTTCCACCGGAGGACGGCCCCCCAATAGCCGATGGCAAGCTCGCCAGGCTTGGGGGCAGGTACGACGAGCAATCTGGGGGCCCTTCTAGCCTACAACCGACTGATCGGCGTAGGTCGCAATGCAGAGAGGGACCGAATGACGGTTGACAATGCCTTTGCGTGCCCGGCCGATCCGTCCCACGCAGAACGCAACGCGTCGACAAGCTCTTCGTTGCCCCTCACCGCATCGGCCGTCACGCCGACTTCGAAGCGCTCGACGTAGAGGCACACATCTTCAAGCAAGCGAGATCTACGCAGCCCTCGCCCGTTCAAGATCCGGCTTACCTGCGACTGACTGGCACCAACGGCAGACGCAATTTGCGCCTGGGAAATGCCGCGCTGTCTGCACGCCTCCCTAGCGTTGAGCAACCTGGCGAGCGACGCTGTTTCGAGCATGCATAAAGCATAATCTAGCGCATATTTGCATGTCAACCATCATGCACAAAGACAGGAAAGCGGCCGGGCTGCGCAATCAGAGTAGCTCGCTCGGGGAAGTGGAAGTTGCGCGTCTTGTAAGGACGGTCTCGAGCGCTCGCTGCGTCAAGGGCAGCCGTTGTAGTTGACCTAGTTTCGCCTTCAGCTCTGGAAGGACCTGGTACAACTGCCAGAGTCGCAACGTTGTTGCCCCGTTCTTCGACAGCGACAGCGCAGTCTGAAAGACACGTGCACTGAGCTCCAAATCACGGACATCCCAACGAACCGCTGGGCTCGCCCTGCGGGCACTTTCTTTCGGAGCAGGCGGAAGGTTGGCCCGAAGCCAGGCGGTGTCGTTGCGATACAGCCACGCATAAGCGGCTGGCTCCAGTTTTCTCATCCACTTCAAGCCCTGATGTTCGCCACTTGCCAGAAGGGATAGCCACGTCGAACGTGCGCGCTCTCGGGATCTCGCTTTCCTAGCAGCGACCCATTGGGCGTGCAGCCCCACCTCGGTCATGAGGATGCGAGTGATGGTCCCACTCGAAATGCTATACCGCTGAGCGAGTTCATTTCTGTCGTCGCCAAATTGAAGCGCCTGCAAGATTGAAAGCAGGCTTTCCGCCGTCAGCTTCTTCGACCTACGCTTCGTGGAAATCCCAGAAGATGCTGCCCATGCCATGGCGGTCTTGACGTCCACTCCGTACTCACGCGCTGCTGATGTGGCAGACGCCCCTTCGCTCATGAACGCCACCAGTCGAACGCGCACGTCCTCCTTATCAGTTGCCCCCTGACTGAGTTCCTTGTTCACCTCCGGCCAACAGTCCCTTTCGCTGGGATGCGCGAGTTCCGCTCGAAGATCATCCACGTCGTCAAACAGCCAGCTCGCGACGACCATCCATCGAAGCGGATGCGTTCCACTTCTCATCGGCCGCAGAAGTCGACCCAATTGTGATTTCGCCTCTTCAACGGAGCTCGGCAGAGCTGCTAGTTCCGGAATACGTCGAAGTGGTCGTACATGCTGAAGGAAGGAGCTTGCGGCATCTTCGAGCCGCAGCCTGCCCGATGTAAGAAGCCAGCCATTGGCCAGCATGCGGGATCTCACCGCGGCCTGGAAGCGATGCCGGCTCAACCAGCCATCCTCCGTTATGGACTCCACCAGATCGACGGTCATGGTTGCGAGCTTGAGTGCACTTGCTTGCATCCAGTCCGTTCTCAAAGCCTCAAGACTGTGTTGATCTTCCTCAGCAGGAAGATGCCACTGGAAACGAGCCACCCCGGTCGCTTTCAGCGCCGACTCCTGCACAGGAATCTTGTGCTCCGGGCACATCCAGACCCCGGGGTATTGAAGATGGCCTCGCCAATAGACCCAACCACACTCCACGAGATCACGATGCCTGCACTGAGGGCAAGACTTGAGCGGGTGATGCGCACGAAACCGACTCGTCAGAAGCCCCAATCGATACTTCAGATGTGCCACGGAGGCGCTTCGCATCATGACAACTGCATCCTGCACTTCACCCGCGCCTCGAAACGGAGCGTAGAACTTCAGCACAGTACGCTGTCTGGCAATCTCGTTCGCCGAACCAAGAAGCCCTTGCGTTCGATCCGCGAACACATCCAACGCGCAGGGAAAGTCATGTTGCGTCCCTCGCCTCGGTGAACCGAAAAGAATCTCCGTAGACTGGGATGAGTTCGAAAATCCCCAGAGGCGATGATGCCGACTGCAGAGGCTGAACAGGGTCTCGCCCGTCAACCAAGGAAGAACCGCAGAATTGAATGGCAGAAGCTCCATGGCCATAGCAGCTCAGGTCGACGATCCGTCGCCAGGGAGGGGCATGGGAGCAAGAGCCATGCGCGCGCCCTATGTTCCTATGGATCTCATCCCATATCAAGGAGGTCGCAGCGCGAGTTGTTGAGCATCGGCCGCTCGAGTTAAGGGTTGTAGGACGCCCTCCCGTGCAGGCAAGCCGACGACATGCGCCGACCCGCAAGGGTGGGCGTCGTACAAGCCTCTAGGGAGGAAACCGCGGCGATCGCCACTCTGGGCGGACCAACTCGCTATGGGGATTGGACCCAAGGGAATGATGCCGACGGCGTCGGTTGCCTCACGCCACGCGTGCGCGATGGCCGTTCAACGGTGAGGTGTTGGGCGTCGAGCAAGGAGAAGACGGCGCGTCTGCGAGAGCCGAACCGCAGATTGCGATGCGTGGCGCAGCCGCGACCCGCGGGCCCATGTGAGCTCGTCGCACGCATGCTCAAACTTGTGTGATTCAGTGTGATCACGGTGGTCCCCGCGGTGGCGGAATGCAAACGGGCTGTCCGCGCGCGAACGTCTCGACGATGTGCATCGCCGCACCGCAATGCACGCACACGAAGGTCGGTCGCTGTGGCTCGCTGGCGCCGCTTGCAGGCGCCTGGGCCTGAGCACTCGCCCTCTCAGTCACCAGCAACTGGCGCGCCTGCTCGATGCACGCACGCCGGTGGTTGTTGGCCAGCAACCCGTAGTGCCGGATGCGGTGGAAGCCGCTGGGCAAGACGTGCAGCAGGAAGCGGCGCATGAACTCCTCGGGCGATAGCGTCATCGTCTTGTGGCGCGTGCGACCCTTGTCTCGATAGTCCTTCCACCGGAAAGTCACGCCGCGCTCGTCGTGCGCCACCAGGCGTGAGTTGGAGATCGCCACCCGGTGCGTGTAGCGCGAGAGGTAGGCCAGCACCGCGCGTGGCCCCGCGAACGGTTCCTTGGCGTAAACCACCCATTCGCACTGGCGCAGCGGAGCAAGCCATCGAGCGAAGGCCTTCGGATCGGCCAGCTCCGCGTGCTGCGAGAAGAACTGCAGCTTGCCCGTGCGGTGCGCCTCTTGCAGTGCCTCCAGGAAGCGCCGCCTGAAGAGGCGAGACAGCACGCGCACCGGCAGGAAGAAGCCAGGCCGGCAGGCGATCCAGCGCTGACCATCAAGCGAGAGCCCGCCACCGGGCACGATGCCGTGAACGTGCGGGTGGTGCGTGAGCGCCGATCCCCAGGTGTGCAGCACCAGGGTGGCGCCGATCTGTGCGCCCAGGTGCCGCGGGTCGGCGGCAATGGTGATCAACGTCTCGGCCGCCACCTCGAACAGCAGGCCGTAGATGACGGCCTTGTTGCTGTACGCGATATCGCTGATCGGTGCGGGCAGCGTGAAGACCACGTGGAAGTAGTCCACCGGCAGCAGATCGGCCTGTCGAGCATCGAGCCAGCGCTGCGCGGCGCTGGCCTGGCACTTGGGGCAATGCCGGTTGCGGCAGGAGTTGTAGGCGATCTGCTGGCGCTGGCAGTCGTCACAGCGCAGCACGTGTCCCCCCAGTGCCGCGCTGCGGCACTGCTCGATCGCCGTCATGACCTTGAGCTGACCCAGGCTCAGGTGGGAGCGCTGGGCCTGCCGCCAGGTGGGCCCGTGGGCGCGGAAGATGTCCGCCACCTCCAGGGCAGCGGTGGCCATGTTGGGCCTACGCGGTGCTCAGCTGTTCCAGCGGACTGATCACTTCGCGCAGCACGTCGGTGGCGACCTGCACGTAGGTGGCCGTCGTCTCCAGCTTCTTGTGCCCGAGCAGGACCTGGATCACCCGGATATCCACCTTCTGCTCCAGCAGGTGGGTGGCAAAGCTGTGGCGCAGCGTGTGCATGGACACGCGCTTGTCGATGTGCGCGGCATCGGCCGCCATGTGCACAGCGCGGTTGAGCTGACGGGTCGAGAGGGGCTCGACTGGGTTCAACCCCGGGAACAGCCAGCCACCTTCGAGCATCTTGCCTTGCGCGTGGGCCACTCGCCACCAGACACGCAGCCGTTCGAGCAAGACGGGCGAGAGCATGGCGTAGCGGTCCTTGCTGCCCTTGCCTTGTTCGACGCGCAGCGTCATGCGCTTGCTGTCGATGTCACCGACCTTCAGTGCCACGACTTCACTCGCTCGCAGGCCGGTGCCGTAGGCCAGCGAGAGGGCGGTCTGGTGCTTGAGGTTGGCAGCGGCGGCGATCAGTCGCGCCACTTCCTCGCGGCTGAGCACCACCGGCAGCGTGCGCGGCAGGTGCACGGCCTGCATCCTGGCCATCAGCTCAGGGTGGTCCAGCGTGATCTCGCAGAAGAACTTCAGCCCGGTGATGGTGGCGTTGAGGGTGATGGGCGAGATGCCCTGGTCCACCAGATGGAGCTGGAAGTTGCGCAGGTCCTCGACGGTGGCGCTGTCCGGCGGGCGGCCCAGGTAGGCCGCAAACCGTCGCACGGCGCGGATGTAGGCGGTCTGCGTCTTGGGTGCCAGTCGGCGCATGCGCATGTCTTCGAGCATGCGCTGGCGCAATGGCGAGACCGTCGTCGGATGGGGTGCGTTCATGGCTGTGCTCCTGTCGTAAGCGAGGCCAATTGCCTCGGCTCACAACATCGGCACGGTCGCCTGCAACGTCAACCAACCACTCATGCTCGGGGACTACCGCGCGAGCGGTTTAGTCCTTAGACTGGGTGCAGCCACCTGCGCTTCGAGGCCGAAAGGCCGTAGTTGACCAAAACGGGTCGTCAGTAACACCAAACAGACCGCTGAAAAATTGGTCACAACGCCGCGAAACAACCCCTGATTTCGTGCTCGAACGAACGGAGAAACCTCTCGCGATTCGTCCGAGCAGTGCACTGCCGTGCAGTGTTTCAAAACGTTAGACTGGTGGTGAACGGCGCATCAAGTCGCCGCTGCAAGGGAATTCCATCAAATCAAGCGATCAGGGGGATGACTTGATCTCATTTTTGCATACGGCCGACTGGCAGATCGGTCGAGTGTTCGCGCAGTTTGAGACCGACGACGCGGCCGCTCTATTTGAGGCACGATTCGCTGCCGTGGAGCGCCTGGCCAGTATCGCGGCCGATAGAGGCGTGGACGCAGTGCTGGTCGCTGGCGACGTGTTTGACGCCCAGACGGTGGCCGAGAAGACTATTCGGCGGCTGTTCAACGCCATGCAAGGCTTTACCGGGACCTGGGTCCTGATCCCGGGTAATCACGATGCTGCGCTGGCGGAGTCGGTGTGGAACCGGGCACATCGCTTGGGGGCAATCCCCGACAACGTCATCGTGTGCCTAGAGCCAAGGCCCTTTGTGGTGGCAGGCAAGTTCACATTGCTGCCGGCACCGCTGACCCAGCGCCATACCTATGCCGACCTCACCGAATGGTTCGCGACGCACGTTCCATCGGACGACCTGCCGCGAGTCGGTCTGGCGCACGGCAGTGTGCAGGGCATCCTACCCGCAGACGTGGACTCGACCAATCCGATCGCGGCGGGCCGGGCGCAGAGCGCGGGACTGGCTTACCTGGGGCTAGGAGACTGGCACGGCACCAAGCAGGTGGATAGCAAGACCTGGTACGCCGGCACGCCGGAATCGGACCGCTTTAAAGCCAACGAGTCGGGTCAGGCACTGCTCGTGGCCATAGAGTCGACGTCACTCGAGCCTATTGTCACAGCGGTACCCACCGGAAAATTCAACTGGCGTCAGCTCGAGCAGCATATGGCCGTCGATTCAGACGTCGACGAAGTGGTGCAAGCGTTAGACGGAGTGAGTGGCAATGATGTCCTTCACTTGCGCCTGTCCGGCACCTGCAATCTGGCGGGACACCGCAAGCTGACGGCCGCGCTCGGGGCGGCGCGCGCCAAGGCGCGGGCCATCCTGTGGAACGCTGAGGCGCTCAGGCTCGAGCCAACCGAGGAAGATATTCAAACGCTGCGTGCCGACGGCTTTGTGGGCGAGGCCCTGCAGGAGCTGCGCGAGCAGCAAGCCAGCGCAGAGCCCGAACTGGCGCGTGACGCGCTGCTAGCGCTGGCGCGGATCCTGGACGACCAAGCACCAGCGAAAGGAGCCTGCGCATGAAGCTCAAGCGGGTGCGAATCGAGAATTTCAAGCGCTTTCGGGCCCCGCTGGAGTTGTGCGACTTCGCTGACGGACTGAACCTGTTCGTCGCCCCGAACGAGTCGGGGAAGTCCACCGTAGCCGAAGCCATCCGGGCCGCGTTTTTCGAGCGGCACAAGTCGAGCGCGATCAGTGGCTTGCGTCCGTGGAGCGACAGCTCCGCCACGCCGTCTGTGGAGATCGCTTTCGCACTCGGCGGGAAACCCGCTCGGCTGAGCAAGGCGTTTCTGGGCAAGAAGCGATGCCAGCTCATCATCGATGGCAAGACGCTGGAAGGAGCAGAGGCCGAGGATCACCTGGGAGAGCTGCTGGGCTTCAGCTTCGCCGGAAAGGGCGCCAGCTCGCCCGAGCACATGGGTATCCCCGGGTTGCTCTGGATTAAGCAGGGCACGTCGCATGAAATTGCCAAGGTCGTCGGGTTCGCAAGCGATCATCTGCGCAACGCGATGGGGGACTCCCTTGGCGAACTCGCGGCCACAAGCGGCGATGAGGTCATCAAGGCGGTTGAGACCGAGCGCAATCAGCTGCTGACGCCGTCCACCGAGGCACCGCGCGGTGCATACGGGGAAGCGATCAAGCGCCGCACAGCGCTGCTCGAAGAGCTGCAGTTATTGCGCGTGGAGATTAACGCGTACCGAATCGCCGTGGACCGGCTGGCGGCATTGCGTCTTGATCATGGGCAAGACGGCGAGGCTCGGCCCTGGCTGACCCTGCGCGCGCAACTTGAGCAAGCGCAGGTCAAGCTGGCCGACGCGTTGGGGCTTGCCCAGCGGAGGACCGCGCAAGAGTTGCTGCTCAAGCAGGCTTCGGCGCAGGTTGACGCCCAGCGCCAACAACTGCAGCTCATGGCACGCGACGACGACGCGGTGAAGCTGCGCGAGGAGAAGCTGGAGGCGGCGCAGGACAAGCTGGCGCAGGCCAACGGTCAGCTCCAGGCCTGGGAGCCGCGCCATGCGCAGGCTGAACACGCGAGCATGAGGGCGCGCGACCGACTGGCAGCGGCGCGCCAAGTGGCGACCTGGCAGGCCCAGGAGAAGGCGGTGACCGAGCTCGCGGCCCAAGTACAAGCCCTGAGCCGGAGTCACCGCCAAGCGCAGCTCAAGCAGGAAGAGCTAACAAGCTTGCAGGCCGAGACGCTGTCGCTCGCCATGCCCGGCGCGGAGCTCAAGCGCCTGCGCGAAGTCACGGAGAGCCTGCGCACCGCGCAGGCTCGGTTGGATGCGGTATCAACCGCGCTGGAGTTCCGCCTCCAGCCCAGCGCGAAGGTGCAGGTCGCCGGTGTCCAGGTGAATGCCACCGACCGCCTCACCGTGGTGGAGCGCACGGGCATCGACATTGAGGGGGTGGGGCGCATCACGGTGCTGCCGGGCGGTGAGGGCCTTCAAAGCCTGATTGCGGATCGTGATCAACAGCGCAAAGTCCTGGCGGAGCTGCTCCAGCGCCTGGGTGTGGCGAACTTGGCGGCTGCGGAAGAGCGTGAGCGCCAGCACGTGCAGCGCGCGGCGGAGGCCAAGGCGGCGAAATCCGTCTTGGAGGCCCACGCTCCGAAGGGGGTGGCCGCCTTGGCGGTGGACATAGCGGCGCTGTCGACCAAGCTGACGGAGGCGAAGCAAGCACTGCAGAACTTGACGGAACCTGTCGGGGCTGAAACTGCCGGCGTATCCGTGTCGCAAGCGGAATCGGATGAATCCACGGCGAAGGTCATACTGGAAGATGCGACGTCCCAGCTGAACGACTCCAAGCTCGCGGTGAGCGAAGCGATGGCCCTGCTCAGCGTCGCGAGCGAAGAGCTGGCAGCGGCCCAGGCGACACTGGCCGACCCACTTCGCGCCAAAAGGAAAGCGGACGCCAGCCATGCCCTGACCGATGCCCTTGCGAACGAGACCACGGCGCGGGCAGGTGTGGAAGCACTCGCCGAGCAACTGCGCACGCTCAACGTTGCACTTCTGCAGCAGGACGTCGAGCGGTTTGAGCGGAGCGCCAAGCAGCTTGAGAGCGCGTACGCCCAACGCGGGAGCGACATCATCCGGTTGGAGGCGGACCTGGAGGCCAAGGGCGCCTTGGGGCTGGAAGAGGCCGCCGCGGACAAACAGCGCGAGCTCGACCACATGGAGAGACGGTGCACCGAGCTCGAACGCCGGGCCAAGGCGCTGAGCCATCTTCTCAAGCTGCTCACAGAGAAGCGCGCCGCGCTGGCACGACGCCTGCGCGCGCCACTTCAGCGACACCTGAACCACTACCTACAGATCCTGTTCCCGGGCGCGGGCATCGAGGTGAGTGATGACCTATCACCGGGACGCATCACCCGAGTCGGCACCAACGGCGCGGAGACCGGTGATTTCGAGGAACTCAGCGTCGGGGCACGGGAGCAGATGGGTGTCGTCGCGCGGCTGGCCTACGCGGACCTTCTGCAAGAGGCTGGCAAGCCCACGTTGCTCATCCTAGACGACGCCCTGGTTCACACCGACAAAGATCGACTGGGCCAGATGAAGCGGGTGCTCTACGACGCCGCTCAAAGACATCAGATCCTGGTGTTTAGCTGCCACCCGCACGCCTGGCAGGACCTTGGCGTTGCCGCACGCGAGCTATCTCATGCGCCTGGCTACGGCGGCGGCGAACCCTCTACGCCGTGAGGCCGACCGCCGTTGAGCATCACCCGAGGATAGACAGTGAAAGACCGCAGCGCGATCGCGACGATCAAAGGCTACTTCTACCAGTTCGACCAGACGATCGTGAGTCTGCTCGAGGCGTCCCCTCATGGCAGCGTGACGGTCGAAGGCGTGGAGGACATAGACCTGGATGATCCGGGTGAGAGCGCCTTCGTGCAGTGCAAGTACTACGAAGGCACGGAGTACAACCACTCGGTGATTAAGGACGCGGTCGTGCACATGCTGCGGCATTTCCATGCCGCGGGCTGCTCCAGAGACCAAATGTTCCGGTACCGGCTTCACGGCTATTACCAAAGCGGGCAGCACAAGCTCACGCTTCCCCTGACGGGCGACTTCGTGAAGGAACACTTTCTTACCTTCACGAAGGAAAAGAAGGTCCACAAAGTGCACGAAGAACTGGTGCTCACCGACGAACAGCTGGCCGACTTTCTCGCGCTGCTGGACATCAACGTGAGCGCGCCGTCCTATGACGCTCAGAAGGAGACGTTGATCAAACTGATGGTGCGCGAGATCTCCGGGTGCAACAGCGATGATGCGCGGATCTTCTTCTATCCGATGGCGATCAACGTCGTTCAGGGACTCGCAATCGAAGCGGACGTGGCGCAGCGAAAGGTAACCAAGGCGCAGTTCTTGAAGGCAATCAACCGCAAGGAGGTGGTCTTCAACGCCTGGCTGAGGGATTACATGGGGCGCGAGTACTTCGCGAGGATGGTCCGTCGAAAGTACTTCTCTCATCGCACGACTAAGCTGCCCCAGGCTTCGAGATTCTTCGTGATCGAGATGGGCGAAGAGTTCGAAGTGGCCAAGGCCAGTCGCATGCTCGCCGGGCTTGGGCGGAAGTTCTCGCACACGGAGCATATGCGGACGCCTGCTACCGATCGGTTTTGCCCCTACGTGCTGCTGCGAGGCCTGACGCCCGAACAGTTGGTTGAGCTCAAGGAGAGCCTTTGGAGGCAGGGCGTGGCCTTCATTGACGGCTATCCCTTCCACGGTTCGGCTTTCTCACCCGAGATGCTGGCGGAGCGCCCCACCAAAGAAAGACTCTGGACGCTCAAATTCGTCCCCGATGAGCACGAGCTAGCGCCGACCATGGCTGCCTGCAAAGGCTCGCTCGTCGAGGTCTACGACTTTCACCAAGGCTCGCCGTTGGACTCAGCCCTCCTGCCCAAGGGCACAGGGCTCCATTCGATCAAGAGTGACAGTGCCTATCTGCTTCAGGAGGTCATGCAGGCATGAACGATTCCAATGACATCAAGGCCGAAGTGATTGCTGTCTTCCCGGACAAGGTGAAGATCTCGGTTGGCAACATCTCGGCATTCGCAAACGATAAGAGCCTCAAGGTGGGCTCATATCTGCGCATCACCGATATCGAAGAATGCGCGCTCATCGCGATCATCGAGAACTTCTGCATCGAAGTAACTGCCAGCGGCGAGCGTCGTCACCTCATCGAGGCCTTGCCGCTGGGAATCATCGCTGACGGCAAGTTCATTCGTGGCGGCGATACGCTGACCATCCCTCCCACTGGCGTGGCGCCGGCGACGGACGAAGACATCAAGAAAATCTTCGAGGATTCGATTGAGCCGGCAAAGAAGTTCGCATTCAGCGCGCTGGTGTCCAACGAGAAGATCTCCGTCCCCGTCGACGGGGACCGGTTCTTCAACAAGCATCTTGCCGTCGTGGGTTCCACTGGCGCGGGCAAGTCGCACACCATCGCCAAGATCATCCAGACCGCAGTGCGCGCGAAAGACGGCGATTACTCGCTGAACAACTCCCACGTCGTCATCTTCGACATCCACTCCGAGTACCGGACGGCATTCCCCGACGCGAACTTCCTGGATGCCAGCACACTGACCTTGCCTTACTGGCTGCTCAACAGCGAAGAACTGGAGGAGGTGCTTCTGGATACGGGCGAGCGCGACAACTACAACCAATCGGCAGTGTTTCGCCATTTGGTCACGGAGAACAAGAAGCGCCACAACAAGTGCGCGAAGAACGTCTTCTACGACAGTCCTCTCAAGTTCGACATCCATGAAGTGCTGAACGCGCTGTACAACATC
>Ga0209970_1000008_pt1:17500-22500 | contig 27956 bp, 21 predicted proteins | sample InoplaCoSAM_FD_187585 | JGI IMG/M metagenome (GOLD analysis project Ga0209970, IMG submission 187585) | Arabidopsis thaliana rhizosphere microbial communities from the Joint Genome Institute, USA, that affect carbon cycling - Inoculated... | ecosystem: Host-associated > Plants >...
CTCTTCATCTGCAAAGAATTCTCGATGTGAAAACACAGAGACAAAGGGTTGATCTTTGAATAGGAAAAAGAGTGGATCTGCGGGGTCCCAAATGAATTGGCTTATTCTAAAAAAGCCTTGTTCTTTGGAAGACCTATCTCGTCTCTGGTACTGCATGGTTCCGCTCTGCAAGAACTCCGAATCATTCTCTTGAAGCTCATACTTTTCATCATAAATGATCCGCTTGCCCCGAAATGACCCGGCCGAATAGGGAAATCCCAATTCATTAGGCCTTTCGATACAATCAAATAGAAAGCCCCGAGGGCGCCATATTCTAGGAGCCCAAACTATGTGATTGAATAAATCCTCCTCTATCTGTTGCGGGTCGAGGACTCCTTCTCCTTCCCCTTCTTCAAACTCCGATTCGTATTTTTCATAGAGAAATCTCTGATCAACGATAGAACAAGATCCATCTTGCATCATATATAAGGGATCCCTTGGTTCGGAGCGAAAAAGCAATGTCACTCGATCATTATCAAACTGACTGCAATCTTTTTCTGTCCGTGAGGATCCCACCAAAGCGCCTTGCACTTCTAATAGGCCATGAACTAGATCCGAATCATTCTCAACGAATCCATAAGAAGTGATCCTATTTTTTTCATCGGGTACGGGTAGAGACCAAAGGTCTTGAGCGACCGATCCGGCAGAACAACTCAAAAGATAAAGAAGTATCGTGAATTTCTTCATGCTCGTTCCAAGCTCGAAGTACCATTTGTACAAATAAGAATCCCCTTCGTTACATGATTTCTTCTTCATATAGATAGATATAGGATCTATGGGGCAATTACTTATAAGTACATTTTGTGCAACAGCCCTTCCTATCTGATAGAAAAGGATCCCATGATCCTGAACCGATCTTACCTGGGATCGCAAATCCCAAGTTTGTCTATGAAGAGCAGATCTAATTGTATTAGTGTCTATAATTGATTTCTTCTGTGTAATACTAATTGATAGGGCCTCATTGGTAAGTGCTACAAGATCTCGTGCACTGGAACCCATGGTTATAGACTCGAATCCATTAGTATGGAACATTTTCTTTTCCAAGTGAAATCCCCTAGTATAGGAAAGAGTGAAAAAGTGCTTTCGTTGTTGTGGAATAAGAAGCCTTCGTATTTTAATGCATGTATTTAATTTATTCGGGGCTATTAGAGCGGGATCCACTTTTTGGGGAATATGAGTCGAAGCAATAACAAGAATATTTCTAGTGGAACATCTTTCACAATCCCTGGAGAGAGAGTTCACCAATAGACCGAGGGCTAAGTAACTCGACTCATTCACATCAAGATCATGAATGTTTGGAATCCATATTATGCAAGGAGACATTGCTTTTGCTAATTCGAATTGAAGGGTGATATAAAATCGGTCTATTTCCAACATCATATCCATAGTTAGCGCATTCATCATAGTTAGAAGCTCCAGCTCCGTATCAAGTTCACGATCAATATCGTTACTAGCATCAATATCGTCACTATCATCAATATCGATATCATCAATAAAAAAACCTTTCGGCTTGTTATCCAGGAACTTGTTCAGAAATACTGTAATGAAAGGAACATAGGAGTTTGTCGCTAGGTATTTGACCAAATAGGATCGTCCAGTTCCTATAGAACCTATCACTAAAATACTCCTAGAGGGGGATAGGGCTAAGCGGAGCGAAAAGGGTTTTCCATGAGACGGGAAATGAAAACTATTAGCCCCACACGAAGTTTGTGAATAAGTGATTGTCTGATAATGAGCAAGGAATATCCGTCTTTCTGCTAAACAGGATGTATTGAACTCATAATTCATTAGATACTTTTTATGAATGTCAACTAAGTATCGTAAGTAAATTGTTCCCGGTTGTTCAATCATTTGATAACCAGAGTCATTCTTTGATAAATGATCACTATGAGTCAGACTCAATAGAATTTGATCAATCCTTTTTTCTGCCCTTAAGGTGGAGAACTGAACCAAGAATTCTCTTTCTTTATCATCAATCGAATCACTGTTCGCGACCCAGGATTCTATTTTATCATCAATCCAATCACCGCTCACGTTTTTTCTTTTTCTTATCAATGAATAGATCTCTTTACTTGTATGACTTAGATGTCTCGTATTTCTCGAAAAAGTGATTCGATTGATGGGATTTGGTATGATACTTATGAGATCGATGATATCGATGAAATTTATTTTCAAATCTTTCTTCTTAGAACGTATTGATTTGACCCCATAAGCGGGATCACCACCCCATAGCATGTTGCCGCCAGAACCCCGTATTTCTTCTAGACAATCTCCTAATTGTTCCAGAGCAACTAGAAAAAGATTCTTTAACCAGAAAGAATTCAGTTCAGATGTAGGATACCTATCCAGAAGTTTTCGCAACTCAATCATGTATGATGGAATCATCAAAGATTTGATCTTTTCGAACTCTGTCTGTAACTCACTATAGGCTCGGGAAACAAAGAGAAGATGTGTACGAACGATATATCCAGCAACAAGAAGAAGGAAAAGGATTGAATAGAGGACCTCACGAACATTTGGCGATCTCAGATGTGTCGATATCAATGATGACTCATTATTTCGATGAATCATTTCTTCGGACAGAAGAAGATTATGTAAAGACTTACTCGAAATCTCACTTATCAGATTCCTTTGTGGAAGACACAATTTTTTCTGAAGAATTCGCCATGATATATCTAATCCATGCATAATATCATGAAAAATGGATACAAATTTTTGACTGCTACTTAGTATCCGCAATAGGTCTGAAAAAGTATCTAAAAATATCAAATTTAGATATTTGTACCCTGTCGAAGTAAAGAACCATGGCATATATGTTTGGAATAGATTCCATTTTGAGAGAGTTGAAAAAGCACTATCTCGTTGAAAGGTTCTATCCATCTGCCCTTTGTCAACGCATTTTTTTAGGCAAAGACTCCGTTTTTTCCTCTGTAAATATTTCTCAGAACATGGAGTGTGAATCAAACCCATGTTTGAATTGAAATTGAGATACTGATGCAAGCTCTTCTCTTCTGAATCGGATAGATTCATATCTGAAAGAGTTTGACAATACGTTCTTTCAAAATTGACTCTTTGTCCCTCTATTAGAGGTGTTCCAGAAATGTCTGCAATCGAGTAAATAGCTCTACGAACTAATGGATCGGATCGAATTGGAAAATGGAAAGATTTGTACAAGTTATACCTTTCGTCACCACTTTGTGGAAAATCGTTAGATATGAATATGTTAGATACCTGTGACTCGATTGACGAAGGTGAAATAGTATCTCTCTCCAAAAAAGCATGTTTTTTTTTACCACCGCACGAAGAAAATGTTTTGTTGTGAATGAACAAGATAGTGAGGAATTGTCCATACGTAAACGTAAAATCAGAATTATTGAGACGGGCCTTTTCCACATAAAAAGGGAATCTTTTGTTACAATAGAAACAGAAGTGATGTGGATTATTCAAGAATCGAAGTCGATTTGCTTTAGAAAAAGAAGATATCAATGAACTTCTCTGAAATGGTTTCACGGGATTCAGCCAATTGTCTTGATCGTGGGATACGATTGAGAAATAGGCTGAATCCGTGTTATCAAAAGATTTCCTGCGATTCTTTCTAGTATGGAATGAGTCAATCATCCACTTTGGTATTTTATTGAACAAAAATGGTGATATTGTTCCTCCATTGATCAAGAATTTCGATTTTTGAGAAGTATTATGATCATCCAATAAAAAGGGTTTCAACTTTTTCAAATGAACGATTTGAAGACCTATTGATTCTAACAACTGATTGCAGAGTTGATCGTTCGGACCTTTCAATTCATAGATGTGGATCTCAGACCTATGAATAGGGATATTCTCGAAACTCACAAAGAAAAAAGGAAGTGAGTTAGACAAAAAGAGAAGTAACTTGGACAAAAAAAGAAGTAACTTGGACAAAAAGAAACGAAGTAACTTAGACAAAAAGAAACGAAGTGACTTAGACAAATCTTTTTTATCAATAACCTCAGACCAATCAATCGAATATTGATTAATACATAATTGATCGAACACTACTTGAAAACGGCTCTTCCGCTCAGAAACGAAATGTTCCAAATGCTCCTGGAAATTCTTGCTCCCATTGGACCATTTGTATCTATATGCATTAGGATCCCGATTTATGGATCTCTCGGTTTGAGAAAGAAAAATAAGAGGATCGAACCATTTCTTCTGACTCTTTTTCAAATTCGATAAATGTTGGTTGATCGTATCTTTCATTATAGTTCTATGATTCAGAGTATCATTTCCTATTAGATCCCTTTGAATTCCATATTCGAAGTTGCGATCAGGTCTCTTCATTAAAAAGAATCGATTCAATACATTTCTTATGTACCCATAGGGACTATATTGGAATTGGATTTGAATCATATTTCGGATCAATCTATATTGATTGACTGCCTCCATTATGTTGTTGCTAGCAAATACCACTCTTTTTTGATCTTCCAAATAATTCCCGCAGGAGATCCGGACCCAAATTTTTCTGAGCCTTCGATAAAAAGATTCATTTTCTTCATAAAAAATAGGAGGTAGAACCAATAAAGATTTCTTTTTTGATTCATCCCTGAAGTTGAAAACCTCCTTCAAGAATTGTCTTTGATCCAATCCGTAGGAATCAATAGAAAAGGCAAATCCCTTATGATACACCAGATCCGGCTCGGTTATTGATAGAGTGAATAGATCTGCCATTTCTTGAAATCTCTCTTCTGACTCGTGGCGTAACGTGTATCCCCCCCTCTTCCGTTCATGGAATAGATGAAATAAATCAAAAAATGGATTTTTGTTCAAGAATGAAATCTTATTGGAACTGTCCATATCCAGTTCATCCTTCGGAACCATATCACATCCCAGATCTGATGAAATAGGATGAATTGAGACGGTATTTTGTAAATACGTAATTATCTTGAATATATTAACTATTTCTTTATTTTCCGATCGCCTGGAAG
>Ga0209970_1000012_pt1 | contig 24458 bp, 24 predicted proteins | sample InoplaCoSAM_FD_187585 | JGI IMG/M metagenome (GOLD analysis project Ga0209970, IMG submission 187585) | Arabidopsis thaliana rhizosphere microbial communities from the Joint Genome Institute, USA, that affect carbon cycling - Inoculated... | ecosystem: Host-associated > Plants > Roots >...
GCTTCTTCATGAAGCTCACCCAGCCCAGGTAGCCGTCGTCCTTGGCCCACTCGGGGTCGCCCGCCGACTTGCTGGGTGTGGAGCTGATCAGGCCCGTGCTCTTGTCCAGCCCCGCCACGCGCAGCACGGTGGCCACGAAGTTGCTGGTGATGGGGATGATGTGCATGGGCTTCCACGGCAGGTCGCTGACCTTGCGGATGGCCTGGATGGTGAACTTGGGGGTGGTGATGTTGAGGAAGACGTCGGCGTTGGTGCCGGCGAGCGTGATGATCTGCGAGTCGATGGTGGGCGCCGTGACCTCGTAGCCCGCGGCGGCCACCACCTCGGCCTGGCTGCCGATCTCCTTGAGCCGCTCGCGGAAGGCGTTGAGGTACTCCTTGCCGAAGTCGTCGTTCTGGTAGAGCACGGCCACCTTGGCGCCAGGCTTCGCGCGGTGCACGTGGTCGGCGTACGCGGCGGCCTCGGTGGAGAAGGTGGGCAGGCCGGGCAAGGTCCAGGGGTAGTTCTTCGGGTCGGCGAAACGGTCGCTGCCGGCATAGACGAAGAGCTGCGGCACCTTGCGCATGTTGAGGTAACGCTGCACCGCCGCGTTCTGCGCCGTGCCCATGCTGGCGAACATCGCCACCACGCCTTCGCGCTCCACCAGGCTGCGCGTCTGCTCCATGGCCTTGGCGGGGTTGTAGCCATCGTCGAGCGAGATCAACTCCACGCTGCGGCCGTTGATGCCGCCGGCCTCGTTGACCATCTTGAAGTAGCGCGTCTGCACCTTGCCGATGGCGCTGAGCGCCGAGGCCGGGCCGCTGTAGGGCATGGTCTGCCCGAGCTTGATGACGCCGCGCGGGGCGGCACCGGTCTGCGCCAGGGCGAGTCCCGTGCTCAGCGCCGGCAGGGCGAGCGAGGCTTGCAGCAGGCGGCGACGCGAGAGGGAGGCGTGGGGGTCGTTCATCGTCGTTCCGTTGGGTGGGTTGGGTAGAGAGGCACCAGTCCGTGCGGCGAGCTCGCCTCTCGCCCAACACTTCACTGTGCATTCATTATCTTCTTGGTGAGATAAATGTCAACACAGTGAAACCCCCACCCGTCACATCGCGGCGATCAGGCGACGAAAGCCCTCGTCGAGCTGGATGAGCTCCTCGCGGCCGAGGCCGCTGGCGGCCACGATGCGCTTGAGCGACTCGGTGATGCGGGTCATGGCGGCGTCGGCCACGGCCTGGCCGCTGGCGGTGAGGCGCACCAGTTCGGAGCGCCGGTCCCCGGCGTCTGCCACGCGCTCAATCAAGTTCTGTGCCCGCAGGTTGTCCAGCCGCTTGGTGATGGCACCGGAGGTGACCAGCAGCTCGCGGTACAGGTCGGTGGGCCGCATGGCCACGCCGGGGCCGTTGCGGCGCAGGGCCAGCAGCACGTGCAGGTCGCCCACGTTGGCGCCGGCCTGCTTGGCCACCTCCTGCACGCGCCGGTCGTGCAGGTAGTGGGCGTACTCGAGGCGCAGGAAGAAGCCGGCCAGCCAGAAGTCGACGTCTGGCCGTTCCTGCGCCCAGGCGCGGGAGATGGTGTCCAGCCGCGTGGGTTGCAGTTGTTTGGCGGCGCGCTCGGCCTGGCGGCGGCCCTCGCGGGGCGCGGGGGCGGCGGGGGTTCCGTTGGTCGGTGCCCCGTCCGAGGCCCAGGCCACCAGAGCCTCCAGCGCCTCGACGAAGGAGAGCCCGCCGGCGGCGTCCTCGTCGCGGCTGGGGCCCAGCTTGGTCTGGCGGTAGCGGCCTTCGCCGACGAATTTGCGGCCGTACCAGGCGGCGCCGCGGCCGCCCTTGTAGTAGCCCAGGTGCACGCCAGGCGTGCTGATGTGCCAGTAGGGCTTGGCGCGCGCGGGCAGTTCTCGGCGCACCTGCGCGGAGGTGAGGTCGATGTCGGCGGGGGGCAGGCGGTTGGCGGAGGTGTCGGTCATGCTTGTTCTCGTTTTACCCAACCATATTCTACCCAACTTACCTCATTCGATCGACCACACCGAACGGCCCCTGGGCGAGTTGACGGGCGCGCGCCTCGGCAGCCTCGCGCGCGGCCGGTGCGCCGGGCTCGCTGGGGCGCGTGGGCCCGGCGTCGATGGCCTCGACGGCGTCGATGCCGATGTAGCGCAGCCAGGTGGTCATGAAGGCCTTCTGCTGGTCCCAGTCGCGCAGCGGCGAGCCGGGGGTGTAGTCGAAGGCGCTGGCGTAGACCACCACGGCCGTGCGCCCGTGCACCAGGCCTTCGTAACCGCGCTCCGGTGTCCAGGAGAAGGTGAGGCCGGGCTGGGTGATCACGTCGATGTAGTGTTTCAGCCGGTAGGGAATGCCCAGGTTCCACATGGGCACGCTGAACACGTAATGGTCGAAGCCAAGGAACTGCGCCACCAGCGCCTGCACGCGCGCCCAGGCATCGGCCTGTGCGGGCTCATGCGGCCGGCGGGCCAGGATGGCGTACTTGGCGTCGAGCAGGTCGCCGTCGATGGAGGGCAGGTCCAGCGACCAGAGGTCCAGCGTCTCGATGTGCGCACCGGGGTGCTGGCGGCGCAGTTCGTCGAGGTGGGCCTGGCCGATGGCGGTGGAGCTGCTGCCGCGGCGCGGCGAGGCGATGAGGTGCAGGACGCGGGGCGGGGTCGGGTCGTGGGTCATGGTGTCGATGGGTTCAGAGGTCGAGTTCGACGGTCTCGTCGTCCGACCAGGCCACGCAGATGCAGGCCAGGCCGGTCTCGCGCTGCGCGGGGGTGAGGAAGCGGTCGCGATGCTGCATGGCGCCCGCGACCACGCGCACGGCGCACTCGCCGCATTCGCCGCGCTTGCAGCTGTGCGGAACGGGCACGCCCTCGGCGAGGGCCGCGTCGAGCAGTGAGGTGCCGGGTTCCACCAGCACCTGTTTGTCCGATCGCTTGAGGTGCAGGCGGATGGGCTTGTCGGTGGACAGCGGCGGCGGCGGGTTGAACAGCTCGTGGTGCACGCTGTCGTGCACGTAACCACGCGCGAGCGCGGCGTCCACCACCGCGTCGATCAGCGACGCGGAGCCGCACACGTACACGTGCCGCCCCGGTGCGGGCTCGCCCACCACGGCCAGCGGGTCGAGCCGGCCGTTGGCCGCCACCGAGCTGTCGTGAAAGTGCAGGCGGTCGCCCGCGATGGCCTGCAGCTCGTCGAGGTAGGCGGCGCGCTCGCGCCCGCGCGCGCCGTAGTGCACCTCGAAGGGCGTGCCGCGTTCCTTCAAGGCGCGCGCGATGGCCACGATGGGCGTGACGCCGATGCCGCCAGCCACCAGCACGGCCGAGGTGGTGCCCAGGTGCACGGGGAACTCGTTGGGGAAGGACTCGACCGCGAGTTCGTCGCCCACGCGCACGGCCTCGTGCAGGTGCAGCGAACCGCCGCGCCCCTCGCGCTCCTTGAGCACGGCGATGTCGAACCAGCCACCCGCCGCGTCGCTGCGCACCACGGTGTAGGGCCGCACGTCGCGCGTGCCGTCGCGCAGCACCACGCCGATGCGGGCGTGCGCACCGGGCTCGATGGCCGGCAAGGCAGCGGGTTCGATGGCCTGCAGCCGCAGGCGGCGCACGTCGGTCGCCATGGTTTGCAGCTCGGCCACGCGCACGCGCAGCGGCGGCGGCGGGCCCAGGCGCTCATCGGGCGTGAGCAGTTGCATCTGGCGCGCGAAGCCGCTCACGTAGGCGGGTGTGCCCACCTCGGCCTTCAGGCGCGCGGCGGGGCGGCCCGGGTAGGCCACGGTGCGCAGCGGCACCTCGCCGGCCCAGCAGGCCTGCTCGTACAGCGCCTCGCCGCCGAAGATGGCCAGGCCGTCGGCGGGCGGGCCGGCGCGGCGCTTGAGCGAAGCCTCCTCGATGCGCAGGCGCACCATGTGGATGCTGCGCAGCTCATGCAGATTGGGCTGTTTCACCTCGTCCCAGCGGCCGGGGAAGCGCGAGCCGAGGAACACCTGCAACTGCGCGAGCCGCTCCTCCAGCGAGTCCACCGACTCCGTGCGCCCGTAGACCATCACCGAGCGGTAGTTGAGCGTGTGCGCCGAGGCCAGGCGCGAGAGCACGAAGCCATCGAGGTGCGTGAAGTTGAGGCACACCGGCGCGCCCTGCACCAGGTGTTTGAGCATGCGGCTGCCGGCCGAGCCGTGCCAGTACAGGTACTCGCCCTGGCGCCACACCATGGTCGGCGTGGCGAAGGGCTGGCCGTCGATCACGTACGAGACCACGCCGTACAGCGCGCTGTCGATGACGGCGTGGACCGCCGTTTTCTCGTTCGACCCGCGGCCGGCAAACAGCCGCACGCGGGAACGGTCGGTGACCGGGTAGTCGGCTTCGGACATCCATCTCTCCTGGTTCTGTCGGGCGCCGTGGGACGCCGCATACTTACCCAACTTATCCAACTCATCCAAGGCCGATAGCGGCAAATTCAAGAGTAAAAATCCCGTCGGGTATTGACACAATATCTTTTCAGGAAGATATTTGAGCACCATTCATCCAACCCGTCAATCGAGCCCCGCACGGAGACCCCCATGACCACCCGAGAAGAGAACGAGTTGCTGACCAAAGTCGAGGGCGACGCCCCGATGGGCCGCCTGCTGAGGCAGCACTACTGGATCCCCGCCGTGCTGTCGGCGCGCCTGGAAGCCGGCGGCGCACCGGTGCGCGTGAAGTTGTTCGGCCGCCGCTACGTGGCCTACCGAACGCACGACGGGCGCGTCGGCTTCCTCAACGAGGCCTGCCCGCACCGCGGCGTGTCGCTGGCGCTGGCGCGCAACGAGGACAACGCCCTGCGCTGCATCTTTCACGGCTGGAAGATCTGCGTCAGCGGCGAGCTGCGCGAGGTGCCCAACGAAGCGGGCGACCCCGAAGGTTTTCGCAAGACCGTGCCGGTGAAGCACTACCCCAGCGTGGAAGGTGCGGGCCTGGTGTGGGTGTGGCTGGGCGAAGGCGAGGCCCCCGCCGCGCCGAACTTCGAGTGGATGGGCCTGCCGCCCGAGCAGGCCTATTCCTGCGGTCTGGAGCTCAATTCCAACTGGCTGCAGGGCGTGGAAGCGACGATCGATTCCTCGCACATTGCACTGCTGCACCAGAGCCACCTGGCGCACTCCAAGATGGACATGGCCGCCACGCGCGTGAACAACGCGGTGCGCTACAAGTTCGACGACACGCCCTACGGCTACCGCGCCGCCGCGCTGCGCGAGACGCCCACCGGCGAGTGCGTGGCGCGCGTGACCGAGTTCGTCATGCCCTACTACGGCCTCATCCCGCCGATCAACACCGGCGACGACCAGGACCGCACGGTGATCATCGCGGTGCCGATCGACGACGAGCACCTGATCCAGTGGTACATCTACTACAACACCAGGCGGCCCACGGATTCGATGAAGCGCGCGCAGCGCGCCAACACCTGGCCCATGGCCGGCGGCATCGTGCAGGACGCGGACCGCGCGTGGGGCCAGAACCGCCAGCTCATGGCGCACGGCAACCACACGGGCTTCACCGAGATCGTGGTGGAGGACTTCGTCACGCAGGTGAGCATGGGCCCCATCGTGGACCGTTCCGACGAGTACCTGTGCTCGGCCGACCAGGCCATCGTGCGCCTGCGCCGCCACCTGCTGCAGGCACTGAAGAAGTTCATGGCGAACGAGACGCCGACCAGCGCCCTGCCCGACTCGCGCGACTACTCCGGCATCACCGCCACCGGCGGGCGCCTGCCCTCGATGGACGCGGACTGGCGCGCCCTGCCCCGCTGAGACGCGCCGTGAGCACGACCATGAACACCAAGGCGAGGACCACCACGCAATGGGTGCGCGCCTGCGCGGCGGCCGAGGTTCGCGCGGGCGAACCCAAGGGCCTCAAGCTCGGCGGCATTCCCGTCGCGCTGTACCGGCTGCAGGACGGCGTGTACGCCACGCACGACGTCTGCACGCACGCCTACGCGCTGCTGTCCGAGGGCTACGTCGAGGGCGAGACCATCGAGTGCCCGCTGCACGGCGCGCTGTTCGACATCCGCAGCGGCAAGTGCCTGGCCGTGGCCGACAAGGACGCCACCACCTACCCGGTGCGCATCGAGGGCGACGAGGTGATGGTGGCGCTGCCCGTGCAGGGCGAGGCGGACGCATGACTGCGGGCGCCGGCAAACGCGTGGTGATCGTGGGCGGCGGCCAGGCGGCCGGCGCGGTGCAACGCAAGCTGCGCCAGCTCGGCTTCGCCGGGCAGGTGGTGCTCATCAGCGACGAGGCGCACGCCCCCTACGAACGGCCGCCGCTGTCCAAGGAGTACCTGTGCGGCAGCGAGTCCACGCTGCGCACCATCGCGCCGGGGCGCCAGGCCAACGAACAGATCCGCCTGGACTGCTCGGCCGTGCGCATCGACGCCGATGCGCGCACCGTGCTGTGCGGCGACGGCACGTCGGTGTGCTTCGACGCCCTGGTGCTGGCCACCGGCGGACAGCCGCGCCGGCTGGATGTGCCCGGCAGCAACCTGGGCCGCGTGCACACGCTGCGCACCGCCTCGGACTCGGCCGCGCTGCGCCTGTCCCTCGCGGCCTGTGCGAAGGCGGGGCGGCCCTTGCTGGTGGTCGGCGGAAGCTGGATCGGCCTGGAGGTAGCCGCCGCGGCGCGCGAGGCCGGTGTGGCGGTGGTGATCGCGGAAGCCGGGGAACGGCTGTGCGCGCGCACCCTGCCCGAGGCCAGCGCGCGCTGGCTGCAGGCCCTGCACGAGTCCCGGGGCGTGGCGATCCGCCTGCGCACCTCGCTCACGGGGCTGGAGGGGATCGGCGACGTGGCCGCCGCCCGCCTGTCCGACGGCAGCCGGCTGGCCGTGGGTGCGGTGGTGGCGGGCATCGGCATCGCGCCCGAGACGACACTGGCCCGCCAATGCGGCGTGCTGGTGCGATCGGGGGTGGTGGTCGATGCCCACGGCCGCACGAACCGGCCGGGCATCTACGCCGCCGGCGACGTGACCGAGCAGATCACGCGCTGCCACGACGGGCCCGTGCGCGTGGAGACCTGGGACAACGCCAACCGACAGGGCGAGGCGGTGGCGACGGACATCGTGGCGCGGCTCTTCGGGGACGGTGGCGAGGCATCGCTCTCAGCCGATGCGCCGGCGCCCTGGTTCTGGTCCGATCAGTACGGTGTGAACCTGCAGGTGGTGGGCGCGCCGAACCAGGGCGATGCGCACCTGGCCTGCATCGACCAACCCGACAAACAGTTGAGCCTGCACCTGCGCGGCGGGCGCGTGGTGGGCGCGGTGGCCATCAACAGCGCGCGTGAGTTGCGCCGCCTGCGCAAGCGGCTGGACGCGGGCGCACCGCCCACGCTGGCCGATCTGGTGGAAGAAGGCTTCGACATTCCCCAGCCCGCGACGGCCTGAGGATCAAGACGCCCGTTCCGGCCAGTACGTTCAGGCCAGCAAGTTCAGGTTCGTGCCCACGCTGCCCGATTCGGCCAGTGGCAGCGCACCGGTGACGCCCTGCAGCAACGACAGCGCCGCGCTGCCCTGCATGTCCATCGACTTGCGCAGCATGGCGAGTTGCACCTTCTGGGCCACGTCGGCCTGCTGGTTGGCCACGACGGCCTGGACCATGGCGGCGGGGGAAACGTCCACGGGAGCTCCTGGTTGCTGAATCGCTTGCCCTTCGTATCGGACGGTGCCCGCCGTTCTTGAGCGGGCTCAGACCAGCCCCGCGCCGTCCGTGCCCTCGCGCGTGGCCTGCCGCATCAATTCGATGAACCGCTGCGCTCCCCGCCCCAGCGGCCGCTCCGCGTTCCACACCACGTCCACCCACAAGCGCAACTGATTGCTGATGTTGCCGAAGCGGATCTCGGTGAGTTCGCCCGAGGCCACCAGCGGCTCGATCAGCCGGCGCGGCAGGTAGGCCCAGCCCAGGCCGGCCTGCACCAGGCTCAGCGTGGCCAGGTGGCTGTCGGTGCGCCACAGGTGGCGCGACAGCAGCATGCGCGGGTCGCGCCCGCGCGGGTCGCGGCTGGCCACGGCGATCTGGCGGATCTCGATCAGGTCGTTGAGCTGCAGCGCACCCTGGCGCGCCACCGCCTCGGGGTGGTCGGCCGCGATCACGGCCACGAACAGCTCGGTGCCCAACTCCTGGAAACCCTCGCGCTCGTCGCTGCCCGGGCGCTCGAACACCAGGGCCAGTTGCGCCTCGCCCGCGTGCAGCATGCGCAGCGCATCGGCCTGCGGCGCCGACAGCACCTCCACCAGCAGCGCCGGAAACTCCTCGGCCAGCACCGCCAGCGGCCGGCTCCAGGGCGCGGACAGCAACTCGGGCGCGATGGCGATGGTGAGCTGGCGCTCCAGCCCCTGGTGCAGGGCCTGGGCGTGCGCGCCCAGGCGGCGCAACTGGCCGGCGATCTGCCGCGCCTGCGGCTCCAGCGCGCGCGCCACGTCGGTGGGCCTGGGTTCGCGGGCGCTGCGGTCGAACAGCACCAGGTCCAGCTCGGCCTCCAGTTGCGCGATGGCCATGCTCACCGCCGAGGGCACGCGGCCCAACTGGCGCGCGGCGGCCGAAAAGGAACCGGTGTCGAGCACCGCCAGAAAGGTGCGCAGGTTGTCGCTGGTGAAGGCCATGGCGCTCCTATCTGTCAGATTTTCTGAAATTATCTGACTTTTACCATCAGAAAACGGCGCATAAAGTCCCCTCATCGCCCCCACCCACCCGCCGTGGGGGTCCCGGTCAAGGACATTCGCCATGCAAGGCCTTCAACGAAAAATCGTCTACGTCTCCCTCTACGAGCTGTTCGCCATCGCCATTTCCAGCGCCGGCCTGGCGCTGCTGTCCGACAGCGGCCTCGGCCACGCCAGCGTGGCGGCGGTGGCGGCCTCGGCCATCGCCGTGGTCTGGAACCTGGTCTACAACACCCTGTTCGAGCGCTGGGAGGCCCGCCAGGCCGTCAAGGGCCGTGGCGTCGCACGCCGCATCGCGCACGCGCTGGGCTTCGAGGCCGGCCTGGTGGTGATGCTGGTGCCGCTGTTCGCCTGGTGGCTGGGCGTGTCGCTGTGGCAGGCCTTCGTGCTGGACCTGGGCCTGATCGTGTTCTTCTTGGTCTACACCTACGCGTTCAACCTGGGCTTCGACCGCGTGTTCGGCCTGCCGGCCTCGGCAGCGCCGCAACCGGCCCTGAACACCTGAAGCCGGCGATCGCGCCCTAGGAGTCCTGGAACAGGCTTTCGCGCACGCCCGAGCCCTCGGGCAACGGGAAGTCCTGGCGCACGGCGCGGCCGAAATAGCCCTGGCGCACCGCCTGGCTGGTCTGCCAGGCCACGATGGTGGCCTGCGCCTTCTGTGCCTCCAGCAGGCGCATGGCCGGCGTGCGGAAATAGATGATGAGCGCCGCCTCGCGCGGGTTGAAGCCTTCGCTCAGGCCCAGGTCGATCACCGCGTGGCGCAGGGGCGATGGCACCGTGTTCGACGGAATGCCCAACTCGCCCAGCGCGCGACTGAGGCCGAAACGGAACCACGCTTTCTTCAACATGAAGAAATTAAAGCATCGGACCGTTCATCGGCGCCCCCGGGAAGGCCCTCACAGTCGCCCATCTGTATGACCGAGGCATCCCGGCCGAACGGATGCAAGCGGGTGTAAGCGATTTGTATGAATGAGAATGGTTCTCATACAATCCTGCGCTTGCCTGCGAAGGCAAGTCCGTAGCCAGCCACCGGGCCGCCGTGCCCGGACAGCCAGCCACTTCCGATTCGACACCCCAACGGAGTGGCTGTTGACGCCAGCGTGGTGCAGGGCGCAAGCAGCGCCCTGAAACCATGCCCAACACCCGAACCCGTCCGTCCCCTGCCCCCTGCGGCGCGCCACGCACGCTGCTGGCCACCGCCATCACCACCCTCGTCCTGTCGACCGCCTCCTCGGCGCAGGCACAGTTCACGTCTGAGACCGCGCCTACGCTGGGCACCGTCAACGTGACGGCGCCCAAGGAGCAGGAGAGCGCCACCGGCCCCGTGCGCGGCTACGCCGCCACGCGCAGCGCCACCGCCACCAAGACCGACACACCGCTGCAGGAAACGCCGCAGTCGGTGACCGTCATCACCGCCGACCAGATCCGCGACCAGGGCTCGCCCAACCTGCAGGAAGCGCTGCGCTACGCGGCCGGTGTACGCAACGAGCTCTACGGCATCGACAACCGGGGCGACTGGTTCTCGTTGCGCGGCAGCGAAGAATCGACCCTGCTCTACAACGGCCTGCGCGAGCCGCTCACCGGCTACTACGGCGTGGTGCGCACCGAGCCCTACAACTTCGAACGCATCGAGGTGCTGCGCGGTCCCTCGTCCATCATCGCCGGACAGAACGACCCGGGCGGCGTGGTGAACCTGGTGCCCAAGCGCCCGCTGGACGCGCCCCGGCGCGAGGTCGGCATCCGCGTGGGCAACGATTCCCTGCGCGAGGTGCACGCCGACCTCACCGGCCCGCTCAACGCCGAGGGCACGCTGCTCTACCGCCTGGTGGCCGTGGAGAAGGACAGCAAGACGCAGATCCGCTTCGCGCAGGACGACCGCACCTTCGTCGCGCCCTCGCTCACCTTCAAACCCAACGCGCAGGACAGCTTCACCGTCTACGCCGAGTACCAGAAGGACTTCAGCCAGAACACCAACGCGTTCCTGCCGCTGGCCGGCACGCTGCGGCCCGCGCCCAACGGTCCGATCCCGCGCGACCTGTTTGCCGGTGAGCCCGACTGGGACACCTACGGCGGCACGCGCAAGCGCGTGGGCTACGCCATCGACATCGGCCTGGGTGACCAGTGGCGCCTGAGCCACCAGTTGCGCCACGACCGCGTGGACGGGCTGATGGAGTCCATGTACTTCGACTGGGGGCTCGGCCTGGATGGCTTTCGCGACGCGGCAGGCAACCCCGACCCGAACGGCCAGTACATGGACCGGCCCTGGTACATCTACGACGATGGCCTGCGCCTGACCACTGGCGAGGTCCTGCTCAAGCGCGACTGGCAACTGGGCGGCGTGACGCACAAGCTGGTGTTCGGCATGGACGCCACGACCATGGACACCAGCCTGACCTCGGCCAGCGGCATGGGCACGCCGCTCAACGTCTACGACCCGGTGTACGGCACCTTTGCGCGCCCCTCACTGGGCAACGCCACACCGACCGAAACGCGCGTGCGCCGCCAGGGCTGGCTGCTGCAGGACCAGATGAAGTTCCAGAACGGCCTGAGCGTGCGCGCTGGCGTGCGCCACGACAAGGTGCGCAACACCGCGGTCGGCGGCGGCACCGACCGCGACTCGGCCACCAGCGTCAACCTGGGCGTGGTCTACGAGGCGGCACCGGGCGTCTCGCCCTACGCGAGCTACTCGGAGTCCTTCAACCCGGTCGCCGGCACCGACGCCTTCGGCCAGGTCTTCAAGCCCAAGCAAGGCGAGCAAGTGGAAGTGGGCGTGAAGTGGCAATCGCAGACGCTGCCGATGCAGGCCACGGCCTCGGTGTACTCGCTCAAGGAGAAGAACCGCCTGGGCAGCGATCCGGACAACATCGGCTTCAGCAAGCAGATCGGTGATTCGCGCGTGAAGGGCGTGGAGCTGGAAGGCCAGGCCCGCGCCGGCGCCTGGCAGTACCTGGCCAGCGTCACCTACACCGACGCGCGCGCCAGCGCCACGACCTGGGGCGGTGCGCTCGACCCCGACCAGCAGCTCGAAGGTATCCCCAAACACATGGCCTCGTTCTGGGCCGTGCGCGACTTCCGCGACCTCGGCGTGCCCGGGCTGTCCCTGGGCGCTGGCGCGCGCTACGTCGGCCGCATCGGCGACGGCACCGGCAACGTCTTCGTGCCTTCGGTGACGCTGTTCGACGCCATGGCCGCGTGGGAGACCGGCCCCTGGCGCTTCGCGCTCAACGTGAACAACCTGGCCGACGAGGACTACATCGCCGTCTGCCTGGCGCGCGGCGACTGCTGGTTCGGTAGCCGGCGCAAGGTGATCCTCACCGCCGACTACCGCTGGTGACCGACTGATCGTTCACGACAAGGAAAGACGCCCATGAACGCCACCGCCGCCCCTTCAACCGCCCACGTGATCGGCCGCATCGCGGCCAGCCTGCTGGGCGGCTACGCCTTCACCTGGGGCGTCACCACGCTGGGCATCACCGGCCTGGTGGCGCTGGGCGTGGACTACCACGAGGCCCACACCGTGCTGATGCTGCTGGCCTTTCTCGTCTTCCTCGCGGTGTTCCTCTGGGCCTTCGCGGCGCGCAGCCTGACGCGTGTGTGGGGCGTGCTGGGCCTCGGCGGCGCGGGCATGACCGGCGCGGCCTGGCTGCTGCAGCAACAACTCATCTGAGGGCAAAACCATGCTGTCGAACTTCCGCCTGTCCATGACCTGGCTGCACACCTGGTTCGGCCTCGTGCTGGGCTTCGTGCTCGTGGTCGTGTTCTTCTTCGGTTCGCTCTCGGTGTTCGACCGCGAGTTCGACCGCTGGGCCATTCCCGAGACGCGCTTCGAGCCGCAGCCCATGCCCTCGTTCGACCAGGTGCTGCTGCCCATCCTTCAGCGCGTGGAACCCGACGAAGTGGACTACGCGGCCAACATGCCGCTGCTGCACGACAGCGCGCAAGGCCCGATGACGCCGCGCCTGCAACTGCCCGCCGACGAGTTCTGGGCCTACACCACGCACCGCGACCCGGTGCTGGCCATGGGCGTGGGCTTTCGCGTGCCGCAGCCCAAGGACCCGCTGGGCCACAACCACATTCACGGCGACACCACCATCGACCCGCGCGACGGCACGATGCTGCGCGAAGGCCAGCAGAAGATCGGCAGCGAGTTCTTCTACCCGCTGCACTACAGCCTGCACCTGGAGTGGAAGTTCATCGGCTTCTGGATCGTGGCGCTGGCCGCGCTGACCATGCTCGCCATGCTCATCACGGGCCTGGTGATGCACCGCAAGGTGTTCGCCGAACTGTTCACCTTCCGCCCGGGCAAGAACCCCCGCCGAAGCCTGCTGGACCTGCACAACCTCACCGGCGTGGTGGCCCTGCCCTTCCACTTCTTCTTCGCCTTCACCGGCCTGGTCATCTTCGCGGCCTTCTACTACCTGCCGGTGTCCGACACCCTGCTGCGCCCGCTGGCGCAGGCGCACGCGGTGGCAGAAGCCGCGGCCACCGGCCTGCCGCACGAGCGCGCTGGCGTGGCCGCGCCGCTGGCCTCGGTGGACGCCATGGTGGTGGAAGCGAAGCGCCGCTGGGACGCGCGCGGCATGCCCGGCCAGGTGGGCTTCCTGCAGGTGCACCACGTGGGCGACGCCAACAGCTACGTGAGCATCTACCGCGCCGGCAGCGACCGCGTGGCCCTGGTGGGCCAGGCCGTGCACTTCAAGGGCAGCACCGGCGAGGTGCTGCGCGAGGAACCGGCGCCCACCGTGCCGCACGGCATCGAGGAATTCCTCACCGGCCTGCACCTGCAGCACTTCGAGCATTGGCTGCTGCGCTGGCTCTATGTGTTCGGCGGCCTGCTCGGCTGCGTGTGCATCGCCACCGGCTTCCTGTTCTTCGTGGAGAAACGCAAGCGCCAGCACGCGCAGCAGGGCGTAGCAGGAAGCCGCGTGGTGGACGCGCTGGCGGTGAGCACCGTCACCGGCATGCTGATCGCCACCGCCGCCATCCTGATCGCCAACCGGGTGCTGCCGGCCGAACTGGCGGACAAGGGCTGGTGGGAACGGCTGGCCTTCTGGCTCGCCTGGCTGCTGGCCGCCGCGCACGCCTTCTGGCGCAGCGCGCCGGTGGCGCAGGCGCGCCCGTCGCCCGCGTGGCGCGAGCAGTGCTGGGCCATCGCCGCGCTGTGCCCGCTGGCGGTGCTGCTGAACTGGGCCACCACGGGCGACCACCTGGGCAAGACGCTGTTCAGCTACTGGCCGGTGGCGGGCGTGGACCTGGCGCTGCTGGCCACCGCCGGCCTGGCGGCCTGGGCGGCGCGCCGTCTGGCGCGGCGCGAGCGCGCGACCCTGGCCACGGCACCGGCGGCGCCCACCGCGCACCGGACCGCCGAGGAGGCCGCCCATGTCTGAGGCCGCCCTGCTCGTGCTGGCCGCACTGGTCACTCTCGCCGGCATGGTGGCCTTCGCGCTGGCCCTGCCCACGCACTGGGCGCAGGTGGCCGGCGCGCGCGCCCCACTGTCGCCGCCGCGCCAGCGCTGGCTGCGCCAGGCCGGTGCCCTGGCCCTGGCGGCCTCGCTCGCGCTGTGCCTGGCCGCCGACCACCCCAGCATGGCCGTGCTGGTGTGGGTGATGTTGCTGGCCGTGTCGGCCACGGGCGTGGCGATGTGGCTGTCGCGCCGCCCCGCCTGACGCCGGGTCCCGTCAATTCCTGCTGTCCGCCCGCGCTCTTCCCGTCCGCTTCCCGTCCTCTTTCCGTCCTCTTCCCGCTTCCTGCCCGCTCCGGAGACCGCCCATGCCCGCACTTCACGCCCCCACCCTCACGCCGCGCCTGAGCGCGCTCGCCCTGGCCGCCTGGCTTGCCACCACCGCGCACGCGCAGCCCGCCGCGGCACCAGGCGCCCAACCCAGCGGCGGCACCCTGTCCACCGTCACCGTCAAGGCCAACGCCGACGCGTCCGCCGAAGGCCTGAGCGACCCCTTCGCCGGCGGCCAGGTCGCGCGCGGCAGCCGCGTGGGCGTGCTGGGCAACCTGGACATCATGGACACGCCCTTCTCCACCACCGCCTACACGGCCGAGCTGATGCAGGACCAGCAGGCCCGCAGCGTGGGCGACGTGCTGCTCAACGACGCGTCGGTGCGCGCGGGGCGCGGCTTTGGCAACTTCCAGCAGGTCTATTTCATCCGCGGCCTGCCGGTGTTCTCGGACGACGTGGCCTACAACGGCCTCTACGGGCTGGTGCCTCGCCAGTACATGGCCACCGAGTTCATCGAACGCGTGGAAATCCTGCGCGGCGCCAACGCCTTCGTCGGCGGCGCGGGCCCCGGCAGCAGCGCGGGCGGTGGCCTGGGCGGCCTCATCAACGTGGTGCCCAAGCGGGCACCCAACGAGCCGCTGAGCCGCGTCACCGCAGGCGTGCAGACGGGCGGGCAGGTCTCGCTCGCGGCCGACCTGGCGCGCCGATTCGGCCCCGACCAGGCCACCGGCCTGCGCCTGAACCTGGCGCGGCGCGACGGCGGCACCGGTGTGGACGGCGAGAAGCAGACGCTGGACGTGGCCGCCGTGGGCCTGGACTGGCGCGGCCGCGGCGTGCGCCTCTCGGCCGACATCGGCTACCAGGACAACCGCCTGCGCGAACCGCGTCCCAACGTCACACCCGCCACCAACGGCGCGCCCATCGCGACCGCACCCGAGGCTTCGCACAACTTCGCGCAACCCTGGACGCACTCCGACGGCCGCGACATCTTCGGCACCGTGCGCGCCGAGGTGGACCTGAGCGACACCCTGCTGGCCTGGGGCGCGATCGGAGCGCGCCAGGGCGACGAAGACAATGTGCTGTCCAACCCGACCCTGACCGACGCGGCCGGTAACACCACCGCCTACCGCTTCGACAACGTGCGCGAACAGTCCCTGCACACGGCCGAGGTTGGCCTGCGCGGGCGGGCGCGCACCGGCGCCGTGGGCCACGAGTTCAGCCTCTCGGCGGCCACGCTCAGATCGCGCGAGCGCAACGCCTACGCGTTCTCCGACTTCGCCGGCTACGCCAACAACCTCTACCAGCCCTTCGCGGTGGCCGCGCCGGCGCCCGACTTCTTCGTCGGCGGCGACCTGGGCAACCCGTTGGTGGTGGAACGCCTGGCCACCACCAGCCTGGCGATCGCCGACACGATGTCCTTCCTGGACGACAGCGTGCGCCTGACCCTGGGCGCGCGCCGCCAGACCCTGCGCGTCACCGCCTACAACTACAACTCGGGCGCCCAGGAATCGCACTACGACGAGGGCCGCACGTCCCCGGTGCTGGGCCTGGTGGTGAAGCCGGCCAGCGGCTGGTCGCTGTACGCCAACTACGCCGAAGGCCTGGTCAAGGGCGACACCGCCTCGGGCGCCGGCATCACCAACGCGGGGCAGGTTTTCGCACCCTACGTCTCGAAGCAGAAGGAGATCGGCGCCAAGTACGACGGCGGCCGCATCGGCGCCAGCGTCGCCCTGTTCTCGCAGCGCAAGCCCAGCGCCTACGTCGAGAACAACGTCTTCGGCGTGTTCGGCGAGCAGCGCCATCGCGGCCTGGAGATCAACGTCTTCGGCGCGCCCGTGCGCTCGGTGCGGGTGCTGGGCGGCCTCACGTTGCTCGACGCCGAGCAACTGCGCACCCAGGGCGGTGCCGACGACGGCAAGGACGTCATCGGCGTGCCCGGCCACCAGCTCAATCTCGGCGTGGAATGGGACCTGCCCGTGGCGCGCGGCCTCACGCTGGACGCGCGCGTGATCCACACCGGCAAGCAGTACGCCGACGGCGCCAACGCGCAGGAAGTGTCCTCGTGGACGCGCGTGGACCTGGGCGCGCGCTACCTCACCGAATTCGGTGGCAAGCTGCTCACGCTGCGCGGGCGCGTGGAGAACCTGTTCGACAAGGGCTACTGGGCCTCGGCCGGTGGCTTCCCGGGCCGGGGCTATCTGGTGCTCGGTGCACCGCGCACCTTCGTCGTCAGCGCCAGCGTGGACTTCTGATGCCGAGCCCACGAGCCCTGCGCGCCTGGTCCTGGGTGCACAAATGGAGCAGCCTGGTCTGCACCGTCTTCATGCTGCTGCTGTGCCTCACCGGCCTGCCGCTCATCTTCCACCACGAGATCGGCCACCTGCTGGGCACCGAGATCGAAGCGCCCGAGATGGCGGCCGACGCGCCGCGCATCAGCCTGGACCGCGTGCTGGAGATCGCCATCGCCGAGCACCCCGAGAAGGGCGGCATGTACGTCTCGCAGGAAGAGGACGACGACCGCGTCTGGTACGTCACCCTGTCGGACACGCCGCTGTCGGACTCGGGCCTCAAGCAGGTGGCTGTGGACGCTCGCACCGGCGAGGCGCTGGGCCAGCCGCCGCTGGACAGCGGCTTCATGCACATCATGCTCTCGCTGCACGTGGACCTGTTCGCCGGCCTGCCCGGCACGCTGTTCCTGGGCTTCATGGGCCTGTTGCTGCTGGTGGCCATCGTCTCCGGCGTGGTGCTGTACGCACCCTTCATGCGCAAGCTCGGCTTCGGCGAGGTGCGGCGCGACCGCTCCTCGCGCGTGCGCTGGCTGGACCTGCACAACCTGCTGGGCATCGTCACGCTGACCTGGCTGTTCGTGGTTGGCGCCACCGGCGTGATCAACACCTGGGCCGATCTGTTGGTGCGCTACTGGCAAACGGACCAGATGGCCGAGATGGTGGCGCCCTACCGCGGCCAGCCGCCGCTGGAGCGCAACCGGCTGGGTTCACTGCAGGCGGCGGTGTCGGCTGCGGTGGCGCTGGAGCCATCCATGAAGGTGGGCTTCGTGGCCTTTCCCGGCACGCTGTTCACCAGCCCGCACCACTACGGCGTGTTCATGCGCGGCACCGATCCGCTGAACTCGCGCCTCTTCAAGCCCGTGCTGGTGGACGCCGTGACCGGGCAGGTGACCGACAGCCGTGAACTGCCCTGGTACCTCACCGGCCTGCTGATCTCGCAGCCGCTGCACTTCGGCGACTACGGCGGTCGGCCCATGCAGATCATCTGGGCCGTGCTCGACATCCTCACCATCATCGTGCTCGGCAGCGGGCTGTACCTGTGGCTGCGGCGCGGCGTGACCGGCAGCGCCGATGCGGTCGAACTGCCGCCGGCCCTCACCGGCCGTGAAGCCCCGAACCTGAACCGTGAAGTGACCCATCCATGAAAGCCCTGTGGAACGCGCTGGGCCCGGTGTGGGCCTGGCCGGTGGTGATCGCGCTGGCCTCGGCGATCGGCCTGGTCACGGCGCTGCTGGGCGACGGCCCCTGGGACTGGGTGTCGTGGCTGTGCCTGGGCTCGGTGACCGGGGCCTGCGTGTGGCTGGGGTGGGGGCGCGGTCGCTGACGAGACTCGCCATGACCTCCGGGGTCATGGCCTTGATGACCGATCGGGCCCACAGTGAGCCCATCAACACCAAGGAGCCTCACATGTCGGACCTCTCCCAACTCCCCCTCGCCGTTGGCCACATGATCGGTCTGGGCGCTCTCGGCTCGTGCATCGGCATCGGCATCATGGCCAGCCGCTACCTCGACGCCTCGGCGCGCCAGCCGGAGATGATGGAGGCCCTGCAACCCAAGGTCTTCCTGCTCGCGGGCCTGCTCGACGGCGCCTTCATCATCTCGGTGGCGCTGGGCGTGTGGTTCGCGCTCGCCGCTCCCTTCCCTTCCTGAAACCCGCGACCCGATGCGCCCGCCCCCACCCCCACCACGCGTGCTCGTGCTCGGTGCCATCGGCCGGGCCGGCGCCGCCGTGCTGCGCGAGCGGCTGGGTCAGGTCGGGGCGGTGCCGGTCACGGTGCTCTGCACGCGCGGCTTCGCGCACCAGCCCCGGGGCCTGGACCACGCGGTGGTGGACGGCGGCGACTGGCGCGACTGCCTGCACCATGTCTCGGCGCAGGACGAGGTGCTTCTCGTCCTCGACACCCCGCGCCACGCGCGCGAGGCCATCTTCTGGCGGCCCGAGCGCGCCGCGCTGGTGCCGCTCGTCGAGGCGCTGCACGCGCAGGGGGTGCGCCGGCTGGACGTGGTATTCGGCCCCGGCCACGCGCCCGACGCCACGGAAAGCGCGGCGCTGCAGCGGCTGGGCTTTGGCGCGCGCGAGGCCGGGCGGCGACCGCCCGTGGCCGCGCCCCCGGGCCCCACCGGCCCGTGGCCCGAGCGACTCGCCGCGTGGATGCTGCGCACGCTGATCGACACGCTGCACGCACTGGGCATGCAACGGCGGCCTTGACACCCCGCGCCACGCGAGCGGGAATGGCGCTTGCCCTCGCCCGAAGCGTCATCGATTCAAGGAGCACCGAATGAGCATGCAATCCCTGCACCGCGGTCGGCTGATCGACCACATCCAGCTCGTCGTGAAAGACCTGCCCGCCGCGAAGCGCTTCTACGCGGCCGTGTTCGAGGCACTGGAGATCCCCTTGGGAGGTGAAGGCGACACGTACTTCTGGGCGGACGAGCTGTTCATCTCCACAGCCGACAGCGAGGCCGCCGCGGGCGTGCTGACGGGACGCCACCACCTGGCCTTTCAGGCAAAGAACCGGGCGATGGTGGACGCGTTCCACCGCGCGGCACTGGCCAGTGGCGGCCAGGACAACGGCGCACCCGGCGAGCGCAAGTACCACCCCGGCTACTACGGCGCGTTCGCGCTCGACCCGGCGGGCAACAACATCGAGGCCGTGTACCACGGCGAGGCGCAGCGCAGCGCGCCATCGGTGAACATCACCTTCTGAGGCTTCTGACGCCTCAAAGGTCGAGCACCAGCCGCGCCGATTTCGCCCGCGAGCAGCACGGCAGGATCTGCGTGTGCTGCGCCTGTTCGTCGGGCATGAGGTAGAGGTCGCGGTGATCGACCTCGCCCTCGAGCACGGTGGTGAGGCAGGTGCCGCACACGCCTTGCTCGCACGAGGTCTCGATGGCCACGCCCTCGGCCGCCAGGGCCTGGGTGATGGACACGTCGGGCGCGATGCGCACCGTGCGCCCGCTGCGTGCGAGCACCACGTCGAAGGCACCGTCGCCGCTCGTGTCCACGGTGGCGCCGGAGAAGTGCTCGAAGTGCACGCGCTCGACCGGCCAGCCGGCGCGGGCCGCGCTGCCCTGCACACCGGTGATGAAGGCCTGCGGACCACAGACGTAGACGTGGGCCCCGGGCGGCGCAGCGGCCAGCGCGGCGCCGATGTCCAGCCGCCGATCGGCCTCGCCACCGTCGAAATGGAAGCGCACGCGATCGGCGTAGGGCCGCCCGCGCAGACGCTGCAGGAAGGCCGTGCGGGCCTCGCTGCGCGCGCAGTAGTGCAACGTGAAGTCGCGCCCCTGGGCGTGCAGGGTCTCGGCCATCGCCACGATGGGCGTGATGCCGATGCCGGCCGCGAACAACAGGCTCGGGCCCGGGTCCTCGCTCAACGCGAAGTGGTTGCGCGGCGCCGAGACCTGCAGCGTGTCGCCTTCGGCCAGCGCGTCGTGCATCGAGGCCGAGCCGCCGCGGCCACTGGGCTCACGCAGCACCGCGATCTGGTACGGGCCGGGTTCGCCGGGGACGTTGCACAGCGAGTACTGACGCACCGCGCCCGAGGGCGTCTTCACGTCGATGTGCGCGCCGGCCGTGAAGGCGGGCAGTGCCTCGCCCTCGCGCGCCAGATCGAGCAGCACGATGTCTTCGGCCTCCGCGTGCACGCGGGCGACCTTCACCAGGAAGTCCAGGCGATCCGGCGCCGGGCCGCCCCAAGCCGGATCAGCCCCCTCGGGGGGCAGCGACCCGCGCAGCGGCGGAGCGTGGGGGCTCATGTTCATTCCAGGAAGTTGCCCGCGTCGAAAAATACGGGCGGCGCGTCAGGGTCGAAGCTCACACCGGCTGGGTCCTCGCCCCGCTGCACGGCCTCCAGCTGCCCCTGCAGGTAGCGGCGCAGCATCACGATGCCGCGGTCGGAGGTGGCCAGGTGCTCCTCGGAATGCCTGGCCACCTTGCCCTGGCTGACCATGGCCTCGTAGTCGCCCGGCGAGGCGCGGTGCTCCTCGGCCGTGAGTTCTTCCCACAGCTTGCCGTTCTGGCGCGAGCGCATCTTCGACAGCTCGCCCACCTCGCTCACGCGGCCCACCACGTAGATGCGGAAGTGGTGGTCGTCGATCGGCAGGATCCAGCCCAGCGATTCGACGCGCCCGAACTTGCCCAGGCGCGGGCTGGGGATGACGCGCAGCGTGGGCATGGCGGCCTGGCTCACGCGGCGGAAGGTCTTGCCGTCGTCGAGCTGGCGCACGGAGGTCGTGCGCACGCCGAGCTCGACACGGTCCCAGGTGACCTGGGGCATGAGCGCCATCTGCTCGACGAACTGCGTGCCGCTGAAGGTGGAGTGCAGCACCACCACGTGGAAGGGATCGACCAGGTTCTCGTAGTGCTGCAGCCAGTTGCAGTCGATGATCTGCGGGCCGCCGCCGCCGATGCTGCGGTCGTTGGCCTCGAGGAACTCACCGGCGTCCAGGTTCTCCAGCGCCTCGTAGCGCGGCAGCGTGGGCTTCTTCTCGGGCGGGCCCATGTAGGCCCAGATCAGGCCGTACTGTTCCTGCACGGGGTACCAGGGCTGGCGCACCTTGTCCTTGAACTTGCCGCCCTCGGGCTCGCAGGGCTGCTCCAGGCAATGGCCGTCCACCGAGAACAGCCAGCCGTGGTAGCAGCAGCGGATGCCGTTCGCCTCCACCTTGCCGTACAGCAGCGAGGTGCCGCGGTGCGCGCAGTGCGGGTACACCAGGCCCGCGCGGCCCTGCTGGTCGCGAAAGAGGATGAGGTCTTCGCCGAGCACGCGCACCTGGCGCGGCGTGTCGGTGGCGTCGGCGGCCAGGCCGATGGGGTGCCAGTAGCGGCGCAGCAGTTCGCCCATGGGCGTGCCTGCGCCGACCTCGGTGAGTTCCTTGCGGTAGGTGGGCGCCGGGCGGCCGTAGGCCGTGCCCTGGTCGGGCGTGAGGGGGATCACTCGTGCGTTCATGGCTTGCTTGCGATCAACCGGCGCGCATACCCGCCGCGCGGATCAGGGCCTCCCACTGGGGCAGTTCCTTCTGCTGCGCGGCGGCGAACTCGTCGGGGCTTTGCGTGAGCGGGGTCAGGCCCAGGTCGATGAGGCGCTGGCGCACCTCGTCGGTCTTCGCGGCCTCGTGCAGACCCTTGACGATCTGCTCGACGACGGGGCGCGGCGTCTTCACCGGCGCGAGGAAGCCGAACCAGCTCTCGGTCTCGAAGCCGCCCTTGAATCCCTGCTCGACGAAAGTGGGCACGTCCGGCAGGGTGCCGCTGCGCTGGCTGCCCGCGATGGCGATGACACGCACCTTGGGCTTGCCGCCCGAGGTCTTGTCGCCTTGCAGGTGCACCTTGGCGGTGGACGGGTTGGCCCAGGCCGAGTCGATGACGCCGCCGAACAGGTCGATGTGTGCGCCCGCCTGGCCCTTGTAGGGCACGTGGTCGATGGTGGCGCCGGTCTGCTTGCGCAGCAGTTCGGTGTACAGATGCGCGGCGGTGCCCTGACCCCAGGTGGCGCAGGTGATGCGGCCCTTGGACTTGGCCCAGGCCACGTACTCCTGCACGTTGTTCACCGGCGCGTCGCTGCGCACCATCAGCACCGGGCCGCCCACGCCCACGGGCGTGAGGGGCTGGAAGTCCTTGATCGGGTCGTAGGGCGTCTTCTGCAGGAACGGCAGCACCAACTGGGTGTGCGTGATGGTGAACAGGAAGGTGTGGCCATCGGCGGGCGCCTTGGCGACGAAGTCGGCGGCGATCATGCCGCCCGCGCCGGGCTTGGTCTCCACCACCACGGGGTGGCCCCAGGCTTTGGAGAGGCGCTCGGCAAACACGCGGCCCAGGATGTCGAGCGGGCCACCGGGCTCGCCGAAGGCGATGAGGCGCACGTGGCGGTTGGGGAAGCCGGGCGCCGATTGGGCCAGGGCCGTGCCGAGGAAGGGCGAGGCCAGGCCAAGGGCCACCAGGTCGCGTCGGTTCATTCTTGTCTCCGTCGTGGGGTAGGGGATGCAGGGGGATGCGAGGGCCCGCACGATAGGCCGTCGCGCGCGCCAGGGCAAAACAAACGTTTGGATATGAGATATGCGTGGGGCTGATAGCTGCCCCGCGCGGCGCAGCCGATCAGAGCGTGCGCTCGATCGCCTCGATCACCTGCCCGCGCAACCACACCACCGCCTCGTCGGCCTCGCTGCGCTTGTGCCAACAGGCGTGCAGGCGGTAGTCGGGCAGTTCGAAGGGCAGCGGGCACGAGCCCAGCGCGTGCAGGTAGCGGCGCGCCACGCGCTGGGGGAAAACGGCGATCAGGTCGGTCTCGGCCAGCAGGTCCACCATCTGGCTGAAGGAATTGACACCGGCCTGCACCACGCGGCGGCGGTCCAGGCGCGCGAGCTGGCTGTCGATGGTGTCGTCCAGCACCGAGCGCGACTGGCCCAGCACCACGTGCGGCCAGGCGCAGAAGGCGTCGAGGTCCAGCCCGCTGTCGAACACCGGGTGGCCCTGGCGCGCCACACCGACGTAGGAGTCTTCACAGAGGGTGGTGGTCTGCACGCCCGTCACCTGCGTGATGCGCGGGATCAGTGCGAGGTCGACGTCGCCGCGCGCCAGTTCCTCGGCGGTCTTGCTGTAGTCGGCCAGCGACCAGGTCACGCGCATGCGCGAGCCCAGGGCGCCGAGCGTGCGGCACAACTCGGGCATCAGGGTGCGGCAGAGGTGGTCGCTGCCGGCCACGCGCAGGATGCGGTCGGACGCGGCCGGGTCGAAGGGCTGGTGGCGGCTCATGAGCCGCTGCAGTTCCGAGAGCACCGTCTCGACGTTGGGCGCCAGCGCCAGCGCGCGCGGCGTGGGCTCCACGCCGTACTGCGTGCGCACGAAAAGCTCGTCGTCGAAGGCCACGCGCAGGCGCTTGAGACAGGCACTGACGGCGGGCTGACTCAGGAACAGGCGCGCCGCCGCGCGCGACACGCTGCGCTCGCGGATCAGCGCGTCGAAGGCGCGCAGCATGGTCACGTCCACGCCGCGCAGTTCGGTGAAGTTGGGGTCTTCCATTGGTGGTTTTCAGCCGACTGCATAAGATGCGCCGGATGACAGCCATTTTCGCTGCCAGCCCCGTGGGCCGGGAGACCCGCGCTTGCTGAAGCCCTCCCTCGCTTTCGCCCGCCGCCCGCTCACCTTCCTTGGCGAGGTGCTGCTGTCGGCTGGCGCCGCGTTCGGCGGGCGTCGACGCTACCGCGCACAGGACGCCGCGCGCGTGCTGGCCGACACCAGCGCCCGCGCCGTGGGCATCGTGTGCCTGGTCAACTTCCTCGTGGGCGCCATCCTGGCCTTCGTGGGCGCGGTGCAGTTGCTCAAGTTCGGCGCCGGCATCTTCGTGGCCGATCTCGTGGCCATCTCGGTGGCGCGCGAGATGGCGGCCATCATCACCGCCGTCGTCATCGCTGGACGCACCGGCGCGGCTTTCGCGGCCGAACTGGCCACCATGCAGACCAACGAGGAGGTGGACGCGCTGGAGGTGCTGGGCCTGCCAGCGATGGACTTCCTGGTGCTGCCGCGCGTGGCGGCGCTGCTGCTGATGATGCCGCTGCTCTTCGTGTTCGCCTGTCTCGCGGGCCTGGTGGGCGGCATGGCGGTAGCGTCGGTGATGCTCGACCTGTCACCCGCGGCGTACATGAACCGCACCGCGGACGCGCTCGCCTGGACCCACCTGGGGCTGGGCGCCGCCAAGTCGCTGGTGTTCGGCGCGCTCATCGGCATGGTGGGCTGCTACCACGGGCTGTACGCGCAACGCAACGCCGCTGGTGTGGGCGTGGCCACCACGGGTGCGGTGG
>Ga0209970_1000014_pt1 | contig 22901 bp, 13 predicted proteins | sample InoplaCoSAM_FD_187585 | JGI IMG/M metagenome (GOLD analysis project Ga0209970, IMG submission 187585) | Arabidopsis thaliana rhizosphere microbial communities from the Joint Genome Institute, USA, that affect carbon cycling - Inoculated... | ecosystem: Host-associated > Plants > Roots >...
GGAACAATTAAGCTTGGATACATTAGCGAGTATAAGACCGTTGGACATTATTAGAACAAGCAATTTTGTTATTCCTACGTCTCCTGATTTTAGTACTGGTTTGATTTACATTGTGTTACCTATAGGTTTTGTTCTATTAGGGATAGTTCATACAAGATTTAACAGTAATTTTATTAATACATCCATAGTAGCAGCAGTTTCAATCCTAGGAATAATGACTAATGATGAATATTATATTTTTATTATAATTGCATCTCTTTTGCCACTAATTTTTAAATTGAAGGCAAGAAATTATTTATACCTTGGATTCCTGCTTGCTTTTTCGAGTGTATTTATAATAGATATAATCACGCCAGGGAAATTTTTTACTTTAATTCAGATTTTAGGTGTACCATTATTACTCCTCAATGTGTTCTTTGTAGTAATTACGTGGACAATATATTTGACACGAAAATATATATACAAGATTTTAATGGAAAGGCTAAATTTCTTAAAGGTGCTAAGAAAATTACGCTATCGCGATGATAGCAAAATTAAGTTTCTGACAGTCGCACTTGTTATCTCTGTAGTTGCTTATGCATATTTATTATGTTTCATTGTCTTGAGTCAGCTTCCACTAGATACCATAACCGTTCAGAGTTTCGATAGAAAGCTGCCATGGTATCTATATCCAATGAGGATGGGACTAGTTGGCCTACTCGGCTTGGCATTTGTGGTATCGTACATTTTTAAGAGATTTGAAAAACAAATCTTTGTTTTTGGTATATTGATCACTATCTCTCTTCTTGCCGGCCCGTATTACGATGAACATAGATTCAGTAAATATATCATGATTGGGGCCATTGGATTTGCCTCGCTGATGCTTTATAAAATTTTAACTCCAAGGTTTACTTATAAGCCAGCATATACGGGAGTTCTAATAAGCGTAGTTATCATATCTTCGAGCCTTTCAATATTGATATTCATAGGTACTAACTCATTGATTTTGCAAACACAAGATTTTGGCAAAATATTCCCACGAAGACACTTTCCTTCAATCTCAGAACTACATCTATTTGAAGCGCTACATGATAAAATTGATCCCGATTTAAAAAAGTATAATGTAGTAAGTATTCCCAAAGAATATAATTATTGGGAGAGCGGTTTGATGTCAAAAATTCAAGGGTTCGCTGGTCTTCCTAAAGATAAACTCTACCAAAGTCCGCTGACCTTAAATGCTTCGACATTGGATGCGCTATATAGGCATTTAGACCGTACTGACGCCCAATATATAATATTACCAAAAGATAGTATCCAAGTTGGATCTCGAGTAACTGAACCTACTCGCTTTGCCATTGATCATTTTAAACGTATCTATGAAGATTATGATTACACTGTTCTTGATGTACCACCGCTGGAACCCGCTACATCAAATTCGAAGACAGAGGTTGCACTATTATACAACCAAAAAAGCGACTTAGAAGCAACTAAAGTTTCTGATATAAGGTTGTTACCGTACAATAATGAAACATTCGATTTTAAAGGGAAGGAGGAATCAGTAACTTTACGCCAGGACAATCAAACTGAAAGAGTAATTCAATTAGCCTCAAAAAATGACGACGGAGATACACTTTGGTCAAAAAACATTGTGCCAGCAACAAAGGTCAATTATATTGAGGTACCATTTCGAATAACTTCTGAAAATGAGAAAAAAAGTAATAATGTCAATTTGAAATGGTTGGAAAATGACACAGAGTATTCTGCATCACTTTCAGGGAAGCGGCTGGAATTATATCATAAATCGATAGATAGCAAGGACAGAAAAATTCTCGTCAGAAATACTGAAGTAGGAAAGAATGATTGGATGTGGGATGTACTGAAGATTGTAAGTTTGGATAATTCAATTAATATATACATAAATGATGTGCTAAAAATTCAAGCATCACGGCTTCAGACAGACGATAAGACTGAAGGGATCTCCAGAGTTGGATTAGAATCTAATTATAACGATGTAGAGTTCGGCTCGATAAAAATAGGAAAGGTTAATGACTCTGCACAAAAAATCTATGAAGAAACAAAATATTATGATTATTATTATCCACTAAGTCTTCTTGCATTATCTAAAACTAGATACGACATTTTTAGCGATGATGATCTCTCCGCATTTTCAAGTGACGCAATACTTACATCAGATAATTTGAAATTCGACAACGTTACTCTGAATCAGTATTTAGAGTATGTACGTGCGGGTGGAAAATTAATTGTTATAAATTCGGATAATAATTTTAGCCAGCCATTCAGTCAACTATTCTCAATACAATCTAACGACACCCAGGAACAAACATTTACCAATATAGCTTGGGATAAGGGGGATCAAAATGTCTTGCTAAATGTTCCTGGAATAGTAAAGAGGATGGAAATCCAATCATCCCCAGACTTGAACTTAATAGCAACGTATCGAAATGCCAACAATCAGACTGTTGCGCCCTTTCTTATCGAAAAACTATTTTCTAATGGTGGCAAAATCGTGTTGATTAATGCGGGAGGTTATTTTAACACGCTATCAAAGTCACCGCAACAATACTTCTTATCTCTATCAAATATTTCGAAACTGTTAGATTTTCATTCAGCGGAACTGACAAGTTATCAGAATATATCGAAACCTGTAGCAGGATTTATTGGAAATATGACAGTATCTGGCATGGTAACACTAAACAGTTCGTCATTATCTATACTTGATGAAGCGAGTAATCCATATGATATTAGTGCATCACGCATTGCAATATTTAATAATACTAACGACTTGCATAGCGTTTTTGATGATGTCTTGATAAAAGATCTAAAACTGATAGGTGATTATGAAACAAAGATCAAATTTACAGGCATATTAGAATTACCGGATATGAGGTCTAACCATGATTACTTTGGTATGCTGATACCATCTGATTTTAATATGACCGTAAATATCTCACCAGCAAAACATAGTTACACCGAAATTGTAATTCAGAATCATTCTAATAATTACACTCTCATAGTCAATAACGATTCTAAAATAGAATTTTATGGAGTTAGAGCTGAGAGTCCATTAAAATTTGTACCTGTCTTAATGAAGAATCCTGAACTCGAAGTCAACGGCAATGCAAGTATTAAAAAATCAGTATTTCAAGGATATATTGCGACTAGGGGAGATCTAGAAAGTGGTGCTCCACTAGACCTACAAGGAAAGCTGAGAGCAAAATTTGACTTTATAGATCACTACATTGAACCTTACCGCAATGGAACTAGAATCAGCTATATAACTTACCTTCAATCGATAACGATGGAGGGCAATATTGATCAATATAAAGAACCTTTAAGGTTACCAGGGGATATCTCCGCCGAGGCAAAAGAGGAAGGAAAAGGCATACCATTAGAAAAAGTGCTAAATTCTTCAAGCAATATTCTTATTCTGATAGCGTCAGCTACGATAACTCTTGGAATTTTGTTACTTCGAAGGATACATGGTTATCAACAATAATATAATTTCAATCTGATAAAGGCTGAAGATATTTTTTTTATTTATGAAACCATGTATTCCGCGACTAAAGTCTAGTGAAGCGAAATTTTTTATGGTATAACACGAGTTACTTTCTGTTGCTGATAATTAATAAGTGTGGCTTATCCCTTAGTATTGTATATTTAGTTTCTGACCATTTATATATTGCAAATGAAAATTACCATTGAATGAAGAGTTGCAAGAGCGCTCCATGCTAGCATTTAATGTTCTAATAATGATTATCACTATTGTTGTAATTCTAATCCAATCTGCCAGTGCTACGCCAGACGACAGCTCTAAGAATGCTAACAAAATTGATCAGGATTCTTCATACGATATCGACACAACTAATCTAAGCAACAATATTGGCCACTCAGAACTTCCTCAGCTCATGTCATATGGAAACAACGTGTATGTGGTATGGATTGATGATACTTCTGGAAAACGTAACATATACTTTAAAAGAAGCACTGATAACGGTTGTACTTTTGGTCCCACAATAGAGTTAGGCAATCAAAACGGTGGTTCGATAGATCCAAAAATGGCTGTATCTGGAAATAACGTGTATGTCCTATGGGAACACACTCCAGGAAATAATGGCGGTATATTTTTTACACGAAGTACGGATAATGGAGGTACCTTTAGTTCGATTAAAAACCTGGGTAACAATACTGGATTCAATGGATTTCCGCAGATAGCTGTCTCTGGAAATAACGTGTTTGTTGTATGGCATGACGCAACGCATGGCATATTTTTTACACGAAGTACTGATAATGGAGGTACCTTTAGTTCGATTAAAAACCTGGGTAACAATACTGGACTCAATGGATTTCCGCAGATAGCTGTCTCTGGAAATAACGTGTTTGTTGCATGGCGTGACGCAACGCATGGCATATTTTTTACACGAAGTACTGATAATGGAGGTACATTCGGCAATCCCGTTATTCTCTACAAGGTAAAAAATGAGGGTATCGGCAGTAAAGTGTTCGGTCCTCGCATAACTACGTACCCTAGAAGCGATAACGTGTATGTCGTGTGGCATAGTGGGGATATTAAGCAGCATGCGCGAGTAAAAGCACTGATCAGTGATGCACAGTATATCAGAAGTACCGATAATGGCGCTACTTTCGGTAATGTTGTAAATTTAAGTAATTATTCTGGATCGTCAGTAAATCCACAAATTGCTGTTTCACAGAATAATGTGTACGCTGTATGGACCAACAATTTTCAGGAAAAGTATGGACAAGTATTCCTTACAAGGAGCACTGATAATGGAGCTACTTTCGGTGATATTGTAAATTTAAGTAATTATTCTGGATCGTCAGTAAATCCACAAATTGCTGTTTCACAGAATAATGTGTACGCTGTATGGACCAACAATGTGACTGGAAACGAAGACATATTTTTCAAAAAAGATGTAAGTAATAATAATAATTGCATCCCGTCGAATACTGCAAACAGATCAGATGATTTAGATAATTCTAAGACAGTTGGTGAAGTCAAGTCTCTGAAGGCTAAAAATATTGCAATCGTAGAAGATACATTTACTCAGGCCGCGTATGATAAATCGTTTTACATGTTTTATGAGATTTATTATCCTTACATTAAAAACACAGATACACCTTCAAATTTCACAAAGTATACTGATCTATTGTCTAGCAGGCTTACTGAGAACTCTAAAAATTCGTCTGGAACTCGTCAGATAGTCAACCACTTGAAGTGGTTAACACCCAAATCAACCATAGATGTGTTGGGTGATGAGGATGTTCATAATGGTTCTTCCTTGTTCAGAGCGAACGGAACAAACGTGTATGATGTAATAATGCTTGACCATCTAGAATACGTAAGTCAACAAGAATATGATAATTTGAAACGATTCGTGGCCAATGGTGGAATACTAATGCTGCTGGCTGGAAATATGTTCTACGCCGAAGTAGAATACGATCAGAACACAGATACAATTAGACTTGTTAATGGTCATGACTTCGCATTTAATGGAAAAACCGCAGGGAAGGGTGACAGAGAAAGATGGGAAAGAGAGACTTCTGAGTGGGTTGGCAGCAATTACAAGTGTTGCTTTAGTGATGAGTTCATATTTCGCAATGATCCTTTTGGAATTACACATGTTGAAGAACAGGCAATTACAAATCCTAAAGCAAAAATTTTACTTGATTATAATGCGACTATAAACAAACCCGACCCTGGGAAATTTGTTATTGCAACATACGAGCTAGAATACAAAAAAGGCAAAGTAATAACACTTGGTCTATACACCGTCAATAAATTATTTGAAAATGAAAGATTTCTGAGGTTTTTTGATAGTTTGTTATTTCAGTATGCGCTAGGAGACTTAGGTAAAAATCAGTGATTAGTCCTTTGGTTTTAAATATTAGTTTGGATTTCTCTTGGATTTGGATTTGAAATATACTTATTAGGCTTTAATATTTTTTAACTTTAGTGAAACTGCTTCCTAGGAAGAATTTTTCTTTATCCACTATTTTTATGGCACTAATTCCCCTTATGTTCTTGTGCGGTTTCACTATCACGCCTTATTTAACACACGCATCAGCACCTTCAGAGCCATCTGAGCCCTTCTGGACAAGTGGCAGCAAAATGCCTACTCCCAGGTCTGCTATGGCGGCAGCAATCCTAGATGATAAGATTTATGTTGCTGGAGGTCAGGGATCGAAGGTGAAGAAAGACAAAATTGTAGAAGTGTATGATATAAAATCCAACCAATGGACCAAAGGAATTTCGCTACCCGAACCTCTCGATCATTTAGGTATGGCCTCGTACGAGGGTAAATTGTATGTTGTCGGGGGTGCGCATAAGTATGGCTATTCTAATAAGTTATTAATTTATGATCCTTCAACAAACAACTGGACTGAGGGCAAACCAATGCCAGGGGCCCGAACTGCCTTAACAGCAAACTTCATTGACGGTAAGTTGTATGCAGTTGGAGGAGTTGATGATGTTCATAATGTTGTCGCCACAAACTTCGTATACGATCCAGTGAATGACACATGGACAGAAAAAGCCCCAATGCCCACTGCAAGACATCATCTAACATCTTCAGTAGTAAATGACAAACTTTATGTCATTGGAGGACGAATATTTGGTGATGGGATCCCGGAGCCATTTGTTAATGCTAAAGCACGTTCAAATTTTGATGTTAATGAAATGTACGATCCCGCTACAGATACATGGACCAAACTAAAACCGATGCCTAGTAAAAGAAGTGGACTGGCGTCTGCTTCTATTGGAAACGACATATATGTATTTGGGGGAGAAAAGATTAACGGGACATTTGAAAATAATGAAAAATACGATACTATAAAAAATATCTGGACTAAGGAATCTCCTTTACCAACCGCTCGTCTTGGCTTAAAGGCTGTTGCTGTTGACAATACCATATATGTCATTGGAGGCAAAACATGGTATAAAAATGGTGGCGAAGTCGAAATTCTACATGTACCAAAAGGCTAATGTTTATGGTATTTACAGTAGTAACCATAATTTAAAAAGAGTAATAATCATTCCTGCAAAACTAATGACCGATCGGTTTTGTCAACCAGACAGAAATTGTGTAAAGATTGATCCCCAACACTTCATAATAATCAAAATTTGCTCATGTCTGTTCCTTCCAACCAATCTTCCGGTAGTCAAGATCATGCCATGCTACTGGTAACCTGATTCCGTGCCACCAAGTACTTTTAAAGGTAATTATTGTGGGAAATATTACTCAATAATAGCATATTTTTTAATCCTGATTCAATTTTGCTTGGTGACTTGATTGTTATTGTCACTTGTTACGTACGGGAACTATCTTGAAAATTTTTCCCTCGCCGTACGAAACAACATACAAGTAACCGTCAGGTCCAACTTCTATGTCAGTGATCGAGTCGAAGCCCTCTCCAAAAAGAATGTTATTAAGTTCCTCCCTTTCTGAAGAATGTGCGATTCCATCTTTAAGGGCATCATCAAATACCAATTCAGTTCTATCTCCGCTTAGATCGAAATGATACAAATTTCCATTGTTATAATCTCCCACGAACATATCGTTTTCATATTTTTTGCCCAATTTATCAGAATCAAGAAATTTGAGTGCAGTAATGCCTACTGTCATGTTCCATATAAATTCAGGATTGCTGTATTTTCCCCTGCCATTAAAGTTCACTAGACTTTCCGGATTGGCATCTGTTGGAGGAATGAATTCGTTCTTGTCACCTTCGAAGTATCCCCTGTACGGAGGGATAAGGCCTTGAGGGAGCAGGAGAGTGTAATTTGAAATTGGCCATATTCCCTGGATCTTCGACCATCCACTGTTAAATCCTGGTTCCACTAGGTTTATCTCATCCCCAAACGCAGGACCATTTTCTGCATCCCATAGTTTCCTGCTTAAAGGATCAAAATCAATTCCAAAGCTGTTACGTATTCCGTACGCGTAGTATTGGTTTAGAATACCATCTCCATCTAGTATAACATCTTTACCTTCTTTTTTTACCGCCAGGCCGTCTTGAGTAATTCTAAGGATGCCTCCTCTTCCGTTTGGGTATTGTCCATTTTCAACATTGGCACTTTGAGAATTTAAGACGGTATGTTCAGTGCCATTGTCACAACTATGGTAACTACAGCTATGACCGTCACCAGATGTGAGATAAACATTTCTGTCAGGACCGATGATAACTGCGCCTCCTATGTGGTCAGATCCGGGGGTAGCTGGCAAATCTAACATCAGTTTAGGGTTGACTAATTTATCTTGATAAAGCTCGTACCTGTACAACCTGTTTCCTTTCGGTTCAGTTCCCTCTTTGCAATAGTTTACTAAAGGACAATCATCAATCCCATCTTTTCCTGAGGATTCAGTAAAGTACAAGAAAACGTAAGTTTTGCCAGTTTCACCATGCGAATCTTTTATATCTAGCCGGTCATCCTTCCCTTCCTGACTACCAGTCGTTGATATAGCAATTCCAAGCATCCCTCTTTCCTTTTCGTTGGCAACTTCAACATCTAACAATGGGGTTCCCAATATATTCCCATTAACGATCCTTTTTACCATACCATTGTTTTTCTGCAAAACAAGAATATCGTCTGGACCTAAGAATGCCATACTAGTCGGACGTTTGAGCCCTTCGACAATCAATTCTGCCTTTAGCTCTTTGTCATTTATATGTGGTTTTTCTTTGACATCTGTTTCATTACTTTCCACGGACGATGCCGCATAGGCAAAATAATAGTAACCCTGAAATGTTCCAATGTTTATAGATATGATCAACAGAATAATGAGGCCAATGATAAATGTCATCGAAGACAGTAATGCGCATGAAGATGTAATCATAGTAATTAGCATCCCATCTATGGATAAAATTAACTTTGCTCTTGGTAGTCGGCTTACATAAGGAGAAAACCAGAAGTTGGTTATTGTGATGATTATCTAGGGAAAAAAGAATACCTCAATGTTTACTCAAATGCTTTTGTTCTGATGTTTTTAGTTGCCATATTAGAAATCACAATTTAAACTTTTTATTTTATCTCTAAATTAGAAATATCAAAATACAAACTGATTTTTCCAATTTTTATGTTAGAGTATATACTTATTTTTGCATTTCATGATCTCATTTGGAAGACTAAGGTTCCCTTACACAATGACCATTCTATTTTGTAGAGACGAACAACTAGATATAATCATCCGCATATGTGATGCTTAAGGTGTCAATCTATGTGCCACGGTTGCGCTTGATATTATAATTACGGATGTTCCGGGCTGCTTTACTAAAATAATTTAATACCAAAGAAAAAAGGTTTGCAGAAAGTACTGGGCGAGGGCAACCAATTGGCATTACACTACATTGCTTATATACCCGGTGTCAATCATGTACGTAAGTAGTGGGATCAAAACTGGCTCAGGCAAACGCATTAATAAGACCATATTCAGACAAATTTTGGAATATTTTCATTATTCTAACGGTAATGATGGTTGGTATCGCAACTGCAGTTTACCTGTATAGTCTTGACACTCATTCATTATATTTCTACAGTGATTCTCCACCTCATGCATTTTTATCAAGAAGTTATGTGGATTCAAGCCAACCGGGCTTTTTTGAACATCTTGGTACCGTCTGGCTTCCTTTGCCTCACCTTTTGCTATTGCCATTTACATTGATAGATCCTCTATTCAAGAGTGGATTTGCAGGTTTATTGTTAAGTCTACCTTGCCACGCTATTACATGTATGTTCCTATTCAAAATAATTAGGATGCATGTCGGGAATTCATACATCCCAATAATGGGCGCGTTTCTTTATGGATTTAACCCAAATTTTCTTTATTTATCGCTAGTCCCAATGACAGAGGCACCGTTCATGTTATTTTTTGTAGTATCAGTGTACTATCTACAAAAATGGCTATTTGACCCTGCTAAAAATATCAATCTCAGAACAAGAACCGACAATATTTTAATTTACCTTAATTCAAATTTAGTTAAGTCCGGGATATTTGTTTCTTTGGCCACGTTATGTAGATATGAGGCCTGGATCCTTTCTATCTCTCTTGTAATCGCCGTTATTTCACATCTGGTAATAAAAAGTTACAATTCGAAATATAATTTAAAAAGTATAAAAGTTACTTTCGGGATTTTTATCTTTTCAGTTATTTCTTTCTCAGGCATGACTCTTTGGCTTATCTGGAATGCTTACAGTTTTGGTGATGCCCTCGAATTTTCTAATGAGGCGATATTCTCGGCAGCAGCTCAAGCACGGGGCAGTACTGCCCAAGCGTTTTTATATCTTCAGCCGCTGAATGTTATATACGTTTACGGAACAACTCTGTTATACACTTTTGGACCAGTAGTATTGACAGCAGCCCTATTAGGATTTCTTTCAAGTACCATTTTTAGTAAAGATAAGGACACATCAAAGCGCATAATAATATACTTTGTTTTGGTAATGCCCGCAGTATTTACTATTATAAGTATGATCTTCGGCATCGGTGTGATGACTTTGAATCGCTGGCACAATTCAAGATTTTTGATACTACTAGGTCCATTAATAGTTTTATTGAATTGTATGTTTATAGCTTATCTCTTGGAGAAAACACAAAAGCTAAAAATAAAGACGAGACGCATCATCACTGTATCAATAGTTGTTGCTCTTTTTGCTTTTTACATTGTTTCGTCATTATTTATTGTGGTAACTTTTGATAATGCGACAAAACATTTTTCAGGTGCAAAGTTTGCGCACAGTACTGGAAACTATTTGGGAACAATTTATGATGGCAATAGCACAATTTCACTTTTGACAGATGCCGGCGACATAAGTAAAATTAGTATAGATAGTGGCGTACCATTGAAGAATTTTATTCGGATATCAGATTCACATTTAAATTCCACGCTATTTTACAAGCCTTGGTTATATGCAAAGTACCTGGTCATGTCAAAAGAACCAACGTGGGATGCGAAAAAAGCTGGGGACTATTGGGAAGACAGAGAAGACATATTGTCAAATTTCTATGACAAGGTTTACGATAATAAGAATTTTATAATATACGTGTTAACAAAAAATAATAAATTTTGAATTTTAAGCATATGTCGGTATCAAAACAACTATATCCCGATTTGATATCAATTTCGTTAATATAATTAGAACTCTGGTTTGTTTTTCATATACCAATTGATCATTATTTTCGATAATTTTTTCTTATTAAGGCTAGGACTTGTTGGATTGATTTACTTGCACATATTTAGTACCGGGAAAAAAGAATACCTCGATGTTTACTCAAATGTTTTTGTTCTGATGTTTTTAGTTGCCATATCAGAAATCACAATTTAAACTTTTTATTTTATCTCTAAATTAGAAATATCAAAATACAAACTGTGAAATTTCTGACTTCCTTTGGTATTGTGGCTATGATAGTCAATATATATAAACAATAGACAAAAAAGGTATGTTAAATTGAATCTAGCAGCGCAGAGAAAGTTAGTTGGATCGTCGATAAGTGCAAGTTTGATTACTGGTTTCTCTGTATACCTTGTCCTTTCATATTTATTGATACCGTTGAAATTCAATTTACCAATTAGTATTACTATGGCTTTACTTTCTTTTGGACTGACAAGATATTATTCGACACAATACGATAAAAAAATTGATAGTCAATCTAGAACCTATGATTGGGAAGGTAGCTCACCAAATTCTTCAGCTGAGAATGAAAGGAATACTCAGCGACAGATTTCAAATTTTATATTTGTATTGGTTTATTTAGCTTTGCTCCTACTATGCGCAACTCTTTCAATACCAAAGTTAGATACTATATACACAAGTTGGAACTTACTTGACATAACAGATACAATTGGTTTAGGTGTTGGAATTATGCTTGCATTTTTTTTGCCAGGATACACCGTAATATTGCTCGTTTTAAGAAAAAATAGAACTAGTCCTCTACTGAAAGTTTTGTTAGGATATCTTTGCAGTGTGTTGATTACTTCTCTAACAACATACATTTCGGCTATATACTCTGAAAACGATATAAATCAAAATAAATTGTTACTTATTTCAGTATACATCGCAATACTTGTTGTATTTGTTGTTTATAATCGAGTTTATAGAATTAATTTTTCCAAGGGTACCAATATTTTTAGTGAATTTTATCAATTCATTTCTGAAAAAAGTAATAAGCTTCAAACTATACTAAGGGTAAACTCATCGGAAATTATCGTCTTTGCCAGTCTTTTTACATTACTGATTATCTCGACATACTATGTCTATGGCGGAGTAACAATAGGGGATCAATGGTATCACCAAAATAGAGCAATTTTTTTTATGTATGGGAATTTCAGAGAATTCATAACGACTGATGGAGATCAGGCATATAGTCCACTGTTATCGTCTTTACTTGCGGGGGTAACATCGATTTCGGGTCTTCCACTGATAAACACCTATGCGTCTATTGCGTTTTTGAATGTTACAGGTGTCTTTGCATTTTACTATTTTTGTCGAACTTGGTTTCCATTAAACAACAAAAGGGCGGCCTTAATCGGATCCTCATTTTTCGTAATTGCATCGGGATTTGGATGGATGTATGTACTCTATCTAACAGCGGCAAACCCCGTTGATTCACCAATTGACTCTATCTCATATTTTGTGGAAGAGAAAATCAGAGTTACTGACATAAGGTTATCTTCCAACTTTATGATTGCAGCCTTTCCAGATTTTAGTACTGGTTTGACATTAGTTTCTTTACCAGCGGGCTTTGTTTTATTAGGCCTAGTTCGTCTGCAATTTGGTAATAAACTTAGCTATATTACACTAATTTTTCTGATATCGTTTTCAGGAATATTATTCCATGATGAATTTTATTTATTTATTCTAGTGTCATCTATTTTGCCACTAATTTACAATCTAAAGAAGAAAAGTTACCTATACTATGCATTTCTTATCGCCTTTGCATCCGTTTTCATAGTCGATGGCTTGTCGCCTAAAAACTACTTTACTTCAAATTCGATTTTTGGGATTTCAATAATTGAAATCAATTCTATCTTCATGGTAGCAATGTTATTGTTATACTTGCTGCGCCAAAGACAAAGATGGTTTGGCCGTATACCCACTATTTCGATTGGTTCAAATGAAGTGAGTAAGAAGATTCTTTATTATACAAATAAGATACGGTTTTTACCAAAGATACTACTTGTTACCACAGTTATCTACGGTATCGCGATATGTTTTCTTGTTTGGAGCGAGATTCCAGCAAATTACTTGAATGCTCACACCCAGAATTATGACACGCCCTGGTATCTGTATCCGATGAGACTGGGTGCTATTGGCTTGCTCGGTATTGCTTTCGTTCTCTCATATCTATTTAAAAAATTTGAGAGAGAAATATTTGTTTTTGGAATAATTATCGTAATTGCCTTACTTGCAGGGCCGTACTACAATGAACAGCGATTCAGTAAATATGTAATGGTAGGAATGGTAGGATTCGCATCTCTGATGATTTTCAAATTATTAAATTTTATGGGAGATAAACAACTGATTGTCAAAGGTGTTTTGATAGGATCAATCGTAGTAATTACGAGCCTCTCTACACTTATGTATATTGGCTATAATGCGTTAGTAGTACAAACTCAGGATTATACACATGCGCTGGGACGACGAAACTTTCCTAGTTTAGGTGAATTGAATGTCTTAGACTTAATGCGCGATAAAATTCAAGAAGGTCAAGATAAAAACAATATCGCAACATTTGCTAATGAATACAATTTTCGACAAGGTGATATTATATCTAAACTCCATGCCTTTTCAGGTCTTCCGATAAGGAAGGCTATTCAAACTCAATATCTGTTAAATGCGACTACATTGGACTCATTTTATCGTCTTGCAGATTTAAGTAATACTGGATACCTTATGGTACCAATTCAATCGGTCAATCAGACAACACTTTCCGATCCTTTGCGATTTTTATTTGAAAATTTCCAAGAGATTCATAAGGATGATGGTTACCTAGTCCTTGATATTCCGGCGGTTCATGGACCATCTACGACTTCTGAAAGCAATGTTGGCATTATAAAAAAAGAAGAGTCATCACCCTTAATGCTCTCTGATAGAAAAAAATTGCAAGTTACCAATACTACATTTGACTATGAAAAAGACACAACCGATTTTGTTAAAGTCCAGAAGGGAGGTCAGGAGGAAAAGGCATCATTATATGGAAATAAAAAGAATGGTGGCAAAACGTTTTGGTCGAGGGATCTTAATACAGAAGGTATTAACTATATTGAACTGAGCTTAAGATCACTGGACGAAACTAAAAGTGGAAAAGGAACTTCAGGCCTCAAATGGACCGAGGGAAATAGAACATACTCTGTATCCCTTTCAGACAAAGGTTTACAATTAAGAGAACGGACATCGAATGATGACGGAACAGTACTATTGTCTCAAAATACTCAAATAAAAAATGATAATGCGATATGGAATCTTATAAAAATCGAAAGTCTAAATGAATCAATTAATGTATACGTTGATAATCAGATAGAAATTAAGGTTCCAAGAAATTTATCAGAAGCCAAGACATCATCAATTACAAAGGTAGGAATTAACTCTGAAAATAATATAGTTGAGTTTGGACCCCTACTGCTAGGTAAAATTGAACAGGCAAAAGAAGATTATGATATTAGTAATTCCTATTACTACCCATTAACATCACTTGCCCTTTCGAGAAGCGAATATAAGGTATATTCAGAGGATGATCAATCCGTTTTTTCTAATAATTACATTATTCTACCACTTGACAGTCAGGATTTGAACGATGAATTGTTCAATCAGTTATTAAATTACACAAAATCAGGTGGGACATTAGTCGTAATTAACTCTGACGATAAACTTCAGGGAAAGTTTAGTAAATTATTTTCTATCACCCCTAATGTTACCACTACTGGAAACTTTATACGTATTGCAAGGGATGATAATCAAGGCGATATGATTAATGTTACTGGTACTATAAACCATGTTAATGTGGGACCGTCAGTAAACACGAGTGTAGTAGCGTCTTACATAAATGTGGATAACAAATCTATTGTACCCTTTGCAATTGAAAAGAATATGTCTGACAAGGGAAGAATAATATATATTAACAGTCATGGATACTTTGATGCGATATCGAACAATCCAAAAAAGTATTTCTCATCACTGGCAACTTTTTCAGATTTCCTTGGATTAGATCCAAATAGTCAATTGAAAAAGAAAAATGTATCGGAAGCTATCAAGAGGTTTATAGGTCCTGTAAGTATGACAGGGAAAATATCCGTAAATACTTCTTCATCTTCTATGACTTCATCTTCTATGACTAATAGCTCATCAAGTTCAGCCAATATGTATGTTAAAAATATCTCAATCTCAGATAGGGAAGGCAACTTAAAAAGCGTCTTCAAAAATACATCAGTGATTGATATTATGTTGGCTGGAGACTATGTGCAGCTGATTAACACATCGGGAAAAATAGTGTTGCCATCAACACAATCACGGCAAGATTATCTGGGTATGTCAGTACCTAATGGATTTAATATGACAGTCAATCTTTTGAACGACAAAAATTCCCTAATTACGGTCGTTACTAATAATAGTAATTACTCCAATAGCATTATACGACTTAATAATGAATCAAAAATTGACTTTTACAATATTGAATCTGAATCCCCCGATTCGCATGTGGTGCCAATAGTGGTAAGGGATCCTGAAATAACAGTGAAGGGAAATGTATTGTTTGACAAAACAAATTTTTACGGACAGGAAATTGATGATTATATACCACTAAATTTGTCTGGCCTGGTAAAAATAAAATTTGATCTCATAGAAGACTTTAAAGAACCTCTTCGACATGGAACGAAAATGCAATATTTAACTTATATAGATGCGCTATCAATAGAAGGTAAAAGAAATCAGGCGAACCGTCAAGTAGAGATTCCCGGAGATATTTCCCTTGAGATCAAGAAACGCGGGCTGGACGTACCGTTGTATAGCATATTGAACAGCTCAAGCAATTATATGGTTTTGGCCGCTACAGTTAGCGCGATAATACCTGTAACATTTTTCCTTCGTAGAATGCACGTATTGTGATGAGGCTGATGATGAAAATACCGTGGTATGACTTACACAAATGACATTATCTGAAGCCAGAGTACTATGAATTTTTGAATCTCGCAACTCTAGATTGATAAACTCATTAAAATGCATCCCATAGTTATTGAGATTGCTACTGATTAAAAGATTTGTCAGTTTTTTTTCCGAAGTATCAAGATTTTGTGATTTTATGATCATAATATGGATTTTCCGAAGCTTTTGATTAATCGAATTGGATGGCGATCGACTAGTATAGGTTATATATATAAGAATCACACAAAATCTCCAAATACATGAAAAAAATCTTGGTGACAGGAGCGGGAGGTTTTATTGGTACTAATTTGGTTCGTGCCTTATTGCACGATAAAAAATATGAGCTAGTACTCACTGATAAGAATAATCCAGGATATGATTTTTCAGCATTATGCGACTCCCCAAACAAATCACTAACAGTTTATCATTTGGATATCATGAATAGAGAATCTGTATTTGATATATTCAAGAATCAAAAAATAGATACTTGCGTTCATCTAGCGGCGGAGGTAAATGTTGAAAATTCAATAAAATATCCAGAGAAAACTATGGACGTAAACGTAAAAGGAACGATAAATGTTCTTGATGCCTGTTCTCATAATCATATCGACAATTTCGTTTTTGCTTCATCGGCGGCAGTTTACGGTCATCCTACGAAGCTTCCAATAACTGAAGAAGACAGATTAGGGCCGATATCCCCCTACGGTATCAGTAAACTTCTTGCCGAACAACATGTTTCCTCTTATATGAATTCAAAAAAGATTCGCAACACCATATCACTTCGAATTTTTAACGCTTACGGGAAAGGACAGAATGGAAAAGATGTATTGACGAATTTCGCCAAGAGGCTATCTGATGGTCTTCCCCCAATAATTCGTGGTGATGGAACGCAGAAACGTGATTTTATATCGATAATTGATGTGGTTGAAGCCTTTAAATTATCGATAAAAGCCCTGCATCAAAAAAGAGGGTCTCTTCAGTCCTCACCATCATGGATCTTCAACATAGGGACAGGGACATCCACGAGTATAAATGAAATTGCCAAACAGATGATTAAAATCTCTGGACTAAATTTAGAACCCATCTACCAGAAAACAAAAACTCAAGGGGAAATCAAAGAAAGTTGTGCTGATATCACAAAATCCAAAAAAATATTACAATTTTTCCCGAGGAATAAACTTCAAGCGCAATTAAAAAATCTGGTAAAAACTAGGGTACCAACCGCAGTAACTTGAATGAACTTAATCGTGCACGCTTTCGTGCATTCTAGCACAACGGATACACTGGACCTAGGCCAACCCTTCTTATTTCAGAATCGCAACTATTCATTTATAATTCATTATAAAAATAAAGATTTCAATTTCAAAACACATATCAATTGTTTTGCGGAACGATTTTATATATTTTGCCTACGTTGTTCCAAATTCCAGAAACGACATATAATAACATCTGGACCCACTGCTAAGTCAGAGATTCCACCATAAAAGCCTTTAACAAAAGAATAAAGCAAAATTAGTTCACTTGAGCCGGTGCTATGTATTTAACAAGTCTTCATAGATTGTATATAATTTTTCTTCCATATTTGTCCAATTATATTTTTGTAGAAATGCTTTACGACCATTTCTCCCAAACTCTTACGGAGTTGAGGATTTTCCTTTAGGCTGACTATTGCTTGTTTTATTTGATTCACGTTACCATATTCTACTACAATTCCGCAACTAGTGTTGTGTATAAATTCTTGGGCAATATTGGTAATTACAGGTAGACCGCACATCATGGCCTCTAAAATTTTGTTAGCCATCCCTAAATTATATATGGGTTGAAGGCACACGTCACACAAAGCTATCATCACGTCACAACTTGTCTCTAAATCCACAAATTATCTAGTCCGATTACCTAAGTTGCATTTAAAAGGGATTTGTGACAAAGATAAACAATAAAAATTCTAATTTAACTTTTTTCTTGGTTTTATATTGTTTACTTATCGTTTACAGTTTATTTAAAATATTAATTAATGGTTTTCCAATACGGTTTGGTAGTATCTCTAGCGATTCTCGTACTTCTGACCTTGATAGAACCCGTGAGGCAAGCATCAGTAGTATAGAAAGAAAAAGTATGACCGGAATTCCCAATATGTAAGTTATGTGGAAATAATCCAAAGCAAATGCAATTCCTGCCGGGATGACAAATATCAAGCTAAGTTCCTTCCAAAGAATTATCATTCTATTGTTTTTGGCTACAACAATAGACACAATGAATCCAATCACCGATCCAGTAGTAAAGGCCATAGCAGCGCCTACGCTTCCATATAAGGGAACGAGTGCAAAATACAGCAGAACACGCGGAACATTCAATGCTAGCCCCATAGATAAAACTTGCCGATAGTTACCATACGAATAAACCAATGTACTAATTCCAAGAAGCAATGTAAGTGGAAATATTGATAATAATATAATCTTCAATGGAATCGAGGCCTGAACATAATTTGGTCCAATTAGTCCCAGAACCTCATTTGAGTACACAATAACAGTGAAAGATATTGGCAATGAGACGACCAGGCTCATTTTTATTATTCGCCATACGAACCTTTTTCGTTTATCATCCATAGCACTTAGTACCGGAAAGCCTACAGAAAATAAGGAATTCTTTATCGCATCAATTGCGTAGAATATTGCCATCGCTATGAAGTAGGCTCCGGCTTGACTTGCGCCATAGGTTCCAAATACCACCACCGTTCCAAGATGTGCCCCAACAACCGCCAATACTCTTGGTATCCAGCTTGGGATACTTGCAGTTAAAATACTCTTACAAACATGGAATAAATGTGTTCTAGACTGTTTCTCAAGTGGCATTAGGCTTCTTACTAACGTGAATGATAGGAGAATTGTGGCTAACGCAAAACCTATCAAATACCCTATAGTGATTCCCACCGCAGCAGTTCCAAATAGTACCAACACAATTGCTAGGACAATCCTGACTATTGAGGTAGTGACCATTATCGTAGGTAGAGGTTTAGTTTTGAGAAAGGCAATAAGTATTGAACGCAATATATTAACAATAACTGATGTTCCTATTAAAAGAATTAATATGACAGTTAAATCATATCCAATACCCGGAGTTAACCATTGTTTAAAGACTAGTATGAGTACACTGCAGACTACTATGCTTGAGCATACAATAAGTAAAGAGCCCTTAACAAGGACTTGAGTCTCTTCTGCTTTTCCCTCTGAAAAGGTTTTTCCTAGAAAACGAGTACTGCCGATGGGAATTGCTAGATCTACTATCTCTGAAAAAATGATACTTAAAGAAATTACCGTTGAGGCCACACCAATAACATCAGGAGTAGTTAAACTCGATAAAAAAAGCCATAAAATATATCCAGCAACCATCCCAATAGTGCTTTCAATAAATAGATGTGTTGCCTTCCTACCAACGGGCTCCTTGCTTATACCTTGTCACCATCTTTCTTACTTGAGTCTAGGCATTTATAATCAACCATCAATAAAAAGCTGACAAGAAATATCATTAGAAATATGCTGCGGGATCCCCATTAATACGGACAATCATTTCAAACTTTAAATTTAGAACTATATATTTATGCATTTTGAATATTCACTCACTATGGGACTCTCCTTTTGACCGCAAACAGAGCCTTGCACTAAACTACAAGTTTATAGAATGCGTCACCTTGGGAAAATCAGAAGAACAATAATAATCTTCTTTATGTTAAATGTGCTATTTTTAGTCAATTAATTGACCAATTACGCTATTCAGTCATCAGAATGTCGCCACTCGATCCCATGATAGTTCACGGTTAACACTTTGCTAACTCAATTTAAGGTCTTCAATTTAGTTACCTGCGATTATGAACGACTTTTGCAGGATTACCCACGGCTATGGCATTATCAGGAATATCCCTGGTAACAACAGAACCTGCACCAATAAGTGAGTTCTTTCCTATGGTGATGGGTAGTATTACAGAACCCCCTCCAATACTAGCTCCTCTCTTGACGATTGTTTTCAATAACTTCCAATCAGTGTTAACTTTTGGATACTTGTCATTAGTAAATGTCACATGTGGACCAATAAAGACATCGTCCTCGATGACGACACCAGTCGGTATAAAAGTAAATGACCTTATTTTAACTCTATTACCAATGACGACACCTTCTTCTATATAAACAAAGGCATCAATCTTGCAATTTTTTCCAATCCTGCATTTATAAAGATTTACTTGGTCATAAATTCTGGTCTTAGAATCGACAGCGATATCTCTTATTACAGAAAACTTTGGTCTTCTCAGTTTATATTTACCACTCGCTTTTCAGACAGGCTTCGTTTAGCAGAAACTAATGCATTTACGGTCATGGCACCTACTAATGAACTACTCCTTGGACTCTCGATACCAAATATACAATTTAAAAAATGAGTAATCATCGAACTTATGGTATTGTTTTTATCCACTACAATATTATTTGTGCGATTCTTACCATGGATAGTAATCTCTTGCGAAAGAGTATCAATAATCATAGTCCCTTCTGTACCTGTAATTGTTACTAATCGGTCTTTTATACCGGGCTGAATCCAACTAAGAGTTATCTGTACTAATCTCTTATCGGGCATTTCCATAACGACTAACGCCATCTTCTCCTTATCATTATCAATAGACCCTGTGTGAGAAATGGACTGAGCATAAACCGATGAAGGCCATTCGTCAGTCAAATAGTTGACGATATCTATTGGATGAGGGAGTAAATCAAAAATAATGTCTCTGTCTGGAAGTGGATTTAAGTAGTCACGCCACGATAGCTGCAAATAAGAAATATTTCCAATTTGTCCATCTTGTAGAATTTCTTTGGCTCTAATCAGTGCAGAATTAAATCTAAAGATGTGGCCAATTAGCAGTACCTGACTACTCTTTTCCGCTAGTCTTGTGAGCTTGAATGCCTCTCCGCTGGACATTGTCATAGGTTTTTCAAGCAATACGTTCTTACGTTGGCGAAGGGCCTCAAGTGCAATTTTATAATGAGTTTCGTTAGGCGTTGCGATATGGATAGCATTGACCTCGGGATCATGTAAGCATTGTTCCATACTTTCAAACAACATGTCAGACCTAAGGTTTAGCTTATTTTGGATATCCGAAAGGCGCTTCTTATCAGGATCTACAATACCAAAGAAATTAAGTTTCTTGTTATATTTTTGAATCTCGAGGTATTCGGCTGCTAACTTGGAGCCCCAATATCCAGAACCAAAGAGAGCTAAATTTATTGTATCAACCATTTTTTACTTTCCTTGATAACGCTCTCAGATTCATATCGTCTATCGTCAAAAAATCTGTGTATCATCTCAATTATGTATTTCTGATCTTTAAAATCGAGATTAGGATGGATGGGGATGGATAAGACAGTTTTGCTCCAATCATCTGTAAAGGATAAATCAAATTTACTCTGATATCCAAGATATGCTGGTTGTCTATGAACTGGTAGGGGATAATGAATACCCGTGGATACACCATTCATTGAAAGCCATGCACCAAGCGCATTTCGATACTCTGTTTTTATTACATATAAGTGGTACACTGGTTCGTGAGATTTTTTTGGTTGAGGAGGTAAGAGTATGTCTCCGACTCCATTTAGGTTACTGTCATATATTTTTGCTGCAGACTTACGCTTTTCGTTCCACCTGTCAAGATGATGGAGTTGAACTTTCCCTATAGCAGCATTTACTGAATTAAGCCTTAGTGTATATCCTATCTCATCATGAATGTACTTTGTTCTCCTGCCTACATCTCTCATCTTTAAAAGAGAATCATAAATTTTTTTGTTACTTGTCGTTACCATTCCGCCATCTCCACCTACAGTCATATTCTTCGTGGGGTAAAAACTAAATACTGCAGCCTCTCCAAACGAACCAATCTTTTTTCGTCCATATCTTGCACCATGTGCTTGGGCAGCATCTTCTATCAATGTGAGGTTTTTTGTCTGGGCAATTTCCATTATCTCGTGCATATTGCAAGGGTGACCATAAAGGTGGACAGGAATGATAAATTTGCATTTCATAGTTTTCAAAATTTTTCTTAACGCTTGTGTTGATATTACATAATCATTACCAATCTCACAAAACACTGGTATGGCTCCAAGCAAACACGGACCATTCAGGGTTGCAATGAATGTGGCTGATGGTGCTATCACTCTATTTCCTGGTTGAATCCGAAGTGAATAAAAGGTGAGTAAAATTCCAGATGAACCAGAATTCAATGAGACAGCATAATCTGTTCCAATGTACTTTGCAAATTCTTCTTCAAACTTGTTAACACTTTCACCTCCTACCATTTTTTCATTATTAAGGGCATTGATTGCAGCATCTTGCATTTCCTTATTGAATACAGGGATACTGAGTGGGATCAATCAAGGCAGATAGTCGTTGCGTAATTTATTAACATTCTTACATCCTCATCTCATAAGAAAGAATTAGTAAATAAAATAATGTTTTGAGATGAAATCATAAACTTGGATCCTACGAAATTCTAGTAGACCGTTGTGATTTTTCACGTGCATATGAAAATGTGAGTGATCACCAATTAATACACCTTCGATTAGAACGTTCACAATAATGGTCAATATTATTTTTCTGGTCAACTTGGGCATCAAAAATATTGTGGTAATATCAAACTACATGATTATTTTGATCCTTCGCAAAAGACATGTATAGGACAGTGAATCTTATATTACAAAAAATAATATGTAAAGTT
>Ga0209970_1000017_pt1 | contig 21804 bp, 19 predicted proteins | sample InoplaCoSAM_FD_187585 | JGI IMG/M metagenome (GOLD analysis project Ga0209970, IMG submission 187585) | Arabidopsis thaliana rhizosphere microbial communities from the Joint Genome Institute, USA, that affect carbon cycling - Inoculated... | ecosystem: Host-associated > Plants > Roots >...
TTACAAAGCGAACAGGAAAGTCAATGAAATCAACGGTCTACCCAGACCACCCCCGCGCCAGTGCTAGCTTTGCGTACCGTCACTTATTGCACTGAAAACGAGGAGACCCCAAGTACGACGCTGCGTCCTGCACGTTGCCCCGGTCGTCAATGGGCCTTCCAGTGAAGATGCAGCCGCCGAAGCCCCTGGGGCTTTGGCTGCGTATCGCGGTGACCCGCAGGGTCCTCTCGAGCATCAACGGGGCAACCTGCCTGTCATCGCCAGCGCTTGGCTCAGGACGGCGTACTTCTCCAGCGCACGTTTGAGTTCCGCGACCTCGGCCTTCAGCCCAGCGTTTTCGGTCTCCAGGCGGCGCAGGCGTTCTGCGTCGATGGCGCCTCGCAGCTTGCCGGGCTCCCTGGTGAGCGGGGCAGCTTCGCCGACCGGGTTTTCCACTTTCGGCGGGAGCACGCCGCGCTGCCGCAACGCATCTTCCAGGTCACTGAGTGCCTCTTTGACGCGCGGGTTCTGGTCCAGAACTGACTTCCCAAAGCCGCACTCGGTTGCAACCTCCTTGCGCGAGAGCTGCCCGCGGTGGACCAGAGAGCGAAAGTCCTCGTCTGACTTGCTTGCCACCCAGGACGCGAAGGCCTGGACGTTCTCCTCGGCCACCTGCCTACCGCTGGCCATTAGACGCGCCCTCCGTCTCATAGCGTTGCTGCCAGTTGGCCTCCGTCAGACCGGTGCCGCGGCGATAGGCCGTCACCTCGGCGGACTCGAGAACCACCTTCTTGTTGATGGTCAGTCGTCCCCTCATGAAGGTGTACTGCCGCCCGCCAACCAGGTGGTCCATGAGCTTCAGCAGCGCCGCGGCAACGTGCTTATCAGCATGCACCTCGGAATCCGCAGGCGGCGCGAGAAGGAATGGCTGTCCACCCTTTGTTGCCTTGGAGATTGCGCTGTCGATGTCGACACCGGGACGCAGCGTCTTGAACAAGGTTCTCAACGCGTCGTTCTCCTTCTGCAGCCAGCGCGCGACGCTCTCCTTGTCCCGAATCTGCGCCTGCAGAACGGGGTCAATAACAGTGTCCGCAAGGCTCCCGCTCTTGGAGATGCCCTTGACCCGCGCTGCCTGCTCGGTGATGCGCAGCTTGATGTACTCGCCAAGCCTGGAGCCCGTGTTGCTGACGGTTGAATACGCCGGCCCGTTGGGTCCGCAACGGCGGACAACCTCAGCTGCAGCAATCTGAACACCGTCCTTCTCCATCTGGTCGCACACGTCCTTGATGGCGGCGATATTCCCGCGCCTGACGCTGTTGCGGGACGCAGCAATCTCGTCGTAGAGAACGTCGGACGCCCTGCGTTCCGTGAGCTGCGGGTTGTTCATTTCAGCGCCTTGATAGGGATGGTTCTGGAGATGCTCCGAGCAGTTGCCTTGCTCGAGGCTAAAAGCAGCTCAGAGAGTCCCTTCTGCAGATGCGGGAGGGACGCGAGGGGCGTGCGGCCCTCGAGCAGGTCTGAAGCTTGGGACGGGTCTTCAGCCGCGCCAAGCATCAACTCCACCGCCAGATTCGCCGCCGATAGGCGCTGGTCGTCAGTGAGCTTGAAGTACAGGCTGGTGAGGTCGGAGTGCTCGTTGATGGCCAGGAACTTGCCAACGGCCATCTCCAGGTCCAGCGCAACCGCTTTTGACTCGAGAGCGTAGTCCGGCAGGAGTTCCGCGCACGTCGAGAGGAAGTGCTCCAGCTCCAGCTGGGTCGACTGCTTGAAGCTGAAGGTCAAGTCCTCGCTTCTCTGGTCAGCCACCAGCACGAGCTGCGAGGCAGGTGCGCCGGCGCCTCGGGCCCCTTTCAAGAATCGCTTGTAGTCTTCGAGCTTGTGCACTGAGGCTTCATAGAGCTTCATCCGGTGCCACCACTCGGTGAGCATGTCGTTCAGCTGCCGCTCCTCGACGTCGGCCTGGCCACGCAGCAGGTCAGCTTGCGCGAAGTTCTCAGCGTCTTCGGCCTCCAGGATGGAACCCCGAAGCTTGTCGAGACCTTGAATCTTCTTGCGGATTTTCAGAATCAGCTGGTTGCCCTCGATGCACTGCCCCAGCAAGAAGGCCGGACCTGTCAACCAGAACCTGCACTGTGGGCAAGACGGGCCTCTATCGCCAACGGGCACTGCAGTGATGCGACCGTTCGCGGTGATTCCGCCTTCCTCGCAGCGCGTGCCCGGGCAGATGCCTCCCAAGCGGAACTGCAGCAGGCCAGCGTTCTCCGTCATCGCGTCGAACCCGGTGTACATGCCCTCGTATGAGGAGTTCGTCACCAGGTAGTCCCGCATCTCGTGCGCTTCAGCCTCCGTGAACTTTGGGATGGCGGCCGTAGACCTCCCCGCCGTGGCCTCGCAGTTCTTCAGAACCTGACGCATCTGCCCTGGTGAGGGTTTGTCGTACCAGAGCGTCATGATGTACGTGGCATGGCCGGCCACGTATTCCGAGACGATGTTCAACGGGACGCCCCGGTCAAGCAGGTCAGTGATGCCGGAGACCCGGAGCGTATGGATGTCGTGCAGCGCGCGAGTCTTGCCGCCGGCCGTCGTGACGAGCTGCACGCGCTGGCTTTCGCTCTGAGCTTGGCTGTTGATTCGCCGTTCCGTCTCGGCACAGAGTTCGACCCAGAGCTTCAGCAGCTTCTGTTTGGAGACAGGCAACGAAGGGTCAGTCCCGCGGTCCGCCGAGGGGTCGCGGAACAGGCAGAAGAACTTGGATTGACGCTGGACCCAATCCTCTGGCTGGTTCCGGTGTCCCTGCGCCTCGATAATCCCGTGCGGATTGGGATGAGCGGCGTAGAGGCGAACCCATTCGTACTGGTAGCGCAGATGCTCGAGCAGTTCGTCGCTGACCCACGGGATGTGATAACCCGTGTCAGATGTCTTGTTCACTGGCACCCAGATGCCAATCACGTCAGAGACGTCGAGCATCCCGGATGGAATCACTTGGAGTACGCCCTCCCTGCGATTCGGGTCGATGACGCCGTCGACTGTGACTTGGTTCGGGTTGGGGACCATGACCCGGCGGTCGAAGTCGAAGATGAACGCGTCGCCTTCGCCCGAGTCAAACAGCCTTGCCTGGAGGCTGCGCAGCGGCAATGTCAGGAGGGTGTACAGGAGCAGGGTCGCGCTGGGGCACCAGACGTACTCCAGCGCCTTCGTCTTCTCGTTGACAAGGTGGGTCCAGCCTCCCTTTGACTTCGGCCAGGCGTAGTCGTCTTCGGTCAGGACCTTGCGCATCTCCTCCATGACATGCGCCGCAATCGCCTTCCGTGTGGTTCCGCTCTTCAGCGTTTCGCTGAATCGGTCCAGCTTCATGTCCACGGGTTGCGCCAACCAGGGCGCGTCTTTCGGGTCACCCTTGTGCCTTGCCAGCAGGCGGTCTTTCACGAAGTCGAAGAGTTGGCTGAGCATGGCCAGGCGTCCGTTCCTCGCTGCAGGGGAACTGAGCTTCGTCGCCAGGTAACCGCGATAGCACGCGGTGTTGCCAACGCTGTAGTCGTTGACGAGGGACCGAGTGACACCAAGAGGCGATAGAGGCGGATTCGGCAGCGTGCACAGGAAATCCGCGAACTCTGAGCATGCAGTCTTTCGGACCTGACCTTGGGTGTCCTTGGTTTCCTTGACGAACTCCTCGAACCACTGGCTCCACTCAGACATGTGAGGGTGCTCAGCTCGGAGTTCCGCGTACGAAGAGAAGTCATCGAGCTTGACGGTCTCGCGCTTCTGGAACAGCAGGGCCTGCGTCGGTGCGCCGGCGCACCTCGAGTTGTGGAGTCTGAGGAGGGCGTTGTAGGTCTTGCGCTGCTTGCTCGCCTGTTGCGGCGTCATGGGCTCCTTCGCCTCCAAGACCAAGTCAACGCATGTCGCCAACAAAGGCGTGGTGACCTGCGCGAGGGACCGCAGGCTGGAAGCGAGCATCAGATTGCGCAGATGCGTCTCCCGATTCAATTCGGTCGTTTTCGCCACTTCCATGTTCTCGAGCTCGGCCAACAGCTCGTCGGCCTCTCGAGGGCGATACTCCTTCGCGAAGATGGCGCTCTGGTTGCTGCGATGCGAGAGGTGGAGGTGTTCTCGAATCCCTGATTGAGGGTGCACGAACGGGAACAGGAGCCAACCCTTCGTTGCGCTGTAGCCCAGGAACTCGTAGACCCTCGCTTGGTAGTAGGTCTTTGGGATGGTCCCCTTTTGCGGGTTGACGTCGCGGGACCCCTCGAACAATGACTCGATGATGGTGCTGTAGAAGGAAAGAGCCGAATCCGAAGCTCGTGCGGCGCCCATCAGGTAGTCGTGACCGATGGCGGATTCACGGTTGCCATTGAGGCGGTACAGAGCGTCCATGTCCGCGACGGTCTTTGGCTTCAGTGCTTTCAAGACGCGGGGCGCTTCCTTGCCGGTCACCAGCTCACGCAGTTGATTGACTGTGAAGTCTTCACCAAGGATGGCGTTCACGGCGCCTCGGTTCACATTCCAGAGGGAGTTGCCCGCTGTAGCAATGAGCTTGCAGGTGCCGTCCTCGAATGTTGTGAGCTCCTTCCAGAGCACTTCTCCCCGCACTGCTGCATACGAGTCGATGGCGGAGCGCAGCTCGCGCATCGAAGGCGTGGTCAGCAACTTGAATCTGGTCTTGTCCGTGTTCAAGCGGACCGGCGGTGCCAACGCTGTAGACGCCGGGAACACTGCCGGCGCCTCGGTGCTCATGTACTTGTAGGTCACCGCAGCGTCCTCGTGAGTCTCTTGGTGTCGATGTCCCCGAGCGCCGTTGTCCCGTGGCGCTGGAGTGCGCTGGGCAGCACGCCCTTCGGCGGCGCGCCATCGACCTTCCTCTCCTCGGCTGCAGCCAATTCGTCCCGGGCAGTTTCTGGCGAGATGTGCGCATAGACCGCCGTCGACGAGATTTGCGTGTGGCCCATCCACTTCTGTACCATCAGCAGGTCTGCCTTCAGCACATCGACGCAGTAGAAGCCGTAGTAGTGGCGCAGTGAGTGGAGGCCATACCCTTTTAGGCTGACCCCGAACTTCTTCTCCACACGCTTGCGGGCGAGGTTGAATTGCTTGGCCGCGGCTTTCATGGTCAAGGGTTCGCCGTCTTCGCTAACCCAGTAGTACGGGTGCGGCCGCCGTGGAACCCTCTGCCTGACCTCGTGCAGGTACTTCCGGTGCAGGGTGACCAGTCCTTTGTCGGCGTTGTTGATGAAGTACGTCTGCGAGGTACGAGCAGCCTCGTCGTCGAACTTGATGCCCTTCCAGCCAAGGGCGCTGCGCTCAGCGCCATGGTCAGTTCGGGGCAGCAGGTCGAACTGCTTCTTCAGGTACTCCTTACGGGTACCGCGAACCGTCGCACCCGAGAGGCTGGTCCACTCCATCGACGACAGCGCGGGGTGTGCCAGGACGAAGCGCAGCGTCTCGTTGACGGTGAAGACATCGTGCGCGAACGCATTGAGCACTTCCGAAGTGCGACGCCCGCCGAACGCCAGTATCGAGAACAGTAGCCGGTCGCGCGGATTCTCTGTCTCGTCTAGCAACGGTTGCAGGTACCTGTGGGGAAAGGGCTTGTACTGGCGCAATCCAGTGAGCACCTTCTTCCTGCCGCCGGTCTTCTTTCGTTGCCGCTTCTTGGTGTGGAAAAGCAGACTCTTTTCGGCGTGCTGCGAGCCAGACCACGAGGTGCGACAGTCTTCGATGAACTGAATCTCACGGCTTGGCCAGATGGCATCGCCGGTGTCCATCACGAACTTCACGTACTCGACCACCGCACTCCGACACAGCACGTATTCGTTCTGGGTGGCCGGAGCCCACCCCAACACGGCGCCGTGGTCGTATGCGTGAAGGAAGTCTTCCAGCAGTCGGCTGATTTCTCGCGCCTCAATGGGCCGGCTCTTGCACACGAAGGTGTAGTAATCCTTCAGCTTGCCGATGGCGATGACGTACTTGCGAATCGTCTCGTAGCTGCGCGCTCCCTCCCGCAGGAGGTATCTCGCGTACATCGCGACGCTCAGGCTGATGGTCGGCAGGCCGCTCTCATCAACCTCCACCAGCACCGGGAGAGTCTTGGCGTCAGGCGCCTCAATCGCCAGGTGGATGACGATGTGGGCGCTCTCCGAGCTCAGCATTTCGGCATGATACCAGTAAACTGGTAGGTGTCAATAACCGGGCCGCACCACTGATGCTGGCATCCAGAGCGGTCTTCGCCTCCCTCTAAAGTCTTTAGAACTAGTGACTCAACTGTGGGGGTTGGAATGCAAGTCCTGCAACCACCGCAAGGGCAACCGCACGCCCGAGCAGGCGCACATGCCTCTGCTGTACGCGCCCTACGTGCCCAGCCTGTGGGAGGACTTCATCCTGCGCAACCGCCGCATCCTGGCGGACCAGATGGAGTTCCTGATGGCGCACCTGCCGAAGTCGTCGCGGCTGCACGCCTAGGGCGCGCAGCCGCGACCGGTCAGGCAAACACCCCGGCGGTGTCCTGCATGCGCGAGGACACCTCACCCAGGTGGTGCAAGGTGTCGCCGAAGCTCATCTCCAGCTGCGTGAGCTTCTTGAAGTAGTGGCTGCCGATGTACTCGTCGGTCACGCCGATGCCACCGTGCAACTGAACCGATTGCTGGCCGATGAAGCGCATGGCGTTGCCCAGTTGCACCTTGGCGCGCGCCATGGCGGCGCGACGCTCGGCCGCCGGGGCGTTGAGCTTGAGGCTGGCGTAGTAGCTCATGGACCGCGCCAGCTCCAGTTGCATCTTCATGTCGGCCACACGGTGGCGCAGGGCCTGGAAGGTGGCGATGGCCACGCCGAACTGCTTGCGCGTGTTCATGTAGTCCACGGTGAGCGCGAGTGTCTGCTCCATGGCGCCCACGCCTTCGGCGCAGGTGGCGGCGATGCCGATGTCCACTGCGTGTTCCAGCGCGGTCTGGCCGTCGGCGCAGACGAGCACGGCCGGGGCATTGTCCATCGACAGATTGCCCGCGCGGCTGCCGTCCTGCGTGAGGTGGCCGGTGGTCGTCACGCCCTTGGCGCCGGCTTCCACCAGGAAGAGGGCGGGCTGGCCATTGGCCACAGCCGGCACCAGGAAAGCGTCGGCGCGGTCGGCCGCGGCCACCAGGTGCTTCAGGCCCGACACCGTCCAGCCACCGCCCGCCTGGGCCGCGGTGGCGGCGAGGCGGTCCAGCCGGTAGCGCGCGCCGCGCTCCTGCAGGGCCAGCACCACCAGGGCCTCGCCGCTGGCGATGCGCGGCAGCCAGGCGGCCTTCACGTCATCGGCCCCGTAGGCGCCGATCACGCCGCTGGCAATGAGGGTCTGCGCCAGCGGCTCCAGCACGATGCCGCGCCCGAGCTCTTCCATCACCACCATGGCCTCCACCGGGCCCATGCCCAGACCGCCGTTGGCCTCGTCCACGTACAGGCCGGCCAAGCCCAATTCGGCGAGTTCGGTGTAGGCCGCGCGATCGAAGCCGCCGGCCTCGACGGTGGTGCGGCGGCGCTCGAAGCCGTAGCCCTTCTCCACCCACTTCTGCACGGCGTCGCGCAGGGCGATCTGGTCGTCGGAAAAATCGAAGTCCATCTTGTTCGTCTCCTGATCAGCCGAGCACGGTCTGCGCCACGATGTTGCGCTGCACCTCGTTGGAGCCGCCGTAGATCGTGGTCTTGCGCATGTTGAAGTAGGTGGAGGCCAGTGGCGCATTGGCCACCACGCCGCCCGGGAAGTCGCCCTGCCAGCCGGCTTCCATGGCCTCTTCGATGAAGGGCAGGCTGTAGGGGCCGGCCGCCAGCATCATCAATTCGCTGTAGCGCTGCTGGATCTCGCTGCCGCGGATCTTGAGCAGGCCGGCGATGTCCAGCGAGTTCTTGCCCGACTTCTCGGCCGAGAGCACGCGCAGCACCAGCATCTCGAGCGCCACCACGTCGACTTCCAGCAGGGCGATCTGGTCGCGGAAACGCACGTCGTCCCACACGCCTTCCGTCTTGGCGATGCGCTTGAGGCGCTCCAGCTCGCGCTTGGCGCGGTTCACGTCGGCGATGTTGGTGCGCTCGTGGCTGAGCAGGTGCTTGGCGTAGGTCCAGCCCTTGTTTTCCTCGCCGATCAGGTTCTCGGCGGGCACCTCGACGTTGTCGAAGAAGACCTCGTTGACCTCGCACTCGCCGTCGAGCAGCTTGATCGGCCGCACCGACACGCCCTTGGATTTCATGTCCAGCAGCAGGAAGGAAATGCCGGTCTGCGGCTTGCCCTCGGTGCTGGTGCGCACGAGGTTGAACATCCAGTCGCCGTACTGGCCCAGGGTGGTCCAGGTTTTCTGGCCGTTGACGATGTATTTGTCGCCTTTGCGCTCGGCGCGCGTCTTGAGCGAGGCCAGGTCGGAGCCCGAGCCCGGCTCGCTGTAGCCCTGGCTCCACCAGACCTCGCCGCTGGCGATGCCGGGCAGGAAGCGCTCGTGCTGTTCCTTGTTGCCGAAGGCCATGATCACGGGCGCCACCATCACCGGCCCGAAGGGCACGATGCGCGGCGCGCCGGCCAGGGCGCATTCCTCTTCGAACAGGTGCTTCTGCACCGCGTTCCAGCCCGGGCCGCCGAACTGCTTGGGCCAGCCGTAGCCCAGCCAGCCCTTCTTGCCCAGGATCTTCGCCCAGCGCTGCATGTCCTCGCGCGTCAGGCGCAGGGCGTTGTGCACCTTGTGGCTGATCTCGGCGGGCAGGTTGGCGCGCACCCAGGCGCGTATCTCGTCGCGAAACGCCTGTTCCTCAGGCGTGAAGGCCAGATCCATCGTGTGTCTCCTCGGCAGGGGCGCTCAGGGCCCCGGGTTGCGTGACGATCGAGTTTACGCACGACCGTTCGTTTTTGCGTGTCGAGGCGGCGACAAGCCGCCGGCCGGACCGGTCTCGGTCACCGGTCTCATTACACTCCCGCCCCATGCCCGCGCCCCCAGCCCGTCCGATCGTCATCCTCATCTCGGGCAGTGGCTCGAACATGGCCGCGCTGGTGGAAGCGTCGAAACAGGCCCGCTGGGGCGAGCGCTTCGGCGCAGGCGTGGTGGCGGTGCTGAGCAACCGGCCCGACGCGGCCGGCTTGGCCTGGGCCCGCGAACGGGGCCTGGCCACTGCGGTGGTCGATCACAAGCAGCACGCCGATCGCGAGGCCTTCGATGCCGCCCTGATCACCGCCATCGACGCCCACGCGCCCGCGCTGGTGCTGCTGGCGGGCTTCATGCGCATCCTCACGCCGGGCTTCGTGCGCCACTATGAGGGGCGGCTGCTCAACATCCACCCCAGCCTGCTGCCGGCCTTTCCCGGCCTGAAGACGCACCAGCGCGCCATCGAGATGGGCTGCCGGTTCGCCGGTGCCACCATCCACCGCGTGACCAGCGAACTCGACCACGGCGAGATCCTGGAGCAGGCCGTGGTGCCGGTGCTGCCGGGCGACACGCCCGAGGCGCTGGCGGCGCGGGTGCTCACGCAGGAGCACCTGATCTATCCGCGTGCGGTGGAGCGCTGCCTGGCGGGGGGATGAGGCCCCGTCGCTCAGCGCTCGCTCGCGGCGAGCTTGGCGGCCATCAACGCAAAAGCGGCCGAAAAGCCTCGCCGCAGCGCGTTCTGCGTGCGCGGCGAAGCCAGCACGCGCTGGCGGAAGGCATCGGCGAGCACGCCGTAGACCACGAACACGCCCAGCGTCATCACCATGAACACCGCGCTCAGCGCGGCGAACTGCCGCATCGGCGCCGGATCGGCCGGATCCATGAACTGCGGCAGGAAGGCGAAGAAGAACAGGGTGAGCTTGGGGTTGAGGGCATTGAGCAGCACGGCCTTGCCCATCAGGCGCAGTGGCGAGCGCGTGGGCGCCGCCGGATCGGCGGCGAAGGCCGAGCGGTCGCGCCACGTGGCCCAGGCCAGGTACAGCAGGTAGAGCACGCCGGCCAGCTTCAGCAGCTGGAAGGCGAGGGCGCCCGCATGCATCACGGCGGCCAGGCCCATGGCGGTGGCGGCCATGTGCGGCACGATGCCCAAGGTGCAGCCCAGCGAGGCGTAGGCCGCGGCAAGCCGCCCCTGCGCCAGGCCGGTCGAGACGGTGAACAGCACGCCCGCGCCCGGCGTGACCACCACGACGGCGGAGGTGAGGAGGAAGTCGAGGCTGGGCATGTGGTGCTCCGGATGTGGGAACGCGGCCCGGGGTGGGCCGCTCGCGCATCCTGGCGCGCCGCGCGCCGGCGGTCTTGAACGCTATTGCAGCCAGGCCTGGCGCCAGGCGCCGGGGGTGAAGCCGAAGCTGCGCAGGAAATGCCGGTGCAGGTGGCTCTGATCCGCGAAGCCGCAGGCCAAAGCGGCCTCACTCAAGGCCATGCCACCGGCAATGAGGGCGCGCGCCCGGCCCAGGCGCTGCTGTTGCAGCCAGGCGAAGGGCGGCAGGCCGTGCGCCCGGGCGAAATGCCGCACGAGCTGGAAACGCGACAGGCCCGCCAGCCGGGCCAGTTCGTCCAGGCCGGGCGGCTGCTCCAGGTCGTCGAGCAGTCGCTCGCGTGCGCGCCTCAGTCCGGCGTGGTCGATACCGTCGGCGTCTGTCGGCCGGTGGTTGCCGTGGCGCCGCATGAGCAGGCCGCAGGCATCGGTCAAGGCCTCGGCCCGGCGTCCTTCCCCGTCCGCACCGGTGCCCTGGGTGGTCCAGCAGCGGAACACGCGATCGATGGTCGCGCGCAGCAGCGGGTCGTCCAAAACCGGGCGGGTGATTTCCTGATCGGGGCGCCCGTCGGCCAGCGCGGCCATCGCCTCGGGGCTCACGTGCAGCATGCGCCAGCGGCGCGCCCGCTCGCCCAGGGGCAGGCCGTCGTGTACTTCGCCGGGGTTGGTGGTGATCACCTGGCCGGCGCTCACCAGCACCGGACCGCGCCCGCTGGCGGAGCGGTGAGCGCCTTCGTCCATCACACCGAAGCCGAAGCCGTCGTGCCAGTGCCGGCCGAAGCCGCGGGCGCTGTGCGTGAGCACGGCGTGCACCCCGGCCACGGGGCCCGGCCGCACCTGGACGTGATGGATGTCGGGGTTCACATGGATCGGTGGAAGACCAGGCCCGCGTGTTCGCGCATCGCGTGGAACTTGATTTTCGGCCAGTTCGCCTCGACCGCGCGCAGCGTGGCCATGTGGTCCAGCAGCACGGTGGGCGCGTCCACCGCGTCCAGCGCCACGCGGTGCGCGTTGGCGTCGATGAAGCGCTTGAGCTCCTGCTCGCCGCCGTCCTCGGGGGCGCAGGTGACCCAGCGTGCCACGTGGTACGAGCTGCTGGTGATGCGCGCCTTGACGCCGTACTCGTGCTCCAGGCGGTGCGCCACCACCTCGAACTGCAGTTGCCCCACGGCGCCCAGCAGCAACACGCTACCGGCCACGGGGCGGAAGACCTGGATCGCGCCTTCCTCGCCGAGCTGGGTGAGGCCCGCGCGCAACTGCTTGCTGCGCAGCGGATCGGCCACTTCCACGCTGCGGATGATCTCGGGCGCGAAGAAGGGCAGGCCGGTGAACTGGAGCGCTTCGCCCTCCGTGAGGGTGTCGCCCAACTGCAGCACGCCGTGGTTGGGAATGCCGATGATGTCGCCCGCGAAGGCCTCATCGAGCAGCTCGCGGCGCTGCGACAGGAAGCTCACCACGGTGTTCGGCCGCAGTTCCTTGCCGCTGCGCACCACCTTCAATCGCATGCCGCGCTCGAAGTGGCCGCTGGCCACGCGCACGAAGGCGATGCGGTCGCGGTGCGCCGGGTCCATGTTGGCCTGGATCTTGAACACCACACCGCTGAACTTGGGCTCAACCGGTTCGACCGTGCGTTGGATCGCCGGGCGCGGGCCGGGCGGCGGCGCCAGGTCCACCAGGGCGTCCAGCACCTCGCGCACGCCGAAGTTGTTGACGGCCGAGCCGAACAGCATGGGCGTCTGGTGGCCTTCCAGGAAGGCCTGCTCGTTGAAGGCCGGCGAGGCGCCCGCCACGAGTTCCAGTTCGTCCTTGGCCTGCGCGAACTCGCTGCCGAAGCGCTGGGCGCTCTCGGGGTTGTCCAGGCCGGCCAGCACTTCTTCTTCGCCGCCGCGTTTGTCCTCACCCGCGGCGAACACGCGCATCTGCTCGGCGCGGCGGTCGTACACGCCGCGGAAGGTCTTGCCCATGCCCACCGGCCAGGTGAAGGGCACCACCGTCATGCCGAGTTCACGCTCGATCTCGTCCATCAGGTCCAGCGGCTGCTGCACCTCGCGGTCCATCTTGTTGATGAAGGTAATGATGGGTGTGTTGCGCGCGCGGCAGACCTGCAGCAGCCGCCGCGTCTGCGGCTCCACACCGTTGCCCGCGTCGATCACCATCAGCGCGGCGTCCACCGCGGTGAGCACGCGGTAGGTGTCTTCCGAGAAGTCCTGGTGGCCGGGTGTGTCGAGCAGGTTGATGACGCAGTCCCGGTATTCCATCTGCATCACGCTGGAGGCGACCGAGATGCCGCGCTGCTTCTCGATCTCCATCCAGTCGCTGGTGGCGTGGCGCGCGGCCTTGCGCGCCTTCACGCTGCCGGCGATGTTGATCGCGCCCGAGAACAGCAGCAGCTTCTCGGTGAGGGTGGTCTTGCCCGCGTCGGGGTGGGAAATGATGGCGAAGGTGCGGCGTCGGCGCACCTGGTCTTGAATCTCGGACATAACCGGTGATTATCGATCCGAGGACAATACCGCCCCCATGCACCCCAAAGCCCTGCTCGATGAATGCACCGCCCTGGTCGAGGCCGTGTTCCGTTTCGATCACCCCGCCGATGCCGTCGTCGCCCGCCACTTCCGCGAGAACAAGTCGCTCGGCCCGCGCGAGCGCGGCACGCTCTCCGACACGGTCTATGCCGCGTTGCGCGAACGCCTGAAGTTCGAGTGGCTGGCGCGTTCGGGCAGCGGCTCCAAGTGGCGCCGACTGGCCATCCTGGGGTTTTCGGGCGACCGCGATTTCCTCAAGAGCGCGCTGAGTGAGCCCGAGAAGGTCTGGCTGGACGCCTGCGCCAAGGTGCGCGAGGACGAATGGCTGGCGCCGCATCGCCACAACTTGCCCGAGTGGTTGGCGGGCGCCTTGCGCGAGCAGGTGGGCGACGAATTCGACGCCCTGGCCGCCAGCCTGCTGCAGCCCGCGCCGCTGGACCTGCGCATCAACATCCTCAAGACCAAGCGGGACGACGCGCTGGCGGCCTTGCGGGCCGCGGGATTGAAAGCCACAGCCACGGCGCACTCGCCCTGGGGTGTGCGCCTGGAGGGCAAGCCCTCGCTGGCCCGCTTGCCCGCGTTCGCGAATGGCGAGCTCGAGGTGCAGGACGAAGGCTCGCAATTGCTCGCACTGCTGCTCGATGCCAAGCGCGGCGAGATGGTGGTGGACTTCTGCGCCGGTGCCGGAGGCAAGACCCTGGCCATCGGCGCCACCATGCGCAACACCGGCCGCCTCTACGCCTTCGACACCTCGGCGCACCGGCTCGACGCGCTCAAGCCCCGCCTGGCCCGCAGCGGCCTATCCAACGTGCACCCGGTGGCCATCGCGCACGAGCGCGACGAGCGCATCAAGCGCCTGGCCGGCAAGATCGACCGCGTGCTGGTGGACGCGCCGTGTTCGGGCCTGGGCACGCTGCGCCGCAGCCCCGATCTGAAATGGCGCCAGACGCCGCAGACCGTGGCGGCGCAGGCGGCCCTTCAGCGCGCCATCCTGGAGAGCGCGGCGCGCCTGCTCAAGCCGGGCGGGCGACTGGTCTACGCCACCTGCAGCCTGCTGCGCGAGGAGAACGAAGATGTCGTCGAGACCTTCAGCGCCGCGCAACCCGGCTTCGAGAGCGAGGCCGTCGCACCGCTTCTGCAGGCGCTGAAGGTGCCCGATGCGCAGTCTTTGTGCGGTGCCCACGAGGGTGAGCGCTTCCTGCGCCTGTGGCCCCATCGACACCTGACAGACGGCTTTTTTGCCGCCGTCTGGCGGAAAAAAGCTTGATGAGGGTCAATTGGCCCCGAACTGACGGGCACTTCCGGCCTTAGAGCGGGACCAAAGGCTTGGTCGGGAGACACCCCCCGCCTAAAATCCCGCCTGCGCTGCCCGCCTGCCCCGGGCACGTGTGAAGGCTTGTCCTCCGTTTCCGGGCAGTCCTGATAGGACTTCGATGACCGCTTCCGACCCTGGTGCCTTTTCCGCGTTGCTCGACGGCGTGGTGAACTTCCTGATCAACGGCGTGACCGGTGCGAGCTGGTGGCAGGTCGTGCTGATCGCGCTGGTGCTCACGCACATCACCATCGCCAGCGTGACGATCTACCTGCATCGCCATTCCGCGCACCGCGCCCTCGATCTGCACCCGATCGCAGCGCACTTCTTCCGTTTCTGGCTCTGGATGACCACCGGCATGGTCACCAAGGAGTGGACGGCCATCCACCGCAAGCACCACGCCAAGTGCGAGCAGGAAGGCGACCCGCACAGCCCGCACATCTTCGGCATCAAGAAGGTGTTCTGGGAAGGCGCCGAGCTCTACCGCGCCGAGGCCAAGAACGCTGACACCATGGCCCGCTATGGCCACAACACGCCCAACGACTGGATCGAGCGCAACGTCTACTCGCGTTACTCGGCCCTGGGCGTGAGCCTCATGCTGATCCTGAACGTGGTGCTGTTTGGTGCGCTGGGCCTCATGGTCTGGGCGATCCAGATGATCTGGATCCCGCTTACGGCGGCCGGCATCATCAATGGCATCGGCCATTGGTGGGGCTACCGCAACTTCGAGGCGGTGGACGGCAGCACCAATGTGTCGCCCTGGGGCATCATCATCGGCGGCGAAGAGTTGCACAACAACCACCACACCTATCCCACGTCCGCCAAGCTGTCGGTCAAGCCCTATGAATTCGACATCGGCTGGATGTACATCAGCATCCTGCAGTCGCTGGGGCTGGCCACCGTGAAGAAGGTGCCGCCCAAGATGGCCTTCGGCGACGTGAAGCCGGTGGCAGACGAGAAGACCCTTGAAGCCATCATTGCCAACCGCTACGAGGTCATGGCCGGTTACGCCCGCGAACTGCGCGTGGCGTGCAAGTCGGAACTCGCTGCGCTCAAGGCCCGCCAGGCCGATGCCTCGGTGCTCAAGGCGGCGAAACGCTGGCTGCACCGTGACGACGACAAGGTGCCGCCAGCCGTGAAGCCGCAGTTGGCACAGGCCCGTGCCGAGCACCCGGTGCTCGACAAGATGGTGACCATGCGCGAAGAACTGCGCGCCCTGTGGTCGAGCACCAACGCCACACGCGAGCAACTCGCCGCTGATCTGCAGGCCTGGTGCCACCGCGCCGAAGAGAGCGGTATCGCCGCGCTGCGCGACTTCTCGATCCGCCTGCGCTCTGCCCATGCGTGATTGACCACCCCCCCTCAAAGGGGCGGTGCCATGGACCGGGAAACCCGGATCCATGGCACCCTGGAAAACAAAAAGCCCGCTGAAATCAGCGGGCTTTTTGTTGGGGGAGATGGCTCTTACTTGAGCTTCACTTCCTTGTAGTCCACGTGCTTGCGGGCTTTCGGATCGAACTTCTTGATCAGAAGCTTGTCCGGCGTGGTCTTCTTGTTCTTGTCCGTGGTGTAGAAGTGGCCGGTGCCCGCGGTGGACTCCAGCTTGATCTTTTCGCGACCGCCTTTGGTTGCCATGGTGGTTCTCCTTAAGCTTGGCCGTTGGCGCGCATGTCGGCCAGCACGACGTCGATGCCCTTCTTGTCGATCAGGCGCAGCGCGGCGCCCGACACACGGAGACGAACCCAGCGGTTCTCGCTCTCGACCCAGAAACGGCGGTATTGCAGGTTCGGCAGGAACCGGCGCTTGGTTTTGTTGTTGGCGTGGGAAACGTTGTTTCCGACCATGGGCTTCTTGCCCGTGACGTCGCAGACGCGTGCCATGAGGACACTCCGATTCAATTTCACGGCTGTTCGCAGCGGGCCGCGAGGGGATTTCCCCGCGACTGGCGCCCAGCCTCACCTCGCCAGTTGTGGGTGGCGGTAACCCGGATTTGCGGCCCGTTCGGCAAGCGCCGGACTTTCAGCAAAGCCCGCGATTATAGCCATAACCGCAGGCCGCCGGGACTCAAACCCCTTGCTGCTCCAGGAAGCGCTGGGCGTCCAGCGCGGCCATGCAGCCGGTGCCGGCGCTGGTGATGGCCTGCCGGTAGACGTGGTCCTGCACGTCGCCTGCGGCGAAGACGCCGGGCACGCTGGTCATGGTGGCCATGCCGCTCAGGCCCGACTTCGTGACGATGTAGCCGTCCTTCATGTCGAGCTGGCCCTGGAAGATCTCGGTGTTGGGCCGATGGCCGATGGCGATGAAGCAGCCCTGCAGGTGCAGGTCTTCGGTGGCGCCGGTCTGCGTGTCCTTCAGGCGCACGCCCGTCACGCCGCTCTGGTCGCCCAGCACCTCGTCCAGGGTCTTGAACAGCTTGAGCTCGATCTTGCCTTCCTTGACCTTCTCCATGACCTTGTCCACCAAGATGGGTTCGGCGCGGAACTTGTCGCGCCGGTGCACCAAATAGACCTTGCTGGCGATGTTGGAGAGGTACAGCGCTTCCTCGACGGCGGTGTTGCCACCGCCGATCACGCAGGTGGTCTGGCCGCGGTAGAAAAAGCCGTCGCAGGTGGCGCAGGCGCTCACGCCTTTGCCCATGAAGGCTTCCTCGGACGGCAGGCCCAGGTACTGGGCGGATGCGCCGGTGGCCAGAATGAGCGCGTCGCAGGTGTAGGTGCCGCTGTCACCGGTGAGCGTGAATGGGCGCTTGGAGAAGTCGACCTTGTTGATGTGGTCGAACACGATCTCGGTCTTGAAGCGCTCGGCATGCTGCAAAAATCGTTGCATCAGGTCAGGGCCCTGCACGCCGTCCACGTCGGCGGGCCAGTTGTCCACGTCGGTGGTGGTCATCAGTTGGCCGCCCTGGGCGATGCCGGTGATGAGCACGGGGTTGAGGTTGGCGCGGGCCGCGTAGACGGCCGCGGTGTAGCCGGCGGGGCCGGAACCCAGGATCAGGACTTTGGCGTGTTTCATCTTGGTGCGCGCTATCGAAAAACGCAGCAATTGGTTTAGAGTCGAGGGGGTATATGGAGATACCCGGCGCGATAGTCAAATAACGCGCGTCAATGGCTTCGATCGCAACAAGCCATGACCGGCCGGGATTGTAGGGAAGCGGGCCCTTTCTTTCCCCGCTGTCTGGGAATACACGCATGTCCATTCTGTCCAATCTCGACCTGATCCGCCGTGTGCCGCTGTTTTCAACCCTCACACAGGCCCAGGCCGAGTCGGTGGCCGATGCGGTGGTCAAGCGCCGCTACAAGCGCGGCGAAATGATCGTGGAACAGGGCAAGAAGTCGAACTGCCTGGCCATCGTGCTCACCGGCCGGGCCCGGGTCGTCACCACCGACAGCCGAGGCCGCGAGGTGATCCTGGCCACCATGAACCCCGGCGACTACGTGGGCGAGATGAGCCTGATCGACAACCAGCCGCACTCGGCCACCGTGCGCGCCGAGGTGCAGACCGACGTGCTGATCCTGGGCCGCAACGAGTTCGCGCGCTGCCTGCCCGAGAACTCGTCCATGGCCTATGCCGTCATGCGCGGCCTGGTCCAGCGCCTGCGCCAGGCCGACCGCAAGATCGAATCCCTGGCCCTGCTCGACGTGTACGGCCGCGTGGCCCGTGCCCTGCTGGAGCAGGCCCAGCCGGGCCGCGACGGCCAGTTGATGATCCGCGAGCGCGTCTCGCGCCAGGACGTGGCCAAGATGATCGGCGCCTCGCGCGAAATGGTCAGCCGCGTCATGAAGGACCTGGAAGACCGGGGCTTCATCGAGGTCGCCGAGGACGGCAGCACCATCATCAAGGAACGGCTCAACACCCTCGGTTGAGCCCCGGGGCGGGGCAGGGCGCTGGGGTAAGCTAGCCCCCTGATTCGCGCCATGACGTACTCGCTCAATACCCTCAACGCCGATCGACAGGGCGCGTCCGCGCCCAGTGGCATCGCGCGCTTCGCCCAGGAAATCGGTCTCGTCTTCGGGGCCGCAGCGCTGGCTTTCTGGCTGCTGGCCCTGCTGAGTCATTCGCTCGCCGACCCCGCCTGGAGCACCACCGGCACCTCGCCCGAGGTCGGCAACTGGGCCGGTCGCCTCGGCGCCATCGTGGCCGACGCCAGTTATTTCCTCTTCGGGTTCTCGGTCTGGTGGTGTTTCGCCGCCGGCGTGCGGGCATGGTTGTCGGGCCTGGCGCGCTGGCTGCGTGGCCCCTCGCCCGTGCCCGAGGCGCCGCGCTGGTGGCAGCGCCCGCACATGCGCCGCGCGGCTTTCTGGGGCGGGCTCGTGGTGTTGCTGATGGTGAGCTGCGCGCTCGAATGGAGCCGCCTGTACCGGCTGGAGCCCTTGCTGCCGGGCCACTCGGGCGGTGTGGTGGGGCACGCGCTGGGGGCGCTGGCCGAGCGCTGGCTGGGCTTCACCGGTGCGGCGCTGGCGCTGCTGGCGGGCCTGCTGGCCTGCTTGCCGCTGGTGTTCCGCTTCTCCTGGGGCCATTGGGCCGAGGTGGTGGGCCACACGATGGACGGCTGGTTCGAGGCCCGACGCGAGAAGCGCGAGGCGGTGGAGGACGAGCGCATCGGCCGCGTCGCGGCGCGTGAGCGCGAAGAGGTGGTCAAGACCGAGCGCGTGGAGATCGAGGAACACCACCCGGTGCCCGTGGTCATCGAGCCCACCATGGTTGAGGTGCCCAAGAGCGAGCGCGTGGCCAAGGAGCGCCAGAAGCCGTTGTTCACCGAACTGCCCGACAGCAAGCTGCCGCAGGTGGACCTGCTTGACGCCGCGCCGGGCCAGCAGAGCACGGTGGATTCTCAGACGCTGGAGATGACCAGTCGCCTGATCGAGAAGAAACTCAAGGACTTTGGCGTCGACGTGCGCGTGGTGGCGGCAGCGCCGGGCCCGGTGATCACGCGCTACGAGATCGAGCCCGCCACCGGCGTCAAGGGCTCGCAGATCGTCAACCTGAGCCGCGACCTCGCGCGCTCGCTCTCGCTGGTGTCGATTCGCGTGATCGAAACCATCCCTGGCAAGAACCTGATGGCGCTGGAGCTGCCCAACGCCAAGCGCCAAACCATTCGCCTGTCCGAGATCCTGGGCTCGCAGGTATACAACGACGCGCGCTCGCTGCTCACCATCGGCCTGGGCAAGGACATCGGTGGCCAGCCGGTGGTGGCCGATCTGGCCAAGATGCCGCACTGCCTGGTGGCCGGTACCACCGGCTCGGGCAAGTCGGTCGGCATCAACGCCATGATCCTGTCGTTGCTCTACAAGGCCGACCCGAAGGACGTGCGCCTGCTGCTGATCGACCCGAAGATGCTCGAGATGAGCGTGTACGAGGGCATCCCGCACCTGCTCGCGCCGGTCGTCACCGACATGAAGCACGCGGCCAACGGCCTGAACTGGTGCGTGGCCGAGATGGAGAAGCGCTACAAGCTCATGAGCAAGCTGGGCGTGCGCAACCTCGCGGGCTACAACACCAAGCTCGAGGAAGCCAAGGCGCGCGGCGAGATCATCGGCAATCCGTTTTCGCTCACGCCCGAACAGCCCGAGCCGCTGGAAACGCTGCCCTACATCGTGGTGGTGATCGACGAACTCGCCGACCTGATGATGGTGGTGGGCAAGAAGATCGAGGAGCTGATCGCGCGACTGGCGCAGAAGGCGCGGGCGGCCGGCATTCACCTGGTGCTGGCGACGCAGCGCCCCAGCGTGGACGTGATCACCGGCCTGATCAAGGCCAACATCCCCACGCGCATCGCCTTCCAGGTGAGCAGCAAGATCGACAGCCGCACCATCCTCGACCAGATGGGCGCCGAGAGCCTGCTGGGCATGGGCGACATGCTCTACCTGCCCTCGGGCATGGGCTTCCCCACGCGCGTGCACGGCGCCTTCGTGAGCGACGACGAGGTGCACCGCGTGGTGGGCTACCTCAAGCAGCAGGGCGAGGCCAACTACATCGACGGCGTGCTCGACGGCGGCGGTGGCGATGGAGAAGGCGGTGACATGTTCGGCGAGGGCGGTGACGCCAGCGGCGAGAAGGACCCGCTGTACGACCAGGCCGTGGCCATCGTCCTGCAAGACCGCAAGGCCAGCATTTCCTACGTGCAACGCAAGCTCAAGATCGGCTACAACCGCGCCGCACGCCTGTTGGAAGACATGGAGAACGCGGGCCTGGTGAGCGCGCTCACCAGCAGCGGGCAACGCGACATCCTGGTCGGCGGGCGCGTCGAATGAATGCAACTCGCTGCTTGCGCGTGAATCACATCGCCATGAACATCCGCACCCTCCTGACCGCTGCCACCGTGTCGCTGCTGAGCCTGGCCTGGCCCGCGCACGCCGATGGCCTGCAGGCGCTCGACACGTTTTTGCGCGAGGTCGGCAGCGCGCGCGCCGACTTCACGCAAGTGGTCACCTCCCCGAAGAAATCGGGCGAGGCCGCGCCGCGCCAGCGCACCAGCTCGGGCCGCTTCGAGTTCCTGCGGCCCGACCGTTTCCGCTTCGTCTACGCCAAGCCCTTCGAGCAGACCATCGTGGCCGATGGTCAGCGGCTCTGGCTGCACGACGTGGACCTGAACCAGGTGACCGTGCGCGCCCAGAAGGACGCGTTGGGCAGCACGCCTGCCGCGCTGATCGCCTCGGGCGGTGACCTGTCGTCCCTGCGCTCGGCTTTCGACTTCAAGGCCCTGCCCGACAAGGACGGGCTGCAGTGGGTCGAGGCCGTTCCGAAGGCGCGCGACGGCCAACTCCAGCGCGTGCGCGTGGGCCTGCGCGCCAGGCAGCTCGCCGTGCTCGACATCGAGGACGGCCTGGGCCAGCGCTCCGAACTCACCTTCAAGGGCTGGCAGGCCAACCCGGGCCTGGCCACCGGCGACTTCCGCTTCGAGCCGCCGGCCGGCGCCGACGTGATCCGCCAGTGAGCCCACTCGCTCACGCGCCCCTGGCCGAGCGCTTGCGCCCGCGCACCCTGGGCGAGGTGATCGGCCAGCAGCACCTGCTGGGCGAGGGCATGGCGCTGCGCCTGGCCTTCGAATCCGGCCAACCGCACAGCTGCATCCTCTGGGGCCCGCCGGGCGTGGGCAAGACCACCATCGCGCGGCTCATGGCCGACTCGTTCGATGCCCAGTTCATCACCATCAGCGCGGTGCTGGGGGGCGTGAAGGACATCCGCGAGGCGGTGGAGAAGGCCCAGCTCGCGCGCGACGGCCTGCACCCGCAGCGCACCATCGTCTTTGTCGACGAGGTGCACCGCTTCAATAAAAGCCAGCAGGACGCCTTTCTGCCGCACGTCGAAAGCGGGCTGTTCACTTTCATCGGCGCCACCACCGAAAACCCCTCGTTCGAAGTCAACTCGGCGCTGCTGTCGCGCGCGGCGGTGTACGTGCTGCAACCGCTCACCGAGGACGACCTGCGTGCCATCGTGGCCAAGGCGCGCGCCATCGACGCCATCCCCGCCGTCGAGGAGGCCGCGCTTGACCGTCTCATCGCCTATGCCGATGGCGACGCGCGCCGCTTGTTGAATACGCTGGAAACCCTGGCCGTGGCCGCCACGCGCGAGAAGCTCGCCACCGTCACCGACGCCTGGCTGCTCAAGGTGCTGGGCGAGCGCATGCGCCGCTACGACAAGGGCGGCGAACAGTTCTACGACACCATCAGCGCGCTGCACAAGAGCGTGCGCGGCTCCGACCCCGACGCGGCGCTGTATTGGTTCGTGCGCATGCTCGACGGCGGTGTAGACCCGCGCTACGTGGCGCGCCGCCTCATACGCATGGCGGCGGAG
>Ga0209970_1000022_pt1 | contig 20351 bp, 20 predicted proteins | sample InoplaCoSAM_FD_187585 | JGI IMG/M metagenome (GOLD analysis project Ga0209970, IMG submission 187585) | Arabidopsis thaliana rhizosphere microbial communities from the Joint Genome Institute, USA, that affect carbon cycling - Inoculated... | ecosystem: Host-associated > Plants > Roots >...
TCGGGCACGCCGCGGAACTGCAGGCCGGCCATCACGTTCTGGATGCCGGTGCGCCAGGGCATGAGGCTTTCGCTCTGGAACATGTAGCCCGCGCGCGTGTTGATGCCCGTGAGCGGCTCACCGAAGATGCGCGCGCTGCCCTTGCTGGGCTCCAGCAGGCCGGCCGCGACGTTGAGCAGCGTGCTCTTGCCGCAGCCGGTGGGGCCTACCACGCTGACGAACTCGCCCGCTTGCACCTGGAGGTCCACGCCCTCGACCGCGGTGTAGCGCTGGCCGGGGGCGTCCTTGCTGACGAAGGTGCAGGCGACCCCCTGCAGATCGATCGCTGCCGAGCTCATCTCATCCTTTCGGGTACTTGTTGTTGGCCTTCTGCGCGAAGCTGTTGGTGTAGACCGCGTTCAGGTCGAGCTTGGCCTTGGCGATCGCCGGGTCCACGCTGCCCAGGGCGCGGAAGGCGGTCTCGGAGCCTTTGGCGGGGAAGGTGCCGTCGGGCGACAGCGCCTTCTGCGCGGCCAGGAATCCGTCGATGTAGACCGCGCGGTCGCCCAGCAGGTAGCTCTCGGGCACCACCTTGATGATGTCGCCCGGGCCGGCTTTCTGGATCCACTTGTTGGCGCGCACCAAGGCGTTGGCCATGGCCTGCACGGTGTTGGGGTTCTTGTCGATGAAGGATTGGGGGCAGTACAGGCAGCCGGCCGGCATGGGGCCGCCGAAGACCTTCTCGGCCTCGCTCACGATGCGCGTATCGGAGACGATCTTCAGGTCGCCCGAGCGCTGCAGCAGGGTGATGACCGGGTCGAGGTTGCTGATGGCGTCGATCTGGCCCGCGCGCATGGCGGCCACGGCACCGTTGCTCGCGCCCACGCCGACGATGCTCACGTCGCTGGGCTTCAAGCCCGCCTTGGCCAGCACGAAGTTGACCAGCACATTGGTGGAGCTGCCCGGCGCGGTCACGCCGATCTTCTTGCCCTTGAGGTCGGCCACGGACTTGAAGTTGGCCATGGTCTTGGGGTTCACGCCCAGCACGATCTGCGGCGCCAGGCCCTGCAGCACGAAGGCGCGCATGGGCTGGCCCTTGAACTGCATGTTCACCGTGTGCTCGAAGGCGCCCGACACCACGTCGGCGCTGCCGCCCACCACGGCCTGCAGGGCGCGCGAGCCACCGGCGAAGTCGACGATGGTGAGGTCCAGGCCCTCGTCCTTGAAGTAGCCCAACTGCTCGGCGATGGTGAGCGGCAGGTAATAGAAGAGGTTCTTGCCGCCGACGGCGATGGTGCACTTGGGCTTCTCGAGGCCTTGCGCGAGGGCGAAGCGGGGCAGGCTGGCGGCGGCGAGGCCGCCGGCGACGAAGTGGCGTCGTTGCATGTCTTGTCTCCTGAAGGCGAAGGCGGGTGGTCCCGCCGGGATGGGTGCCCGTCGATGATAGACCGGGGGGTGTACCCGCCGAGCCGGGCGGGGTGGGGGATTGCCCTAGCGTGCGCGGTGGCCCAGCGCGGCCGACAGCCGCGCGCCTTCTTCCTTCAGCACCGCCACGATCGCGCGCACGCGCTCCTCGTCCACGCGCACGCCGGGGCCGAACACCGCCAGCGAGCCCTTCACCTGGCCGTCGCCGCCGAAGTAGGGCACGGCCATGGCCACGGCGCCCTTGATGAGTTCGTCGCGGCTGATTTCGTAGCCCTGCTCGCGGATGGTCCGCAAGCGGTCGAGGTAGGCCACGAGGTCCATGTCGCGCGCGCCATCGCCGCCCAGGTAGGTCTCGGGCGCGGCCACGTGCGCCAGGATCACGCGGCCGCTGGCGCCCAGGGTCACGTCGGTGCTGTAGCCCACGCCGCGCTTGAAGCTCAGCGGCTGGGCGCTGGGCAACTCGGCCACGCAGGTGCGGATGGCGCCCTGGTGCACCAGCAACGAGACGGTCTCGCCCGTGGCTTCCCACAGGCGCCGCATCATGGGCTGCGCCACGGTGGCGATGTCCAGCCCCGCGCCCCACACGTGCGCCAGGTGGGCCACCGACGGGCCCAGTTCGAAGCGCTGCGGCTCGCCCGAGGACACGATGAAGCCCTTGTGCTCCAGCGTGCGCAGCAGGCGGTACAGCGTGGGGCGGCTCAAATCCACGCGCCTGGCCAGTTCGCCCGCCGTCAGGCGGTGGTCGGTGGCCGTGAAGGCCATCAGGATGTCCAGCGCCCTGTCCACTGCGCGGACACCTTCTCCTGCTTTTTCGGCCGTTTCCATGGTTCTGCCCCTGATGACTCGCTGATCGTCGATGTTACGCAGCCAGATTGTCCGTCTGATGGACATGTGGATCATCTGTTGACACAGATCAAGTGTGTCCACATAATGATCCATCTGTCCACCACGAGGACAACGACCCCGCAGGAGATGTTGGATGAACAAGGAAATGTCCGAAACGCTGACCCGTGTCGGCCCCGGTACCCGCATGGGTGAACTGCTGCGCCGCTACTGGGTGCCCGCGCTGGCCTCGAAGGAGATCCCCGAGGCCGACGGCCCGCAGGTGCGCGTGCAACTGCTGGGCGAGAAGCTGCTGGCCTTTCGCAACACCGACGGCAAGGCCTGTCTCATCAGCGAGTTCTGCTCGCACCGTGGTGTGTCGCTGTACTTCGGCCGCAACGAGGAGAACGGCATCCGCTGCGCGTACCACGGCGTCAAGTTCGACGGCGACGGCCAGTGCGTGGACGTGCCGTCTTCGCCCCAGTCCTGCGCCCGCATGCACATCAAGGGCTACCCCTGCGTGGAGCGTGGCGGCATCGTCTGGGCCTACATGGGCCCGGCCGAGCACCAGCCCGCGCCACCCGAGATCGAGTGGTGCACCCTGCCCGACAGCCACGTGTTCGTCTCCAAGCGGCTGCAGTACAGCAACTGGCTGCAGGCCATGGAAGGCGGCATCGACACCGCGCACGTGTCTTACGTGCACCGCTACGAGGTGGACACCGACCCGATGCACCAGGGCGTGAAGGCGCTGGACTACATCAAGGCCGACGGCAACGTGGTGTTCGAGATCGAGAAGACGCCCTATGGCCTGGGCCTGTTCGGCCGCCGCAACGGTGAGCCTGACTCCTACTACTGGCGCGTCACGCAGTGGCTGTTCCCCTGGTTCACGCTGATCGCGCCCTTCGGCGAGCACGCGCTGGGCGGTCACGTGTGGGTGCCCATCGACGACCACCACTGCTGGGCCTGGAGCATCAACTGGCAGCCCTTCCGCCCGCTGTCGGACGAGGAGCGCGCGGCCATGGAAGCGGGCCAGGGCATCCACGTGGAGTACGAGGCGCCGGGCAGCTTCGTCCCCAAGGCCAACCGCGACAACGACTACGGCATGGACCGCGTGGCCCAGCGCGAGAAGCGCTCGTACAGCGGCATCTTCGGCTTCTCCGCGCAGGACTACTCACTGCAGGAAAGCATGGGCCCGATCCAGAACCACGAGGCCGAGCAACTGCTGCCCACCGACAAGGCCATCGTGATGGCGCGGCGCATGCTGTCGGAGGCCGCGATGGGCATCGAACAGGGCGTCACCCCGCCCGCGCTGGACGCCAGCCAGCAGCGGGTGCGGCCCGCCGGCGTGCTGCTGCCCAAGGAGCAGAACCCCGTCGACTGGGCCAGGGAGCACCTGGCCAACAGCATCGACAAGCCGGTGTTCAGCCTGTGAAGGCCTGAGCCGGTTCGACCCCACCAACCACAGGAGACACGACATGTTCCCACGCCGATCCCTTCTCGCCGCCGCCTTGCTGGGCGCGGCCACCGCCAGCCCCGTGTGGGCGCAGAACGCGGCCGACTGGAAGCCCACCAAGCCCGTGCGCATCATGGTGCCCATCGTGGGCAGCACCAACGACGTGCTCGCGCGCCTGGTGGCACCCAAGCTGCAGGAGGTGTTCGGCCAGCCCTTCGTGGTGGAGAACAAGGGTGGCGCGGGCGGCAACATCGGCGCGCTGGACATCGTGCGCTCCGCGCCCGACGGCCACAACCTGCTGGTGGGCTACAACGGGCCGCTCGCCATCAACGTGAGCCTCTTCAGCAAGATGCCCTACGACCCGGTGAAGGACCTGGCGCCCATCACGTTGGCGGTGAAGGCGCCGCAGTACCTGGTGGTGAACCCGGCCACGGGCATCAACAACGTCAAGGAATTCATCGCCACCGCCAAGACCAACCCGGAGAAGCTGAACTACGGCTCGGTGTCGGTGGGCAGCGCCTCGCACCTGACGATGGAGATGATGAAGTCGGAGGCCGGCTTCAACATCACGCACATTCCCTACCGGGGTGCCGCGCCTGCGGTGTCCGACCTGGTGGCCGGCATGGTGCAGACCGGCTTCTTCGTGCCGGGCAACGTGCAGGGCTTCGTCAAGGAAGGCAAGCTGCGCCTGCTGGCCAGCACCGGACTCAAGCGCTTCCCCAGCACGCCCGACGTGCCCACGCTGGCGGAGTCGGGCCTGAAGGACTTCGAGGCCACCTCGTGGATCGGCTTCCTCGCGCCGGCGGGCACGCCGCCGCACATCATCAAGCGCTACAACGAAGAGATGGTGAAGATCCTGAAGTCGCCCGACATCCAGGCCCGTCTGCACGAAATGGAGTTCGAGGTGGTGGCCAGCTCGCCGCGCGAGTTCAGCGCCTGGATCAACTCGGAGATCAAGCGCTGGGGCAAGGTCATTCAGGACAACAACATCAAGCTGGACTGAGAACGGGCATGGCATCGTTGCGAATGGCCGGCAAGGTGGCCTTGATCACGGGCGGGGGCGCCGGCATCGGCGCGGCCGCGTCCGCCCTGTTCTGCCGCGAGGGCGCGGCGGTGGCGATGGTGGACGCCGATTCGCAGGCGCTGGAGCGCACGCGCGCGGCCATCCTCGAAGCGCAGCCCGAGGCACGCGTGCTGGGCATCGCGGCCGATGTGTCGGACCCGGCGGGCGCGCAGGCCGCCGTGGCGCGCTGCCTTGACGCGTGGGGCGCGCTCGACGCGCTCGTCAACAACGCGGCCATGCGCAACTACCTGCCGGCGGCCGACGTGTCGCCCGCCGATTGGCAGGCCATCGTGGCGGTGAACCTGGCGGGCATGTCCAACTACTGCCAGGCCGCGCTGCCGGCGCTGCGCCGCGCGGGCGCGGGCGCCATCGTCAACGTGTCATCGTGCTACGCCGTCACCGGCCGCCGGGGCATGGCGCTGTACGACGCCACCAAGGCCGCGCAACTGGCGTTCACGCGCACGCTGGCGTTCGAAGAATCGGCCCATGGCGTGCGCGCCAACGCGGTGTGCCCGGGCTCCACGCTGACGGACTTCCACGTGGGCCGCGCCTCGGCGGCGGGCAAAAGCGTGGAGCAGCTCAGCACCGAGCGCAAGGACACCTCGCTGATCGGCCGTTGGGCGCGGCCCGAGGAGATCGCCGCGCCGATCCTGTGGCTGGCCTCGGGCGAGGCTTCGTTCATCACCGGCACCACGCTGATGGTGGACGGCGGCCTGCACATCATGTGAGGTGTCTGTCATGACGACCGCCACGCTCAAGGCCCGCGTCCACTGTCTGCGCTACGAGGCGCGCGACGTGGTGAGCGTCGAGCTGCGTCCCGAGCAGGCGGATGTGGTCTTTCCCCCGCACGAGCCCGGTGCGCACATTGACCTGCACCTGGGCAATGGCCTGGTGCGCAGCTACTCGCTGCTCAACCCGGCCGGTGAGGCGGGGCGCTATGTGGTCGGCGTGTTGAAGGACCGTCAGAGCCGCGGCGGCTCGGCCTTCGTGCACGAGCGGTTGCGCGTGGGTCAGTTGCTGACGATCTCGGCACCGCGCAACAACTTCGCCCTGCACGAATCGGCCGGGCACTCGGTGTTCGTGGCCGGTGGCATCGGCATCACACCCATCCTGTGCATGCTGGAGCGCCTGTCGACCTCGGGGCGTTCTGCGGATCTTATCTACTGCGCGCGCTCGCGCGCCGACGCGGCCTTCGTCGAGCGCCTGAACGAACTGGCCTCGCCCACGCTGCGCGTGCACTGGCACTTCGACGACGAGGCCGGTGGACCGCCGGACCTGCGCGAGCGGCTGACCCCGTTTGCCAAAGACAGCCACCTCTACGCCTGCGGCCCTGGGCCCATGTTGGACGCCTTCCTGTCGGCGTGCGAGGCGCTGGGCTTGCCGAACGCGCACATCGAGCGCTTCGCCGCCGCGCCGGTGCCCGCCGACTCGCCCGAGGCCGCCACCTTCACCGTGGAACTGCGCCGCAGCGCGCGCCGCATCGAGGTGCGAGCCGACTGCTCGGTGCTGGACGCCATGCTGGAGGCCGGTCTGTCGCCCGACCACAGTTGCCGCGAAGGCCTGTGCGGCGCCTGCGAGACGCGCGTGCTCGAAGGCGAGGTGGACCACCGCGACAGCATCCTCACGGAGAGCGAGCGCGCGGCGAACAAATCGATGATGGTTTGCGTGTCCCGCTGCCGCTCGGCGCAGTTGGTGCTCGACGCCTGAGGGCGCGCGGGGCTCAGCCCACCGGCAGCCCATCCACGAACACCTTGAGTTCCTCCGGCTCGAAGGCTGTCCACACCTCGTTGCTCGTGAGCGGTGTGGTCACGATCACGGCCGCGCGGTCGCCGGGCTGGTTGAGATCGGCGAAGTTCACCGTCCAGTCGCGGTCCTTCAGTGTGGCCTGCGAGAAGGGGTGTTGGCGCACCAGCCAATGCAGCTTCGTGCTGCAGTGGGCCCACAGCGCCTCGCCATTGGATAGCAGGAAATTGAAGGTGCCGAAACGGCGCACCTGCGGCACCAGCTCGCGCAGGGTGCGGGTGAGCTCGTCCACGCTGGGCAGGCCGGCGTGTGACTTGGCCAGCTCCTGCATCAGCCAGCAGAAGGCGCGCTCGCTGTCGGTGGTGCCCACGGGGCGGAAGTGGCTGTGCAGGTTCGGCGCGTAGTCTTTCAGGTCCCCGTTGTGCGCGAACACCCATTGACGGCCCCACAGCTCGCGCACGAAGGGGTGGGCGTTTTCCAGCGCCACTTCGCCGATCGTGGCCTTGCGCACGTGGGCGATGATGTTGCGGCTCTTGAGCGGGTAGCCCTGCAGGAAGGCCGCCATGGGCGAGTCGTGCGCGCTGCGGTGGTCGATGAACAGGCGCAGACCCTTGCCTTCGAAAAAGGCGATGCCCCAGCCGTCGGCGTGGTGGTCGGTTCTGCCGCCGCGGTCGCAGAAGCCCGTGAAGCTGAACGACGCGTCGGTGGGCGTGGCGCAGTTGAGGCCGAGCAGTTGGCACATGGGGCGGATTCTGCCTCGTCGTCGCTGGCTCAGGCCTGTCCGGTCTGCCGCTCGGGCGGTGGTGGCACCGGTGGCGTGGGGGGCCGCAGGCGCAGGGCGGCCAGCACGGCCAGCGCACAGATGCCGGCCAGCATGAGGAAGGTTTCGTCAAAGGCCGCGATGCGCGCGGGCGTGGTGGGCGAAGCGTCGAGCGGCGCGCCGTGCGCCGCCAGGCGCCACTCAAGAAAGATGCCGCACAGGCTCACGCCAGCGGCGCCACCCAGCATGCGCAGGAAGTTGATGACGCTGGCACCCTGGGGAATGTGGGCCGGGCCCAGGCCGCGCATGGCGCCGATGTTGAGCGAGGGCAGGATGAAGCCCAGCCCGATGCGCCCCACGATGGCCCAGATCACCAGCAGCGGGATGATGCGCGTCGCCTGTTCCAGCCGGATCGTCACCATCAGTGCGAACGAGGCCGCCAGCAGCACCAGGCCGATGCTGACCAGGCGGTGCGTGGGCTGGCGGTCGGCCAGGCGGCCCACGGCGGCGATGCTGATGGCCAGCACCAGGCCCGAGGGCAGCAGCACCGTGCCCACCACGGAAGGCGAGAGCTGAAGGCCCATCTGCATGTACACCGGCAGCAGGTAGGTGGAGCCGAACAGTGCCACGCCGTAGATGAAGGCCACCAGACTGCCCATGGCGAAACGGCGGTCGGCGAACAGGCTCAGGTTCATCAGCGGCTCGGGCCCGTGCGCGTGGCGGTGCGCGTGCAGCATGCGCCGCGCGAGCCAGATGAACACCAGCAGCAGGGCCACCGCGCTCATCAGCAGCGTGGTGGCCACCAGCGGTGTACCGCCCTGCAGCTCGACCAGGCCATTGAGCAGGCACAGCGTGCCCGCGGTGGCCAGCAGCAGGCCGCGCCAGTCCAGCGCGGCGCCCGCGCGGTTGGCGTCTGCGCCGCCCGGGGCGGTGGTGGGGATCAGCTTGCGCGCCAGCCACAGCGAGACGAGGCAGAACGGCACCACCATGAAGAAGATGGAGCGCCAGCCGAACCAGTCGACCAGGATGCCCCCGATGCTGGGACCCAGCGCTGGCGCCAGCACCACTCCCATGCCGAAGATGCCGCTGGCGCGCCCCTGTTCGCTGGGCTCGAAGGCACGCAGGATGATGATGGCCGGGATGGGTTGCACCACACCGGCGGCCAGTCCCTCGGCCACGCGCGCAGCCAGCACCAGCGGGTAGTGGTTGGCCAGGCCGCCGGCCACGCCGCCCACCAGCAGCAGCCACATGCAACCCGAGTAGGTGGCGCGGTAGCCGTAGCGCGCCAGCAGCCAGGGCGTGGTCAGCATGGACACGGTCATCGCCGCCATGAAGCCCGAGGTGACCCACTGCGCGCGTTCCTGGCCGAGCGTGAAGTGCTGGCTCATGTCGGGGATGGCCACGTTGACCACGGTGGACGACATGATGGACGCCATGGTGCCCACCATCACCGCCAGCAGCAGCAGCCAGCGGTAGCGCGGGCCATAGCGCTCGCGCAGCGCGGGCAGGCCGTGGGGGTTGGGGGTGGGCGCGGCGGGTTCGCTCATGGAGGGGTGGCCAGCGCCTTGCGCACGCAGGCCGGGCAGATGCAGGCCGTGCGGCGCGCCGCCTCGGGAATGCGCGCCAGCAGTTCGGGCGTGAAGGTTTCGCTCACGCACCAGCACGGCGGCTGGGGCTTGCCGGTGGCCTTTTCGATCTCCACCGCGCAGCGGTTGTCGCCGCCGCACAGGGGGCAGCGCGTGGTGTCGATGGGGGTGGGTGGCGGCGTGGGCATGGCGCGTGGGTCCGCGCCATTGTCGCCGCTGCGCGTGGCGGGTGGCGTCAGACGCCGGCCACCGCCCCGTCGCTGCGTGGGTCCGCCGCGCCCTCGATCACGCCGTCGGCCCGGCGCACCAGCGCGCCGGCGTGGCCCATGGTGTCGCTGAAGGCCTCATCCAGCACCTCGACAACGTGGCCAGCCTCGGCGAGTTGTCGCACCAGCGCCGGGTGAAACCGGCTCTCCAGCTTGAGCGAGGTGCTGCTGGCGCCCCAGGTGCGCCCCAGCAGCCAGCGCGGCGCGCTCACGGCCTGCTGCAGGGGTTGGCCGAAGCGCGCGTAGCGGGTGAACACGGCGGCCTGCGTTTGCGGCTGGCCCTCGCCGCCCATGGTGCCGAAGGGCATCACGCGCCCGTCGTCGAACAGCGCCAGCGATGGGTTGAGCGTGTGAAAGGGCTTGCGGCCGGGCGCCAGTGCGTTGAGCGCGCGCGGATCCAGCGAGAAGCTGGTGCCGCGGTTCTGCCAGCAGATGCCCAGGCCGTCGAGCACGGTGCCCGAGCCGAACTCCCAGTACACGCTCTGGATGAAGCTCACCGCGCGGCCTTCGCGGTCGATCACGCCCATCCAGATCGTGTCGCCGGGTGCGCTCGGGTCGGGCCAGGGCAGGGCGCGCTTCGCATCGATCTGTTGCGCGAGCGCGGCCAGCGCGGCGGGTTCGAGGTGGGCGCGCGGGTCCTCGGGCAGGCGACCGGGGTCGGTGACCACGCGGTCGCGCACGCGAAAGGCGCGCTTGGTGGCTTCCACCAGGCCATGCACGTGGGCGAAGGATTCGCCATCGTCGTCGCCCACGCCGAGCTGGTCGAAGAGGCCCAGGATCATCAACGTGGACAGGCCTTGGGTGGGCGGCGGCAGGTTGTAGACGGTGCTGTCGCGCAGCGTCACGGCCAGCGGCTCGACGAAGGCGGCGCGGTAGGCTGCGAGGTCGTCGGATCCGACGGGGCTGCTCACGCGCTGCAGCGCTTCACCGATGCGCGCGCCCAGTTCGCCCCGGTAGAAGTCGTCAAGCCCGTGGGTGGCCAGGTGCCGCAGGGTGTCGGCCAGGGCCGGCTGGCGCAGCCGATGTCCCACCGGTGGCGGTTGGCCATCGACCAGGAAGGTGTCGGCAAAGCCAGGTGCCGTGCCAAGCCCGTCGCCCAGCTTGGCGCGCGTGAGGGCGGCCTGGCTGGCCGTCACGGCCACGCCCTCGTGCGCGTGGCGGATCGCGTCGCCCAGCAGGCGCGGCAAGTCCAGCGTGCCGCCCCAGCGGGCGGAGACGTCGAGCGCGCGCGCCCAGCCGCCGATGGTGCCGGCCACGGTCAGCGCGGCCAGCGGGCCGCGCGAGGGAATGGCCTCGACGCCCTGATAGAAGTCCCGCGTGGCCAGGCGTGCGGCAGGGCCGCAGGCGTCGATGGCCTGCACGGCTTGGCCGGGCTCGTGGATGAGCCAGAAGCCGTCGCCGCCGATGGCGTTCATGTGCGGGTAGACCACCGCGATGGCGGCGGCCGCGGCGACCATTGCCTCGACGGCATTGCCGCCGTCGCGCAGCACGTCGCGTGCGGCCTGCGCGGCCAGGTGGTGGGGGGCCACGGCCATGCCGCCCAAGGCCCTGAGGGTGTGAATCACGCCGATGTCTCCATGGTGGTGTCAGGTGAGCAGCCCGGCAAACATGCGCAGCGAGGTCAGCGCGAGAAAGAGCGCGAAGACTTGGCGCAGGCGCCGGGCGTCGATGCGGTGCGCGAGTGTCGCACCCCAGCCGGTGGTCAGCAGCGTGGCGGGCACGATGAGCGCGAAGCCCAGGCCATTGACGTAGCCCAGGCTGAAGGGTGGTCGCAGCGGCACGCCCAGGCCGTTGATGACGAAGGCCAGCGCCCCGGGCACGCTGATGACCGTGCCCAGCAGCGCGCCCGTGCCCACCGCCCGGTGCATGGGCACGCGCAGCGCGTTGAGGATGGGCACCGACAGCGTGCCGCCGCCGATGCCCATGAGCGTGGACAGGCCGCCGATGCCACCACCGATGAAGGCCGTGCCCAGCGTGCCGGGCAGCCCGTCGCGCACGGCGAATCCGTCGCGCTTGAAGGCCATGTTCACAGCCACCAGCAGCGCCACGCTGGCGAACACGGCCGTGAGCGCGGTGCCTTTGAGCAGGCCGCTGGCCACGGCGCCCAGCCCCACGCCCACCACCACCCAAGGCAGCAATTGCCGGATCAGCGCCGGCTCCAGGCTGCCTTTGCGCCGGTGCGCCCGGCTCGACAGGACGGACGTGGGCACGATGGTGGCCAGCGAAGTGCCCACGGCCACGTGCATGCGCACTGAATCGTCCACGCCGAGCAGCGTGAACAGGTGGTAGAGCACCGGCACGATGACGATGCCGCCGCCCACGCCGAGCAGGCCGGCGAGCACGCCGGCCACCAGCCCGGTGGCGAGCAGGGCCGCCGCGAGCCCCAGCAGCCAGGCGGCGCTGTACTGATCGAAGAAGGCCATGCGTGTCTACCAGCCGATGGCTTTGGGCAGCCAGGTCGCGATCGAGGGGAACTGGAACACCAGCAACAAGGTGATGGCCTGCAGTGCGATGAAGGGCAAAACGCCCTTGTAGATGTCCTTGATGTTCACGCTCGGCGGCGCCACGCCTTTCAGGTAGAACAGGGCCCAACCGAAGGGTGGCGTGAGGAAGCTCGACTGCAGGTTGATCGTGATCAGCATGGCCAGCCACACCGGGTCCACGCCCAGGTTGATGAGGATCGGCAGGAACAGCGGCACCGCGATGTAGCTGATCTCGATCCATTCCACGAAGAAGCCAAGCACGAAGATGATGGCCATGAGGAACCAGATGGCCGTATTCACGCCCCCGGGCAGCTTGTCGAACATGGCGGCGATCAGCTCCTCGCCCTGCAGGCCACGGAAGGACAGCGCGAAGACCTGTGCCGTCATCAGGATGAACATCATCAGCGCGGTGATCTTGCCGGTGTCCAGCGCGGTCGTTTTCAGCGTCGTCCAGGTCAGGCGACGCGACAGCGCGGTGATCAGCACGGCACCGACGGCCCCCATGCTCGCGGCCTCGGTGGGCGCGGCCACGCCACCCACGATGGAGCCCAGCACCGCCACCACCAGCATCACCGGCGGCACCAGCACCTTGAAGAAGCGCACCCAGAGCTCGCGGCGCGAGACCGCGTCGCGCTCGGCCACCGGCAGCGGCGGCATGCTCGCCGGGCGCAGCCAGCCCATCACCAGCAGGTAGACGATGTAAACGCAGGCCAGCAGCACGCCCGGGCCCACGGCGGCGGCGAACAGCGTGCCCACCGACAACTGCATGATGTCCGAGAGCAGGATCAGGATGAGGCTGGGCGGAATGATCTGGCCCAGCGTGCCGGAGGCGCAGATCACGCCGCAGGCCACGCTCTTGTCGTAGCCCCGGCGGATCAGCGTGGGCAGTGTGAGCAGGCCCAGCGTGATGATGGTGGCGCCCACGATGCCGGTGGTGGCGCCCATGAGCACGCCGAACAGCACGATGCCGATGGCCATGCCGCCCTTGAGACCACCGGCCAGGTGGCCCATCACGTCGAGCAGGTCGTCGGCCAGGCGTGATTTCTCCAGCATCACGCCCATGAAGACGAACAGCGGGATCGCCATCCACTGGTAGCCGCCCACCACGCCATAGAAGCGCGCAGGCAGCAGGTTGAACAGCGTCTCGCCAAAGCCCAGCCAGCCGAACAGGAAACCCGTGACGGCCAGGCTCACGGCCACGGGGATGCCGATCATCAGCATCAGGAAGAAGCCGCCCAGCATCAGCAGGGCGTAGGTGTGCATCTCAAACACGCGCGCCCCCGTCGTCCGGTGTGTCGCGGCCCGGGCCCAGCAGACGCACCAGGTGGGCGAACTGCTGCAGCACCAGCAGGCCGTAGCCCAGCGGGATCAGCGCCTTGATGGCCCATCGGTAGGGGAGACCACCCGGGTCGGGCGACTGCTCGTTGATGGCGTAGGCCTGACCCACGTAGGCGATGGACAGCTTGATGAAGGCCAGGCTCACCGCGATGAGCAGCAGCGCGGCGGCCACGTCGACCGCGCGCTTGAGGCCCGGTGAGAAGCGCGCATAGAACAGGTCCACGCGCACGTTCTCACCGCGCTGAAGCGCGTGGCCCATGCCCAGCAGGATGAGGGCGGCGAGCAGGTGCCATTCCAGCTCCTGCGCCCACACCGAGCCGAAGCTGAAGGTGTAGCGCAGCAGCACGTTGGTGGCCACCAGGCCGATCATGACCAGCGCGATCCACGCGGTGAGCGCGCCCGTGCGGTCGATCAGGCCCTCGATGAACGCGGCCAACGGCCGCAACGCCTTGAGCATGATCAGCCGCGCACCTTGAGGTGATAGGCCTCTTCGCTGATCTCGCTCCAGCGGTCGTACTTGGCCTTGAAGGCAAAGTAGGAGTCGTGCACCTTCTTCACCAGCGGGTCTTTCACGGCCTCGGACAGCACCTTGTCGGTCTCGGCCTTCAGGGCCTTGATCACGTCGTCCGGCAGCGGGCGCGCGATCACGCCCTGGTTCTTCACCAGGTCCTCCATCGCGTCGGAGTTGGCCTTCTGGCACCAGCCCTCGCTGATGACGTTGCAGGCCGCGGCGGCGTTGCTCACGATGGCCTGGAGGTCCTTGGGCAGCTTGTCCCAGGCGGCCTTGTTGATGAGCAGCTCGGACACGGTGGAGGACTCGTGCCAGCCAGTGGTGTAGTAGAACTTGGCGGCCTTCTGCAGGCCCAGGCGTCGGTCCTGGAAGGGGCCCACGAACTCGGCGGCGTCGATCACACCGCGTTCCAGCGCGGGGAAGATTTCGCCACCCGGCAGCACCTTCACGTCCACGCCCAGGTTGGCGTACACCTTGCCGGCCAGACCGGGGATGCGCATCTTCAGGCCCTTGAAGTCGGCGACCGACTTGATCTCCTTCTTGAACCAGCCCGTCATCTGCACACCGGTGTTGCCGCAGGGCATGGCCACCATGCCGAAGGGCGCATAGACCTCGTTCCACAGTTCCAGGCCGCCGCCGTCGTACAGCCAGCCGTTCATGCCCTGGAAGTTCAAGCCGAAGGGCACGGCGGTGAAGTACTGCGCGGCGAAGGTCTTGCCGGTCCAGAAGTAGCTGTTGGCGTGGTTCATCTCCACCGTGCCGGCGCGCACGGCGTCAAAGCCCTCGAACGCGGGAATGAGTTCACCGGCGCCGAACACCTGGATGTTCAGGCGCCCGTCGGACATCTCGCGGATGCGCTTGGCCAGGTCGGTGGCGCTGCCGGGACCGTCCATGTAGAACGGCGAGCCCTTGCCGTAGGCGCTGGTCATCTTCCAGTTGAAGCGCGTGGATTGCGCGTTGGCAAGCGCGGGGGCGCCGAGCGCGCTGGTGGCGAGGGCGGCGCGGGAGAGGAATTGGCGGCGGATCAGGGCCATGGGAGACGCTCCTGTCGAGTGGGTGGGTTGCAGGGGTGACGTTTGTCAAGCGACAGGCGCCTGCGTTTGCAAAGCCTGTGCCATGAGGATTTGCCAGCGCGCGCGAGGCGCTCGCCGCGTGGAAGGACGCGCGGCACTACCGTTGTGGTGCGTCATGGCGCGCTGTGGGCGTGCCGAATGTTCAGTGAGGACCCACGTGACGATCGTTTGTCAATCGACTGTGCGCTGGCCAGGCGCTGATTCCGGGTCTCGGGCACGGGGTGGGCTGCTGCTCTGAACAAATGGCATCGCTGCACGCCAACGGTGCATCCGCACCAGTGCGGACCGCGACCCGCGGTCAGAGCCGCGCCCCACCGCGGCGATTCTTCACGCGCGTGAGCAAGGTCTTGCAATCCACCGACACGATCTCCGGCCGGTTGAACACGTGCCGGTGCACGAAGGCCTCGAAACTGGCCGCGTTCTCGGTGAGTGCATGCACGTGCAGGCTGCGCAGGTCGCTCATGATGTAGAGGCTTACCACCTCGGGGCAGTCGGCCAGCTCCTGCGCGACGCGCTCGATCGCCGCTGGCGTCACCACGAGGTCAAGGAACGTGGAGTTCACCTGGCCGAGCTTCTCGGGGTTGATGACGGCTGCAAACAGCTCGATCACGCCATTGGCCTGCAGCGCCTGCACCCGCGCCCGGGCGTGCGCGCGGGAGATGCCCAGGTGCCGGGCCAGCTCGGCAAAGGAGGCGCGCCCGTTCTTGACGAGGATGTTGAGCAGGGCGCTGTCCAGTTTGCTCAGGCCCAGGTCGGTGGGGAGGGGTGGGTGGCTCATGCCAGAGGCTTAGCAACCCGCGAGCCAAGCACAAAACCTGGCCCGGGAACTCCCGGGAGAACGTCCATCACGGCCTGTGGCAGGCCGTTGACCGTCATTCGGCCTAGGTGACCGCCCAAGCCTGCCGGACCTAGGAAATAGTGCTCACAGCGTATTGGTCGGATCGTCCCGAGAAAGAAAAATCACACTGCGGAAAAGAAAAACAGATCAGTGGGGGTCAATGTCAGACAGAGTGGAGTCTCCCATGTCGTTCGATTCAACTCACGTTCAAGACGCCGAATTGGTGTCTTCCCAGCCCTGGGATGTGCCGGCAGCCAGTTGCCTTCATGTGGTGCTCGCCGAGGAAGCCGAGATCCTGCGCGAAGGATTCAAGGTCTCCTTGCGGGCGCTGGACCGCCAGGTCGTCATCCACGAGGCCGCTTCCTGGGATGAGCTTCTCATGGTGTCCGGCCAGATCGCCAGCGTGGACCTGCTGGTGGTCGATGAGGGCCTTATCCCGCTGGCCGGCGAGGACTTGTCCACCCTGCAGGGGTTCACCGCCAATGCCCCGGCCGTGGTGATGACGGGCGCCGAGAGCGGCAGCCGCATGCGTTGCCTGATGCGCCAGGGCGCCCGGGGCTACCTGTCCAAGAAAGTCGGCAGTCGCGTCTTCGCCGGCGCGCTCAAGTTCGTGCTCGATGGTGGTACCTACGTGTCGCCCGAGGCCCTCATCGCGCAGGACAGCCCGGCGGACTCGCGGCGAACCGATGCCCCCGAAGTCACGTCGCGCTACCACGGCCGCTTGCGCCACGATGTCACCGCCAGGCTGACGGCACGCCAGATCGAGGTGCTGGAACAGCTCATGAAGGGGCGCAGCAACAAGCAGATCTGCCGCGAACTCAACATGGCCATGGGCACGGTCAAGAGTCACATCGCGGCCATCTTCACCACGCTGCAGGTGAACAGCCGCACCGCGGCCATCGCCGCGGTCACGCAGGTGGACGCACTGCGGCCAGCGTCCTGAGTCGGGCTGCGGTTCGGCTGGCGCCCACTCAGGGCGCCAGCCGCTCGCGGTCAGAACTTCTGAACCACCGCCTTGAGCGTGTCGGAGCGCTCCTTGACGATCGAGCTGGTGATGGTGGCCGTGAGACTGTTGATCGAGAGCTCGATCTGATACTTCAGCAGGTCGGCGTTCGACACGTCTTCGCCGGAAGAGATCGATTCGAGCATTTCGAACAGGCGGTCTTCGGAGTCGCGCATGATCACTTCCGAGGTGTCGCGCAGATGGTCCATTGTGAGCGATGCCATGATGGCCTCCTGGGGTTCAAGACGTCAGCTGACGTCGGTGGTGGGTGCCGGCCGGGGAGTCGGCGCTGGGGAAGGTGTGTTGTCTGGCGCGCGCCGCAGCACGTTGGGCAGGCGGTCCAGCACCCAAAGCGCCGCCGACACGCCCACGCCCAGTGCGCGCAGCCGCTCGAAGCTGACCTTGTCCGTGAGTTGCTGCCTCGCCGCGCGGCAGTTGTCCTGAAGTGCCTGCAGATCACGGCGGGTGGCCGCGTGGTCGTCGGGCAGCCAGTCCTCCAGCAACCGGGAATGTTCCGGCTGGAGGGTCTCGTTCAAGGTCTTCATCGTCATGCTCCTGGCGGCGTTCTAGGGGCGCAGCCGCACGCGCAATCCATCGGAAAAAACCACTTCCTGGGCGTTGACGGCGATCACCGTCTTGCCATCGATCGCGCCACCCGGTGCCACACGCTGGCCCGAGGTCGTCATCACGTAGGGATAGGCGCCGGCCACCACCGCCCGGATTCGGGATTCAATGGCGTCGCGCTCGGTGCGGATCACCGCGCTGATGCTCAGCACGCTGCCGTACTCCTTCGTGAAGTCGGCAAACATCCGTTCCCAGCGCGCCACGTCGGCCTGCGGGAGCAGGGCGGTCAAGGCCAGGTCCGGTTCGGTGCGAATGGTGGTGAAGCGCGACTGCAGGCCGGCGACGTCCAGGCGCTCCATGAAGCGGTGGCGCACGGCCGGGGGCAGCAGCACCTCGGTGTCGATGGGCTCCAGCGGCCGCAGATCCTTGTGCAGCCGGGCGATGAACTCATCGGCGAGGGCCTGATTCGCCGCCACCACGCGCACCCCGGGATTGCCGGTGTCGCTCTCGCGCCAGCGCACGGCGAGCTTACCGTTCGGCGTCTGCTCGCTGGCGTAGCGCTGCACGGCATTGAGCCGCTCCGCCTCGGTGGACACGGCCACCTCCACCGGCCACGGCAACTCGCGCGTTGCATCGATCAGGCGCTGCCGTTCGCTGTCCTGTTTGACGTAGCCCAGCACGCGCCACGGCCGCTCGCCGCCGCCTTCGAGCATCAGGTGGGCGTTCGTGCCGTGCGTGCGCACCCATTCCGGCATCAAATCCTCGGGCGTGGGCGGCGCCTTGGGTGGCGGGGGCGGAGAAGTCTCGGCGGCGGGAGGCGACAGTGATTCGGGGGGCTGGGTCACCTGCCATGCTGCATAGGCGGTGAGGGCGATCGAGGCGCTGGCGGCGAGCGCGAACATGGCCAGCGCGAGGACCCGGCGGCCCAACCGGGAAGGCTGGGCCACCGGCGCAGGCGCGGCGGCCGTGGCCGCGCCTGCGCCGGTGGCGGCCGGGGCTTCATCGGTGGCCGGGTTTGCTTCCGCAGCGGGTGCGGGCTCGGGTCGCGGCTGTGGTTCGAGCGCTTCGTCCTGTGGCCACTCGGCGTTCTGGAAGTCCACGGTGATTTTCACCCGACCCAGCGCAATCGCGGTGCCGAACGCCAGCGACTGGTTCGCGTCGCAGCCCAGGCCGTCGAGCCGAAGCGCGCGGCCTTCCTCCGGCGTGATGGACCAGTGCGAACCGTCGACCTCGATGTGCGCGTGTTCTTCCTCGACCTGGGCGCCAGCGAGCATGACGTCGCAGTTGTCGCCCGAGCCAATGAGGTAAGGGGCTCCTGGCATGAGCGGCAAGCGGCTGCCGGCCTGGGGGCCATGCAGCACGCGCAGCTCGACGCCGTCGGCGTGGAGGAAGGGGGCGTCGGGGTTCATCACAGCTCGATCCTTGCCAGCGGCTGGATGTTGATGTCCGCCGTGAGCTCCTGGTACGACAGCACGGCGAGTTCACTCAGGTCCTGCTCCACCAGCTTGCGCACGTAGCGCCGGATGTCCATCGACGTGAGCAGCACGGGGCGGTTCTGCACCATGCTGATGTCGCCCACGGCGAGTTTGACGGCTTGCACGATGCGCTTGCTCGACTGCGGATCCAGCGCCAGGTAGGAGCCGCCCGAGGTCTGGCGGATGGCGGTGCGGATCTCATCCTCGATCGAGGGCGAGAGCAGGTAGGCCGGCAGCATGTTCTGCCCCGCTGAGAACTTGTGGCTGATGTAGCGCTTGAGTGCGATGCGCACGTACTCGGCCAGCAGCACTGGGTCCTTCTCCTTCTGACCCCATTCGACGAGCGCCTCCATTACGGTGCGCACGTTGCGGATGGAGATCTCCTCCGACACCAGCCGCTGCAGGATCTCGGCGATGCGGTGGATCGGCATGACCCGCACGATCTCCTTGGCGAGTTCGGGGAAGCGGGCCTCCATGTCGGAGAGGATGGAGCGCGTTTCCTGGATGCCCACGAACTCGGCGGCGTGCTTGCGAAGCACGAAGGCGATGTGATAGCTCAGCAGCTGCGTGGGCTCCATGAAGGGAATGCCGGTGGCCTTGAGCGAGTCCTTCATCGAGCCCGGCGTCCACAGCGTCGGCAGATTGGGCAGGAAGTTGCGGTCCGTCTCGAACGGGATGGCCAGTGCGTTGAGGTTCTCCGGGGTCTCGCGCACCAGCAGGTACTGCGCGCGCAGGCGGCCCTGCGACACCGGCACCTCGCCCACCAGGATGGAGTAGGCCTCGTCGGGCAACTGGTCGTTGAAGCGCAGCTGCAGACCGGGAAACACGATGCCCATGTCGAAGAACAGCGCGCGACGCACTTTCACTAGTTCGTCGTTGAGCAGGTCGGAGGAAAACACGCGCTCCAGCGCGGAGTTCACGTCCACCATCAGCGGCACCGTGGGCTGGAAGTTGTCTGCCTCGGACGGTTTGGTGGCGTTGCGCGTGCCCGGCTTGTCGGTGCCGGCGGCGTTCACGGCGGGGACGGTTCTGGTCTCGCCCGTCACCGCGTCCACCGTCTTGACCTCGCCCTTGAGCAGGATGTAGCCCACGGTGCCCAGCGCCAGGGCCAGCCCGAGGAAGGTGAGCGTTGGCATGCCGGGGATCAGTCCGAAGCCGATCATCACTGCCGTGCCGATCAGCAGCGCTTTGGGCTGCGACAGGATCTGTGCGCCCACGTCGCGGCCGACGTTGGACGGGCCGCCTTCGTCGTTGGTCACGCGGGTGACGATCATGCCCGCGGCGATCGAGATGAACAGCGCCGGAATCTGCGCGATCAGTCCATCGCCGATGGTGAGGATGGAGTAAACCTTCACCGCATCACCCGCGCTCATGTCGCGCTGCATGGTGCCAATCAGGATGCCGCCCAACAGGTTGACCGCGACGATGATCAGGCCCGCGATCGCGTCGCCTTTGACGAACTTCATCGCGCCGTCCATGGAACCGTACGTGGCCACCGCCATCGCGGAGTATTTTCGCGACCAGGGGCAGCGGGTGCTGTTTCTCATGGATTCGGTGACCCGTTTCGCGCGTGCGCAGCGCGAGATTGGCTTGGCTGCGGGTGAGCCTCCCACGCGACGCGGCTTTCCGCCCAGCGTGTTTGCCACTTTGCCGCAACTCATGGAGCGCGTCGGCACCAACGACAAGGGCTCGATCACGGCGCTGTATACGGTGCTGGTCGAAGGTGATGACATGACCGAGCCCGTGGCGGACGAAACCCGGTCTATTCTCGATGGTCACATCGTGCTGTCGCGCAAGCTTGCGGCCGCCAATCACTACCCTGCCATCGATGTGCTTGCTTCAGCCTCGCGGGTAATGGGTGCGCTGATTTCGCCAGAGCACAGGGCTGCGGCCGGCCGTGTACGCGAACTGCTCGCCAAATACGACGAGATCGAGTTGCTGCTCAAGGTGGGCGAGTACAAGAAGGGTT
>Ga0209970_1000026_pt1 | contig 19518 bp, 17 predicted proteins | sample InoplaCoSAM_FD_187585 | JGI IMG/M metagenome (GOLD analysis project Ga0209970, IMG submission 187585) | Arabidopsis thaliana rhizosphere microbial communities from the Joint Genome Institute, USA, that affect carbon cycling - Inoculated... | ecosystem: Host-associated > Plants > Roots >...
CGCGTGACCGGCGGTAAGCGGCGGGCGCTCGGCCAGCACTTCCTGCGCGACCCCGGCGTGGCGCGCGGCGCCGCGCTGCCCTACCGCGTGCCGAACACCGACGTGCGCTTCGCGCTGGTACGCCTGCCGGTGTTCACCGGCCCCTGGCGCGGGCTGGGCGCGGGGCCGAACGGCCTGGCCATCGAGTCCGCCATCGACGAGTGCGCGCACGCCGCCGGGCTGGACCCGGTCGCCTTCCGCCTCGACCACCTCACCGATGCGCGCCTGGCGCGCACGCTGCGCGCCGCCGTGGCCGCCGCGCCACCCGCGCCAAGCGGCCCGCGCAGTGGACGCGGCGTGGCCTGCGGCACCTACAAGCAGCTCAGCCACGCAGCCGTGGTGGCCGACGTGCAGGTGGCGCCCGACGGCACGGTGCGGATCACGCGCCTGGGCTGCGCACACGACAGCGGTCACCTCATCGACCCCGACACGGTGCGCGCCCAGTGCGAAGGCAACCTCGTGTGGGGCTTGGGCATGGCCTTGAGCGACGCGCTGGAGGTGGCCGCGGGTGGCGTGAGCAGCGACAGCTTCGCCAGCGCGCCCATCCCCCGCATCCACGACCTGCCGCCGCTGGACGTGGTGCTGATCGACGAAGGCGAGGCGCCGGGCGGCGCGGGCGAAACGATCATCGTCGCCGCGGCGGCGGCGATCGCCAACGCCGTGCGCGCCGCCACCGGCCACCGGGTCACGCGATTTCCCATCAACCCGGCCGTTCTGGCGCAGACTTGAGCCCATGGACGATTTCGCGCCGGCCGCGATGATGCGCGTGGTGCACCAGGGCCTGCGCCGCCAGGGCCTGGCACTACCCCCCGCCGCGCCCAGCCACCTGGGCCGCGTGGCGCTGCCCGACAAGCGCGCGCGCCTGCAGGCCGTGTGGCAGGCGCATGGCCCCGGCGTCATCGCGCGCCTGGGCGAAGCCGTGCACGACCTGCCGGACGACCCCCTGCTCACCGCCTTCGCCCCGGCGCGCGACCCGTTCGATCTGCTGGAACGCTGGCAGCGGCTGGAGCGCTTCGTGCACTCGCGCCACCGCGTCGAGGTGCGCGCCACCGGGCCAGCGGCGCTGAGCCTGCGCCACCTGTCGCTGCGCCGCGCGGAGCCGCCCACCGACGCCGAGGACCTGCTGGTCGTCGGCCTGCTGCTGGCGCTGACGCAGCGGCTGGGTATATCGGGTCTGCGCGCGCGGCCATGCGGTACGCGGTCCTGGCTGTTCGACGATGGCTGGCGCGCCACGCGCTGGCCCCCGCCACTGCACGCCTGGGAATGGGAATGGCGTGGCACCACGCGGCCGCCGGCCGCCGATGCATCGCACACGCCGCTCAACCTGCTTCAAGCCGACCCGGCGCGCGGCTGGACGCTCGCGCGCCTGTCGCAGGCCATGGGCCTGGCGCCGCGCACCCTGCAGCGCCGACTCGCCGACCAGGGCGCGCACTTCAGTGGCCTGCTCGTGCAGGCGCGCCTGAACCATTCGGCGCACCATCTCGCCAGCGGTGCGACCTCACTCGCCGAGGTGGGTTACCTCAGCGGTTTTGCCGACCAGCCGCACTTCACGCGGCAGTTTCGCGCCCACACCGGCCTCACCCCGGCGCAGTTCCGCGACCAGTTCGGCACCGGGGCGCCAGGCCCGCTCAGTCGAAGCGCCAGTCCCCGCTGACGCGCTGCCCCACGCGCAGCATCCGGCCATCGCCTTCCAGCACGATGGCGTTCATGCCGAAAGTGATGGCGCCGCCCACGCGCGGGTCCGCGCGGTAGCCGCGCAGCGCGTCGCCCACCACGTGGCCGGGCAGCGCGGAATCGGGGTCGACGTCGGGGATCGGGCAGCGCGCGCAAGGCTTCACCGGTTCGATCACGGCCGGGCCGTCGTCGGTGGTGATGGTCAGCGCGCCCACGCGGTCCTCGTCGTGCGACTGCAGGCCGCCGAGCACGATGTTCGGCCGCACGCGGCGCTGGTCCACCGGCGCGTGGCCATCACCCACCAGGCGGGCGTTGAGTTCGTCCAGCGAGGCGGCGCTGGTCAGCAGCACCGCGAAGCCGTCGGCGAACTGGGTAGCGGCCTCGCGGCCACCGGTCCACTTCGGGTCGCTGGGGCGGCGCACCTCGGGGTCGAAGCGCGCCAGGCGCAGGCGTTTGAGCGAATCGGGCGCGTCCGGCCCCAGGAAATCGCTGAACCACTGGGCCGCGATGTCGCCCATGTCGTAGGCCTCGACGGTGTCGTTCCATACGCGCACCGTGGCCGGGTCCTCGGCTGCGTCCAGCGCCAGATGCAGCGACAGCATGCCCGGCGCGCGCAGCACCAGTTGCCCCAACTTGAAGCTGGGCTGGATCAGCGCCATGCGCGGCAGTTCGCGCTGCGTCACGAATTCGCCTTGTTGGTCGACCACCATCCAGGCCCGGTCGTAGAGCAGGCCGGTGTCGGTCAGTTCGGCTTCTTCCAGGCGCACCCCGGCGCAGGATTTGACGGGGTAGATCCAGAGTTGCTCGATGGTGGCCTGGACGTCGTCGGTGTCGCTCATGGTGGCTGATGGGATGGATGCGGGGTATCGGTATCGGCGAAACGCCGGATTGTGCCGCGCTCCTAGAATCCCGCTCATGCCCAGTTCATCCTCCCCCCGACGCGCCGACGTGGCCATCCGCGGCGCCGGCGTGGTGGGCCAGGCGCTGGCCCTGCTGCTCGCGCAAGACCGCCTGCGCGTGGCCCTGGTGGCCCCCGAATCCCCTCCCCGCGCCCACGACGTGCGCGCCTACGCCCTGAACAAGGCCTCGCGCGAGCTGCTCGTGTCCCTGCGCGCCTGGCCCGACGCCGTGCCCGGCGCCGTGACGCCCGTGCGCGCCATGCAGGTCTGGGGCGACGACGGCGGGCAACTGGGTTTCGACGCGGGCGAATTGGGCGCCGAGGCCCTGGCCTGGATCGTGGACGTGCCCGCGCTGGAACAGCGCCTGGCCGACGCGGTGGGCTTCGCCGCCGGCGTCGAACGGGTCAACGAGGCCCCGCCCGCCCGCCTGACGGTGGTGTGCGAGGGCCGCCACAGCGCCACCCGAGAGGCCCTTGGCATCGACTACGACACCCACGCCTACCCCCACAAGGCCCTGGCCGCGCGGCTGCGCGCCGAACAGCCGCACGGCGGCGTGGCGCGCCAGTGGTTCGCCCACGGCGAGGTGCTGGCCCTGCTGCCCATGGGCGGCGCCGACGGCCACGAACTCGCCCTGGTGTGGTCGCTGCCGGCGCAGCAGGCCGACGAATGGCACAAGGCCGAGCCCGCGGCCTTCGCCGAGGCCGTGCAGGCGCGCAGCGCCCAGGCCCTGGGCGCCCTCACGCCGTTGGCCCCGGCGCAGGCCTGGCCACTGCAGCTCTCCCGCGCGCAGCGCTGGTTCACCCACACCCCGCAGGGCGCGGTGGCCCTGGCCGGCGACGCCGCCCACGCCGTGCACCCGCTGGCCGGCCAGGGACTCAACCTGGGCCTGGCCGACGCCGCCGAGCTCGCCCGTGTGCTGCACGCCCGCGAATACTGGCGCGAACTCGGCGACGCCAAACTGCTCAGACGCTACGAACGCGCCCGCGCGGCCGACGTTCAGGCCATGTCCGCCGTCACCGACGGCCTGTTCTCCCTGTTCGGCCTGAGCGATCCGCGCGTGCAGTTGCTGCGCAACCGCGGGCTCGCCGGCTTTCACCGCAGCGGCCCGCTCAAGCGCTGGTTCGCGCGCCAGGCCATGAGCCTGTCGCTCTGAACCGCCACGCCCCTTCTTACACGGTTTCCCACGAGGCCCATTCATGAAACTCTCGTTCAAGTCCCTATGGCTGCCGCTGCTCGCGTGCCTGACCTTCGCCGCCTCGGCCAACGAAGCCACCATCCGCAAGAACCTGAGCGAGCGCCTGCCCAACCTGCCGCCCATCGAAGAGGTCAGCAAGACGCCCTTCCCCGGCGTCTGGGAGATCCGCATCAACCGCTCCGAGATCCTCTACTCGGACAGCGAGGGCAACTACCTGATGCAGGGCTCGATCTTCGACACCCGCAACCGCGTGGATCTGACCGAGCAGCGCACGCAGAAACTCAGCGCGGTCGATTTCTCCAGCCTGCCCCTGAAGGATTCGTTCAAGGTGGTGCACGGCAAGGGTACCCGCCAGATCGCCGTGTTCAGCGACCCCAACTGCGGCTACTGCAAGCGGCTGGAGAAAACGCTGGCCGATGTGGAGGACGTGACCATCCACGTGTTCATGTACCCCATCCTCGGCCCCGATTCGGTGAAGAAAGCCCAGTCGCTCTGGTGCGCCAAGGACAAGGGCAAGACCTACCTCGACTGGATGGTGCGCGGCACCGCCATCCCGAACGCCAGTTGCGACACCGCCGCCGTGGAGCGCAACGTGGCCCTGGGGCGTGACCTTCGCATCAACGGCACGCCCACCATCTTCTTCGTCGATGGCACGCGCGTGCCGGGCGCGGTGGATGCGGAGCGCCTGGAGACCCTGCTCAAGAGCGCCAAGGCCAAATGAGCCGAGGGCGCCGTTCCCCGCGCGACGCGGCCGCCGCCGTTCACTACCGCATCGCGGTGGAGAACCCGCACAGCCACCTGTTCACGGTCACGCTCACCGTCGACCAACCCGCCGCCGGGCAGCGCTTCGCGTTGCCGGTGTGGATTCCGGGCAGCTACCTGGTGCGCGAGTTCTCCCAGCACCTGCAGGGCCTGAGCGCACGCCAGGGCGGCCACGAGGTGCCGCTCAAGCAGCTCGACAAACACCGCTGGCAGGCCGACTGCGCCGCAGGCCAGCCGCTGGAACTGCGCTACCAGGTCTACGCCTTCGACGCCTCGGTGCGCACCGCCTTCCTGGACGCCACGCGCGGCTTCTTCAACGCCACCAGCACCTGCCTGCGCGCCATCGGCCTCGAAGACAAACCCCACGCGCTGACGCTCGAGCGCGGCGCCGCGCCTGACGACTGGCAGGCGGTCAGCGGCCTCGGCGCCACGGGCCTGGACGACGACGGCTTCGGCGACTACCTCGCCGCCGATTACGACTACCTCGCCGATTGCCCCTTCACGCTCGGCCGCTTCTTCAGCGCCGAGTTCGTGGCCGGTGGCGTGCCGCACCGCTTCGTGCTCACCGGCGCGGGCGGCTGGGTCGACACCGAACGACTGGTGGAGGACACACGCCGCATCTGCGAGACGCAGATCGCTTTCTGGCACGGCGACGGCGCCCCGCCCTTCGATCGCTACGTCTTCATGCTGCACGCCAGCGGCGACGGCTACGGCGGCCTCGAGCACCGCAACAGCACGGCCCTCATCTGCCAGCGCAACGACCTGCCGCGCGCCGGCGCCAAGGACCGCGCGCTCAAGGCCACCGACGGCTACACCACGCTGCTGGGCCTCATCAGCCACGAGTACTTCCACACCTGGAACGTCAAGCGCCTGCGTCCCAAGGAGTTCGCGCGCTACGGCTACGACAGCGAAAACTACACCGAGCTGTTGTGGTTCTTCGAAGGCTTCACCAGCTACTACGACGACCTGTTCCTGCGCCGCGCGGGCCTGATCGACGACGCCACCTACCTGCAGCTCGTGGCCAAGAACATCAACCAGGTGAACCAGACCCCCGGGCGCCTGCTGCAAAGCGTGGCCCAGGCCAGCTTCGACGCCTGGGTGAAGTACTACCGCATCGGCGAGAACACGCCCAACGCCACCGTGAGCTACTACACCAAGGGCGCGCTGGTGGCGTTGTGCCTGGACCTCACGCTGCGCGATGAGGGCAGCGGCTCGCTGGACGAACTCATGCGCGAGCTCTGGCGCCGCTGCGGGGGCGGCCCCATGCGCGAGAGCGACGTGCGCGCGGCGCTGCGCCGCGTCGGTGGTCGCGCCTACGACGGTGAACTCGCCGCCTGGGTGCACGGCACGGATGACCTGCCCGCGGAGCGACTGCTCAAGGCCCTGGGCGCCAAGGTGCAGCACGACGCCGCGCCGCTCGCCCAGCGCCTGGGCCTGCGCGTGGGCGAAGCGGGCGGCGCGCTCACCATCAAGACCGTGTTGCGGGGTGGCGCCGCCGAGGCCGCCGGCTTCGCGGCGGGTGACGAGTGGCTGGGCGTGGAGTTTGCGCCCGCGCGGCGCGGCGCACCGGCGGAGGCCTGGCGCGTGCACCGCCTGGACGAGGTCGACGCCCTGCGCGGCGAGCGCGTGAAGCTCACGGCCCTGGTCTCGCGCGACCGGCAGATGCTGAGGCTGACGCTGAACTGGCCCGCCGAGCAGCAGGCCCTGCGCCTGGGCGTGGACGATGCCCAGCGCTTGGCGGGGTGGTTGAGCGCCTGAGCGCCACCGTGGCCCGTGCCGCCTCAGGGCAGGCGCGAGGCCACGTCCTGATCGAACTGCGCGACCGTCGCGGCGTTCTTGAAGTTGAGCAGGCCGTCGCGCACGCGCGGCAGGATGGCCTGCAGATCGGCCGGCGTCTTGCAGCCCTCGACGCGCATGGCCAGCGGCTCGCCCATGGGGCCGAGCTGATCGTTGACGAAGCGCACCACCAGGCGGCGCGCGTCGGCGAAAGGCAGTGCCGGCGCGGCGGGCACGGCATCGGTGAGCACGGGCACACCTGACACGGCGCCACCGGCGGCACCGGCGGCACCGTTGAGCGCAGCGCCCGTCGTGGCTGCGTCGCTCTCCACCCAGCCCTGCGCGGCCAGTTGCTCCAGCAAGGGGGCCGCGTCGGCCCCCAGCAGCTTGTCGAACTCGGCCACGCTGCGTTTGCCGTCCACCATGATCAACAGGGAACGCAGGCGCGGGCCGAGTCCGGCGGGGCGGCTGGTCAGGGCCTCGCGGCCCTGGTCCGTCTTGAAGAAGATGAGCTGTTTGTCCATCACATCCCAGGTTTTCGCCGGGAATGTAACGATACCCCCCAGGGGTGACCAGCGGGTTTGACCTCAATTCACCACAAACCCGCCCCCGCCCGTGCGATTCATCTCGGCCGTTGGTCGATCACCCGCTTGGCCTTGCCCTGGCTGCGCTCCACGCCGCCTTCGGCGATCAGCACCACCTCGATGCTGGTGCCCACGAAGGTCTTCACGTCGTGCTGCAGTTCACGCGCGGCGCCGCGCGCCTCCTCGGCCTCGGGCGACAGGCCCGGGCGCGTCTCCACGCGCACGGTCAGGCTGTCCATGGGGCCCTCGCGCGTGAGCACGCACTGGTAGTGCGCGGTCAGCGCGCTGCGCTTGAGGATCAGTTCCTCGATCTGCGTGGGGAACACGTTCACGCCGCGCACGATCATCATGTCGTCGCTGCGGCCCGTGATCTTCTCCATGCGGCGCATGGTGCGCGCCGTACCCGGCAGCAGGCGCGTCAGGTCGCGCGTGCGGTAGCGGATGATCGGCAGCGCCTCTTTCGTGAGGCTGGTGAACACCAGCTCGCCCAGCTCGCCGTCGGGCAGCACCTCGCCGGTCTCGGGGTCGATGATCTCGGGGTAGAAGTGGTCCTCCCAGATGGTCGGGCCGTCCTTGGTTTCCACACACTCGTTGGCCACGCCGGGGCCCATCACCTCGGAGAGGCCGTAGATGTCCACCGCGTCGATGCCCATGCGCTGCTCGATGGCCAGGCGCATGTCGTTGGTCCAGGGCTCGGCGCCGAAGATGCCGATGCGAAGGCTGCTCTCGCGCGGGTCCAGGCCCTGGCGCTCGAACTCGTCGGCGATGGCCAGCATGTAGCTCGGCGTGACCATGATGATGTCGGGCCGGAAGTCCTGCATCAGCTGCACCTGGCGCTCGGTCTGGCCGCCGCCGAAGGGCACCACCGTCAGGCCCAGCTTTTCGGCGCCGTAGTGCGCGCCCAGGCCACCGGTGAACAGGCCGTAGCCGTAGCTCACGTGCACCAGGTCGCCAGGGCGCGCGCCGCTGGCGCGGATACTGCGCGCCACCACGTGCGCCCAGGTGTCGATGTCGCGCTGGGTGTAGCCCACCACCGTGGGCTTGCCCGTGGTGCCGCTGCTGGCGTGGATGCGCGCGCAGCGCTCGCGCGGCACGGCGAACATGCCGAAGGGGTAGTTGTCGCGCAGGTCGGCCTTGGTGGTGAAGGGAAACTTCGCCAGGTCGTCGAGCGAGCGGCAGTCGTCCGGGTGCACGCCGGCCGCGTCGAACTTGGCCCGGTACACGGGAGAGTTGGCGTAGGCGTGGGCCAGCGTGGCGCGCAGGCGCTTGAGCTGCAGGCCGCGCAATTCGTCGACGCTGGCCTTTTCGATGGGTTCAAGCGGAAAACTGTTCATGCCTTGGCCTCTTCGGGAAACACATGGCCGGGGATCTGCGCGCTCTTGCCGCGGAACATCGCCACCACCTCGCCGCGCTGGTTGCTGACCTTCATGTCGTAGATGCCGTGGCGGCCCGACAGCGTCTGTTCCACCCCCTCGCAGGTGAGCACGTCGCCCGCGTGCGCGGGGCGCAGGAACTCGATGCTGCAGCCGGCGGCCACGGCGTTCTTGTTGTGGCTGTTGCAGGCAAAGGCGAAAGTGGAATCGGCCAGCGTGAAGATGAAGCCGCCGTGGCAGATCTGGTGGCCGTTGAGGTGCAGGGGCTTCACCGCCATGCGCATGGTGGCGCGGCCGGGTCCGCAGGCCAGCAGCTCCATGCCCATGGTGTCCTTGCTTGCCACGTCGACGGCGAACATGGATTCGCCCACACGGGCGGCACGTTGTTCAGGCGTCATCACTCCCCCTTGAAGCGCGCGGGGCGCTTCTCGCGAAAGGCCATCACGCCCTCGATGTAATCGTGCGTCTTGCCCAGGGCCGACTGCGTGTCGCGCTCGGCGTCGAGTTGTTGCGTGAAGCTGCGCGTGGAGGCGTCGCGCAGCAGGCCACGCGTGGCCACCAAGGCCTTGGTAGGCATGGCCGCGAGCTTGTCGGCCAGAGCCAGGGCGCTGGCCACGCAATCCTCGGCCACGTCCCAGACCATGCCCCAGTCCTTCGCCTGCTGGGCCGGCAGCTTGTCGCCCGTCATGGCCAGAGCCATGGCGCGCGCCAGACCCAGGCGCTCCACCAGCAACCAGCTACCGCCGGCATCGGGGATCAGGCCGATCTTGCTGAAGGCCTGGATGAAGCTGGCGTTGGGCGCGGCGATGGCGATGTCGCAGCACATGGCCATGGAGGCGCCCGCGCCCGCCGCCACGCCATTGACGGCCGCGATGGTGGGCATGCGCAGCGCCATCAGCCGGCGCGCCGTGGGGTTGAAGGCCTGCTCGATCACCGGGCCGGGGTCGGCGCGCTGCACCAGGTCCGGGCCGGGCTCGAAATCGAACTCGGCCAGGTCGGCGCCCGCGCAGAAGCCGCGCCCCGCGCCGGTGATGACCAGCGCACGGACAGCGGCATTGGCCTCGGCGCGGTCCAGCGCGGCCCACAGGTCCCGGTGCATGGCGCGGGTGAAGCTGTTCAGCGCCTCGGGGCGGTTCAGGGTCAGCAGGGCCACGGCCCCGCGTTCCTCGTACACCACGGTGGTGTCGCTCATCGTGTCTCCTCGTTGGGTGGCTGGGCGGCAATTTACCATTAACCAACCGATCGGTCGGCTAATATTTTCCCTGAGGCTATAGTGATCGGCTGGACAGAACCACCACCCCGAGGAGATCCATGAGCACCGCCCCCGAATGCATCACCGTGCGCACCGAAGGCCGCGTCGGCATCGTCACGCTCAACCGCCCCAAACAGCTCAACGCGCTGAACAACCAGCTCATGGACGAGCTGGGCGCCGCGCTCAAGGCCTTCGACGCCGACGAGAACATCGGCTGCATGATCGTCACCGGCAGCGAGAAGGCCTTTGCCGCGGGCGCCGATATCGGCGCCATGGCGACCTACACCTTCTCTGATGTCTACAAGGGCGACTACATCACCCGCAACTGGGAAACCATCCGCTCGGTGCGCAAGCCCGTGATCGCGGCCGTGAGCGGCTTCGCGCTGGGCGGCGGCTGCGAGCTGGCCATGATGTGCGACTTCATCATCGCCGCCGACAACGCCAAATTCGGCCAGCCCGAGATCAAGCTGGGCATCATCCCCGGTGCCGGCGGCACGCAGCGCCTGCCGCGCGCCGTGGGCAAGGCCAAGGCCATGGACCTGGCGCTCACCGGCCGCATGATGGACGCCACCGAGGCCGAGCGCGCCGGCCTGGTGAGCCGCGTGGTGCCGCTGGACAAGCTCATGGACGAGGCCCTGGGCGCCGCGCTCATCATCTGCGACTTCTCCCAGCTCGCCGTGATGGCGGCCAAGGAATCGGTCAACCGCGCCTTCGAAAGCGGCCTGTCGGACGGCGTGATGTTCGAGCGCCGCATGTTCCACGCCCTGTTCGCCACCCAGGACCAAAAGGAAGGCATGGCCGCGTTCGTGGAAAAGCGCAAACCCGACTTCCGCAACGTCTGAGGCCTTCCAGACCGCCCCGGCGCTTGGGATATAATGCCGGGCTTCGGCGATATAGCTCAGTTGGTTAGAGCGCAGCATTCATAATGCTGATGTCGGTGGTTCAAGTCCACCTATCGCCACCAGATTCGCGAGGCGGGTTCCGGCAACGGAACCCGCCTTTTTCATTCCGCCGCCCGATCCGCCATGGCCCTCAAGTCCACCGTCTTCAAGGCGAACCTGCAGGTCGCCGACATCGACCACGGCTACTACGCCGACCACGCCCTCACCCTGGCCCGCCACCCCAGCGAGACCGACGAGCGCATGATGGTCCGCCTGGCCGCGCTGGCCCTGAACGCGCACGAACTGGTCGACACCTGCAAGGGCGACGGCACCCTGGCCTTCGGGGCGGGCCTGTCCGACCCGGACGACCCCGACCTGCACCTCACCGACTTCACCGGCCGCAAGCGCCTGTGGGTGGAGGTGGGCCAGCCCGAGGACAAGCCGATGGCCAAGGCCTGCAGCCAGGCCGACGCGGTGCGCGTCTACCCGTTCGGACCCGCGGCCGAGGTCTGGTGGCGCGGCATCGAAGGCAAGCTCACGCGGCTGGACAAATTGCAGGTCTGGCGCCTGCCGGCCGAGGCCGCGCCCGCCCTGGCGGCGCTGGCCGAGCGCAGCATGCAGTTGCAGGCAACCGTGCTCGAAGGCGTGCTCACCTTGAGCAGCGAGCGGGGCAGCGTGAGCCTGGAGCCGATCCGCTGGCGGTGAAGTGAGCGCGTGAGACAATCGCGCCCTTCGTTCAGCCTCTGGATCTACACCATGAACCGCTGTCTCAAGCCCCTCACGATCGTGGCCTTGCTGGCCTTCGGTGGCGCCGCCCAGGCGCAATCCGAAGCATCCACCACCAGCACCACCACGACGACCACCACCACGATCCTGCCGGCGCCCGCCGTCGGTGCCCAGCCGGGCGTTCGCCAGTTCCCCAAGCAGGCGTTGCGCGGCACCATGACCGTCAAGCAGCCGCCGTACCTCGAGATGGACGACCGGATCACCCGCTTCACGCCCGGCGCCCGCATCCTCGACGAAGGCAACCGCATACGGCAGTCGGCCGCGCTGGTGAACCGCGAGCTCACGGTCAACTACCTCATGGACCGCCAGGGTCAGATCACCCAGGTCTGGGTCCTCAACGAGGCCGAGAAGAAGGAACGCCGCCGCACGTTGGGCGTCGAACGCAACTTCGAATTCGAATCGCAGCAGGGCGCGGCCACGCCGACCACCCTGCCCGCGAAAGCCAACTGACCCCACGTGAATGCGCGCCCCGCCACGGGGCGCACCGGGCGCACCGCGCCCGCAGGAGCCATGCCATGAGCGAACAGATCCCACACAAAAAGGTGTTCATCAAGACCTTCGGTTGCCAGATGAACGAGTACGACTCGGACAAGATGGCCGACGTGCTGGGCGCTGCCCAGGGCTACGAGCCCACCGACGACCCCGAGCAGGCCGACCTCATCCTCTTCAACACCTGCTCGGTGCGCGAGAAGGCACAGGAGAAGGTGTTCTCCGACCTCGGCCGCGTGAAGCACCTCAAGCAGAAGGGCGTGCTCATCGGCGTCGGCGGCTGCGTGGCCAGCCAGGAGGGCGAGGCCATCATCCAGCGCGCGCCCTTCGTGGACGTCGTCTTCGGCCCTCAGACCCTGCACCGCCTGCCCGAACTGCTCGCACAGCGGCAGCAGCAGGCGCGCCCGCAGGTCGACATCAGCTTCCCCGAGATCGAGAAGTTCGACCACCTGCCGCCCGCCAAGGTGGACGGCGCCTCGGCTTTCGTCTCCATCATGGAAGGCTGCTCCAAGTACTGCAGCTACTGCGTGGTGCCCTACACGCGCGGCGAGGAAGTGAGCCGCCCCTTCGACGACGTGCTGGTGGAGATCGCCGGCCTGGCCGACCAGGGCGTGAAAGAGGTGACGCTGCTGGGCCAGAACGTCAACGCCTACCGCGGCGCCATGGGCGACACCAACGAAATCGCCGACTTCGCCCTGCTCATCGAGTACGTGGCCGAGATTCCTGGCATCGAGCGCATTCGCTACACCACCAGCCACCCCAATGAGTTCACGCCGCGCCTGATCGAGGCCTACGCGAAGGTGCCCAAGCTCGTGAACCACCTGCACCTGCCCGTGCAGCACGGCAGCGACCGCATCCTCATGGCCATGAAGCGCGGCTACACCGCCATGGAATACAAGAGCACGATCCGCAAGCTGCGCGCGATCCGGCCCGATATCTCCATGAGCAGCGACTTCATCGTCGGCTTCCCGGGCGAGACCGAGGACGACTTCAACAAGATGATGAAACTGATCGAGGACGTGGGCTTCGACAGCAGCTTCTCCTTCATCTTCAGCCCGCGCCCAGGCACACCCGCCGCCAACCTGGCCGACGACACGCCGCACGAGGTCAAGCTCAAGCGCCTGCAGCACCTGCAGGCCACCATCGAGGCCAACGTGCGCCGCATCAGTGCCAGCCGCGAAGGCACGGTGCAGCGCATCCTGGTGGAAGGCGCCGCGCGCCGGCCGGGGCCGACCGGCGCGCCCGAACTCATGGGCCGCACCGAGTGCAACCGCATCGTCAACTTCGACGGCGGCCCGCAGGGCGCGCGCCTGATCGGCCAGATGCTCGACGTGCGCATCACCCAGGCATTGCCGCATTCCTTGCGCGGCGAAGTGCTGGTGCGCGAAACCGCCTGAGGCAAGGGAGCGGTGCGACCCTCCTCGCTCTCCTTCCAGCAGCTGCTGCTGGTCGCCTTCCTGCTCATCGGGGCACTGCTCGGTGGCGCGGCGGTCCGCTCGCTGCTCTCGCTCGAGACCCTGCTGCAGCAAAGCCGCGAGGGCGCGGAGCAGGCCATCGCCCTGTCCACGGCCGCGCAGTCGCTGTCCGAACGCAGCCTCACCATGGAGCGCGCGGCGCGCCAGTCGCTGGTGCTGCGCGACAACCAGTTGCGCCAGCGCTTCAGCGAGGCCGCGGAGGACGCTCGCAACATCCTGCAGCGCCTGCAGGACAACGAACTGCCGCCCGAGTTCGCGCAGAACTGGCGCGAGCGGATGCAGGTGGTGGCGGAGTTGCTCGACGGCCCGCCCGAGACCGCGCTGGACCGCGAGCGCGACGTGGCGCGCGCCTTCCGCGAGCTCGACGGCCACAGCGCCTCCATCGCACAGAAGGTGCAGTCCATCATCGCCGCGCGCAACGCCGCGCTGCAGGCGCGCTTCCAGCGCAACCAGGACCAGCTCACCCGCATCGTCACCGGCGCCATCCTGCTGGCCGCGGGCATGGCGCTGGGCTTCGGCATCTGGCTGGCCAAACCCTTCAAGCGGCTGGAGCGCGCCATCGTCTCGCTCGGCGAGAACCGGCTCGACCAGCCGATCGACATCGTCGGTCCGCGCGACGTGCGCCGCGTGGGCCAGCAGCTCGACTGGCTGCGTCTGCGCCTGATGGAACTCGACGCCGACAAGGCGCGCTTCCTGCGCCATATCTCGCACGAGCTGAAGACGCCCCTGGCCTCGCTGCGCGAGGGTGTGTCCGTGCTGGGGGACGGCATCGCCGGCCCGCTTAACCCCGACCAGGCCGAGGTGGTGAACATCCTGCAGCACAACACCCAGGTGCTGCAAACGCAGATCGAGGCGCTGCTGCGCTTCAACGCCCTGGCCTTCGAAGCGCGCCAGCTCAAGCGCGAGCGCACCGACCTGCGCGCCCTGCTCGACGACCTGGTCGAGGCCCAGCGCCTGCACTGGCTGGCGCATGGCCTGCGGATCAGCGTCGAGGGAGAGCCGGTCTGGCTGCAGGTCGATCGCGAAAAAATGGCCTCGGCCATCGGCAATCTTCTGCTCAACGCCATCCGTTTTTCACCGCAAGGTGGCACCATCCGCCTGGTGCTGCTGAGCCTGCCCGGCCGCGTGAGCGTCGACATCGTCGACCAGGGGCCCGGCGTGGCCCTGGCGGACCGCGACCGCATCTTCGAGCCCTTTTACCGGGGCGAACGTCAGCCCGAGGGCGCGGTGCGCGGCACCGGCATCGGCCTGTCCATCGTCCATGAATACATCGTCGCCCACGGTGGCCGCGTCGAGTTGCTCGCCGGCTCCCCGGGCGCCCACTTCCGCATCGAGCTGCCCCATGCCACATGACTCCGCGCGCCCCACGGCGCCTGCCCGCTTCGACCAGACCCATGTCCGGGTCGGGCTCTGGCTGGCCACCTGCGCCCTGAGCGCGTGCGCCACCACGCCCCTGCCGCCCGCACCGGCCAGCGCGCCCCCGGCCCCCGTGAGCGCGGCGACGCCCCGGCCACCGCAGGCACCGACACCGGCGCCCGTGGCCGCGCCCCCTGCCACCCAAGTGGCCACCTCACTGGTGCAAGCCGCACCGGCCAGCGCGCCCGAAGGCGAGGCCGCCGCGCAACTGCTGCGCTACGCCGACCGGGTACGCGGGCTCACACCCGCCGAACTGAGCCTGGAGATCGCCGCCCTGGGCGACCCGGGCGGCGTCCCCGAGCGGCAGTTGCAGCTCTCGCTCGCCCTGATGCACCTGAACCAGCCGGTGGAGACGGCCCGCGCGCTAGGCCTGGCCCAACGCGTGGCGAACAGCCCGGCGCCCGAGGCCGCGCCGCTCAAGCCGCTGGCGCGCCTGCTCGTGCAGCGCTTCATGGAGCAGCGCAAGCTCGAGGAAGCCATGGACAAGCAGGCCGCGCAATTGCGCGAGCACCAGCGCCGCATCGACCAGCTCAACGAGCGCCTGGAGGCCATGCGCGCCATCGAACGCAGCATCAACAACCGCGCGCCAGCGCCCGCCGCGCCCGCGCCGCGCGCACCGTGACCGGGAGGCCGGCATGAGCGAACACCCGCACCACCGCGCCCGCATCCTCGTCGTCGACGACGACCCGGACATGCTGCGCCTGCTGTCCATGCGCCTGGGCTCCGCCGGCTACCAGGTCACGGCCGTGGGCTCGGCCGAGGCGGCGCTGGCCCAGCTCGAGATCGAGCGCCCCCAGCTCGTGCTGTCCGACGTGCGCCTGCCCGGGCGCGACGGCCTGGCCCTGTTCGCCGAGGTGCGCGCGCGCCATCCCTCGCTGCCGGTCATCCTGCTCACCGCGCACGGCACCATCCCCGACGCCGTGGACGCCACCGCGCGCGGCGTGTTCGGCTACCTCACCAAGCCCTACGAAGCCAAGGAACTGCTCGACAAGATCGCCCAGGCCCTGGCCCTGAGCACGCCGGCCGGCCCCTCGCGGCGCGCCGACGAAGCCTGGCGCCGCGACATCGTCAGCCGCTCCAACCGCATGGACGACCTGCTGGCCGAGGCGCGCATGGTCGCGCAGAGCGACGCCAGCGTGCTGCTGCGCGGCGATTCGGGCACCGGCAAGGAGATGCTGGCGCACGCCATCCACAAGGCCAGCGCGCGCGCCGGCAAGCCCTTCGTGGCCGTCAACTGCGGCGCCATCCCCGAGGCCCTGCTCGAATCCGAACTGTTCGGCCACATGAAGGGCGCCTTCACCGACGCCGTGGCCAACCACAAGGGCCTGTTCCAGGCAGCCGACGGCGGCACCCTGCTGCTCGATGAGATCGGCGACATGCCGCCGGCGCTGCAGGTCAAGCTGCTGCGCGTGCTGCAGGAACGCGCGGTGCGGCCGCTGGGCTCCAGCCAGTCGGTGCCGGTGGACGTGCGCATCGTCTCGGCCACCCACCGCGACCTGGAAGCCGCCATGGCCGAGGGCCAGTTCCGCGAGGACCTGTACTACCGCCTCAACGTCGTCACGCTCACCCTGCCCACGCTGGCCGAGCGGCGCGAGGACATCCCCCTGCTGGCGAACCACTTCCTGGCCAAGCTGGCGGCCAAGTACGGCAAGCGCAGCTCGGGCTTCGCGCCCGAGGCGCTCAAGGCCCTGACCATGGCCACCTGGCCCGGCAACGTGCGCCAGCTCTACAACGTGGTGGAGCAGGTCTGCGCCCTGTCCACCACGCCGCTGGTGCCGCTGGCTCTGGTGCAGCGCGCGCTGCGCACCCCATCGGTGGAGGTGCTCAGCTTCACCGAGGCCCGGCAGCGCTTCGAGCGCGACTACCTCGTCGACCTGCTCAAGATGACCGACGGCAACGTGGCAGACGCCGCCCGCCTGGCCCAGCGCAACCGCACCGAGTTCTACCGCCTGCTGCAGAAGCACGCGCTCACCCCTGGCCTGTTCAAGAGCGACGGATCGGGCGCCCCCGACAGCGGCGAAGACGAGGCTGTCGCCGATACCTGACAGCCAAAACTCTTTGATTTCATTGGGGATTTTTCAGACCACCCCAGCATCCGTCGCTGATCGACGACAAATTCAAGGGTTTACCCGCAGTTCGACGGCCTCTTCCGCCGAAATGCCGACTTCGGCGAAGCCAAGTCCTTGATCTGAAAGCACTTTTCAGCTTTGGCACAGGGCTTGCCCTTGAGAGGGCATGCCTTTGGTTTTTCCCCTCCCCCTGCGTGCCACGGCCTGGCGCCTGAGCGGCCTGCTGGCCGCGCTGGCGCTGGTGTCTTCCCCGGCCCGGGCCTTCAGTTGGGAGCAGCTCACCCACCTCGCCCAGACCCGCGCCGCCGAGCCCTGGCGCGAAAGCGGCGACAAGCTGCCCCCGGCCCTGGCGAACATCACCTACGACCAGCTGCGCGACATCCGCTTCCGCACCGAGCGCTCCACCTGGCGTGACCTGAACCTATCTTTCGAGGCGCAGTACTTCCACCTCGGCCTGTACCAGACGCAGCCCGTGCGCATTCACGAGGTCGCGCCCGATGGCCAGGTGCGAAGTCTCTCCTACCGCGCCGAGGACTTCCACTTCGGCAAGAACAGCTTCGACACCAGCGGCTGGGGCGACCTCGGCCACGCGGGTTTTCGCCTGCACTACCCGCTCAACAACATCGCCTACAAGGACGAGCTGGCCGTCTTCCTCGGTGCCAGCTACTTCCGTGCCCTGGGCGCGCAGCAGGGCTACGGCCTGTCGGCGCGCGGCCTGGCCATCGACACCGTGGGCGGCAAGGGCGAGGAATTCCCGCGCTTCAGCGAGTTCTGGCTGCGCCGCCCCACCGCCGACGCGCGTGAGCTCACGGTCATGGCCCTGCTCGAATCGCAGCGCGTCACGGGCGCCTACGAGTTCGTCATCCGCCCCGGCTTCACCACCACCATGAGCGTGCGCCTGCGCCTGTTCGCGCGCGAGGGCGCCGGGCCGGTGGCCACCCTGGGCATCGCACCGCTCACCAGCATGTTCCTGTCGGGCGAGAACCAGCCCCTGCCCGGAGACTTCCGCCCCGAGGTGCACGACTCCGACGGCCTGATGCTCGTCACCGGCGAAGGCGAGTGGATGTGGCGCCCGCTGCAGCGGCCCAAGTCCATCGCGGTGAGCTCCTTCACCACCACCAACCCGCGCGGCTTCGGCCTCATGCAGCGCGATCGGCGCTTCGCCAGCTACGAAGACGTCGAGGCCCGCTACGAACGCCGCCCCAGCGCCTGGGTGCAGCCCCAGGGCGACTGGGGCGCCGGCCGAGTGGAACTGGTCCAGTTGCCCACCCCCGACGAGACGCACGACAACATCGTCGCCTACTGGGTGCCGACGCAGCCGCTGTTGCCCGGCCAGCCGCTGGAACTGCGCTATGACCTCGCCTGGCAGGGCGACGGGCAGCAGCGCCCGCCCTCGAGCTGGGTGACGCAGAGCCGCCGTGGCTACGGCTACACCAAGCTCAGCGCCGCCGAACAGGCCGCCCAGCCCAAGTTCGTGCTCGACTTCGCCGGCCCTGCACTGGACGCGCTGCCCGCTGGCGCCACCGTCGAACCCAAGGTCAGCACCAACGCCAACGGCCGCGTGCTCGAAGCCGTCGCCTACCCCAACCCGGCCACGCGCACCTGGCGCCTGAGCCTGCGCGTCGAGCGCATCGACCCGACCCAACCGGTCGAGCTGCGCGCCTTCCTCCAACACCAGCAACACACCGTGAGCGAAACATGGACGCAACTTCTACTGCCCGAATGAAGCCCCGCAGCCTGCTGCGGGAAGAGCGCCACCCGAACGCGGTGACCGCCCCTCCCATCAACCGTGGGTCCATGACGCCGCGCCCCTGGCGCGGCTTCTGGAACAGCATCGGCACCGCCCTGCTGAGCACGGCCAGCGGCTTGCTGCCGCCGTATGGCCAGCGCCCGGCGCAGGCCGGCGAGCCGATGGAGCCCTGGCAGAACGCGGCCAACTGGCGCCGTGCGATCTTCGTCGCGCTCACCCTGGCCTGGACGCTGATGGCCGGCCTCATGTTCTGGGAACTGCAGCCTGAAGGTGGCAATGGCCTGCTGCGCGTGGCCCAGCTCACGCTGTTCGTGGTGCTCTCGGCCTGGGTGCTCACCGGCTTCGTCACCGCGCTCATGGGCTTCTGGGTTTCGCTCTTCGGCGACCGGCACACGCTGCGCGCCGCCGAGGTGCGCGACCACGTGATGAACCCGGAGGCGCGCACCGCCATCATCATGCCCATCTGCAACGAGGACGTCGCCACCGTCTTCGCCGGTCTGCGCGCCACCTGCGAATCGCTCGCCGCCACCGGCGAGTCGAAGGTCTTCGACGTCTTCGTGCTGTCCGACAGCTACGACCCCGAGATCCAGCGCGCCGAGCGCGACGCCTGGGAAAACCTGCGCAGCGAACTCGCCACCAGCGGCCTGCCCGCCATCGAGGTGTACTACCGCCTGCGCACGCGCCGCAGCCATCGCAAAGCCGGCAATGTGGCCGACTTCTGCCGCCGCTGGGGCAAGGACTACCGCTACATGGTCGTGCTCGACGCCGACAGCGTCATGAGCGGCCGCTGCCTGGCCGACATGGTCAAGCTGATGGAGGCGCACCCGCGCGCCGGCATCATCCAGACCGCGACCCAGGCCGTGGGCCACGCCACCCTGCACGCGCGCTCGCAGCAGTTCGCCTCGCGCGTCACCGGCCGCCTGTTCACGCTGGGCATGCAGTTCTGGCAGCTCGGCGAATCGCACTACTGGGGCCACAACGCCATCATCCGCCTCGAGCCCTTCATGAAGCACTGCGCGCTCGCGCCCATCAAGGGCACGGGCGGCATGTCCGGCGGCATCATGTCGCACGACTTCGTCGAAGCCGCGCTGATGCGCC
>Ga0209970_1000028_pt1 | contig 18403 bp, 21 predicted proteins | sample InoplaCoSAM_FD_187585 | JGI IMG/M metagenome (GOLD analysis project Ga0209970, IMG submission 187585) | Arabidopsis thaliana rhizosphere microbial communities from the Joint Genome Institute, USA, that affect carbon cycling - Inoculated... | ecosystem: Host-associated > Plants > Roots >...
ACGTGCACCTGCGCCAGCGTACGCAGACCGACCGCGCCGCGCGCGAGCGGCTGCAGCAGCTCTCGCCGCGCGAGCGCGAGGTGCTGGCGCGGATCATCGAGGGCCTGAGCAACAAGGCCATCGCGCGCGCGCTCGACCTGTCGCCGCGCACCGTGGAAACGCACCGCGCCCACGTGTTCGAGAAGCTGGGGGCGGACTCGCTCGCCCAGCTCGTGCGCGGCTACGCCGCGCTGGTGAACGAACCGGGCACCGCGTAGTTCTACGGAGTCCCGCGCGTAGCCGCGCGAATGGCGCGTGCTGGGCGCGATTCCTACAGTGCGGACACGGTTGATCGAACCGCAACGCCCCAACGGAGACCCGCTCATGAACACCCCCATCCGCGCCACCCTGGCCGTCGCACTCATCGGCGCCAGCGCCCTCGCCCAGGCACAGACCCCGGGCAGCGGCGCTGTCCTCAGCGAACGCAACGTTTCGCTGGCGCTGGCCAACCAGATCGCCGCCGCCACCGTGGCCGCCTGCAGCGCCGGTGGCTACAACGTGACCGCCACCGTGGTGGACCGCGCCGGCCACGTGCGCGCCATGCAGCGCGCCGACAATGCCGGCCCGCACACCCTGGAGGCCAGCCGCCTCAAGGCCTACACCTCGGCCTCGGCTCGCAACACCACCCTGGCCATGATGGAGGCCTCGCAGAAGAACCCCGCCGCCGCCAACCTGAAGGACATCCCCGGCTACCTGCTGCTCGGCGGCGGCGTGCCGGTGCGCGCGGGCAACGAGGTGATCGGCGCGGTGGGCGTGGGCGGCGCGCCTGGTGGCCACCTGGACGAGCAGTGCGCCATGGCCGCGCTGGAACAGGTGAAGGCGGCCTTGCAATGAAACGCCGCGCGCTGCTCTTGCTGGCGCTGGCCACCGCGTTCGCCGGTGCCGCGCGGGCCCAGGTGCCGCCTTCGCCCGGCGAGGTCGCGGCCTACCAGGGCCTGCACGCCGCGGCGCAGCGCGGCGACGTGGCCACCATCGCCCGCTTGCTGCAATCGGGCGCGGCCATCGACGCCACCGACGGCGCCGGCCGCACGCCGCTGCACGTGGCCACCTTCGCGCGCCAGCGCGAGGCAGTACAGGCCCTGTTGAAGGCCGGTGCGAACCACGCCACGCTGGAGCATGGCCGCTACGACGCCGTCACCATCGCCTCGGTGGCCGACGACGAGGCCACGCTGCGGATCCTGCTCGCCAACGGCGCGAGCGCGAAGCTGGTGACCAGCCGCTACGACGGCACCGCGCTGATCGCGGCGGCGCATCTGGGGCATGAGGGCGTGGTGAAGCAGCTCATCGCGGCCGGCGCACCGCTGGATCACGTCAACAACCTGCACTGGACAGCCGTCATCGAGTCCATCGTGCTCGGCGACGGCGGGCCGAGGCACCAGGCCACGCTCAAGGCCCTGATCGAGGCCGGCGCCAACCTGCAGTTGGCCGACCGCAGTGGTCGCACGCCCCTGGCGCTGGCCCGCTCGCGCGGCTACGCCGCCATGGTCGCCATGCTGGAGCAAGCTGGGGCCCGCTGAGCCGGCGCTTCGGTTTCAGCCCAGCGCCACGCGCGCGAACTTGCGCTTGCCGACCTGCACCACGTAGGTGCCGGCGGCCAGCTTCAGGCCCTTGTCGCTCACCACCGCGCCATCCACGCGCACCCCGCCGCCGTCGATGAGGCGGTTGGCCTCGCTGCTCGACGGCGCCAGGCCCGCCGATTTGAGGAGCGCGGCGATGCCCAGCGGCGCGCCCGATAGCGCCACCTCGGGGATCTCGTCCGGCACGCCGCCCTTGGAGCGGTTGATGAAGTCCTGCTCGGCGGCGTCGGCCGCCGCCGCGCTGTGGAAGCGCGTGGTGATCTCCTTGGCCAGCATCACCTTCGCGTCCTTCGGGTTGCGCCCGGCGGCCACTTCGCGCTTCAGCGCCTCGATGGCCTCCATCGACTGGAAAGACAGCAGCGTGTACCAGCGCCACATCAGCGTGTCGGAGATGCTCAGCACCTTGGCGAACATGCTGTTGGCGTCCTCGGTGATGCCGATGTAGTTGTTCTTCGACTTGGACATCTTGTCCACGCCGTCCAGGCCTTCCAGCAGCGGCATGGTCAGGATGCACTGTGGCTCCTGGCCGTACTCGGCCTGCAGGTGGCGGCCCATCAGCAGGTTGAACTTCTGGTCGGTGCCACCGAGCTCCAGGTCGCTCTTGAGCGCCACCGAGTCGTAGCCCTGCATCAGCGGGTACAGGAACTCGTGCACGCTGATCGGCGTGCCGGCCGTGAAGCGCTGGTGGAAGTCGTTGCGCTCCATCATGCGCGCCACCGTGTACTTGGCCGCGAGCTGGATCATGCCCATCGACCCCAGCGGCAGGCTCCATTCGCTGTTGTAGCGAATCTCGGTCTTCAACGGATCGAGCACGAGGCTGGCCTGCTTGTAGTAGGTCTCGGCGTTGGCCTTGATCTGCTCAGGCGTGAGCGGGGGGCGTGTGCTGTTGCGGCCCGAGGGGTCACCGATCAGGCTGGTGAAGTCGCCGATAAGAAAAATGACTGTATGCCCCAGGTCCTGGAGCTGGCGCATCTTGTTCAGCACCACGGTGTGGCCGATGTGGATGTCCGGCGCCGTCGGGTCCAGCCCCAGCTTGATGCGCAGCGGTGTTCCCGTGCGCTCCGAGCGTGACAATTTTTGCGCCCAGTCCGCCTCGGGGATCAATTCTTCGCAGCCTCGCCGGGTGACCGCCAAGGCGTGGCGCACGCCGTCTGTCAGGGCCTCAGCGCCGCTGACCTGACTTTCCGACAAGGTTGAAATAGATAAGCCGTTATTCATACGTGTTTGTTCCGATGGGAGCGCGTCGCCAGCTCGCTACACTTGCCGGTTGTCGCCGGATTTTAGTTGGCGTGCTTTTTGCACAAGCGTTCGGACCAACGTAAAGCCGGCCCGTGGCGTGAACTCTCGCGTCGCTGCCCGCTCACTCCCTGGATGCCGGTGTGTGGCTCCGCTGCCCTCACCGGCCCTTTCATGGATGACCGATCTTGATACGCCAGACCCTGCACGCCGTGGCCCAACTGGGCCAACAGACCGCTGAATCCCTTTCCCGCCACCCGCGCCGCATCATGGGTGGTATCGGCGTCCTCCTCCTGGGTACCGGCGTTACCGCCTTCGGCATCGCCCCCCTGGCGCCCGACGCCGCCGACCTGCCGGTGCGTGAGGTGGTCGAAGCCCTCCCGGTGCTCGCCACCCCCCTGTACGCCGCCATTCCCGCCAGCGCCGACCTGCCGCCCGAAGCCCGTCCTGTGCTTGCCAGCGCCCAGCCCTGGACGCTCTACCGCAGCGACACCACGCGCGCCGACGACACCCCCCAATCGTTGCTGCAGCGCCTGGGCGTGAACGACAGCGAAGCCCAGGCCTTTCTGGCCCGCAACCCCGTGGCGCGCCAACTGCTCGCCTCGCGCCAGAGCCGCCTGGTGCACGCCGAATCCACCCCGCAACAGACGTTGCAGCGTCTGACCGCCCGGTGGCCGGACCCGAAGAGCGAGCGCGGTTTCCTGCGCCTGGTGGTGGAACGCGACGCCAATGGCCTGAACGCCCGGCTTGAGCCCGGCGCCCTGCAGTCCAGTTCGCGCCTGGCCAGCGGCGACATCCAGAGCTCCCTGTTCGCCTCCACCGACGCGGCCGGCATCCCCGACGCCGTGGCGGTGCAGCTCGCTGAAATGTTCGCGAGCGACATCGACTTCCGCCGTGACCTGCGCAAGGGCGACCGCTTCCAGGTCGTCTACGAGATCCTCAGCGCCGAGGGTGAGCCGATGAAGACCGGCCGCATCCTGTCGGCTCAGTTCGTCAACAACGGCCGCCCGCACGAAGCGGTGTGGTTCGAGGCGCCCGGCGTCAAGGGCGGCTACTACGCCTTCAACGGGGACAGCAAGCGCCGCTACTTCCTGTCCTCGCCGCTGGAGTTCTCGCGCGTCAGCAGCGGCTACGGCATGCGCTTCCATCCAGTGCTGGGCCGCCAGCGCGCGCACCTGGGCGTGGACTATGCCGCCCCCACCGGCACGCCGGTGCGCACCGTGGCCGACGGCGTGATCGAATTCGCCGGCGTGCAGCGCGGCTACGGCAACGTCATCTATGTGCGCCACCGCAACAACCAGACGACGGTCTTCGCGCACCTCAGCCGTATCGGCGTGCGCACCGGCCAGCGCGTGAACCAGGGCGAGTTCATCGGCAATGTCGGGTCCACCGGCATGTCCACCGGCCCGCACCTGCATTTCGAATTCCGCGACAACGGCGTGCACCGCGACCCGCTGGTGATCGCCCGCCAGAGCGAGGCCATCAAGCTGCCCGAGAATCTGCGCGGCGCGTTCAATCAGGTTGCGCAGATTCAGCGGCAGGAACTCGCCGCCGCCGGACGCCTGCAGCAGGCGCTGGCCAGCGCCGACTGAGCCGGCGGGCATCGCACCCGCCGCAAACAGAAAAGGGAGCCGATGGCTCCCTTTGTCTTGTCCGGCGATCTGGCCTCAGGTACTGAAGCTCGACCCGCAACCGCAGGTGGTGGTGGCGTTGGGGTTCTTGATCACGAACTGGGCGCCCTGCAGGTCTTCCTTGTAGTCGATCTCGGCGCCCACCAGGTATTGGTAGCTCATGGCGTCGATCAGCAGGGTGACCCCGTTCTTGCTCATGGCCGTGTCGTCCTCATTGACGACCTCGTCGAAGGTAAAGCCGTACTGGAAGCCCGAGCAGCCACCGCCTTGAACGAAGACGCGCAGCTTCAGATCGGGGTTGCCCTCTTCAGCCACCAGTTCGGCCACCTTGGCGGCGGCGCTGTCGGTGAAGACCAGCGGCGCGGGCATGTCGGTCTGGATGTTTTCGGCCACGGCACTCATGGGGATTCCTCTCGTAGGGACGGGCGGCAAGCCCGCAATACCACGAATGGTACGGTACAGCGCTCGGGTATGCCGTTCAGCGGTCGTTTGCCGCCAGTTTCAGTGTGGGCTTTTCCTCAGCGCCGTCACTCGCCATGGGGCGCAACTGCCCCTCGACGGTAGCGCCCTGATGCATCTCGATCGCGCAGTAGGACACGTCGCCCTTGATGTCCGCCTTGGGCTGCAGCTCCAGCAGCTTGCGGGCCATCACCGGGCCCTTGACGCGGCCGTTGATGATCACGTGGTCCGCCTCGATGGAACCCTGGACCGACGCCACCTCGCTCACGATGAGCAGGCTGGCCCCGTCCACCGCCCGCACGTTGCCCACGACCTCGCCGTCGATGCGAAGCCCTTCGGCGAACAGCAGGTCCCCCTGGATTCGGGTGCCTTGGGCGATCAGGCTCTTGATCGGGGGCTGCTTGGCCTTGCTGGCGAACATGCGAATCTCCTGTCGACGACCCTCGATCAGGGATCGAAGGTCTGAACGGACCGCACCGCACTGCCCTGGAGCAGCTTGGCGGTGACGGTTTTTACAACGGCCTGGGCAGGCAGATCAACCACGCCTTCCTGCCGAAGATAGCCTTTGACGAGCACCGGCTGGGGTGCCGGCGCGTGCTTCGCCGACCAGGGTTTGCCCGCCAGCGTGCCGGTGAAACTGATCTCCAGCGCACCCTTGAAGTCTGGCGCGTTGCGCGCCGCCTGGATCATCAGAACCTGCCAACGCCACTGTGTGGCCGACAGGCGTTCCGCCTGCAGCCCGCGAATGGCGAGTGCATCGCCGCCCGCGGGAATGAGCCGCTCGAAGAAGCCGAGGTCATTGCGCAGCGCCTGATTGTCCGCCTCCAACTGGCGGATCTGCATGCGCAGTTGCTCCTGCAACGAGCGCTCGGTCGTGAGCCGGCTTTGGGCGGTGTGGTCCTCCGAACTGAGGGCTGCGAGATCGGCACGCAAGGTGACCACCTCGGCGCGCAAGCGCTCGAGTTCCTCGCGCGCATTGCGGTCCAGGCCCGCGATGTCCTTGCCGAACTCGAAGGCCCACAGCGCCAGCGCGCCACACAGACCCAGCATGACCGCTGCCCCGAGCCAGCGCAGCGGCCAGGGCAGCGCGCTGCGCACCGACATGCGCGGGGCCCCTGCCTTCCAGCGTCGACGTCCGAAGCGCAATCGCATGCAAACCTTTCAAACTGCAAGCAAAAGAAAACGAGGCCCAGAAAGCAGAAACCGCCCCAAGCGGACTTGAAGGCGGTTTCTGGGGGTCGTTCGCGAGGCGATCAGCGCTTGCTGAACTGCTTGCGGCGCCGCGCAGAGCGCAGACCGACCTTCTTGCGTTCGACTTCGCGGGCGTCGCGCGTGACGAAGCCGGCTTGCGACAGCTGGGGCTTGAGGCTCGCGTCATAGTCGATCAGCGCGCGGGTGATGCCGTGGCGCACTGCGCCGGCCTGGCCCGACTCGCCGCCACCGTGCACGTTGACCTGAACGTCGAAGGTCTCGGCGTTGTCGGTCAGCAGCAGGGGCTGCTTGGCGATCATGATCGAGGTCTCGCGGCCAAAGTAGGCGGCGATGTCCTTGCCGTTCACCGTGATCTTGCCGCTGCCCTTCTTGAGGAACACGCGGGCGACGCTGGATTTGCGACGGCCGGTGCCGTTGTTCCATTCACCAATCATTCAGGGCTCCTTAGATGTCCAGCGTTTGCGGCTGTTGGGCGGTGTGCGGGTGCTCCGCGCCGCCGTAGACCTTGAGCTTCTTGATCATGGCGTAGCCCAGAGGACCCTTGGGCAGCATGCCCTTGACGGCCTTCTCGAGCGCGCGGCCGGGGTGCTTGGCCTGCATGTCGCGGAAGTTGGTCGAGTAGATACCGCCCGGGAAGCCCGAGTGGCGGTAGTACATCTTGTCGGTGGACTTGGTGCCGGTCACGCGCAGCTTGGCTGCGTTGATGATGACGATGTAGTCACCCGTGTCGACGTGAGGCGTGTAGATGGCCTTGTGCTTGCCGCGCAGTCGGAGAGCCACTTCACTGGCAACTCGTCCGAGGACCTTGTCGGTCGCGTCAATCACAAACCACTCGTGCTTCACGTCAGCGGGTTTGGCGCTGAACGTTTTGGTCATGTTGAACCTGATAGCGAGGGTTTGGCGGCCCTTTTCCACGGTCGGTGGTTCTCTGGTGGAACCCTCTTAGGTGGTGGTTTGAACTTCGCCGCGGGGCCAGCAGAAAACGCTGCGAAGCCCGCGATTGTACGAAATCGGCGCCGGGCGGGCAAATCCGGCGCTACCATCGCCGGCCCATGTTCTCCTACCGCCACGCTTTCCACGCCGGCAACCACGCCGACGTGCTCAAGCACCTCGTGCTGATCGCCACCCTGCGCCACCTGCAGCTCAAGGAGCCGTCGATCACGCTGATCGACACGCACGCGGGGGCGGGCCTGTACCGGCTGGACGGCGAATTCGCCGACAAGGGCGGCGAAGCCGTGGACGGCGTGATGAAGCTGTTTGCCGCCTGCCGGCCCGCGTCCGGCGCGCCAGCCGTGGAGACGACGCCACTGATCGACGACTACCTGGACATGGTGGCTGGCTTCAATCCCTCTGGCGCGTTGCGCGTCTACCCGGGCTCGCCGTTTGTGGTCCAGCGCCTGATGCGCGCCGAGTCGCGCGACCGGCTCAAGCTGTTCGAGCTGCACCCCACCGACGGCAAGACCCTCTCGGCCAACATCGGCCAACTCGACGCAGGCCGAACGGTGGTGGTCAAGCGCGACGACGGCTTCGAAGGGCTCAAACCCCTGCTACCCCCGCCCGCAGACGCCCAAGGCTCACGCCGCGCCCTGGTGCTGGTCGACCCAAGCTACGAGATCAAGAGCGATTACGGCAGAGTAAGTGCCTGCATACAAGACGCTCTCCAACGATTCGCCACCGGCACCTATGTCGTTTGGTACCCGGTGATTCCGCGCACCGAAGCGCACGACTTGCCGCGCAAGCTGCGCGGCCACGCCCAGCGCGCGGGGCGCTCCTGGCTTCACGCCACCTTGGCGATCGGTCATCCACCGCTGGAGTTGGACGAGCGCCCCGGCCTCACGGCGAGCGGCGTGTTCGTGATCAATCCGCCGCACACGCTGGCGGCCGGACTGAAGGCCGCCCTGCCGGTGCTCGTGGACGTGCTGGGCCGTGGCCGCGGGCAGGGCCAAGCCGTCGAGGCCTCGGCGAGCTGAGGCTGGCCCGTCTCAGGGCCGAGCCAGCACCATCGTCCAGTAGGGCGTCTGGTCGCTGCCCTGGCGACGAACACACGCCAACCCCACCTGCGTGACCGTGGCCAGCATGAGGTTCTGGCAGTGGCCGGGGCTGTTCATCCAGCCATTGAGCGCGGCGGACAAGTCCCCAGGACCGGCTGTGAGGTTTTCGGCCACCACGGTCCAGGCGTAGCCAGCGGCCGTCACCCGACTACCCAGGGTCGACCCGTTGCTGCCGGTGTGCGAGAAGAAGTTGTTCACCGCCATGTCGGTCGAGTGCGCGCGCGCTGCCTCGGCCAGACGCGCGTCCCAGCTCAAAACCCCAACGGCGGAAAAATTGGCGGCGCCACAGACTTGCGCCACGGATCGCAAGGCATTGATGGCCGGCGCGGCGGTAGTGGCCAAGTCGCCAACCGGGCAAGGCTCCACCGGCACAGACGTCTGGGACGGCGGCGGTGCGGCCCCATCGTCACCCCCGCCACCCCCTCCTCCTCCCCCACAGGCGGCAAATAGCAAGGGCAGGCACAGGACGGCGAAGCGGGTTTTGAGCATGGCGACCTCATAAATGTTAGATCTTTAATACTACAAAACAAGGCCGCTCAGCGGCTCTGCAATTGGTGACCAAAATTAACCGACCGACCGGTCGGCTAACTTGATAAACTGCGACCAACGACAGCCCCGCCCGACGAGGAGACCCGCGTGTACACCCAATCGTTCAACGTGCCCGATGGCACCGCCCCTGGCCCGCAGGCCGTGCCGACCGCGGCCGACCCCGCCCTGCAGACACACTTCGACACCGTCATCGACGCCGACGGCAAGATCGAGCCGCGCGACTGGATGCCCGAGGCCTACCGCAAGACGCTGGTGCGCCAGATCAGCCAGCACGCGCACAGCGAGATCGTGGGCATGCTGCCCGAAGGCAACTGGATCAGCCGAGCACCCAGCCTCAAGCGCAAGGCCATCCTGCTGGCCAAGGTGCAGGATGAAGGAGGCCATGGCCTGTACCTCTACAGCGCGGCAGAAACGCTGGGCACCAGCCGCGACCAGATGTTCGACGCGCTGCACAGCGGCAAGGCCAAGTACAGCTCCATCTTCAACTACCCCACCCTTACTTGGGCCGACGTGGGCGTGATCGGCTGGCTGGTGGACGGCGCGGCGATCATGAACCAGATCCCCCTGTGCCGCTGCAGCTACGGACCCTATGCGCGCGCCATGATCCGCGTCTGCAAAGAAGAGAGCTTTCACCAGCGCCAAGGCTACGAATCACTGCTGACCATGATGCAGGGCACGGCCGAACAGAAGGCCATGGTGCAGGACGCCGTGAACCGCTGGTGGTGGAAGTGCCTGGCCATGTTCGGCCCGCCCGACGACAACAGCCCCAACAGCGTGCAGGGCATGCGCTGGGGCATCAAGCGCATCAGCAACGACGCATTGCGCCAGAAGTTCGTCGACGCCACCGTGCCGCAGGCCGAAGTGCTGGGCGTGACGCTGCCCGACCCCGAACTCAAGTGGAACGAGGCCAAGGGCCAGCACGATTTCGGCGCCATCGACTGGGACGAGTTCTGGCAGGTCGTCAACGGCAACGGCCCCTGCAACAAGGAGCGCCTGGCCACTCGCGTGAAGGCCTGGGACGACGGCGCCTGGGTGCGCGAGGCTGCGCTGGCCCACGCGCGCAAGCAAGAGCAACGCACGATGAAGGAGGCCGCATGAGCCACGCACGACCGCCCGAAGGGGCTCGCACCGCAGCGCGCTGCGCGGAGGTTTTCCAATGAACGCGCCGGCATTGAAGGAATGGCCCCTGTGGGAGGTCTTCGTCCGCAGCAAGCAGGGCCTGGAGCACAAGCACTGCGGCAGCCTGCACGCCAGCGACGCGCGACACGCACTGCAGATGGCGCGCGACGTGTACACGCGCCGCCAGGAAGGCGTGAGTATCTGGGTCGTGCCCTCGGCGAGCATCACCGCGAGCGAGCCGGATTCGAAAGACGCCTTCTTTGATCCCGCCGCCGACAAGGTCTATCGTCACCCAACCTTCTACGAGATCCCCGACAAGGTGGGGCACATGTGATGAGCCACGCGCCGGTCGATTACCTGCTTCACCTGGCCGACAACGCCCTCGTGCTCGGCCAGCGCAACGCCGAGTGGTGCGGCCACGGGCCCATCCTCGAAGAAGACCTGGCCTTGGCCAACCACGCACTCGACCACCTGGGGCAGGCGCGCTTGCTCTACCAGCACGCGGCCACGCTGATCAACGCCGACGCCGCGATGGCCAAGCGCTTCGCGCACCTGCAGGGCGCACGCGCCGACGGTGCCGTGACCGAGGACACGCTGGCCTACTTCCGCACCACACACGAGTTCCGCAACTTCACGCTGCTGGAACTGCCGCACCACGGCCCGCTCGCCGGCCCGGCGCGCGCCGACCGCGACTTCGCCACCACCACCGTGCGCAACGTGCTGTACGCCGCGCTGATGAACCTGTGGTGGGAGCGCCTGCAGACCAGCGCCGATGCGCAGCTCGCGGGCATCGCGACCAAGTCGCTGAAGGAAGTGCGCTACCACCTGCGCCATGCGGGCGACTGGCTGATTCGCCTGGGCGATGGCACCGACGACAGCCACGCGCGTGCGCAGGCCGCGCTGAACCACCTGATGCCGCACACACAGGAGTTCTGGATCGGCGACGAGGCCGAGTCCGCAGCGGTGGCCAACGGCACCGGCGTGGTCCTGGCCGAACTCAAGCCCGCGTGGGACGCGCTGCTGGACGAGGTGCTCGCCGAGGCCACACTCAAGCGCCCCAACGAGAGCGGCTACGTGACGCAGGGCCGATGCGGCGTGCACTCCGAGCACATGGGCTTCCTGCTCGCGGAGATGCAGAGCCTCGCGCGCGAGCACCCGCAAGCGGTGTGGTGATGGACGCGGTGCGTACCCCGTCACTGGACGCCGTGCGCGCGGCGCTCGCCCACCTGAGCGATCCCGAGATTCCGGTGGTGAGCCTGGCGGAGCTGGGCATCCTGCGCGACGTGCGGATGGGCGAAGACGGCGTGGCCGAGGTCGTCATCACGCCCACCTACAGCGGCTGCCCTGCCATGGGCCAGATCGAGGACGACATCCGCGCCGCGCTGGACGGCGCTGGCCTGGCTGCACGCGTGAGGACGCAGCTCTCACCCGCCTGGACCACCGACTGGATGACCGCCGAAGCGCGCGAGAAGCTGCATGCGTACGGCATTGCGCCGCCCAACGGCCGCGCGGCACATGCCAGCGACAAGGTGGTCAGCTTCGCGCGCCGCGCCGCCACCCAGCCCGTGCCCTGCCCACGCTGCGGCTCCACGCACACCACCGAAACATCGCCCTTCGGCTCGACCGCGTGCAAGGCCTTGTACCGCTGCCTCGACTGCCTCGAACCCTTCGACCTTTTCAAACCCTACTGACCATGAGCACCAGCCCCCGCGGATTCGTCGAGCTGCCCATCGCGCGCGTGAGCCCCGAGGCCGCGGGCTCGGTGGCCGTCACCCTGGCCGTGCCCGCCGACCAACGCGGCGCCTTCGCCTTCGAGCCCGGCCAGTTCCTCACCGTGCGCGCGCGCATCGACGGCCAGGAGGTGCGCCGCAGCTACTCCATCAGCAGCCCGCGCAGCATTTACACCAGCAAGGGCGAGCTCACGCTGGGCATCCGCCCGGTGGACGGTGGCGTGTTCAGCAACTGGGCCGCAACGCAACTCAAGGCCGGCGACACGCTGCAGGCCATGCCGCCCGACGGCCGCTTCACGGTGCACCGCCCACGCGCCATCCACCGCGTGGGCTTCGCGGCGGGTTCGGGCATCACGCCCATCCTGTCCATCATGACCAGCACGCTGGAGGAGTCGTCCACGGCCAAGTTCACGCTGGTCTACGGCAACCGCCGCATGGCCAGCGTGATGTTCAACGAGGCCCTGCAGGACCTGAAGGACCGCTACCGCGACCGCCTCACGCTGATCCACGTCCTCTCGCGCCAGGCACAGGAGGTGCCGCTGCTCGAAGGCCGCATCGACGGCGACAAGGTGCGCGCCCTCATTGACGCGCTGCTGCCCGTGCCCAGCCTGGACGAGGTCTTCATCTGCGGCCCGGAGGCCATGATCGAGGCCACCGAACAGGCCTTGCTGGGCGCTGGCGTGAAGCCCGAGCGCATCCACACAGAGCGCTTCACCTCGCCCACGCTGGAGGCCATGCCGCGCGCTCAGCGCGACGGCGTGCAGCTCAGCCACGTCGAACGCAGCGAGGGCGAAGTCGCCCTCACCGTGGTACTCGACGGCAAACCGCACGAACTGCGCATGGGCCGCGAGGACCGCGTGCTCGACGTCGCACTGGAGGCGGGGCTGGACCTGCCCTGGTCGTGTCGCGGCGGCGTGTGCTGCACTTGCCGCGCCAAAGTGATGGAAGGGCGCGTGGAGATGGAGCGCAACTTCACGCTTGAGCCCTGGGAGATGGAGCAAGGCTTCGTGCTGAGCTGCCAGGCTCGGCCCACCACGGACCGCGTGGTGGTGAGCTACGACGAGCGCTGAGCGATCCCGACTCAGTCGGCGTAGAGCACCACGGGCGCCACGCCCGCCTTGATCAGGCCGATGCGTTCGGCCGCCTCGCGGCTGAGGTCGATGACCCGCCCCGGCTTGAACGGCCCGCGGTCGTTGATGCGCACCACCACCGCCTGGCCCGTGGCCGGGTTCTCTACGCGCACGCGCGTGCCGAAGGGCAGGGTCTTGTGTGCGGCGGTGAGTTGGTTCATGTCGAAGACCTCGCCGTTCGCGGTGCGCCGACCGTGGTGCGGCTCGCCGTACCAGGACGCCAGGCCGCGCCCGATCTCGCGCGCTTCGTGCGCGGCCGGCCCACTGTCGGCAGGCGCGTCGGTGCCCCAGCCTTCGCCCGGCGGCGCTCCGCGGCTTGCGCAGCCCGCGAGGGCGGCGGCAAACGCGGCAAGGATCAAGGCGCGGGCGAGGTTCATGCGTTAGTCGGTGTCCAGGCGGCGCAGGATCTCCAGCGTCGCCGCGCTCTGGTTCATCGTATAGAAGTGCAGACCCGGCGCGCCGCCCCGAAGCAATTGCTCACACAAAGAGGTGACCACGTCGAGCCCGAACGACTTGATCGAGGCGGTGTCGTCGCCGTAGGCCTGCAGGCGCAGGCGGATCCAACGCGGGATCTCCGCGCCGCAGGCGTCGGAGAAGCGCATGAGCTGCGTGGAGCTGATGATGGGCATGATGCCCGGCACCACGGGGATGTCGGCACCGAGCCGCCTCGCGTCGTCCACGAAGCGGAAATAGGCGTCGGCGCTGTAGAAGTACTGGGTGATCGCCGAATGCGCGCCTGCTTTCACCTTGGTCGCGTAGGCCTTGAGATCGGCCTCGGGCGACTTGGCCTGCGGGTGCACCTCGGGGTAGGCCGCCACCTCCAGGTGGAAGTCCTCACCGGTCTCGGCGCGAATGAATGACACGAGGTCGCTCGCGTAGTGGAATTCGCCGCCCAGGCCGTAGCCGCTGGGCAGGTCGCCGCGCAAGGCAACCAGGCGCTTGACGCCCATGCCCTTGAGCTGCGCGAGCTGCTCGCGCACGCTGGCGCGTGTGGCGCCAATGCAAGAGAAGTGCGAGGCCGCGTCCACGCCCTCGGCGAGGATCTCGCGAACGGCGCCGAACGTACCCTCCTGCGTGGAGCCGCCGGCGCCGTAGGTCACGGAGCAGAACAGCGGCTGGCGCGCGTAAAGCTGCTGGCGCACAGCGCGCAGCTTCTCGGCGCCTTCGGGCGTCTTGGGCGGAAAGAATTCGAAGCTGATGGGCAGGTTCATGCCGGTTTCCGAATGAAGACGAAGAATTCGCGGTTGCCATCGCCACCGGCGATGGGGCTGTCGAAATAGTCGCGCACCTCCAGGCCCAGGCCTTGCAGTGCGGTCGTGATGCGATCGCGCACCAGCGCATGGGACGCGACGTCCTTCACCAGGCCGCCCTTGCCGATGTGCTCGGGCTGCAGCTCGAACTGTGGCTTCACGAGCATCAGACCATGACCCCCCGGATTGAGCAGCGGCGCCAGCGCGGGCCACACCAGGGTCTGCGAGATGAAGGACAGGTCGCCGACGATCAGATCGAATGGCGGCTCGGCCCCGGTCTCTTGCAGGCGCTGAGCCGTGAGTTCGCGCGCGTTGCAGTGCTCGACGGCGATCACCCGAGGGTCGCCGCGCAGGCGCGGGTTGAGTTGCCCGCTGCCCACGTCCACGCCCACCACCTGCGCGGCACCGCGCTGCAAGAGGCAGTCGGTGAAGCCGCCGGTGCTCTGACCCACATCAAGCGCGCGCAGACCACGCACGTCGAGCCCGGTGTGCACCAGCGCGCCCTCCAGCTTGAGCCCGCCGCGCGAGACGAATCGGGCTTCGGCCGTGTCCAGCAACTCGAGCTCGGCGCTGGCGGGCAACTCGTCGCCATTCTTGGCCACGGGCTTCCAGTGCCCAGCGGCGCGCCAGCGCACGCCCGCGGCGATCAGCCGCTGGGCCTGCGAGCGCGACGCCGCCAGCCCGCGCTCGACGAGCAACTGGTCGGCGCGCACGGTGCCGATCAGTACCGGTAGGTGTCGGGCTTGTACGGGCCCTGCTTCGGCACGCCGATGTACGCGGCCTGCTCGTCCGACAGCTCGGTGAGTTGGGCGCCGACCTTCTTAAGGTGCAGGCGCGCCACCTTCTCGTCCAGGTGCTTGGGCAGCACGTAGACCTTGCCCACGTCGTAGCCTTCGGGGTGCGTGAAGAGTTCGATCTGCGCGATCGTCTGGTTCGCGAAGCTGGAGGACATGACGAAGCTCGGGTGGCCCGTGCCGCAGCCCAGGTTCACCAGCCGGCCCTTGGCGAGCAGGATGATCTTCTTGCCGTCCGGGAAGATGACGTGGTCCACCTGGGGCTTGATCTCTTCCCACTGGCACTTCTCTTCGAGCTTGGCGACCTGAATCTCGTTGTCGAAGTGGCCGATATTGCAGACGATGGCCTGGTCCTTCATGGCGGCCATGTGCTCGTAGGTGATGACGTCGCGGTTGCCGGTGGTCGTCACGAAGATGTCGGCCTTGTCGGCGGCGTATTCCATCGTCACCACGCGGTAGCCTTCCATCGCGGCCTGCAGGGCGTTGATGGGGTCGATCTCGGTCACCCACACCTGGGCCGACAGCGCGCGCAGCGCCTGCGCCGAGCCCTTGCCCACGTCGCCATAGCCGGCGACCACGGCCACCTTGCCGGCGATCATCACGTCCGTGGCGCGTTTGATGCCATCCACCAGCGATTCGCGGCAGCCGTAGAGGTTGTCGAACTTGCTCTTGGTGACCGAGTCGTTCACGTTGATGGCGCGGAACATCAGCGTGCCCTTGAGCGACATTTCCTTCAGGCGGTGCACGCCCGTGGTGGTCTCTTCGGTCACGCCCATGATCTGCGCGCTCTTGCGGCTGTACCAGGTGCTGTCTTCAGCCAGCTTGGCCTTGATGGCCGCGAACAGGATGCGCTCTTCCTCGCTGCCCGGCTTGGCCAGCACCGACGGGTCCTTCTCGGCCTGCTTGCCCAGGTGCATCAGCAGCGTGGCATCACCGCCGTCGTCCAGGATCATGTTGGGGCCTTCGCCCTCGGTGCCCTTGGCGCCGAAGTCGAAGATGCGGTGCGTGTAGTCCCAGTAGTCGACCAGCGTTTCGCCCTTGACGGCGAACACCGGCGTGCCGGCGGCGGCGATGGCGGCGGCCGCGTGGTCCTGCGTGGAGAAGATGTTGCACGAGGCCCAGCGCACCTGCGCGCCCAGCGCCTGCAGCGTCTCGATGAGCACCGCGGTCTGAATGGTCATGTGCAGCGAGCCGGTGATGCGCGCGCCCTTGAGCGGTTGCTTGGCCGCGTACTCCTCGCGGATGGCCATCAGGCCGGGCATCTCGGTCTCGGCGATGCGGATTTCCTTTCGGCCCCAGTCGGCCAGGCCGATGTCGGCGATCACGCTGTCGGCGGCGGGGTTGATTCGTGCATTCATGTGGCGCTCCAAAACGTTGAAAGCCACCGCACGGGAAGGGAGATGAAGGAACCCATCGCACGTGCAGTGGATGAGCGTCGTTGCCGGTTGAAGGGTCCGAGCCTCACGCCCGCGGCCCGCAGTGTGCGGGTGGGGCGCTGCAACGCTCCTCGGATGGGCGGCGATTCTACCCGGCCTCTTTTCTGGCGTGGGGATCTCCCCTACCAATGGCACCACCCCGGCACCCCCCCTGTGAGAAACTGCCGCCCCGCCATGCACCCCACCCCACTGGCCGACTGGCCCCTGCCCGAACGCGCGCGCATCCACGGCGTGCTCACCGACATCGACGACACCCTCACGGCCGATGGCGCCATCGCGCCCGAGGCCGGGGCCGCGCTGCGCCGACTGCGCGCTGCCGGCCTGCCGGTGTTCGCCGTCACCGGCAGGCCCGCGGGCTGGAGCGAGCCCTTCGCCCTGGCCTGGCCGATCGACGCCATCGTGGCCGAGAACGGGGCCGTGGCGCTGTGGAACGAGGGCGGCCAACTGCGCAAGGCCTACGCACAGGACGCACCCACGCGCGCCGCGAACCTCACGCGCCTGCAGGCCGCCGCCGCGCGCGCGCTGCGCGAACTGCCACACGCGCGCCTGGCCACCGACAGCGCCGGCCGCGAGACCGACATCGCCATCGACCACAGCGAGCACGCGCACCTGAGCGACGCCGACATCGCGCGGGTCGTGGCCATCCTGCGCGACGAAGGCCTCACCGCCACCGTGAGCTCCATCCACGTCAATGGCTGGATCGGCGCGCACGACAAGCTCAGCGGCGCGCGCTGGATCGTGCGCGAGCGCCTGGGGCGCGACCTCGACGCCGAGATTCACCACTGGGTCTACGTGGGCGACTCCACCAATGACGCCGCCATGTTCGCGCGCTTCCCGCACAGCGTGGGCGTGGCCAACATCGCGCGCTTCTGGCACCAGCTCGCGCACCACCCGCGCTACGTGGCGCCGCGCGAACGCGGCCAGGGCTTCGCCGACGTGGCCGAGGCGGTGCTCGCGGCGCGGGCGGACATATGAGCGAACACCCGCTGCCCGCCAGCGGCCTCACCGCGGCGCCACCCGCCCACGCCCGCCTGGGCCTGGTCGCCATCTTCGGCGCCACCTTCTTCGAGCTCGTGGGCTACTTCATGCTCACGCCCCTGCTGCTGCTGCGCCTGAAGGACGGCGGCGAGTCCACCGCACTGGCCGGCGTGTTCGCGGCCAGTGGCTGGTTCGGCATCTTCCTCATGGTGCCCTTCGCCTCCGCCGTCACGCGCGCGCTGGGCCGGCGGCCCACGCTGTGGCTGTCGGCGCTCATCCCCACGCTCGCCACCATGGGCTTCGCGCTCTCGTCCTGGCTACCGTTGTGGTTCGGGCTCAAGCTCATCGCCGGCATGGCCTCGGGACTGCGCTGGGTGCTGGCCGAGGCGATCGTGGCCGAGTTCGCGCCGCCCGCGCAGCGCGGACGTTATGTGGGCCTGTTCGAAACCCTGGTCGGCGTCACCTTCGTGGTGGGTCCGCTGCTGCTGGCCTGGGTAGGGCCGCAGAGCGACGCCGCGATCTGGCTCGCCTTCGGCTGCATGGCCATCGGCCTGGGCTGGAGCCTGCTGATCCCGCGCGTGCCGCCCGCCGCCGACGCGCACGAGGCCCGCGTGGGCCTGGGCGGCGTGTGGCACGCGCTGGCCGCGCACCCGCTGATCATGACGGTGGGCTTCGTGGGCGGCTTCTTCGAAAGCGGGCTCACCTCCATCCTGCCGCTCTACGGCCTGGCGCTGGGCCTGGGCGCGGTGGTCTCGGCCCTGCTGGTGTCAGCCAGCGGCCTGGGCAGCGCGCTGATGATGTTGCCCGCGGGCGTGCTGGCCGACCGCATGGCCCACCACCCGCAACAGCGCTGGGGCGACCAGCGCGCCGCGCGATTGACGCTCATGCGTGCCTGCGCCTGGATCACGTTGCTCGGCACGCTGCTGATCCCCTTCGTCGCCGGCACGCCCTGGCTGGCCGCCCCCGTGGCCTTCGTCTGGGGCGGCGCGGGCGGCTGCCTCTACACGCTCGCCATGATCGACATCGGCTCGCGCGAGCAAGGCATCACCCTGGTGAACAGCACGGCCGTGCTGGTGATGAGCTACACCCTGGGCGGCGTGCTGGCGCCCGCGCTCGGCGCGGCGGCGTTGCAGTGGTCGCCCGCACTGGGCTTTCCGGTGCTGCTGGTGGGCGTGGCGGCATTGGGGGTATGGTTGCTGCGCCGGGAACCCT
>Ga0209970_1000030_pt1 | contig 18242 bp, 13 predicted proteins | sample InoplaCoSAM_FD_187585 | JGI IMG/M metagenome (GOLD analysis project Ga0209970, IMG submission 187585) | Arabidopsis thaliana rhizosphere microbial communities from the Joint Genome Institute, USA, that affect carbon cycling - Inoculated... | ecosystem: Host-associated > Plants > Roots >...
TCGCCGGCTGTGGTGCGTGTTCGTGTTCGACCGGGAGATCCTGGACCCGCTGCCGCGCGCCGACCGGCGCGTGGAGTTCATCCGCGAATCACTGGTGGCGCTGGACGCGCGGCTTCGCGAACTGGGCGCCGAGCACGGGCAGGCGAACACCGGCCTGATCGTGCTACACGACCGGGCCCAGCACGCCATTCCCGCGCTGGCGCAGCGCCTGGGCGCGCAGGCCGTCTTCGCCAACCACGACGACGAGCCCGCGGCGCTGACGCGCGACGCCCAGGTGCTGGGCGCCCTCGCGCACAAAGGGGTCCTGCTGCGCACCCACAAGGACCACGTGATCTTCGAGCGCCGCGAGGTGCTCACGCAGGCGGAGCGGGCCTTCGGTGTGTTCACGCCCTACAAGAACGCCTGGCTCAAGGCGCTCACGCCCTTCCATCTCAAGGCCTACCCGATCACCAAGCACGCGGGCGCGCTGGCGCCGCTGCCGGAGGGCCTATCGCGCCCGGTCCCCACGCTGGCCGAGATCGGCTTCGAACGCACCAACCTGGCGCAACTGCCGCTGCCCACGGGCGAAGACGGCGCGCATCAGCTCTTTGACGACTTCCTGCAGCGCATCGACCGCTACGACGAGGCGCGCGACTACCCCGCCATCAAGGGCCCCAGCTACCTCAGCGCGCACCTGCGCTTCGGCACCGTGTCCATCCGGGCACTGGCGTCCATCGCCCACGAGCTGCACGCCCAGGGCAACCCGGGCGCCAGCACCTGGCTGTCCGAACTCATCTGGCGCGACTTCTACCACCAGATCCTGTCCAACTTCCCGCATGTGGCGCAGAGCGCCTTCAAGCCCGCCTACGACGCGGTGCGCTACGAACACGGCAAGGCCGCGGACGCGCTGTTCAAGGCCTGGTGCGAGGGCCGCACCGGCTACCCGCTGGTGGACGCAGCCATGGCGCAGATCAACCAGACCGGCTACATGCACAACCGCCTGCGCATGGTGGTGGCGAGCTTCCTGGTGAAGGACCTCGGCATCCACTGGCAGTGGGGTGAGCGCTATTTCGCCGAACACCTCATCGACTTCGACCTGGCGGCCAACAACGGCGGCTGGCAGTGGGCGAGTTCCAGCGGTTGCGACGCCCAACCCTGGTTCCGCATCTTCAACCCCGTCACGCAAAGTGAGCGCTTCGACCCGCAGGGCCGCTTCATCCGGCGCTACCTGCCGCAGCTTGCCGAACTGCCCGACCACGCGATCCATGCGCCCTGGAAAGCCACGCCGGTTGAGCTGGCCGCAGCGGGCGTGGAGATCGGCGTCCACTACCCTGCCCCGCTGGTAAACCATGTGGTGGCACGGGACAAGACGCTCGCGCGGTATGCGGTGGTGAAGGAACAGAAGGAAATCAACGCGACCTGAGGCCGGCGCAAACGAAGAACCCGGCGCAAGGCCGGGTTCGGTGTGCGAAGCGCAACGCGAATCAGGCGTCCGCGGTGGTCCGGGTGTACCGCGCCACCAGCACCAGCAACTCGTCTTCGGAATACGGCTTACCGAGGTAGTGGTCCACGCCCAGTTCGCGGGCGTGCTCGCGGTGCTTTTCGGCGATGCGCGAGGTGATCATGATCACCGGCAGGTCGGCCAGGCGGGCGTCGGCGCGGATGTTGCGCACGAGGTCGAAACCGTCCATGCGCGGCATTTCGATGTCGGACAACACCACCGCCGGACGCTCCACCTGGAGGCGCTCCAGGGCCTGCAGGCCGTCGGCGGCCATGACCACACGGTAGCCCTCACGCTGCAGCAGGCGCTGGGTGACGCGGCGCACGGTGATGGAGTCGTCGACCACCAGCACCAGCGGCACGCTGGCCAACGCGGTGTCCGCACCGGCGTCGCCGCCCGCCGAAACCGCTGCCGTGGGTTGTGGCTGCGCCAGTTGCTTCTGAACCCAATCGGGCACCTGCGGCCCGTAGACCGTGGCCAGGGCCACCGGGTTGTAGATGAGCGCCACTGCACCCGAGGCGAGCACCGACATGCCCGCGAGGCCTGGCAGGCGCGAGAGCTGCGCGCCCAGGTTCTTGACCACAACTTCCTGGTTGCCCAGCACCTCGTCGATGTGCAGAGCCACGCGCTGCGCCGCGCTGCGGAAAATCACCACCGGCAGCGTGCGGTTCTGCGGCTCCTGCGACTGGGCAGAGGACTGCAGCAATGCCCCGCCCCAGAAGAAGGGCACGTCTTCGTCGCCATGGCGCATGCGCCCACTGGCGTATGCGGCCTGCAACTCGGCCGGTGGCACACGGCGCACCACCTCGACCACGTTGGACGGCACGCCGAACATGAGTTCGCCTGTGCGCAGCATCACCACCTGCGTGACCGCGGTGGTCAGCGGCAGCACCAGCTTGAACGAGGTGCCCTGGCCCGCTCGGGTGGAGGTTTCGATGCGTCCGCCCAGCGCGAGAACGTCGCTTCGCACCACGTCCATGCCGATGCCGCGGCCCGCGAGCTCCGACACCTCGCGGGCGGTGCTGATGCCGGCCTCGAAGATGAGCTGAGCCGCCTGTTCGTCGTCCAGTTCCGCGCCGGGCGCCAGAAGGCCGGCTTCGCGCGCCTTCTCACGAAGGCGATCGAGGTCGATGCCACCGCCATCGTCGGCGAACACCAGCGACACGTCGTTGCGCTCCTGGTGCAACTGGATGTCGATGCGGCCTTCGGCCGGTTTGCCGCGCTGTCCACGTACGTCGGGCGCTTCGATGCCGTGCGCCACGTGATTGCGCAGCAGGTGCTCGAAGGTGCCGGTCATGCGGTCCAGCACGCCACGGTCCATTTCGATGTTGCCGCCCGTGATGTCGAGGCGAACCTGTTTGCCGGTCTCCTTGGAGGCCTGGCGCACCACGCGGTACAGGCGCTCGGAGATGCCCTCGAACTCCACCATGCGCGTGCGCAGCAGATCGCGCTGCAGTTCGCGCGTCTGGCGCGCCTGAGCCACGAGGTTGTCTTCGGTCGATTCCACGGCACGTTGCAGGTTGCGCTGCAGCGTGGCCACATCGTTGACCGACTCGGCCATCATGCGGGTCAGTTCCTGCACGCGCGTGAAGCGGTCGAACTCCAGCGGGTCGAAGGATTGAACGTGGTCGCGCGCTTGTGCGAGCCGCGACTGCATCTGCGTCTCGGCCTGCAGCTCGATGTCGCGCAACTGCTGGCGAAGGCGGTCCAGGTTGCCCGTGAGGTCCTTGAGCGAGGTGCGCAGCGTGACGACCTCCGCCTCCATGCGCGAGCGCGAGATGATCACCTCACCAGTCTGGTTGACCAGGCGGTCCAGCAGTTCAGGCCGCACGCGCACGGCCGCTGCACTGCGCGCTGCGAGTTGCGCGGGCGCGATGGGTGCGACGAAATGGGCACCAAGGGCGGTCGTCTTGGCAGCGGGAATGGTGGCGGCCTGCGCCACGGAAGCGTCAGCGTCCGAGGACGTATCGGGCTGTTGCGCCTCCGGCGCCGACTGCACCATGGCACCGGTCTGTGCGTCGGGGTGCCGCAGGGCTTCGAAGCGGGCCGCAATGGCGTCAAAGGCGCTTTGCAAGACCTCCAGATCGCTGGCACGCTGAACGTCGGAGCCCAGGCGTTCCGCCGCCGTTTCCATGCGGTGGGCCATTTCGCCAAGGCGCAGGGCACCCGCCAGGCGCGCACTGCCCTTGAGCGTGTGCAGAGCCCGAAGCACCTCGCCACGCGCGGCTCCGTCTTCCGGATGGGCGCTCCATTGGCGCAGGGCGGACCCCATCTGCGGCAGCAGTTCCTGAGCCTCTTCCTCAAAGATGGGGAACAGGTCGACGTCGATTGTGTCGACGGCGTCGATGTCGTCGTCGATGTCCTGCTGCACGACACCTGAGGGTTCGGCGCGCACGGGCTCAAGTGCGACGGGAGGCTCCCAGTCGACCAGGGGTTGCGGCGCGGGCACGACGATCTCTTCTACCACCACAGGCGCCTCGACTGCAGCGGTCAAGGCGGGCTCGTCGTCCGCGGGCAGCAATTCGATATCGTCGGTGACCGTCAGGAAGACGTCGTCGAGAGCGGTGATCGGCGCGGCGGCCGGGGGTTCGCTGAAGGCCTGGGGATCGTGCACCACCCGAACGAGCGAAGCGAGCAGGTCGGGGTTGGCCTCTTTCAGGAAGCCGGCGGCGAACTGGTGCAGCAGGCGACGAATGTCTTCACCCGCCTCCACGAACAACTGGCCGAGGGAGGCCGATGCTTCGTGCCCTGCGCGCTGGCGAGCGGCGACCGAGCCCAATGCGTGCTCCAAGGCGCGCGCGATGCCGGACAACGACTCGAATCCCACCGTGCCCGAACTCCCGGCCAGAGAATGCGCCAGGGCCTCGGCCGACTCCGGCATCGGTGCGTGGGTTTCCAGCGCCCACTCCGACAGGCCTGTGTTGAGGCGACGGGACCACTCGTCGGCCTCGTTGAGAAAGACGTTGTAGAGCTTGTGGCCAATGCGCAGCGGACCGATTTCGCGCATCGGCTCCTCGGTGGGCGCATCCGCCGCCAGCGCGGGCTGGGCGACGGACAGCGGCACCGGGGCCGTGAGTTCGATCTCTTCGATCTCGGCAAACCCGGATTCGACCGCCTCGCGCGGAAAATCCTTCAACTGATCGAACTCGGGTGGCACGGTGGGCGCAGGCGACGGCGCCACGAGTTCGATTGGCGCAGCAGACTGATCGATCGAATCTGCAGGGCCTTCCACCGACGCTGGCTGGGCCGCTACCGCCAGCAGATCCAGGTCGATGTCGGCCAGTTGCGGAACGTCCAGCGCGGTGTCGAGCAGGGGCTCGGGCATGGGAAGATCGCCCAGGCCAGTGGATGGTCCGGCGAAATCGGCTGTGGACGCGGGCTCGACCGGCTCGTCCAACGGAATGTCGACCTCTTCCGCGACCACAGCTTCAGGCGCCTGCAAGGGCTGCCACACACCGTGAACACGCAAGGCCTCGGCGCTCGCCCGGAAAGGCTGTGAACGCCAAGCGCCCGCCTGCTGCGCAGCGATGTCCCGCACCCAGCGTTCGAACTGGTCCAGCGATTCGCCCGACAGGCCCAACAACGGTTCATTGGCCGGCCGCTGCTCCGCCAGCACAGCGTTGAGCAACTGCTCCATCGCCCACGCGGCTTCGCCGAATTCGTTGAGGCCCACCATGCGCGAACTGCCCTTGAGCGTATGAAACGCACGGCGTAGCGTGGTCAGGTGATCGAGGTCGGAGGGCTGCTCGCGCAAGTGCGACACGGCTTCGCGGCCATTGGCCACGACCTCGCGGGCCTCTTCGAGAAAGATGTCGAGCAGGTCGTCTTCGCCGGCATCATCATCTGCAGACGCCTCCATTGCCGGGGCGACGGGCGCCTCGGGGACCGCGGCCTCGGTCAGGCCAACCAGAGCTTGAGCGCCAACCATCGCGTCATCGCGCACCACGGCTTCAGCGGCCTCGCGCGCCGCCTTGGCCACGGCTGGCTGTTCGGCCAGGGCAGCCTGATCAGCGAGCGAGTCCAGTTGCTGGCTCAAACCACTGAGGTCGTCGAGGCCGCCGAACACGCTGTCCACCACGCGTCGCACACCCTGCTGCAGCGCCTCGGCATCGTCACGCGCTGGTTGCGAACGGTCGCGGCCCACACTGGCGCGACCCATGAGCGGCACCAAACCACCCTTGTCTTCGTCAAAGACGAACAGCTTTTTGGCCAGAGACGGCTGATAGCTCAGCATATCGACCAGGAAGCTCAGCGCACTAAGATTGTCCCCCAGCTGCTGAAAGGTGCCCGCTTCACGCGCCAGCGCCTCGTCCACCTCGGTATCGAGAATCTGTTCGACGCTGCCACGCATGCGGGTCACAGCCTGCACCGCGTGATCCAGGCCCAGCACAGACAGCACGCCACGCATCTGCGCCAACTGGGTCACAGCCACGTGCAGACCGGCTTTCTCCTGCGGCTGGCGGAAGAACTGGTCGAGCGATTTCTCGACCTCGCCCAGAGACACCTTCAGCTCATCGACCACGCTGCCCATCGTTTGCCGGTCGCTGATGCGCCGATAGAGCTGCTCCATCCAGTCGTCCAGCGGGCGAGCGGGCTTGCCCTCGATGACACTGGTCAGACGCTGCGCGAGTTCCTGGGTGCGCACGGCGAGCTCGGGCTCGCTGGGGTCGAAGTCCTCGAAGGCCGCTTCAAGGTAGAGGGTGGTGGTGGCCACCTCCATCGCCAGTTCCGGGCGCACGCCACCCGGCTCGTTCACCGCGCGATCAGTGGCCTTGACCAGGGCCGACGCCAAGGGCGCACTGGGTGCGTGCAGCTTGAGCAGCGATTCGCCGATCAGGCCGAACTGGTCGCCCACCTGGCGGGCACGCGAGTTGTCGCCACCCGAGAACAGCGACCAAGCCTCCTTTGCGGTCTGGATGCGCTTGCGGGCCTGGGCGAGCACGGCAGGATCGTAGCGACCCAACGTGGCCTGGTGGTAGTCGGCCGGACGGTAGCGGTGCAAGCCATAGGCCTCGCGAACGGCCTCAAGGTGCTGGGTGGCGACACCAGCAGGGGGTTGGCTTTGGGCACAGAAGAACAGAAGGTCGTGAAGCAGCGTCTCGGACACCTGGCCCGTTCGCGACGCCAGTTGGCCGAACTGCATGAGCAGCCGCGATGCTGCTCGCTTCACATAGACGTCGAAGGGCAGGCCCTGTATCCCCGCCGACTCGAAGAAAGCGGCGGCCACACGCCAAAAGGTGCGCTGGCGAGGTTCTTCCATGGCGGCGGACAAGCCACCGCAGAGTTTGGCCAATTGCTGGCAGGCCGCGGCGCTCTGCGTCTTCACGACCAGCAACGTCAAACGGTCAAACAGCGAGCGCACCGCCGGGTTGACCTCCAGCGCCTTGGTGTTGAGCGGGGCCGGTACATCGATCGCACGATGATCGAAATCCCACAAATCCGCCGGGTGCACTCGCTCCGCGCCCGCCAACTCGAGCACTTCGCGGTACTGATGGAACAAGGCCACCGGCTGCACCGCCTTGTGGTTGAGCACGGCCTCGAGATACTCGATCAGCGCGAAGCTGGCACGTTCGACCCGGGCCGCTGCCTGTTCGTGACAGGTGTCGGGCTTCTGCACGAAGCGCTGAACCGCGGATTCCATGCCACGCAGCACCTGCGCCGGCGCGCCCAGGCCGACGACTTCGAGCGCTCCCACGGCTTGGTGCAGCTGCTGACGCGCCATGCGCAGCGCCGCCGGATCGACCGCCTCCAGATCGCCGTGGCGCGACTGCTCGTTCTCACGCACGAATCGCCGAATGGCCTTGTTGGCCGCATCGAGCGATTTGCGCAACTCTTCGAAAACCCAGGCGAGCGGCCCGAGATCGGTGTTGGGCAAGTCCTGGAGGGCGGTTTCGGGCGCTTCGGTCATGGGGATCCCTGAAGGGTTCGACGTGGCCGGTGTCAGGCGATCTTGAATCGGGCCACCGATTGACGCAGTTCCTCGGCCATGGCCGACAGCTCGCGCACCTGCTGAGCCGTGGACCGCGTGCCTTCACCGGTCTGCTCGGTCACCGCAAAAATGTGCTGGATGCTGCCCGCCACCTCGTTGGCCGATTCGGCTTCGCGGGAAGCTGCGGTCGAGATCTGTTCAATCAGGTCGGCGAGTCGACGCGACACGCGGTCGATTTCGGACAGCGCGGTGCCGGCGTTGTCGGACAGCCTGGCTCCCGCGACCACACCCTGCGTGGAACGCTCCATGGCGGCCACCGCGTCCTGCGTGTCGGTCTGAATGGCTTTCACGAGCGCGGCGATCTGGCGAGTGGCGTCGGCCGAGCGCTCAGCCAATCGCTGCACCTCTTCCGCCACCACCGAGAAGCCACGGCCCGCTTCGCCTGCGGAGGCCGCTTGGATAGCGGCGTTGAGCGCCAGCACGTTGGTCTGCTCGGTAATGTCCGAGATCAGCTCGGTGATCTCACCAATCTCCTGCGAAGACTCGCCCAGTCGCTTGATCCTCTTGGAGGTTTCCTGGATCTGGTCGCGAATGGCGTTCATACCGCCGATGGCGTCCTGCACGGCCTGCAGGCCGGACTCGGCGGCTTCCAGTGAGGCGCGCGCCACCTGGGCCGATTCCTGCGCCTGGCTGGACACTTGGTTGATGCGCTGCGCCATGTCGAGCACCGACTGGCCGGTTTCGCGAATCTCGCGCAGCTGTTCGGTGGAGGCCGCGAGCAGCTCGGTCGAGGTGTTCTCCACCGCGGACGTGGTCTGTGCCACCCGCGTGGCCGTGGCTTGCACGTTGCCCACCAGCGACCGCAGTTCTTCCACGGTGTAGTTCACCGAGTCGGCGATGGCACCCGTGATGTCTTCCGTCACAGTGGCTTCCTGCGTCAGATCGCCTTCAGCCACCGTCTGCAGTTCGTTCATCAGGCGAAGAATGGCCGCCTGGTTGGCGTCGTTGACGCGCTTGGCTTCCTGCTCCTGCGCTTCGGCTGCCAGCCGCTGGCCTTCGGCCATCATCTGACGCTGCCGACTGTCCTGCAGCTGCACATACGCCAGGCCACCCGCGCACAACAGCGCGAACACGGTGGACAGCGCCAGGGCCAGCAGTTGACCACCACCCAGTCCGGAGCGGCCGGACAGATCCTGCTGCAGCTTCTCCAGGCCCACACGCAGCGCCTCGCTGTCAGCCACGATGGCAGCCTGCGCCTCGCGTGCGGCTACCAGTCCTTGCAAGTTGCCCAGGATGGCGCCAGCCTCAACACGTGTCTCCTCGTAGCGCTGCAGCAGCACCTGCAGCCGCTCGCGTACCTGCGGGTCACGAGCGGCCACCAGCCGCAGTTCGTCACTGCCCTTGAGCAGACCGTCCGCGACCTCTTTGAAGGTGATCAGGTCTTTGCCGAGCAGGAACACGGCCTCGGGGCTCACTCCCTCCAGCGTCAGGAACTCGTTGGCCGACTTGCCGATGCGCTGCGTCAGCATCACCAGCTGACCGGAAGCAGAGATTTCAGCCGCAGGCGCGTTCTGTTGCAGCTTGAGGGAAGAAATCGTCTCAGCGATCTCCAGCAGGTCTGACGATTGACGGTTGATGGTGCGCAGCGCGGCACCCACCTGCGTCAGCGTAGCCTGCTGGCCCAGCACGGCCGAGGCGTTGCGCTCGGCCGCGTCGATGCGCGGCAACAAGTCGTCGAGCGCTCCGCCGTATTCGGGGCCCAGCGGCTCGATTGACATGTTGCTGTCGCCCTGCTTGAGACCGCGAACGCTCGTGGCCAGCACGCTGGCGCTATCGCGCACTTCGGGGAAGGCCGTCGGGCTGCCCACCAGCGCCTGCGACACGCTCTTGGCCAAGCGCTGCGACTGCATGAGTGCCTGACCACTGGCCGCCACCTGCTGACTGATTTTTTCCGCCTGACTCAGCACGAAAAAAGTGATGGCGCCGAGCACCAGCAGCGCGAAGGCCAGCAGCACAGCCAGTGAACGCTGGTGCTGTTCGGCCGGACGGCGACCCAGAATGGGCAGCGATACCAACGCATCCTTGACGACATCACCGTCGTCTTCGGTGATCAGCAGGTTGTCATCGATGTCACCCGAGTTCGCGTCCGGCGCCAGCCGCGCGGCCGCAAGTTCAGCAATCTCCTGATCGGTTACGCCGGCCAGGTCAGGCTCATCGGCCTCCTTGTTCTTCTTGGAGAACAGCCCTTGGAATCGATCAAGCGTGGCCATGGTTTACCTTCCAACTCACAACAGGTGACGAAAACGTCGGGTGCCGGGTATCGGCTTCGTCAGGCCGCGACGGCCAGAAATTCGGGTTCGCTCACCAGCAGTTGCAGATCGAGCTCTTGCCAGTCCTGCCCTTGCGCATCGACAAGAACACGGGTTACATAACCGGGCGCTTCGGCCGGGCGTTCGCCCATGGCGCTGAATGCGCCTGGATTGCGCAGACCCAACAGGCGGTCAATCCACAGCACGGCGTTCAATCCCAGTGCGCCATGCAGACTCACCAAGCGGGATTCGGACGTGATTCGTTCGGCCGGGCGCATCGATCCGCGCGCCGATCCTTGAACAAGGTCCGCCAGATCAATCACGCCATGCAAGCCGCCGCGCAGATTGGCCACACCGACGTACCACGACTTCGTGTAAGGCACCGCCTGCACCGTTGACCAGGGAAAGATCTCACCGGACTGCACCAGCGGCAGCAAGTAACGACGGCCACCTGCTTCAATCGCCAGCCACGTCGCGGTCAGCGCCTCGGATTTCGCAGCCGTGAGACGCTGAGCCAGTCGTTCCTGGAGTTCTTTCAGCGACTGTCGTTTGGCCATGCTGTTGGTGTTCTCGGGTGCGCGTCAGGCCAGCGCGCGGATCTTGGAAAGCAGCTCTTCGCCGTTGACCGGCTTGGTGACGTAATCGCGAGCGCCTTGGCGCATCCCCCACACGCGGTCCGTCTCCAGATTCTTGCTGGTGCACATGACGATGGGGATGCTGGAGTACTGCGGATCGCGCGTGATGGCACGCGTCAACTGAAAGCCATTCTGGCCGGGCATCACCACGTCCATCAAAATGAGATCGGGCTTTTCCTCACCAAGACGACGAAAGGCCTCGTCCGCATTCTCGGCGGTGCGAACGGTGTAGCCATTTTTGGTCAGTAGATCCGACAGGACCATGAGCTCGGTCTTCGAATCGTCGACGACGAGGATCTTGTGGATGGGCATCAGGAAACTCCGTTGAGGTTGGCGCCGAACTGCTGCACAGCTTGCAGCAACTGGTCTTTGGTGAATGGCTTGGTGAGGTAATCCTGGGACCCGACCATGCGGCCGCGCGCCTTGTCGAAGACGCCGTCCTTGGACGAAAGCATGACGACCGGAATGCCCGCGAAGCGAGCGTTGCGCTTGATGATTGCGCAGGTCTGATAGCCATCCAGCCGCGGCATCAGGATGTCGCAGAAAACCAGATCGGGCTGATAGTCGTTGATCTTGGCCAGGGCGTCGAAGCCATCATCGGCCAGCAGCACCTCGTGGCCGCCCTGCTTGAGGAAGATCTCGGCGCTGCGCCGGATGGTGTTGCTATCGTCGACGACGAGAACCTTCAGGGCAGGCGATGCACTCACGATGGACGGGCTCCTCAACCACAATCAGGTCCGAAGCGGCACGCCACTCCGGACCGGGACAACGGATCGACAGCCGAGAGCCGCCGTCCGATCAGATTTGAACCATCTCGAAATCTTCCTTGCGGGCCCCACACTCGGGACAGGTCCAGTTCATTGGAACCTCGGCCCAAGGGGTGCCCGCAGGCACGCCATGCTCGGGTGCGCCTGCTGCTTCGTCGTAAATCCAGCCGCAGATCAAGCACATCCAAGTCTTGCTATCGCTCATGGTTTTTGTGGTCTGTATCGTAGAATGCAACGATTGTATCCAGCCTGTTCAAGCGCTCTGCGGCGTGATTTCACAGGCGAATGGCCGGCGCCAGATGCCCTTGCACCACAGTGCCAGCGAGCCGGCTCAGCCCGCACAATCCCCTCATCATGTCCGATCCCGCCGATTCCTCCGTCGACCGCGAGGCCACGACGGCCCCGGTCGAGTCCGCTCTGCCCTGCGTGATGACGTTCAACGCCAACGACCCCAGTGGGGCCGGTGGCCTGAGTGCCGACCTCACCGCGATGGCGAGCGCCTCCACCTATGTACTGCCGGTCGTGACCGGTGCCTACGTTCGCGACACGTCCGCGATCCGCGACCACTTCAGCCTGGATGAGGAGGCCGTAGTCGATCAGGCACGCTGCGCGTTGGAGGACATGCCCGTGAGGGCCATCAAGGTCGGGTTCGTGGGAACACCAGAGAACCTCAGCGCCGTGGCCCAGATCACCAGCGACTACACCGAGGTGCCGGTGATCACCTACATGCCGGACCTGTCCTGGTGGGACGAACTCGACATCGAGAACTACCTTGACGCCTGCACCGAACTGCTGCTGCCGCAGACCACGGTGCTGGTTGGCAACCACAGCACCCTGTGCCGCTGGCTGCTGCCGGAGTGGGAGGGTGATCGCCCCCCGGGTCCGCGCGAGGTGGCGCGGGCCGCCGCAGTGCACGGCGTGCCCTACACCCTAGTGACCGGCTTCAACGCAGCAGATCAGCATTTGGAAAGCCATCTGGCCTCGCCCGAAACCGTGCTGGCCACCGCCCGCTACGAACGTTTCGAGGCGACGTTCGCCGGCGCCGGCGACACCTTGTCGGCCGCCCTGTGCGCGCTCATCGCCAGTGGGGCCGATCTGCAGACCGCTTGCGCGGAAGCGCTGACCTACCTGGACCAGTGCCTCGACGCCGGCTTCCAGCCCGGCATGGGTCATGCCGTGCCCGACCGCCTGTTCTGGGCCCACGACGACGAGCCCGCCTCAGACGACGAATCCACTGCCGATCCCGCCACGCCAGACAGCGCGCTGGACGCTGGTGACTTCCCCCTGGACACCACCCGACACTGACCCCATGCCCGACCGCAATCTGGACCTCTTCGAGAGAGCCAAAACCCTGATCCCCGGCGGCGTCAACTCGCCGGTGCGCGCCTTTCGCGCCGTCGGCGGCACGCCGCGCTTCGTGCAGCGCGCGCAAGGCGCCTACTTCTGGGACGCCAATGGCCAGCGCCACATCGACTACATCGGATCCTGGGGTCCGATGATCCTGGGCCATGGTCACCCTGCTGTGCTCGAGGCGGTGCAAAAAGCCGTGCTCGACGGCTTCTCGTTCGGTGCCCCTACCGAACGCGAGGTCGAGCTGGCGCAGGCCATCGTGGAGCTGGTGCCGAGTCTCGAAATGGTGCGGCTCGTGAGCTCTGGCACCGAGGCCAGCATGAGCGCGATCCGTCTGGCGCGCGGCGCCACCGGCCGGCGCAAGATCATCAAGTTCGAGGGCTGCTACCACGGTCACGCCGACGCGCTGCTGGTGAAGGCCGGCTCGGGCCTGGCCACCTTCGGCAATCCGACGAGCGCGGGTGTGCCGCCTGAGGTGGTGCAGCACACCCTGGTGCTCGAGTACAACAACCTCGAGCAGCTAGAGGCCGCGTTCGCCGAGCACGGCGCAGACATCGCGTGCCTGATGATCGAGCCGATCGCCGGCAACATGAACTTCGTGCGCGCCAGCGTGCCCTTCATGACGCGCTGTCGCGAGCTGTGCACTCGCCATGGTGCACTGCTTGTGTTCGACGAAGTCATGACCGGATTCCGCGTGGCCTTGGGCGGCGCGCAAAGCGTCTACGCAAAGCAGATTCCGGGCTTCGAGCCAGACATGACCGTGATGGGCAAGGTCATCGGCGGCGGCATGCCACTGGCCGCCTTTGGCGGTAAACGCGCGGTGATGGAACAACTCGCGCCGCTGGGCTCGGTCTATCAGGCGGGCACGCTGTCGGGCAACCCGGTGGCCACGGCTTGCGGTCTCGCAACCCTCGCCGAGATCCGCAAGCCCGGCTTCTTCGACGCGCTGTCGGCGCGCACCCGCCAGTTGGTGGATGGCCTCAAGGCCACGGCCGACTCAGCGGGCGTGCCTTTCAGTGTGGACGCCGAGGGTGGCATGTTCGGCTTCTTCCTCATGCCCGAGTTGCCACAGAACTACCAGACCGTCATGAAGACCGATGGCACGAAGTTCAATGCCCTGTTCCACGGCCTGCTCGATCGAGGCGTCTATATCGCGCCTGCACTGTATGAAGCCGGCTTCGTCAGCGCGGCCCACAGCGCGGCCGACGTCGAAGAGACGATCGCCGCCGCTGCCGAGAGCCTGCGCGCGCTGGCCTGAGCCCGCCGCCGGGCCAGCCGGCCGCCTCAGTGACGGAAGTGCCGCACCCCTGAGAACACCATCGCCACGCCGCGTTCGTTCGCGGCGTCGATGACCTCCTGGTCGCGCATGGAGCCACCGGGTTGAATCACGCAGCTCGCGCCGGCATCAACCACCACGTCCAGGCCATCGCGGAACGGGAAGAAGGCATCGCTGGCCACCGCCGTACCTTGCAGAGAGAGATTGGCATGGCCCGCCTTGATGCTGGCGATGCGCGCCGAGTCGAGGCGACTCATCTGGCCCGCGCCAACACCCATGGTCATGCCATCCTTGCAGAAGACGATGGCGTTGGACTTGACGAACTTGGCCACTTTCCAGGCAAACAGCAGGTCATCCAGTTGCTGTGACGTGGGTTGCTGCTTCGTTACCACTTTCAGGTCCTCGCGCTGAAGCACGTGGTTGTCGGCCGACTGGATCAGCAGGCCCGATCCCACGCGCTTCACGTCGGACAGGTTCAGTCCCTTGTCCCACGCGGTGGGACCGCCCGGAGGCAGGTCGATCTTCAACACGCGCACATTGGCCTTGGCTTTGAACACGGCCAGCGCCTCGGGTGAGTAACCCGGCGCCATGAGCACCTCGACGAACTGCTTGCTGATGGCCTCGGCCACGGCGCCATCGAGCGGGCGGTTGAGCGCGATGATGCCGCCAAAGGCGCTGGTCGGGTCGGTCTGGAAGGCCTTCTGGTAGGCCTGCAGCGGGCCGCTGCCCACGGCCACGCCGCAGGGGTTGGCATGTTTGACGATCACGCAGGCAGGCTCATCGAAACTCTTGACGCATTCCCAGGCAGCGTCGGCGTCGGCGATGTTGTTGTACGAGAGTTCCTTGCCCTGCAGCTGTGTCGCGGTGACCAGCGAGCCGGGCGCAGGGTACAGGTCTCGATAGAACGCGGCCGTCTGGTGCGGGTTCTCGCCGTAGCGCAGGTCCTGCAGCTTGACGAAGCGGCCGTTGGCCTGCGCCGAGTAGGCGTTGCGCTTCGGCACTTCGGCCGCTTCGTCGAACTCGACCGACGAGAGGTAGTCGCTGATCGCGCCGTCGTAGTTGCTGATGCGGTTGAACGCCGCCACCGAAAGGGCGAAGCGCGTCTTGTCGCTCAGCGTGCCGCTTGCCTTGAGTTCCTCGGCCACGCCAGCGTACTGCGACGCGTCGGTAAGCACCGCCACGTCCTTCCAGTTCTTGGCCGCGCTGCGCACCATGGCAGGGCCGCCGATGTCGATGTTCTCGATCGCGTCCGCCAGCGTGCAGCCTGCCTTGGCCACCGTGGCCTCGAAGGGGTAAAGGTTCACCACCAGGATGTCGATGGTCTCGATGCCGTGCTCACGCAGGGCGGCCATGTGATCGGGCAGGTCGCGCCGCGCCAGCAGGCCGCCGTGCACCTTGGGGTGCAGCGTCTTCACTCGGCCGTCGAGCATCTCGGGAAAGCCGGTGACCTCGGCCACCTCGGTCACGGGCAGGCCCTGATCCGCCAGCAGTTTGGCCGTACCGCCGGTGGATAGCAGGGTCACGCCGAGCGAGTGCAGCGAGCGGGCGAGATCGACGATGCCGGTCTTGTCGGAAACGGAGATGAGAGCGCGCATGGGGTAACAGAGGAAAGTTGGGAATTCAGTCGAGAAGGCCGTGATCGAGCAGCTTCTTGCGCAGGGTGTTGCGATTCAGGCCCAGCCACTGCGCCGCGCGCGACTGGTTGTACTGCGCCTGGGCCATCACCACCTCGAGCAGCGGGCGCTCCACGGCCTTCACCAGCATGTCGTGCAGGTTGGCGGGTTCGGTGCCGTCGAGGTCGCGGAAGTAGGCCTCGAGGCTGTCGCGGATGCACTCGTCCAACGTATTGGTCTTTTTCATGCGGCCAGCTTCCAGTCGGCAACGGCGCCGAAGTCCGCGTCGATCCAGGCATCAAAGGTCTGGGTCACGACGCGGCGTTGGTCATCGATGGTGTGGGTGGCGTTGACACTCGCGCGAAAGCGCGCGGCTTCGCCGGATGGCAGCGGCAACGACTGAACGTACCATCCCAGGTGCTTGCGCGCACTGCGCACGCCGGTGCTTTCGCCGTACAGGTCGTAGTGGTCGTCGAGGTGCTCCAGTAGCCAGGTCTTGACCTGCGACAGGCCGGGCGGAGGCAGGTGCTCGCCGGTGGCGAGGAAATGCGCAATCTCGCGGAAGATCCAGGGCCGGCCTTGCGCGGCGCGACCGACCATGATCGCGTCGGCGCCGGTGCGCCGCAGCACCTCGCGCGCGGCCTCGGGGGAAGCGATGTCGCCATTGGCCACCACCGGAATGCGCACGTGGCTCTTGATGTGTGCCACGGTGTCGTGCTCGGCCTGCCCCTTGTAGCCCTGCTCGCGCGTGCGGCCGTGCACGGTCAGCATCTGTACGCCAGCGCTCTCGGCGGCCAAGGCCAGCACGGGCGCGTTGCGCACCGCGTCGCACCAGCCGGTGCGCATCTTGAGCGTGACCGGCACGCCGTGCGGCTCGCAGGCCCGGACCACGGCCTCGACAATGCCGATCGCGAGGGCCTCGTCCTGCATGAGCGCGCTGCCCGCCCACTTGTTGCACACCTTCTTGGCCGGACAGCCCATGTTGATGTCGATGATCTGCGCGCCGCGGTCGATGTTGTAGCGCGCGGCATCGGCCATGGACTGCGGATCGGTGCCGGCGATCTGCACCGAAATCGGCGCAGGTTCGCCCTCGTGATTGGCGCGGCGCGAGGTCTTGAGGCTGTCCCACAGCTCGCGCCGGCTGGTCACCATCTCGCTTACCGCGTAGCCCGCGCCCAGCCGCTTGCACAGCTTGCGGAACGGCCGATCCGTCACCCCGGCCATGGGCGCGACGAACAAGGCGTTGGGCAGGACATGGGCCCCGATCTGCATGGCGTGGCGGGAACTGGCGTGGAGCGGTTCGGACGGGGGCGCCGGGCGCAGGCCGGCGGCGGAGGGCGGATTGTATCTGCTCAAAATTTCAGCACCCCAGGCAGGACTCGCCTCCAGGCGCCATCTCTTACGAAGACCGGAACCAGGCCAATTGCCTTGGTCACTTCAAGAACTATCTGCTCCGCACTGGCGGGCGCATTCGAGTTGTTCAAGCGGCAACAGAGTCCCACCTTTCAAGTCCTTCACTTTCGAGGCGATACGGTCGCTGTCGACAAGCTACTTGCACAGCAAAGTACGACTGTGATTGGCCGGCACTACCAGTCCCCGGGTGCAGGCACCGAGTACGCCCGCCAGTTGCTGGCGGAGGTCAACGACCTCGAAGTCGCTGCCGAAGCCAAACCGGAAAAGGAAAAGGCGCGATGGCTGCGTGCCACCGAAGCCGTCAAGGTATTGATGGGCAACGCGAGCTTCAAAGACACCCCGGACCTCAGGTAGCGATTGAAGCCTTGCACCGGCTGCAGAAGAACGCGCGCCTGCCACAGAGCGGAAGCCAGCTCGCCGCGGCGCGAGCTTGAAGCCCCTTCATTCCCTGCGCCGCCAGAAGCATGAACCCCTCCTGTACGGCGCGGGCTTGCGAGCACACACGCAGGGGTGGAATATCAGGCATCAGCTCGAGAGGATAGGAATCGATGACAGAATCCGCGCGCCCCCCCGCCGCGTCCATGCCCTCCTGGTTCCAGCACCTCGCCCAACTGCTCGCCCTGCCCGAGTACGGCCTGACGACCGTCTTCGTCGTGGCCTTCGTTTCGGCCACGCTGCTGCCCATGGGCTCCGAGCCCGCGGTGTTCGGGCTCATCAAACTTAATCCCGAGCTGTTCTGGCCGGCCGTGCTGGTGGCCACCGCGGGCAACACCCTGGGTGGCGCGGTGAGTTGGGCCATGGGCCTGGGCACCCACCGGCTGGTGGACCGCGCGCGCGGCAACAGCACCGAACTGCGCGCACTGCATTGGCTTGAGCGCTTCGGCCCCAAGGCCTGCCTGTTGAGCTGGCTGCCCGTGGTGGGCGATCCGCTGTGCGCGGTGGCTGGCTGGCTGCGCTTCCCGTTCTGGCCATGCCTGGCCTACATGGCGATCGGCAAGTTCGTGCGCTACCTGTGCATGACCGCGGCGCTGCTCTGGTTCTTTCCCGAAAGGCTTGCCCTGTGAGTCGCAACGCCCTGCCCCACAGCCTGTGGGCGCTGATGGTCGGTAACTTCGTCATCGGCACCGGCGTGATGGTGGTGCCGGGCACGCTCAACGACATCAGCCAATCACTGGCCATTTCGGTGCCACAGGCGGGGCAACTGATCACGGCCGCCGCCATTCTGATGGGCCTGGGCGCGCCGCTGTTCGCCGGCCTCGTGGCGGGCTGGGACCGGCGCCGCCTGCTCACGTGGTCCTTGATCTGGTATGGCCTGCTGCACGCCGCCTGCGCGCTGGCACCGAACTACGCCGCGCTGCTGCCCTTGCGCGTGTTGGCCGTGGTCTCGCCGGCCGTGTTCACGCCGCAGGCGGCGGCCTGCATCGGCCTGCTGGTGCCGCCGGAGCAGCGCCCGGGCGTCCTGCGCTAGCG
>Ga0209970_1000034_pt1 | contig 17947 bp, 18 predicted proteins | sample InoplaCoSAM_FD_187585 | JGI IMG/M metagenome (GOLD analysis project Ga0209970, IMG submission 187585) | Arabidopsis thaliana rhizosphere microbial communities from the Joint Genome Institute, USA, that affect carbon cycling - Inoculated... | ecosystem: Host-associated > Plants > Roots >...
GGTGGACGTGCCCATGAGCACCTTCTACCTCCTGCCCGCCAGCGGCGATAAGGTGTCGCTGCTCACCCACTTCGTCGTGCGCGAGGACGCGCAGATCCTCTACGGCTTCGCCACCACGGCCGAGCGCGACGCCTTCCGGCAACTCATCAAGATCAGCGGCGTGGGTCCGCGCACCGCGCTGTCGGTGCTGTCGGGCCTGTCGGTGACCGACCTGGCCCAGGCCGTGAGCACGCAGGAGACCGGGCGCATCGTCAAGGTGCCGGGCATCGGCAAGAAAACGGCCGAGCGCCTGCTGCTCGAACTCAAGGGCAAGCTCGGCGTCGACCTGGGCCTGCCGGCGGGGGCCACGCGCAGCGACGCGCAGACCGACATCCAGCAGGCGCTCATGGCGCTGGGCTACAACGAAAAGGACGCCAGCGCCGCGCTGAAGGCGCTGCCGGCGGACGTGGGCGTCACCGATGGCATCAAGCTGGCGCTGAAGGCGCTGGCCAAGTAAATGAGCATCCAGACCGACGACTTCGCCCCCGCGCCACGCGTGATCTCGCCGATGGCGACCTCGCCCAAGGAGGAGGCGATCGAGCGCGCGCTGCGGCCCAAGCTGCTCGACGAGTACGTGGGCCAGATGAAGGTGCGCGAGCAGCTCGAGATTTTCATCGGCGCCGCCAAGAAACGCGCCGAGGCGCTGGATCACGTGCTGCTGTTCGGCCCGCCCGGCCTGGGCAAGACCACGCTGTCGCACATCATCGCGCAGGAACTGGGCGTGAACCTGCGCCAGACCAGCGGCCCCGTGCTCGAAAAACCCAAGGACCTGGCCGCGCTGCTGACCAACCTCGAGCCCAACGACGTGCTTTTCATCGACGAGATCCACCGCCTCTCGCCGGTGGTGGAGGAGATCCTCTACCCCGCGCTGGAGGACTACCAGATCGACATCATGATCGGCGAGGGCCCGGCCGCGCGCAGCATCAAGCTCGACCTGCAGCCTTTCACCCTGGTGGGCGCCACCACGCGCGCGGGCATGCTCACCAACCCGCTGCGCGACCGCTTCGGCATCGTGGCGCGGCTGGAGTTCTATTCCGCCGAGGAGCTCGCGCGCATCGTGCGGCGCAGCGCGGGCCTGCTCAACGCGCCCATCGACGAGGACGGCGCCTTCGAGATCGCGCGCCGCTCGCGCGGCACGCCGCGCATCGCCAACCGCCTGCTGCGCCGCGTGCGCGATTACGCCGACGTGAAGGGCAGCGGCCGCATCAGCAAGGACATCGCCGAGCGCGCCCTGGCCATGCTCGACGTGGACCCGCAGGGCTTCGACCTGATGGACCGCAAGCTGCTGGAGGCCGTGATCCACCGCTTCGACGGCGGGCCGGTGGGCCTGGACAACATCGCCGCCAGCATCGGCGAGGAGCGCGACACCATCGAGGACGTGATCGAGCCCTATCTCATCCAGCAGGGCTACCTGCAGCGCACGCCGCGCGGGCGCACCGCCACGCTGGCGGCCTACCGCCACCTGGGCGTGAACCCGCCCCGCACCGAGGGTGGCCTGTTCGGCGCCGCTGACTGAAGCCGCTTCAGCCGCCATGAGCAGCCCGCCGACCGCCGCCCCACCCGACACCGCCGCGCTGGTCAGTGCCACCGAGGCCCTGTACCGCGCGGCGCTGGGCGCGGGCCGCACGGCCCACTACCTGCCGGTGTTCGCGCGGTTCGACGAGCGCGGCATGTCAGGGACGTCGTGGAACCACGCAGCGGCCTGGCTCAACCTGAACTGGCTGCTGTACCGGCGCCTGTGGCGCCAGGCCCTGTTGCATGCCGTGGCGCTGGCCGCTGCGCTGGGCCTGTGGTGGTGGGCGGGCGGCGTGATGGCTGCCTGGCCGGCCGGCGTGCGTTGGGGCCTGCTCGCCTTGATTGGCGTGCTGGCGGTGGTTGTGCCGGGCTGGTGGGGCAGCGCCTGGTTGCACGCCGACGTGCGACGCCGCATGACGGACGCCGTGCGGCGCGCGCGCACCGTGCAGGAGGCCTGCGGCCTGCTGCAGCGCGTCGGGCCGCTGCGCTGGGTCTGGGTGCTGGCGCTGTTGGTGCAGGTGGGGTTGTTGTTCGCGCTGGGTGTGCGCACGGGCGCATCCCCGACCACCGCGGTCCCCGGACCGGCGCAGGTGGAGCGGACCATGGCCGAGGCGGCTGCGCCAGCCCCCGTGCCAGCGCCGGAGCCCGTCCCGGCGTCACCGTCCGCTTCGCCGGCGTCCGACGAGGTCGTCGCGGCGCCCGCGCCCTCCCTGGTCTCCGCGTCGTCCAGCGGCGCGTCGGTGGCGGGCACCGTCACCGCGGAAGCCCCACCACCCAAGCCCAAGGCAACCACGCCGGCACCGGCACCGGCACCGGCACCGATCCTCGCGCCCGCAACCCGGCCGAGCGCTTCGCCTGCCCAGGCGTCCGCGACCAGCGCGGATGCACCGCGCCCGCGCTGGCAGGGCTACGGCGTCAACGTGGGCATCTTTGCCGACCCCGCCAACGCCGAGCGCGCGGCGGCCCGACTGCGTCAGGCGGGGCTGCCGGTGCGCACCGACCCCGTGGAGTCGGCGCGGGGTCCGCTCACGCGTGTGCGCGTCGGCCCGTTCGACACCCACGATCAGGCCGAGGCCGCCGCCGAGACGGTGCGCAACGTGGGCCTGGAGGCCCGCGTGTTCGGGCCCTGAACGGCGAGGCCCCAAGGCGGATCGGCCCGCTCGGGGGCAGCGACCGGAGCAGCGTCGACCGTGGGGGCCCGCTTCAGTCCACCGCGCCGCGCGCGTCCACGCGCAGCACCCGCTCCACACGACCCGTCAACAGCCCACCGCGCACGCCGATCATCGCGTCGTGCAGGTTCACCGTGGGATCGCAGTGGCCCGGCACCAGCCACACCGTCTCGCCCAGCGCGGGCAGGGCGGCGCCGCGCAGCACGCCGTGCTCGTCGCCGCCGTTGGCGAAGTCCAGACCCTCGGGCAGCCACACGCGCGGCAGACCGCTGTCGATGGCATGGCTCTTGTGGCCGGCGTCGATCACGGCGCGCCCCTCGGGGCGGCTCATCACCTGCGCCTTGACGAAGAGGGCGTGCTCGAAGGCGGGCGAATCACCGTCGGCGGTGTTGGCGGCATAGTCGGCGTCCATGAACAGGTAGGAGCCCGCCTGCAGCTCGCCCCACTGGCCGCTGGCCACCTCGTGCACGAAGGTGCCGGTGCCCGCGCCGGTGACCAGCGGCACCGCCAGGCCCGCACCCTCGATGAGCGCGCGCGTGCGCGCCACGGCCTCGGCGGAGCGCGCCACGGTGGCGGCGCGCTCGTGGGGCGTGCGCTGGTGCTGGGCCGCGCCGTGGTAGGCCTGAAGTCCCGCCAGGCGCAGCGGGGCGTGCGCCGCCACGGCCCGCGCCAGGGCCAGCGCCGGCTCGCCCGGCGCCGCGCCGCAGCGGCCATGGCCCACGTCGATCTCCACGAACACGTCCATCGCGCCTGGCGCTCGCACGCCGGCCCCCGCCAGGGCTTGTGCGAGTCGCTCAATGCCCAGCGCGCTGTCCACGGCGATGGCGAAGCGGGTGCCGCCCGCGCGCACGGCGCGCGCCAGCCGCGCCAGCTTGGCGGGGTCCACCACTTCGTTGCTCACGTAGATGTCCGTCACGCCCGCCGCGGCGAGCGCCAGCGCCTCACCGATCTTCTGGACACACACGCCCACCGCGCCGTGGGCCATCTGCAGCTTCGCCAGCTCGGCGCACTTGTGCATCTTGGCGTGCGGGCGCAGGCGCAGTCCGCGCGCCCGGCACCAGTCGGCCATGCGGTGCAGGTTGCGGTCCATGGCGTCCAGGTCGATCACCAGCGCGGGTGTGTCGATGGCGGCCACGCCCTGGCCGACCAGGCCCGCGAAGCGCTCAGGCGTTGCGCTCATCGAGCACCCCTTCGTTGTCGGGCACCTGCAGGTGGCTCACGTCGCCCCAACCCACCAGGGCCAGGCCTTCGGGGGACCACAGCAGGCGGTTGACGGCGCAGTTGGCCAATTGCCAGCTGCGCGGCGCCTGCAGCTCCAGCCGGGTGGCCGCACGGTACAGCACGTCCAGCACGCCGCCGTGCGCCACCAGCAGGATCTGCTCGCCCGGGTGGCGCGCGGCCAGGTCCAGCGCGGTGCCCACCACTCGCTCGCGCAGTTGCAGCAGGGTTTCACCGCCCGGCGGCGCGAAGTCGGGCATGCGCTTGCGCCAGGCCAGGGTTTCGGTGGGGTAGCGCAGTTCCAGTTCGTCCCAGGTGTGGCCTTCGAAGCGGCCGAAGCTGCGCTCGCGCAGGCCGATGTGCGCGTGCACCGGCAGCTCGCGCGTATCGGCCACGCCCTGGGCGGTGATCCGCGCGCGCTTGAGGTCGCTGCTGTAGATGGCGGCGATGGGTTCGTCGCGCAGGGCGTGCGCCAGCCGTTCGGCCTGCCAGCGGCCGTGGTCGTTGAGGTCGATGTCGGTGTGGCCCTGGATGCGCGTGTCGCGGTTCCAGGCGGTCTCACCGTGGCGCACGGCCAGTATGCGGGTGACTTGCAAGCGTATTCCCGGAGAGAGGGGCGGTCGGGATGAAATGTACCGGCCCTTGCGACACAATGCCGCGCATGGCCACGCCCGATGGCGACTTCTCTTCGCTGTTCAACTTCCTGCCGATCGGCGCTTACCGCAGCGCCCCCGATGGCCGGATGATCCGGGCCAATGAGGCGCTGGTGCGCTTCAACGGCTATGAGCGCGAGGCCGAACTCATCGGCGGCGTGGGCAACATCGCCACCGAGTGGTATGTCGACTACCGGCGCCGCGACGACTTTCGCCATCTGCTCGAGCGCGACGGCCACGTGCGGGGGTTCGTGTCCGAGGTGTACCGCCACAAGACGCGCGAGCGAGCCTGGATCAGCGAGAACGCGCACATCGTGCGCGACGCCGATGGTCGGGTGCTGTTCTACGAAGGCACGGTGGAGGACATCACCGAGCGCGTGGAGCAGCAGCGCGACATCCGCGAGCAGCAGGACCGCATGCAGGCCCTGGCCGACCAGATCCCCGGCATGGTGTTTTCGCTGGTCGTGCACCACGACGGCACGCGCCGCTACCGCTACGTGAGCTCGGGAGCGCGCGAGTTGCTGGGCGTGTCGCCGGACGTCTTCCTGCAGGACCCGACCGTGATCACTCGCCTGTTGCATCCCGACGAACGCCCGCGCCTGCAGGCCGAAACGCAGGCCCTGCTGGCGGGCAAGGCCGTGCTCTCGGGCGAGTTCCGCGTCGTGACGCCGGACGGTCAGCAGAAATGGGTGCACAACCGCTCCTGCGAGGCGTACCGCGACAAGTCAGGCATCCACCGGGTAGGCGTGCTGCTCGACATCACCGAACTCAAGCGCATGGAAGAGGCCCTGCACCGCAGCGAAGCGCTGTGGAAGATGGCGCTGGAGAGCGCGGGCGATGGCGTGTGGGACTGGAACCTGGCGACGGGTGAGGAGTACCTGTCCGACAGCCTGCTCACGATGTACGGCTACACGCGCGACGACGTGCAGGGGGTGGCTGCCGACCTCGATGAGCGCACGCACCCCGACGATCTGGCCGGCATGGTGGCCGCGCGCCAGGCGCATTTCGAGGGACGCACGCCCGTCTACCGCAACGAGCACCGCATCCGCACCCGCGATGGGCGCTGGATCTGGGTGCTCACGCGCGGTGCCGCGGTCCAGCGCGACCCCCAGGGTCGCCCGCTGCGTCTGGTGGGCACGCACACCGACATCACCGAAATCAAGCAGGCCGAGGAGCAGCAGCGCCAGTTCGAGGCCCAACTGCGCGAGCGCCAGAAGATGGAAGCCATCGGGACGCTGGCCGGCGGCGTCGCGCACGACTTCAACAACCTGCTGGCCGCCATCCTGGGCAACCTGGTGCTGGCGCGCGAGGACGTGGGTCCCGAGCACCCCGCGCAGGAAAGCCTGACCGAGATCAACCGCGCGGCGATTCGCGCGCGTCAGCTCGTGCAGCAGATCCTCACCTTCAGCCGGCGCGATGCCCAGACGATGGAACGCCGCCTGCTGCGCCCGCTGATGGAGGAGGCCCTGCGCCTGATGCGCACCCTGCTGCCGGCGGGTGTGCGGCTCAGCTTGCGCCTGGATGCGTTGCCGCTGCCCGTGATGGCCGACGGCACGCAACTGCAGCAGGTGCTGATGAACCTGTGCACCAACGCCTGGCAGGCCTTCGAAGGCCGCGCCGGCGAGATCACCGTGGCCCTGCACGAGGAGCCCCTTGACGCCGCGAAGGCGCTGCAACTCGGTGGCCTGAGCCCCGGGGCTTACGCCTGCCTGAGCGTGGCCGACAACGGGCCGGGCATGGACGCGGAAACGCAGCGGCGCGTGTTCGAGCCTTTCTTCACCACCAAGGCCCCCGGGGTCGGCACGGGCCTGGGGCTGGCCGTGGTGCACGGCATCGTCAAGGCGCACAAAGGCGCCATCGCGCTGGACAGCGCACCGGGGCGGGGCACGCGATTCGACGTGTACCTTCCGCTGGCGCCCGATGGCGCGCCGGTGGACGAGCCCGAGGCCGCCCCCGAGGCGGCGGCGCTGCCCGCGCTCGACGGGCGGCACCTGGTGTACGTGGACGACTACGAGGCGCTGGTGTTCCTGGTGCGGCGTTTGCTGACCAAGCGCGGGGCGCGCGTCACCACCTTCGAATCGGGCCAGGCCGCGATCGACTGGCTGACCGAACACGGCGACGAACCGATCGACCTGCTGGTGACCGATCAGAACATGCCGGGGCTGTCGGGGCTGGAGGTGGCGCGCGCCGCGCTGGCCCGGCGCCCGGCGCTGCCGGTGGCCATCGTCTCCGGCCACGTGAACGAGGCGCTGATGGCCGAGGCCGCGACCCTGGGTGTGCGGGAGGTGCTGCCCAAGCAGGACAACATGGACGCGCTGGGCCAGGCCATCGGCGCGCTGCTGGAATCCGCGGACCGCGGGCGTTTGACCGCCTGAACGGTCTGCGCCGGGGCACGCGCCTCAGCGCGGCACTTCGATGTTGACCTGCCGCACGCCCGTGGGCGGCGCGGGGAAGCCCTGCAGCGCCGCGTCGAGCATGGCGGTCCACAGCGCCGGCGTGCTGTTCCAGCGGCCGTCGTGCGCGGCGCGCGTCTCGTACACCACACGCCCGCTCGCGGCGTCGCGGATCACCAGCGACACCGAGCGCTGGTAGTAGGGCGTTTCGAAACGCGGCGCCATCATGGGGAAGAACACCACCTGGCCGGAGCCGGTGACGACGTAGTCGCGCCCGGGCATGGCGAAGGGGTAGCCACCGTACGGCCCCCAGCCCCAGGTGTCCCATGGGTCTTCCCAGGGCGCACGCGGCAGGCGCACATTGCTGGCGCCCACCTGCACGGCCCAAGGGGCCGACACGTTGGCGGCGGCGCGCGTCCAGCCCAACTTCGCGAGCGCGGCCTCCGCGTAGCGCTCCAGCTCATCTTGCCCGCGCCCGGCGCGTTGCTCCTGTTGCTGCGAGGGCAGACGCTCGAACCGGTAGACCTGCGGCGGGGCGGGCACCGCCGCGTTGGCCGCGCGATCCTGCCAGCGCGGGAAGCTCTCCACCTGGTTGTCGACCAGGATGACGGACGCGCAGCCCGACAGCAGCAGCGCGGTCAAGGCGGGGATGAGAAAGCGGATCGAGGGCATGGACGTCTCCTGCGTTGAGGCCCCTCGTGGCTGGCGCTCAGCTGGCTTCGGTGGTGGCGATGGGTATGACCGCGTGGGCCTGCGCCGGGTTCCCCGCCACGAACGGCTCGGGGGACTGCGCCGGCAGCGCTTCGTCGTCGAAGGCCTTGTCGCCGTTGTCGTCCGGCACGCCACTCGCCCGCAGGGTTTCAAAAGGAAACAGTGCGCGGTCCATCAGGTGGCTGGGCACCACGTTCTGCAATGCGCTGGCCATGTTCTCCACGCGCCCGGGGTACTTCTTCTCCCACTCGCGCAACAGGTTGCCCACCTGCTTGCGCTGCAGGTTCTCCTGGCTGCCGCACAGGGTGCAGGGAATGATGGGGAATTGCCGGATATCGGCCCAGCGGGTGAGGTCCTTCTCGGGCACGTAGGCCAGGGGACGGATCACCACATGTTTGCCGTCGTCGCTCACCAGCTTGGCCGGCATGCCCTTGAGTTTGGCGCCGAAGAACATGTTGAGCAGCAGGGTCTGCAGCATGTCGTCGCGGTGGTGGCCGAGCGCGATCTTGGTGGCGCCGAGTTCGTCGGCCACGCGGTAGAGGATGCCGCGGCGCAGCCGGCTGCACAGGCTGCACAGCGTCTTGCCCTCGGGGATGACGCGCTTGACGATGGAGTACGTGTCCTGGTTCTCGATGTGGAACTTCACGCCGAGCTTGCCCAGGTACTCGGGCAGCACGTGCTCGGGAAAGCCCGGCTGCTTCTGGTCGAGGTTGACCGCGATCAGCTCGAAGTTCACCGGCGCGCGCTGCTGCAGCTTCATGAGGATGTCGAGCAGGCCGTAGCTGTCCTTGCCGCCCGACACACAGACCATCACGCGGTCGCCTTCCTCGATCATGTTGTAGTCGACGATCGCGCGCCCGACCTCACGGCACAGGCGCTTTTCGAGCTTGTGGTTTTCCAGATCCATGTTCATTGCGATTCCTTTACAGGCGCCAGCCCGCACAACCCAGAGATGCCACGGAACCGGCTTTGCCGGGCCGTTGGCATCGCCCCCTTGAGGGGGTGGCGCGCAGCGCCGCGGGGGTGTTCATTCCTACCATTGCCCGCTTTCCATGCGGATCGCGACCTCGCAGTCCTCGAAGATCTCCAGCTTGGCGATCTTCACGCGCACGCCGATCACGCCGGGCAACTGCATGAGCCGGCGGGTGAGCTTGCCGATCAGGCTCTCCAGCAGGTTCACGTGCTCGGCGGTGCACTCGTCGATGATGATCTGGCGCACCTTGCGGTAGTCGAGCACGTGGGTGATGTCGTCGTCCTTGGGCAGCAGGGGCTGCGTGCCCTGGTTGAGTTCGGCGTCGACGCGGATGGGCTGCGGCGCCTGCTTCTCGCGGTCGAGGATGCCCAGGTTGGCGTCGAAGCGCAGCCCGCTGAGGGTGAGGATCTGGGTGGCGGCGGTCGTGGGGATCATGCGGTCCTCACATGAGGGAGAAGTCGCGCTCGAAGCGCATCAGGTGCTGGCCACCGTCCACCAGCAGCGTGGTGCCGGTGATGGAGCCGTTGTCCAGCGCGAAGGCCACGGCAGCGGCCACATCGGCCGGGGTGGACGAGCGGCCCAGCGGCGACTGCCGGTGCAGTTGCTGGAATTTTTCGTCGGTGAGCAGGTGGCTGGTGAGCGTGAGCCCGGGCGCCACGCCCACCACACGCACCCGCGGGGCCAGGGCCAGCGCCAGCATGGTGTTGGCCGCTTCCAGCGCCGCCTTGGACAGGGTGTAGCTGAAGAAGTCGGGGTTCATGTTCCACAGCTTCTGGTCGAGCAGGTTCACCACGGCGCCGCGCGCGTCGCGCTCGGCCAGGTGTGCGTGCAGGGCCTGGGCCAGCAGCACGGGCGCGCCGGTGTTGGCGCGCAGGTGGGCTTCCATGGTGGCGAAGTCGAAGCTGCCGGCGCTGTCGTGTTCGAAGGTGGAGGCGCTGTTGACCACCGCGTCCACCGCGCCGAAGCGCGCCGCCACGGCGGGCAGCAGGGCGCGCACGCTGGCCTCGTCGGACAGGTCGGCAAAGAAGGTGTGGGCGCTGCCGACTCGCCCGCTGGCCGCCTCGCAGTCGTCGGCGGTCTGGCGCGCTTCGTCCAGCGAATGGCGGTGGTGCACCGCCACGTTCCAGCCGGCCCGCGCCAGGGTGATGGCGATCTCCCGGCCCAGGCGCCGGCCAGCGCCGGTGACCAGCGCGGTGCGGGGCGTTTGAGGGGAGGGCATGGGTGACAATCGGCGCGTGAACGCCCCATTCGTGAACCAGCCCGGGAGTGTAGCCAGCCCCCTGACGGCCCGCATCCTGGCGGCCATCGACGCGGCGGGCGGCCACCTGTCCTTCGAGCGCTTCATGCGCATGGCGCTGTACGAGCCGGGGTTCGGCTACTACGCCTCTGGCACGCCCAAGTTCGGGCACTTCCCGTCGCAGGGCAGCGATTTCGTCACCGCGCCCGAGCTCACGCCGCTGTTTGCCCGCGCGCTGGCCCGCCAGGTGGCGCAGGCCCTGGCGGCCACGGGCACGCGGGAGGTCTGGGAATTCGGCGCCGGCAGCGGTGCGCTGGCGGCCGAGCTCATCGCCGCGCTCGACGCCGCCGGCCAACCCCTCGCGCGCTACACCATCGTCGATCTGTCCGGCGAACTGCGTGAACGCCAGCGCGAACGGCTGACCGCCTGTGGCGATCGTGTGCGCTGGGTCGAGGCGTTGCCCGAGCGCATCGAGGGCGTGCTGCTGGGCAATGAGGTCCTCGACGCCATGCCCGTGACGCCGCTGGCGCGCCGAGGTGGTGTGTGGCACGAACGCCTGGTCGCGCGGTCTGGCGAAGGCTTCACCTGGGCCGAGCGCCCCACGGGCCTGCGGCCGCCCGTGGACGTGCCCGGCGAGCACGACTACTGCACCGAGGTGCATCCGCAGGCCGAGGCCTTTGTGCGCACCGTCGCCGACCGGCTGGTGCGGGGCGTGGCCCTGCTCATCGACTATGGCTTTCCCGAGGCCGAGTACTACCACCCGCAGCGCCACATGGGCACGCTGGTGGCACACCGCGCGCATCAGGTGGACGACAACGTGCTGGAGCGCCCCGGCGAGAAGGACATCACCGCGCACGTGAACTTCACCGGCGTGTCGCTGGCGGCACAGGACGCGGGGCTGGACGTCATCGGCTACACCAGCCAGGGGCGCTTCCTCATCAACCTGGGCCTGGTCGAACTCTCTCAGGGCGCCGACCCGCGCGAGCGCTCGCGCATGCAGATGCTGGTGCACGAGCACGAGATGGGCGAGCTGTTCAAGGTCATCGCGCTGGCGCCGTCGGGCAGTTCCACCGGCTGGACGCCGATCGGCTTCGCGCATGGCGACCGCACCCACCGGCTCTGAGAAGGCCTGGACATGATCCGCTGGATGATCGTCATCTTCCTGGCCCTGCTGCTCATCAGCTGGGCCACGCCGCTGTTGCGCCGCCTGGGCCTGGGCCGCCTGCCGGGCGACTTCCACTTCCGCGCCTTCGGACGCGAGTGGTTCCTGCCGTTTGCCAGCACGGTGTTGCTGAGCTTCGTGGCCAGCCTGATCGGCTACCTGATCTGAGTCCCGGCCCCCGGCCTCCCTGCCGGCCGGGCTGCGGCGGGGCTTGCAATTCGGGCCGATGCCCAGCATCTGGGCGGCATGGACGCCACCACCCCTCTGCACGTCGTCTGCCCGCATTGCGGCACCACCAACCGGCTCGCGGCCGATGCCCTGGCTCGCGCGCCCGATTGCGGCCGCTGCCACCGTGCGCTGTTCACGGGTGTGCCCGTGGCGCTGGACGAGGCCGGGTTTCGCAAGACCATCGGCAAGTCGGATCTGCCGGTGCTGGTGGATTTCTGGGCGCCCTGGTGCGGCCCCTGCCGCGCGATGGCGCCGCAGTTCGAAGCGGCGGCGCGCGAACTCGAGCCGCATGTGCGGCTCGTGAAGCTCAACACCGAAGAGGCGCCTTCGCTGTCGGCGGCGATGAACATCCGCAGCATCCCCACGCTGGCCCTGTTTGCGGGTGGCCGGGAGATCGCCCGTCAGCCCGGCGCCATGGGCGCGGCGGACATCGTGCGTTGGGCGCGCGCCCACCTGCCGCGCTGAAGCCCGCTGGCGGCGCTCGGCCTATCATCCGTCGCCATGAGCGACACCCCTGCACCCACGGGCGGCCGCCTGCTGGCCGACATCGGCGGCACCAACGCCCGCTTCGCCTTCCAGGCCGCACCCGACGAGCCCTTGAGCGACATCCGTGTGCTGCCCGTGGCCGACTACCCCGGCGTGCAGGACGCGCTGCGCGATTACCTTGCGGGGCTGGCGCCGCGCACCGTGCGCGCGGCGGCCATCGCCATCGCCAACCCCGTCACGGGCGACGAGGTGCGCATGACCAACCACGACTGGGCGTTCTCGCAGCGCGCGCTGCGCGAGGCCATGGGCTGGCAGCGCCTGCGCGTGCTCAACGACTTCACCGCCTTGGCGCTCGCCTTGCCGGTGCTGCCGGCCAGCGATCTGCGGCAAGTGGGTGGCGGCCAGGCCGTGCCGCGCGCTGCGCGCGCTTTGTTGGGTGCTGGCACGGGCCTGGGCGTATCGGGCCTGTTGCCGTGCGGCGACGAGGGCTGGGCGCCGCTGCAGGGAGAGGGCGGTCACGTCACGCTGCCAGCGGCCACGCCGCGCGAGCGGCTGCTGATGGACGCGCTGGCGGCCCGATACGGCCGTGCCTCGGCCGAACGCGTGTGCTCCGGCGCGGGCCTGCTCGACAGCTTCCGCATCCTGTGCGAGGCCGATGGCGTCGCAGTGCATGGCATCGAGCGCGCGGCCGATGTGACCGAGGCCGCGCTGCAGCAGGGCCAGCCACAGGCGCTGGAAGCGCTGAATCTCTTCTGCGCGCTGCTTGGTTCGGTGGCGGGCAACCTGGCGCTCACGCTGGGCGCGCGTGGCGGCGTTTACCTCGGCGGTGGCATCGTGCCGCGTCTGGGTGCGTGGTTCGACAGCTCCCCGTTTCGCGAGCGCTTCGAGGACAAGGGCCGCTTCTGCGACTACCTGCGCGCCATTCCGGTGTGGGTGATCACCGCGCGCGAATCGCCTGCGCTGCTGGGCGCCGCGCGCGGCCTGGACGGCTTGGACTGAGCCGCCGCTTGCGCTAACCTGCTCCTTCGTTTGACGCGCCACCAGGAGATGCCATGACCACCCCGCTCAGAACCGTGCTCGTCTTCACCCCCGAGGACCAGGCCTGGCTGCGGCGCATGCAGTTGGTGGTGCCCGACTACTGGCGCGGCCACGGCGCCGCGCCAATCCCGGGCGACGTGTTCCGCGTCGGCGGGCGCCAGTTCACCATCCAGGGCCGGCTGTGGGAGCACGACCTGCAGGGCCCGGTGCTGCGCGTCTTCGTGGGCTCGGCGCACGCCGAGAGCGATTCGGTGTTTGCCGGCATGTGAGGCCGCTCACCGGAACACCCAGACGGTGACGGCCACGGCCAGGACCAGCCCGAGGGACTGCCAGCGGTAGTCGCGCCAGCCGCGGCTTGGCGTGGCCGCGTCGGCGCGGTGCCAGAGCAGACCTGCGTCGAGGGCACGCGCGGAGTGGTCGGCCTCGCTGTCCCTGGGCCCGCTCGCCATGGTGGTCGCCCACGCGACCGCGGCGCACAGCATTGCCGTCAGGCCGGCCACGATGGTGAAGTGTGGCAGGCCGTCGTCCATGCCCTGCCGAAGCGCCACGACCCGCCACACCAGGATCAGCGCCCCCCCAGCGTGGCCGACGAGCAGGGCCACGAGGGCCGCGCGGCCGTCCATGCGCCGCCAGAGCATGCCCAGCAGCAGCACCGCCACCACGGGCGGCACGGCGTAGGAAAACACCTGCTGGATGTAGTTGAAGAGGCCAGGGAAGTCGCGGATCACCAGCGGCCACAGCGCGGCGATGACGACGAAGGCCGCCGTGGCGAGGCGGCCCGCCCGCACGATGCGCCGGGGCGACCAGCCGCGTTCCTCGGCGCGCACGAAGTCCACCATCACCAGCGTCGATGAGGCGTTCAGCGTGGAGTCGATGGTGGACATGATGGCCGCGATCAGGCCCGCCACCACCAGGCCAGCCAGACCGACCGGCAGGAAGCGGGCGATCAGTGCGGGAAAGACCTGGTCGCCCTGGGGCAGGTCGGGCAGCAGCGAGAAGGCGAAAGCCGCGGGGATCGCCATCAGGAACAGCGGCAGCAGCTTGAGCCCCGCCGCCAGCAGGGCGCCACCGCGCGCATGCTGCAGCGAGCGCGCGCCCAGCACGCGCTGCATGATGTACTGGTTGGCCCCCCAGTAGTAAAAGCCCAGCACCGGCAGGCCCAGGACCACGCCCAGCCAGGGCAGGTCCGGGTCGTCGAGCGGGCGCACCAGCGACAGGTGGTCGGCCGGCACCGAGGCGCTCGCCGCAGCCCAGGAAAAATTGAACTGCGCGAACACCTGGTAGCCGATGACGCCCGCGCCCGCCAGCAGCACCAGGGCCTGCAGCACGTCGGTGTACACCACCGCGCGCAGGCCACCCGCGGCGGTGTAGAGCCCGGCGAACGCGGCCAGCGCGATGCAGGCCGGCAGGAACGGCACGCCCGGCACGAGCACCTGCAGCACCAGCACGCCGGCGTAGACGCTGCCCGCGGTGTCCACGAAGATGGACAGGAAGATGGTGAGCGCCGATATGTAGCGGCACACGGTGGGGCCGTGGCGGGGGCCGAAGCGGCGCTCCAGGTACTGGGGGATGGTGGTCACGCGCGCGCGCAGGAACACCGGGATGGTGACCACGGCCATGAAGACCAGCACCAGCGCGGCCATCAGCTCATAGTGCGCCACGCTGATGCCGCTGCCGTAGGCCGCGCCCGCCACGCCGATGAGCGTGGTGGACGAGATGTTGGACGCGAACAGCGAGAGCCCCACGGTCACGACGCCCAGGCTGCGCCCGGCGAGGAACAGATCCTCGCCCGAGGTGCCGGCACCGCGCGCCGCCCAGGCGCCGATGAGCAGCACGGTCACGAGGTAGGCGGCGATCACCGCCCAGTCCCAGGCGCCGAACGAGGCCTGCAGCGTCATGCCGGGATCTCGCTCACGGGCTGCGGGGCCTCGTCCTCGGGACTTGGCTGCAACGCCTTGAAGGCCTCCAGCGTGTGCCGCGCCCATTGCACGGTGTCGTAGCGCTCCACGCTGCGCAGCATTCGCGCCATGCGCTCCTGCTGCTCCGGTGCCGGCATCTCCAGCGCGCGATCGATCGCCACGTCCATCTGGTGGTGCGAGTAGGGATTGGCCAGCAGCGCGCCATCCAGCTCCACCGCCGCGCCGGTGAACTCGGACAGCACCAGCACGCCGCCGAGGTTGCCAGCGTCCCCCTGCGCACCCAGCGCCGCCCCGTCGCGCGCCCGCGCCGCGACGTATTCCTTGGCCACCAGGTTCAGGCCATCCCGCAGCGGGGTGATCCAGCACACGTCCGCGCAGCGGTAGTAGGCCACCAGTTCCTCGAAGGGAATGGCGGTGGTGGACAGCCACAGCGGACGGTACGCCAGCGTGCTGTGGCGCGCGTTGATGCGACCGGCGATCTGCTCGATCTCGCGCTGCACGTTGCGGTAGACGCCCATGCCGGCCGCCGCCGCGACGGAGGTGACGAGCAGTTGCACGCGGCCCACCAGCGCGGGTTGGCGTTGCAGCAGACGTTCGTAGGCCAGCAGCATGTCGCGCGTGCCCTTGGTGTAGTCGGTGCGCCCGACCGACACGATGAGCTTGCGCTCGTCGGGCTCGCCCTTCTTCAGCTCCGCCAGGATGCGCGTCTCGCGCTCGCGCGTGAGATCGCTGTCGATCAGCGAGCGGATGTGCGAGACGTTGGTGCCGACCGGGCAGGCATCGACGTGAACGACGCGGCCCTCATGGCCGAGCTGGACCGGGTAGGAAGCCTGGGAGAGCGCCAGGCCATGGTGCGAGAGACTGGCCGGGGCCTTGGCCTCCTTGAGGATGGCCGTGCCCTTGAGGTTGCGCGCCGCCGCGGCGAAGCCCGCGGCGTAACGCGGGATGTGAAAGCCCACGAGGTCGCAGTCCAGCAGGCTGCCCAGGATCTCATCGCGCCAGGGCAGGATGCTGAAGATGCTGGACGAGGGAAAGGGCGTGTGGTGGAAGAAGGCGATCTTCACGTCCGGACGCAGCTCGCGCACGTAGCGCGGCGTCAGCCACAGGTTGTAGTCGTGAATCCAGATCACCGCGCCGGGCGCGGCCTGGGCCACTGCGGCCTCGGCGAACAGGCGGTTGACCTCTCGGAAGGTGGGCCAGTCCACCGCGTCGTAGTTGTAGCGCTCGGGGAAGGAGTGCAGGATGGGCCACAGCGCTTCCTTGGACGTGACGTGATAGAAGCTGCGCACCTGTTGCGCGGTCAGCGCCAGTCGCGAGACGCTGTAACTGCCGTAGGAGTCGGTGATGTTCACCACGCGCTCGAAGGGCTCCTTGCCGTCGCCCTTGCCCTTGCGGTCGGTCGAGCGCCCTTCCACTTGCTTCCAGGCCACCCAGGCGCCGTGCTCGACGGAGCCGAAGAAGCTCTTGAGGGTCGGCACGATGCCGTTGGGGCTGGCGTGCTCCCGGTAGACCACCTGGCCGTTTTCCACGTGCTCTTCGTAGGGCTGGCGGTGGTACACGATCACCAGGTCGGAGAGTGGGTGCTGCTTGTCCATGTCGTCGGTCCTTTCGTTCTTCAGTCTCTGGCTTCGGTCGCGGCGCGGGTCGGCCGCGGCGCGAAGCCGTGGTGGCACACCGCATCGAGGATGCCGGCGGCGCCGGGGTGGGGGCTGCGGTAGGTGCGTGGCAAGGGCCTGGCGCGCAAGCGGCTCAGCAGCGCGGGTTCGGCGTTGCCCACCGCCACGCCGCGCAGGCCCGTTTCGAACAGCGACAGGTCGTTGAGGGTGTCGCCCGCGACCAGCACCTGGTCTGGCGCCAGGCGCAGGTGCGCGATGAGGTGGCGCAGCGTCGGGCCCTTGGAGACGCCGCGCGGCAACACGTCCAGGAAGGTGTCCGCCGACAACAGGCCGTCGTAGCCGGCGGCCCTGATCTTGCCGAGCGTGCCGGGCGACAGCCTTGCGGGCTCGTACCAGTAGCTCAGGCGGTGGCGAAACGGCGTGTCCTGCTCGCGCAGGCCCGGCTCGTTCGCCAGCAGGGCGCGCAGGGCCGCGCGCGCCTGCTCGTCGGAGGGCGCGCCACGCCGCCAGCGCGCGGCGATGTCGCGCTCCAGCTCAGGCAGCGGCTCGATGGCGGGCCCGCCCGCGATGGTGGTGCCCACGTCGCCGATCACGTAGTCCGGCCGGGGCAGGGGCACGCCCGCGACCTGCTGCGTGATCAGCTCGCGCACGAAGGGCAGGTCGCGTCCCGTCACGAAGATCAGGGTCAGGCGCGCCGGTTGCTGTTCGCGCACGGTGTGCAGCCAGCGGTACAGCGCCGCGCGCTCGGCCTCGTTGCCGCCGAGAAAGGTGCCGTCCAGATCGGTGGCGAGCACCAGCGGGCGCTCCAGGGCGAGGTGCGGGGCGAGGTGTGGAGCTGCTGGGGTGTCGGCCAGCGTGAACAGGCCGGCGGCGGTTCGGACAATCGCTTGGGTCATGGGCTGCAGGTTCCGGGTACGAATGCGCCAGCGCCCGGGCGCTGCAGCAAGGCAGGTCCGGGGGGCGACGTCGGGGGGGCAGGCGAGCGCTGTCGAGCGCTCGTGTCACGAGGCGCTCAGGAGAGCGGAGGCTCGGATCGGCGGTTGGTGGCGTAACGCAGCACGGCGAAGTGCTCGCCGGGCAGGGGTGGCGTCAGCGTGCTGCTGCTGGCGCGCACCATGCCCCGCGCGATCGCCCCGCCCAGGCGCGTGTTCATGCGCGCGCTGCACCGCGCCGGCGGACGCGGCGTGTCGATGTGCGGTGGGGGGAAGGGCGTGGCTTGCATGAGGGGGCGGGGACGCCGGTGCGCCGCCAGCGAATCACCGGGGGCCGGTGACGTGAAACAAGGGGTATCTTACCCGGGCCCGCTTTTTGCCCTGCGCTGGCGGGTCAGTCGGGCAGGTCACGCGCCTCAGGGGGCCGCCTCGTTGCCATCGCCATCGTCCATGTCCCATTCGAAGGCGCAGCGCCGGCAGCACACCGGGACCAGGTGAGGGCGCTGTTCGCGGTCGCGCCGCGCGGGGCGTTCCGACAGGCGCAACTGGCCGTAGGCGTGGCAGCGCGGGCAATTGGCCTGGTTGGCCAGTTCCTCGGCATGCATCAGCAGGTAGACGTAGCGGTTGAGCGCCCAGAGCGTGACGCCGCCCGTGAGCA
>Ga0209970_1000036_pt1 | contig 17242 bp, 22 predicted proteins | sample InoplaCoSAM_FD_187585 | JGI IMG/M metagenome (GOLD analysis project Ga0209970, IMG submission 187585) | Arabidopsis thaliana rhizosphere microbial communities from the Joint Genome Institute, USA, that affect carbon cycling - Inoculated... | ecosystem: Host-associated > Plants > Roots >...
TGGAAGGCGGCAACGGCGCCGCCACCGCCACCCGCGGCGAACGCAACGAACTCGTGCTCGCGGCGGCTTACGTGGCCGGCGTCACGCGCGCCTTCACCATCGGCGGCGCCCAGGCCGTGGCCGCGCTGGCCTACGGCACGGCCACCGTGCCCAAGGTCGACAAGATCACCGGCCCCGGCAACGCCTATGTGGCCAGCGCCAAGAAGCGCGTGTTCGGCACCGTGGGCATCGACATGATCGCGGGCCCGAGCGAGATCCTGGTGCTGGCCGATGGCAGCACGCCGGCCGACTGGGTGGCCATGGACCTGTTCAGCCAGGCCGAGCACGACGAGCTGGCGCAGAGCATCCTGCTGTGCCCCGACGCCGCCTACATCGACGCCGTGCAGGCCGCGATCGACCGCCTGCTGCCCACCATGCCGCGCGCGGCCATCATCGCCAAGAGCCTCAACGACCGCGGCGCGCTCATTCTCACGCGCGACATGGACGAGGCTTGCGCCATCAGCAACCGCATCGCGCCCGAGCACCTGGAGGTGTCCAGCGCCGAGCCGCACCGCTGGGAGCCGCTGCTCAAGCACGCCGGCGCCATCTTCCTGGGCGCCTACACCAGCGAAAGCCTGGGCGACTACTGCGCCGGCCCCAACCACGTCCTGCCCACCAGCGGCACCGCGCGCTTTTCCTCGCCGCTGGGTGTCTACGACTTCCAGAAGCGCAGCAGCCTGATCGAGGTGAGCGAGCGGGGCGCGCAGACCCTGGGCACCGTGGCAGCCGAGCTGGCCTACGGTGAGGGCCTGCAGGCGCACGCGCGCGCGGCCGAGTTGCGCCTGCCCACCATCCCGCCGATGCGAGGCACGCCGCGATGAACAGCGCACTCAACCCCCAGCCGCTGGCGCGCATCCGCCAGGACATCCAGTCCATGCAGGCCTACGCCATCCAGGACTCGGCCGGCATGCTCAAGCTCGACGCGATGGAAAACCCCTTCGCGCTGCCGCCCGCGTTGCAGGCCGAGTTGGGCCGGCGCCTGGGCGCCGTCGCCATCAACCGCTACCCCGGCGCGCGTGTCGATGAACTCAAGCATGCGCTGGAGCGTTTTGTCGACCTGCCCGCCGGCCACGCGCTGATGCTGGGCAACGGCTCCGACGAACTCATCTCGCTGCTGGCCATGGGCTGCGACCTGCCCGGCGCCAGCGTGCTCGCGCCCGTGCCCGGCTTCGTGATGTACGCCATGAGCGCGCAGTTGCAGGGCCTGGCCTTCCATGGCGTGCCGCTCACCGCCCATTTCGAGCTCGACGAGCCCGCCCTGCTGGCCGCGATGCGCGCGCACCGCCCGGCCATCACCTACCTGGCTTACCCGAACAACCCCACGGCCAACCGCTTCGACCCGGCCGTCATGCGCCGCCTCATCGCCGAGGCCGCCACCTTCGGCGGCCTGGTGGTGGTGGACGAGGCCTACCAGCCCTTCTCCAGCCACACCTGGCTTGACGAGATGCGCGCCCGGCCCGAGGCCAACGCGCACGTGCTGCTCATGCGCACGCTCTCCAAGTTCGGCCTGGCGGGCGTGCGCATCGGCTATCTGGTGGGCCCGGCGGCGCTGGTTCACGAGGTGGACAAGCTGCGCCCGCCGTACAACGTGAGCGCGCTCAACGCCGAGTGCGCGCTGTTCGCGCTGGAACACGCCGAGGTGTTCGCGCAACAGGCGGCCGTGATCTGCGAGCAGCGAGAGGCCCTGTTGGCCGCGCTGGCGCGGCTGCCAGGCGTCATGCCCTTCCCGAGCGAGGCCAACATGGTGCTCGCGCGCGTGCCCGACGCGCAGCGCGCCTTCGACGGCCTCAAGGCCCAGGGCGTGCTCGTGAAGAATGTTTCTAAAATGCACCCGCTGCTGGCCCAATGCCTGCGGCTCACCGTGGGCACGCCCGACGAGAACGCCCGGCTCATCCAGGCCCTGCAAACCGCCCTATGACCTCGACCACGCCCGTTTTCCCCGTCCCGGGCCCCAATGACCGCGCCGCCCAGGTGCAGCGCAACACCAACGAGACCCAGATCGGTGTGCGCATCAACCTCGACGGCGCCGGCGTGGCCGTGCTGTCCACCGGCATCGGGTTCTTCGACCACATGCTTGACCAGATCGCCCGCCACGGGCTGATCGACCTGGAGATCATCGCCAAGGGCGACCTGCACATCGACGGCCACCACACCGTGGAAGACGTGGGCATCACCCTGGGCCAGGCGTTCGCGCAGGCCGTGGGCGACAAGAAAGGCATCCGCCGCTACGGCCACGCCTACGTGCCGCTCGACGAGGCGCTCTCGCGCGTGGTGATCGACTTCTCCGGCCGCCCCGGCCTGCACATGCGCGTGCCCTTCAAGGCCGGCATGATCGGCGCCTTCGACACCCAGCTCACTTACGAATTTTTCCAGGGATTCGTCAACCACGCGGGCGTCACGCTGCACGTGGACAACCTGCACGGCGAGAACGCGCACCACCAGGCCGAGACGGTGTTCAAGGCCTTCGCGCGCGCCGTGCGTTTTGCCCTTGAGCGCGACCCGCGCCTGGGCGACGCGATCCCCTCCACCAAAGGTTCGCTCTGAACCCCTCGTTTCCCGCGTGATGAAAGCCAGGACGGTCGCCGTCGTCGACTACGAGAGCGGAAACCTGCGCTCGGTTTCCCAGGCGGTGCTGCACGCCGCGCAGGGCAGTGGGGTGGACGTCATCGTGACCCAGCGCGCCGATGAGGTGATGGCCGCCGAGCGCGTGGTCTTGCCCGGTCAGGGGCATATGGGGGACTGCATGCGCGCGCTGGCCGCCTCTGGCCTGAAGGACGCGGTGATGCACGCCTGTGCGAACAAGCCCCTGTTCGGCGTCTGCGTGGGCATGCAGATGCTGCTCGACCGCAGCGACGAAGGCCCCACCGAGGGCCTGGGCCTCATCCCCGGGCAGGTGAAACGCTTCGAACTCGAGGGCCGGCATCAGCCCGACGGCAGCCGCTACAAGGTGCCGCAGATGGGCTGGAACCGCGTGTTCCACGAGCTGGGGCGCGCCGTGCACCCTTTGTGGGCGGGCATCGATGACGGTGCGTACTTCTATTTCGTGCACAGTTACTACGCGCGGCCCGAACGGCCCGAGCATGTGGTTGGCGAAGCGGACTACGGTGGCCGCTTTGCAGCCGCGGTGGCGCGCGATAACATTTTTGCGACCCAGTTCCACCCCGAGAAGAGCGCGGACCAAGGTCTCGCGCTCTACCGCAACTTCCTCCACTGGACCCCCTGAGCCGCGCCTTCGCGCCCGCCCACGACCATGCTGCTGATTCCCGCCATCGACCTCAAGGACGGCCACTGCGTTCGCCTCAAACAGGGCGACATGGACCAATCCACTGTGTTCAGTGAGGACCCGGCCGCCATGGCGCGCAACTGGGTCGACAAGGGCGCGCGCCGCGTGCATCTGGTCGATCTGAACGGCGCATTCGCGGGCAAGCCCAAGAACGAGCAAGCCATCCGCGCCATCCTCAAGGAAATCGGCAGTGAGGTGGACGTGCAGCTCGGCGGCGGCATCCGCGACCTCGACACCATCGAGCGCTACCTCGACGCCGGCCTGCGCTACGTGATCATCGGCACCGCGGCCGTGAAGAACCCCGGCTTCCTGCAGGACGCCTGCACGGCCTTCGGCGGCCACATCATCGTGGGCCTGGATGCCAAGGACGGCAAAGTTGCCACCGATGGCTGGAGCAAACTCACCGGACACGAGGTGGTCGATCTCGGCAAGAAATTCGAGGACTACGGCGTCGAGTCCATTGTCTACACCGACATCGGTCGCGACGGCATGCTCAGCGGCATCAACATCGAGGCCACGGTCAAGCTCGCGCAGTCGCTGTCCATTCCCGTCATCGCCTCGGGTGGCCTGTCCAACCTCGACGACATCCGCAAGCTCTGCGCGGTCGAGGACGAGGGCGTGGAGGGCGTGATCTGCGGACGCTCCATCTACAGCGGCGACCTGGATTTCGAGGCCGCGCAGAAGCTCGCGGACGAACTGAACGGATAAGGCATGCTCGCCAAACGGATCATTCCCTGCCTCGATGTCACCGGTGGCCGTGTCGTCAAGGGCGTCAACTTCGTCGAACTGCGCGACGCGGGTGATCCGGTGGAAATTGCGGCCCGCTACAACGAGCAGGGGGCCGACGAACTCACCTTCCTCGACATCACGGCCACCAGCGATGGCCGCGACCTGATCCTGCCCATCATCGAGGCCGTGGCCTCGCAGGTGTTCATCCCCCTCACCGTGGGCGGCGGCGTGCGCACGGTGGACGACGTGCGCCGCCTGCTCAACGCGGGCGCCGACAAGACGAGTTTCAACTCCGCCGCCATCGCCAACCCGCAGGTCATCCGCGAGGCATCCGACAAGTACGGCGCGCAGTGCATCGTGGTGGCCATCGACGCCAAGCGCCGCGCCGACGGTGAGGGTTGGGATGTCTACAGCCACGGCGGGCGAAAGAACACCGGCCTGGACGCCGTGGCATGGGCGAAGCAGATGGCCGATTTCGGCGCCGGCGAGATCCTGCTTACCAGCATGGACCGCGACGGCACCAAGTCGGGCTTCGATCTGGCGCTCACGCGCGCGGTGAGCGATGCGGTGAACGTGCCCGTGATCGCCTCGGGTGGCGTGGGCAATCTGGACCACCTGGCTGACGGTGTGCAACAGGGCGGTGCCGATGCGGTGCTGGCCGCCAGCATCTTCCACTATGGCGAATACACGGTCGCGCAGGCCAAGGCCCGCATGGCCGCGCGCGGCATTCCGGTGAGGTTGTGATGGACTGGCTCGACGCTGTGAAATGGGACGACCAGGGACTGGTGCCCGTGATCGCGCAAGAAGCCGCCACGGGCGACGTGCTGATGTTCGCGTGGATGAACCGCGAGGCGCTGCAGAAGACGGCCGAGCTGGGGCGTGCCGTGTATTTCAGCCGTTCGCGTGGCAAGCTCTGGTTCAAGGGTGAAGAGTCCGGCCACGTGCAGACCGTGCACGACATCCGCCTGGACTGCGACAACGACGTGGTGCTGCTGAAGGTGACGCAACTTGGGCACGACCCCAGCATCGCCTGTCACACGGGCCGACACAGTTGCTTCTTCCAACGCCACGAGAATGGCCAATGGGTCACCGTGGAACCGGTCTTGAAAGACCCTGAATCCATCTACAGATAGTTTTATGAGCAGCACCGACGACCTGGCCAGGCTGGCCGCCGTGATCGAGAGCCGCAAGCCGGCGAACGGCGGCGATCCAGAGAAGAGCTACGTCGCGCGCCTGCTGCACAAGGGCCCAGAGGCCTTTCTCAAGAAGATTGGTGAGGAGGCCACCGAGGCCGTGATGGCCGCCAAGGACCTGGAGCACGGCGGCGCCGACCGGCAGAAGCTGGTGAACGAGACCGCCGATCTGTGGTTCCACAGCATGATCGCCCTGGCCCACTTCGGCCTGACGCCGGCCGATGTGGTGGCCGAGTTGGTGCGCCGCGAGGGTCTGAGTGGTCTGGAAGAGAAGGCCTTGCGCAAGGTGCGCGAACGCGAAGCGAAGGAGTGAGACCATGAGCGACGTGATCGATGTGGAAACCACCGACAACGAGAAAGCCCAGTCGCTCAAGAGCGTGGGCTGGCTCAGTTACATCCTGCACCTCATCGTCGCGGTGGGCGCGGTGTTGCCGTCGGCGCAGCCAGGCATCGCGCTGCTCATCGTGGCGCTGATCATCGACCTGGTGAAGCGGGACGAGGCTGTTGGCACCTGGCAGGCCAGCCACTTCTCTTGGCGCATCCGCTCGGTCATCTGGGCGGCCATCCTGTACGTGGTCACCATTCCGCTGTGGCTGCTGCTTTTCGTGCCGGGCTGGATCGCCTGGTGCCTGATCTCGATCTGGTTCCTCTACCGCATCGTCCGGGGCATGGTGAACATGAACGCCAACCGCCCCATGCCGCAATAAGACCTCCATGAGCGCTCAGCACGACCCCAACTGCATCTTTTGCAAGATCGTTGCCGGCCAGATCCCGTCCCGCAAGGTGTACGAGGACGAGGACCTGTTCGCCTTCCACGACATCCACCCCTGGGCGCCCGTGCACTTCCTCATGGTGCCCAAGGTCCACATTCCGTCCATGGCACAGGTCGGCCCCGAGCACGAGCGCCTGATGGGCCGCCTGCTCACCCTCGCCCCGAAACTGGCGATGGAGCAGGGCTGCAACCCCTATCCCGAGGGCGGATTTCGCATCGTGTGCAACACGGGGCAAGAGGGCGGGCAGGAGGTCCACCACCTGCACATTCACGTGATCGGCGGTCCCCGCCCCTGGGCCAAGGGCTGATCCATCCGGCCCTTGGCGTCATAACCGGGACAACCGGTTGAACCCAGGCCCGCGGCTTAGAATCCCAGCATTGCGCGTGCGCTCACCCCACCTCTCTGGAGATTGACATGGGTACGTTTTCCATCTGGCACTGGCTCATCGTGCTGCTCATCGTGGTCATGGTGTTCGGCACCAAGAAACTCAAGAACATCGGCTCCGACCTGGGCGGCGCCGTCAAGGGTTTCAAGGACGGCATGAAGGAGGGTGGTCAGAACGCGCCCTCTGATGCCACCGCCACCCCCGCTCCCCAGGTCGCGCAGAACAGCGCGGCCGACAAGGGCACGATCGACGTTGAAGCCAAGCAGAAAAGCTGACGTGAATCACCCCCGCGGCGCTGCGTGCGACCCGCGCGCGACTGGTGACCTTGGCTGATCCATGATCGATCTCGGCATATCCAAGTTGGCCCTTATCGGGGCGGTGGCACTCGTCGTCATCGGCCCCGAGAAACTGCCGCGCGTAGCGCGCACGGTGGGTGCCTTGCTGGGTAAGGCCCAGCGCTACGTGGCCGACGTCAAGGCCGAGGTCAATCGGTCCATGGAGCTCGAAGAGCTCAAGAAGATGAAGGACTCGGTGGAGACCGCCGCGCGCGACGTGCAGTCGTCGGTGCAGGACACCACCAATGAGTTCGAGAAGTCCTGGTCCGACGCCACGGCCGGACTCGAGGGCGACACGCTGCGCGAGCCGACCGAGGCGGACGTTATGCGGTCCATCGGGCAGCCGGTGTATCCGGTCTACACGCGCCCCAAGAAGAACTTCCGCCTCAAGCAGAAGGCGGTGCCGCAGTGGTTCAAGGCGCGCACGGGTGTGCGCACCCGCACCCAGTCGGGGGCCGCGCGCGTGGCCCGATTCCGCCCGCGCCCGTCCAACCCGTCTCGCTGATGTCCAACAAGCCCGACTCCGACGACGAGCTCGCCGGTACCGAACAGCCCTTCGTGCAGCACCTGATGGAGCTGCGCGACCGCCTGCTCTACAGCGTGATCGGCCTGGCGGTGTGCATGGCCATCCTGGCCTTCTGGCCCGGCCCCAGTGGCCTGATCGACCTGATCGCCATCCCCATTCGCGCCCACATGCCGCCCGACGCGCGGCTGATCGCCGTGGGCGTGTTCTCTCCCTTCTTCGTGCCGCTGAAGGTCCTGGCCATGGCCGCGGTGCTGCTGTCGCTGCCGTGGTGGATGTACCAGCTGTGGTCGTTCATCGCGCCGGGGCTCTACAGCCACGAGAAGCGCTTCGCCGTGCCGCTCATCTTCCTCGGCAGCCTGCTGGCCTATGCGGGCATTGCGTTCGTGCAGTTCTTCGTGCTCGACAAGATGTTCGGCTTCATCCAGAAGTTCACGCCCGCCAGCGTGGCCGCCACGCCCGACATAGCGTCCTATGTGGAGGCCATCCTGGGCCTGTACCTGGCCTTCGGCCTGGCCTTCCAGGTGCCCATCGTGGTCGTGCTGCTGGTCAAGATGGGCATGGTGTCGGTGCAGAAGCTCAAGGATTTCCGCGGCTACTTCATCGTCATCTCGTTCATCATCGCGGCCGTCATTACGCCGCCCGACGTGATCTCGCAGCTGGCGCTGGCGGTGCCGATGTGCGTGCTCTACGAGGCCGGTATCTGGGGTGCCCAGGTCTTCATCAAGCGCACGCGGTCCGAGGACGAAGAGGGCGAAGGCGAAAAGACCGCCTCCTGAACCTGCCCGCCGGGGGGCAAGTTCAGCGGCGGTTGGCGGCCTGCTGAGTGAGGTTGCGCCGGCCCGGCGTCACATCGATCTGCATCGAGGCGTCTCGCCGCAATACGTCGAGGCGGGCCTTTTCACCGGGCGGCAGCGCCGCCACGGCCGCCAGCAGCTGCGGTACGTTCCTGACCTCCTGGCCCTTGACCGCCGTGATGACGTCGCCCGGGCGGATGCCGGCCTGCGCGGCGGGGCCGTTCTGCAACACGCCGGTGATGATGACGCCGCTGCGCGTGCCCACGCCAAAGCTCTCGGCCAGTTCGGGCGTCAGGTCCTGCGGTTCCACGCCGATCCAGCCGCGCGTGACTTTGCCCTCCTTGACGATGGCTTCCATCACGCTGCGCGCGGTGGACGTGGGAATGGCGAAGCCGATGCCCATGGAGCCGCCCGAGCGTGAGTAAATGGCGGTGTTGATGCCCATCAGGTGGCCCTGCACGTCCACCAGGGCGCCGCCCGAGTTGCCCGGGTTGATGGCCGCGTCGGTCTGGATGAAGTTCTCGAAGGTGTTGATGCCCAGTTGTGTGCGGCCCAAGGCACTGACGATGCCACTGGTGACGGTCTGGCCCACGCCGAAGGGGTTGCCGATCGCCAGCAGCGGATCGCCGATCTCGAGCGCGTCGGAGTTGCCCAGCGTGATGACGGGCAGGTCGGTCAGTTCGACCTTCAGCACCGCGAGGTCGGTTTCCGGGTCGGTGCCGATGACCTTGGCCACGGTCTGGCGGCCATCATTGAGGGTCACCTGGATCTCGTCGGCTTCCTCGACGACGTGATTGTTGGTGAGTACGTAGCCCGCCGGGCTGACGATGACGCCCGAACCCAGTCCGGTCTGCGGCTGATTGTTGAGCTGATCGCCGAAGAAGAAGCGGAACCAGGGATCGACGCTGTGCGGGTTGTTGGCCGGCGCCTTGCTTGTGTTGATGCTCACCACCGCTGGCGAGGCGGTCTTGGCGGCCGCGCGAAGGCTCAGGGTGCCTGGGTCGGCGGGGGACGAAGCGCTGGTGGGCGCCTCGAAAACCGGTACCACCGATGGCAAAGAGCGCCGGCCCAGCCACTGCGGCTGCAGCGTGGCCACCACGAAGAACACTGCCACCAGCACGGTGACGGTTTGGGCAAACACGAGCCAGATTCGTTTCATGAGAGATCGGCGAAGGAAAGTGTGGAATTGTCCCGCATTCGGCTGGTGCAGATGTGGCTGTCAGAATGCCGTTTTCAAGCCACCACCCCCATGAGCACAAGCCGAAACACGCTGGTTCACGCCTTCGACACCCTGCTGCAACCCGCTCAGTTCAAGGACTACGGGCCGAACGGGCTGCAGGTGGAGGGCCGCCAGGAGATCCGCCGGCTGATCAGCGGCGTGACGGCCAGTCTGGCGCTGATCGAGGCTGCGATCGAGGCGAAAGCGGACGCCATCTTCGTGCACCACGGCTTGTTCTGGCGCGGCCAGGACGGGCGGGTGACGGGCTGGATGAAGCAGCGCTTGTCGCGGCTGCTGGCGCACGATATCAACCTGATCGCCTACCACCTGCCGCTGGACGCACACCCTACGCTGGGGAACAACGCCCAGCTCGCCAAGGTGCTGGGCATCGCGCTCGAAGAGGGCGCGCGCTTCGGGGAGCAGGCGCTCGGCTTCGTGGGCCAGCGCCCGGCTGAGCCCGCCGAGACCCTGGCGACCCACGTGGAGCGGGCGCTGGGTCGTCCGGTCACGCTGGTGAACCCACCGGGTCGTGTGGTGCGGCGCATCGGCCTGTGCACGGGGGGGGCGCAGGGCTACTTCGAGGCCGCCATCGCGGCCGGCGTCGACGCCTTCATCACGGGCGAGATTTCCGAGCCCCAGGCGCACTATGCGCGCGAGTGCGGCGTGGCCTACCTGGCCTGCGGCCACCACGCCAGCGAACGCTACGGTGCGCCAGCCGTTGCTGCCCACGTGGCGTCAGCGCTCGGCGTCGAGCACCGCTTCATCGACATTCCCAACCCCGCGTGATGGCAAGTCGACCGGTCCTGATCAGCATGGGCGATCCCGCGGGGATCGGCCCCGAGATCGTGATGCGCGCTCTGCGCGAGCGGCCCGCGTTGCGGCGCGAGGTGGTGGTGGTGGGCGACATGGCCACGCTGCGGCGCGCGGCGCGCCTGGGTGGCGTGGCGCCCGATTCGGCCGAGGGTGGCCTCGTGCTAGCCGGGCTGGACGAACCGGCGCAATGGGCTGGCCTGCCGCGCGGCGCTGTGGGGGTGCTGCAGGCCGGCGAGGCGCTGGCGCCGCCGCCGTGGGGGCAGGTGAGCGCCGTGGCCGGCCACGCCGCCGCCGCCGCCATCCGGCTCGGAGCGCAGCTGGCGCTGGACGGCCGCGCGCGCGCCTTGGTCACGGCGCCCATCCACAAGGAGGCGCTCGCCGCGGCCGGCGAGCCCTATCCGGGTCACACCGAGTTGCTGCAGGCCCTCGCGGCCCAACACCGAGGTGTGCCGGTGGAGGCCTTGCCCGTGCGCATGATGCTCAGCGCACCGGGCCTGGCCACGGTGTTGGTGAGCATCCACGTGCCGCTGCGCGAGGCCCTGGCCGCGGTGACCACCGAGGGTGTACTTGAGACGGTCCGCATCGCCGATACCCACTTCCGCCGCACCGGGCTGGCTCGGCCGCGCATTGCCGTGGCGGGGCTCAACCCGCACGCGGGGGAGGGCGGTCTGTTCGGGTGCGAGGAGATCGAGGTGATCGGGCCCGCCGTGCGGGCCGCGCGCGATCTGGGCATCGAGGCCAGCGGACCTCACCCGCCCGACACGGTGTTCATGCGGGCGCGCCAGGGCGCGTTCGACGTGGTCGTGGCCATGTACCACGACCAGGGGCTCATCCCCGTGAAGCTGCTGGGCCTGGAGCATGGCGTGAACACCACGCTGGGCCTGCCCTTCGTGCGCACCAGCCCCGACCACGGCACCGCATTCGACATCGCGGGCACCGGCCGCGCCAGTGCGGACAGCCTGCTGGCGGCCATCGACGCCGCGATGGCCGCCAGTCCGGCTTGAGCGGAGCCTACTTCTTCAGGCTGTCCCGGATCTCGCGCAGCAGCACGATGTCTTCCGGCGCGGCTGCAGGAGGCGGAGGTGGCGTTTCGCGCTTGAGGCGGTTGATTTGCTTGACCATCAGGAAAATGATGAAGGCCAGGATGGCGAAGTTGATCGCCACGGTGATGAAGTTGCCGTAGGCCAGCACCGGCACGCCGGCCTGCTTCATGGCCGCCAGGGTGCGGGCGGTGCCCTCGGGCGCCGAGCCCAGCACCACGAACAGATTGCTGAAATCAAGCTTGCCGAACACCAGGCCCACCACCGGCATGATCACGTCGTCCACCAGCGAGCCGACGATCTTGCCGAACGCGCCGCCGATGATCACGCCGACGGCCAGGTCGATGACGTTGCCCTTGACGGCGAATTCCTTGAACTCCTGCATCATGCCCATGCGCATCCTCCAGAGGGTATTGGTCGGGCGGGCATTGTCACACGCGAAACCGGCGTGCGCGCCCACGGCAGAGCAGGCGCAAAACGCGATCTGACCCCTTGACACGGTCCAGTACAATGCCGGGTTGTCCCTGATTCCTCCCGCAAGACGAGAAAGTCCCCCATGAGTGAAGCTCCCGCCAACCAAGGCAAGGCCGCTGTGGACAACAGTCGCCGGACCTGGCTGATCACCTCCTGCGCCATGGGTGGCGTGGGTGCCGCGGCAGTCGCCGTGCCCTTCGTGAGTTCCTTTCAGCCCTCCGAGCGCGCCAAGGCCGCTGGCGCTGCGGTCGAGGTGGACGTCTCGACCATCGCCCCGGGCGAAAAGCGCGTCGTGGAGTGGCGCGGCAAGCCGGTGTGGGTGATGCGCCGCACCGAGGCGCAACTGGCCACGTTGGAAAAGGACGAGGCACAGCTCGCCGACCCGAATTCCGAGCGTACGGCGTTCCCCACCCCCGAGTACGCGAAGAACCGCACCCGCTCGATCAAGCCCGAGATTCTCGTGGCCATCGGCATCTGCACCCACCTGGGCTGTTCGCCTGGCGACAAATTCGCGCCCGGCCCGCAGCCCTCGCTGCCGGACGACTGGCAGGGCGGCTTCCTCTGCGCCTGCCACGGTTCCACCTTCGATTTGGCCGGCCGCGTGTTCCAGAACAAGCCCGCGCCCGACAACCTCGAGATCCCGCCGCATTACTACGTTTCCGACAACATGCTGCTGATCGGCGAGGACAAGCCGGCCTGAGGCCGCGCCATCGAGCCTGAACACCCACAGAACATCGAGGCACGCACGCCATGGCCGAATTCAAAGAAATCTCCCCCGACGCCCCGCTGAGCCAGAAAGCGCTGAACTGGGTCGACAACCGCTTCCCGCTGTCAAAGCTCTACAACGAGCACCTGGCCGAGTACTACGCGCCGAAGAACTTCAACTTCTGGTACTTCTTCGGTTCGCTCGCCCTCCTGGTGCTGGTCATCCAGATCGTCACCGGCATCTTCCTGGTGATGCACTACAAGCCCGATGCGAACGTGGCCTTCGCCTCGGTCGAGTACATCATGCGCGACGTGCCCTGGGGCTGGCTGATCCGTTACATGCACTCCACCGGAGCCTCGGCCTTCTTCGTCGTGGTGTACATGCACATGTTCCGCGGTCTGCTCTACGGCAGCTACCGCAAGCCGCGCGAACTGGTCTGGGTGTTCGGCTGCGCGATTTTCCTGTGCCTGATGGCAGAGGCCTTCATGGGCTACCTGCTGCCCTGGGGCCAGATGTCCTACTGGGGCGCCCAGGTGATCGTGAACCTGTTCTCCGCCATTCCCTACATCGGTCCTGACCTGGCCTTGCTGATCCGCGGCGACTACGTGGTGGGCGACGCCACGCTCAACCGCTTCTTCAGCTTCCACGTCATCGCCGTGCCGCTGGTGCTGCTGGGTCTGGTGGTGGCGCACATCATCGCGCTTCACGAAGTGGGTTCCAACAACCCCGACGGCGTGGAGATCAAGGCCAACAAAGACGCAGCGGGCAAGCCCGTGGACGGCATCCCCTTCCACCCGTACTACACCGTGCACGACATCCTGGGGGTTGCCGTGTTCCTGATGGTGTTCTCGGCCATCGTGTTCTTCGCGCCCGAGTTTGGCGGCTACTTCCTGGAGTTCAATAACTTCATCCCGGCCGATCCGTTGACCACCCCGCTGCACATCGCGCCGGTGTGGTACTTCACGCCGTTCTACTCGATGCTGCGCGCCATCACCGCCGAGTTCATGTATGTGCTGGTGGCCTGCGTGGTGCTGGCTGCTGCGTTCGGCGTGATCAAGGCCCGCCTCAGTGCCGCACTCAAAGGCGTGGTCGTGGTCGTCGCCTTGCTGGCCGCGGCCGCCATGCTGACCTACGACGCCAAGTTCTGGGGCGTGATCGTCATGGGTGCTGCCGTGATCATCCTGTTCTTCCTGCCCTGGCTCGACCACAGCCCGGTCAAGTCGATCCGCTACCGCCCGAGCTGGAACAAGTGGCTCTACACGGTGTTCGTCATCAACTTCTTCGTGCTCGGCTACCTGGGCATCCAGGCGCCTTCGCCGATCGGCGAGCGCGTGTCGCAGGTGGGTACCCTGTTTTACTTCGGCTTCTTCCTGCTGATGCCTTGGTGGAGCCGCCTCGGTGAGTTCAAACCGGTCCCCGACCGGGTGACCTTCCAGCCGCACTGAGTCAACGCGACTTCCGGAGAGCGAACGATATGAAAAAGATTCTTCTGGGCCTCGCGTTGTCCCTGGGCCTGAGCGGCGGCGCCCTGGCCGCTGGCGGTGGCATCCCGCTGGACCACGCCCCCCAACGCACCAACGACATGGCGGCCCTGCAAAACGGTGCCAAGCTGTTCGTCAACTACTGCCTGAACTGCCACTCGGCGGCCTTCATGCGCTACAACCGCCTGCGCGATATTGGCCTCAACGACAAGCAGATCGCCGAGAACCTGACCTTCGCTACCGACAAGATCGGTGACACCATGAAGGCGGCCATCGATCCCAAGATGGCCAAGGACTGGTTCGGCAAGGTGCCGCCCGACCTGACCCTGGTGGCGCGCTCGCGCGCCAGTTCGGCTGGCAGCGGCCCCGACTACCTCTACACCCTGTTGCGCACCTATTACCGCGACGATACCAAGCCCACTGGCTGGAACAACAAGGCCTTCCCCAACATCGGCATGCCGCACCCCTTGTGGGAACTGCAGGGCGAGCGCAAGCCCGTCTACGACAAGGTCATGAGCCATGGCCACGAAGTCGAAGTGCTGCGTGGGTGGGAGCAGGTCAAGCCCGGCACCATGACGCAGGCCCAGTACGACCAGAACGTCGGTGACCTGGTGGCCTATCTTCAGTGGATGGCTGAGCCCGCAGCGAACAACCGCGTGCGCATCGGCGTGTGGGTTCTGCTGTTCCTCACGGCCTTCACCGTGGTGGCCTGGCGCCTCAACGCTGCGTTCTGGAAAGACGTCAAGTAACTTTGCCGCGGCCAGCGTGATCCGCTGGCCTGCCCGTTCCACAGTGGCTTGCGGTGCCGACGCGGCACAATCGCAAGCCACTGTTTTCTGTTTCAGGAGACGCCAACCATGATGGTTCTGTACTCGGGCACCACCTGCCCCTATTCGCACCGCTGCCGCTTCGTGCTGTTCGAAAAGGGCATGGACTTCGAAATCCGCGACGTCGACTTGTACAACAAGCCCGAAGACATCGCTGTGATGAACCCGTACGGCCAAGTGCCGATCCTCGTCGAGCGCGACCTGATTCTGTACGAGTCGAACATCATCAACGAGTACATCGACGAGCGCTTCCCGCACCCGCAGCTCATGCCAGGTGACCCTGTGGATCGCGCCCGCGTGCGCCTGTTCCTGCTCAACTTCGAGAAGGAACTGTTCACGCACGTGTCGGTGCTGGAATCGCGCAGCAGCAAGGGCAACGACAAGGCGCTGGAGAAGGCCCGCTCGCACATTCGCGACCGCCTCACGCAGCTTGCGCCCGTGTTCATGAAGAACAAGTTCATGCTGGGCGACAACTTCTCCATGCTCGACGTGGCGATCGCGCCGCTGCTGTGGCGCCTGGACTTCTACGGCATCGAGCTCAGCAAGAACGCCGCGCCGCTGCTGAAATACGCGGAGCGCATCTTCTCGCGCCCGGCCTACATCGAGGCGCTGACCCCATCCGAGAAGGTGATGCGCAAGTAAGCCCCGCCGGCGGCGTAGCAGTGCCATGAGCCAGCAGGCAGAACCACCGGTCCCGTCGACCCGTCCGTACCTGATCCGGGCGCTGTACGAGTGGTGCAGCGAGAACGGGTTTTCGCCCTACATCGCCGTGCACGTCGATGCCTCGGTGCAGGTGCCGATGGAGTTCGTGCGCAATGGCGAGATCGTGCTCAATGTGAGCATGGAAGCCACCAAGGACTTGCACCTGGGCAACGAGTACATCTCGTTCAAGGCGCGGTTCGGCGGGGTGTCGCGCGAGATTGTGGTGCCCATTACCCACGTCATCGCGATCTATGCGCGGGAAAACGGGCAGGGCATGGCCTTTCCGGCACCCGCGCCCGCGCAGGCTCCTGCGACGGGGGATGCTGCCACGGCGTCTTCGCTGCGTGCCGTGACGCCCGACGACGAGGCTGCCCCGCCGGAGCCCAGTGGCGACGGCCCCAACCGTCCGGGTGGCCGGCCGCAGCTCAAGCGGGTGAAGTGAACCTAGAATCGTGGCCCGGGCCGCTTTAGCTCAGTTGGTAGAGCAATCGCCTTGTAAGCGATAGGTCGTCTGTTCGAGTCAGACAAGCGGCACCACCCGCTCTTCCGGCGGGCGCGCTCATCGGCCGGGTGTTTGGACTTTGATGCGGATTGCGCTAACCTGCGCCCCGCTTTCGTGCAGTGCGTCACGCAGCGCGGGTAGAAGTTGTCGTAATTTGGCGGCCGCCGCGCTGCTGCGAACGAGCAGGCACCACTCGGCATCCTGCAGGGGACCGGCAGTGACCTGGGTGCGCAGGGCGTGAGGAATGCGCTCCCGAACAACATCGAGACAACGCTGCGACATGCGGATCCTGGCCTGGAGTTCGGCCAGCCCGGGTGCGGCGCCAACAGCCTCCTGAAGGCTGAAGACGGAGGGGGTCTGTCGGGTCGGCATGCGGTCCATTCTGACCGAGTCGGTCGCGCCGCGTCGAGCGGATCGGTCAACCAAGGATTTGAGACGTGCACATCATCATCACCGACGCTTGGCTGGCACGACGCCAAGCCCTGCACCTGAACGGCTGGAAACTCATAGCCGCGGCGGCGATGGCTGTGCTGGGTCTCATGTTCAGCGCGGTGGCCACCTACCACTGGGTGTTCCTGGAGGGCATTCGCCAGGGCTGGCCGGGTTTCGCCTCCGTGGCGCGCCTGGTGCACCCCGACAACCCCGGGGAGCGCGACGCGTATCTGCGCGCCAACCTCGACGCCATGGCGCGCAAGCTGGGCGAGATGCAGGCTCGCATGATGCAGATCGACTCGCTGGGTGAGCGCGTGGCCGGCCTGGCCGGCCTGGAGCCGGCCCAGGCCCGTCCGCCGCTGCCTGGCTCGGGTGGTGTGTTGATTTCCAATCGCTCGCTCACGCTCGAGGAGTTGATGCGAGAGATGGAGGCGGTGGACGCCGGCAGCGGCGCGCGGGTGGACTGGCTGACCGCGATCGAGTCCCGCCTGTTCGACCAGAAGATCCAGAGCACGCTGGTACCGACCGAAAAACCCGTGGTGGACGGGCGGGTCGGTTCGGCCTTCGGTTTTCGCATCGATCCGATCACCGGACAGTCGGCGTTGCATACCGGGCTCGATTTCCCCGCAGACACCGGCACGCCCATCGTGGCCGCGGCCGGTGGCGTGGTGATCGCGCAGGAGTATCACGCCGCTTACGGCAACTTGGTCGAGATCGACCATGGGAATGCCCTGGTCACGCGCTACGCCCACGCGTCCAAGGTGCATGTAAAGAAAGGCGACATCGTCAAAAGCGGCCAAAAGATCGCCGAGGTCGGCTCGACCGGGCGTTCTACCGGCCCGCACCTGCATTTCGAGGTGTGGGTCGCGGGCGTGCCGCAGAACCCGCAGAAATTCCTGCAGGCGGGTGAGCACCTGGCCCGTGCTCCCCCCGGGCCGAACGTCTCTCGCACGCGCTGAAGCAGACGGTGGCCGGCCGCTAAAATGCCG
>Ga0209970_1000041_pt1 | contig 16993 bp, 13 predicted proteins | sample InoplaCoSAM_FD_187585 | JGI IMG/M metagenome (GOLD analysis project Ga0209970, IMG submission 187585) | Arabidopsis thaliana rhizosphere microbial communities from the Joint Genome Institute, USA, that affect carbon cycling - Inoculated... | ecosystem: Host-associated > Plants > Roots >...
GAAGCGGGCGCCGGCCGGCCCGCCGCCCGGCGGGGTGGCGGAGATGACGACCGAGGCGTAGGCGGGGATGGGGCGGGTCTGCTTCCTCGCCATCGGCCCGGGGACCCCCGGCCTGCTGACGCTGCGCGGCGCGCAGCGGCTCGAGAACTCCTTCGGAAAAGTCGACCTGGCCCGGAACGAGGGGAACGCCACCATCGTGAACAGCAACGGGAGCGTCTCGGTTGCCGACGTCAAGGGGGAGCTCGAGCTCTCGAACCGTTTCGGCGGCGTTACGGTGACGAGAATCGGCTCCCGGAGCCGCATCACGAACAGCAACGGCAGCGTGGAGCTGTCCAATGCCGGCGGTCCCGCTCAGATCACCTCTTCGTTCGGATCGGTCCGGGTGAGAGACGTCGCCGCCGACCTCGTCGTGAAGAACAACAACGGCTCGATCGAGGCGACGAACGTCAACGGGAACGCGGAGCTCGACAGCTCGTTCGGCGGCATCCGTTTCACCGACGTCAAGAAGCGGGTCACCTGCACGGGCAACAACTCGAAGGTCGTCGGAGTCCGCGCCGGGGAAACCGTCTCGGTCCGCACGTCGTTCGGCGCAGTGGAGGTCACCGACGCCGCGGGGGTGGACGTCGAGAGCTCCAACGCCAAGGTCGTGGTGCGGGGAATTCGCGGCGGCGCGATGCTCACGACCAGCTTTGGCGCGATCGAGGCGTCGGCGGTGCGGGGAAACGTCACCGCCGTGAATTCGAACGCGGCCGTCACCCTGTCGGACATCGGCGGATCCGCTGAAGTGAGGACGGGGTTCGGCAAGGTGAGCCTGACGCGGATCAAGGGTACGGCAAAAGTGCTCTCCGAGAACGCGAGCGTCTCGCTGAACGAGATCGACGGACCCGCGTCGGTGAAGACGAGCTTCGGGGCGATCGACGCATTGCGGGTCATGGGAGACCTGACGGCCGAGAACTCCAACGGCGCGATCCGCGCGACGGAGATCCGTGGAGCCGTCCAGGCCCGGACCTCGTTCGGCTCGGTGACCATCGACGGCGTGCGCGAGAGCGTGGACGTCGTCAACCAGAACGGCGCCGTCCAGGTCGTGAGCGTGCCCGAGGGATGCGCTCGGCTGACGCTGAAGACCTCGTTCGCGCCGCTTCGGGTGTATCTGACGGAGGGCGCCGGCTACACGGTATCGGCGCGGACGTCCTTCGGAAAAATCAACTCCGAAATCCCGGTCGGCGTCTCCGGTTCGGTCGGGGGCGAATCGCTGTCGGGGAAGATCGGCGACGGGCGCTGCGAGCTGACGCTCACCAACAGCAACGGCAACATCGAGCTGCTCCGGAAAAAATAGGGGGTCAGGTCTCCACTTGCCACATTGAGGGTCAGGCCGCCACATTGAGGGTCAGGTCTCCACTTGCCACACTGACACTTTGTCCCAGGGACCCCATGGCACAATCGCCGGTCCATGTCCCTGGACGCGACCCCCGACAACGTGACCCCGCACGCCGGCGGCGAGGACGAGCTCGTCCCGCTCGACCCCGACCACCCCGGATTCCGGGACCCGGTCTATCGCCGTCGCCGCAACGAGATCGCCCGCCTGGCCCTCGAGTACCGGCCGGGCGAGCCGCCGCCGGTCGTCGAATACACCGACGCGGAGCACGGCGTCTGGCGCGCGGTCTGGGAGCATCTCGCGCCGCTGCACGGAACGAACGCGGTCGCCGAATGGCGCAGCGGCGCGGCGGAGCTCGACCTCGACCGGCGGTTCATTCCGCAGCTCGTCGAGGTCAACGAGGAGATGAGGAAGAGCCCCGGCATCGAGATGCTGCCGGTCGCGGGGTTGATCTCCGCGCGCGGCTTCCTCTGCTCGCTCGGGCGCGGCGTGTTCCTCTCGACGCAGTACATCCGGCACCAGTCCATGCCGCTCTACACGCCCGAGCCCGACGTCGTGCACGAGCTCATCGGTCACGCGACGAGCTTCTTTCGACCCGAGATCGTGCGGCTGACACGGCTCTTCGGCGAGGCCGCGCTTCACGCGGACGAGGCCACGTTGAAGGAGCTCGAGCGCGTTTACTGGTACACGCTGGAGTTCGGCGTCGCCCGCGAGGGCGGGGACGTCAAGGCGTACGGCGCGGGGCTGCTCTCGTCCTTTGGCGAGCTCGGGAACTTCGCGTCGCAGGCGGAGTTGAACCCGTTCGACGTGGCGGAGATCGCGCGCACGAACTACGACCCGACGAGCTACCAGAAGGTCCTCTTCGTCGCCCCGAGCTTCTCGGAGATGGAGAAGCGCGTCGGCGGATGGCTGGAAGAGGTGGTCGAGCGGCAGAAAGACGCCCGCCGGCGCTGAGGCGACCGACGGGCGGGTTGACAAGCCGCTTTGTCAGGATGTGGCAAGTGGAGACCTGACCCTCCATGTGGCAAGTGGAGACCTGACCCCATTTACTGCAGCAACCGCTGGAACGCGCGCATGTCCTTCGAGGTCTCGTAGAGCAGTTCGCCCGTCGCGACCGAGACGACCGTGAATCGCGGCGACGGTCCGGGCGTCTCGTTCCACGCCGAGATCGAGAGGCCGAGCCGGGTCCCGTCCCCCGAATAGCCCGAGATCGCGCCCACGACGTGCGCCAGGGACCGGTCGCGGAGAGGGCGGCCGTCCGAGAGGAACGCGACCTCGCGCGCCGGCTCGTCCTTCGCGAGCGACGCGATCACCGGCAGGAGCGTGCTGGGCCCGGCGACCTCCACCCAGGCGGCGGACTTGCCGTCCGGTGAGATCCGCAGCGATCCCGGCACCGGCAGGACCGGGACGGCCACGGTGCGGCGCGGGAGCTCCCGGGTGCTGCCGACGCCCGTCTGGACCGTGAGAACGAGCGCTCCGAGCTTCCCCTCGATCCGGACGACGCGCTCGACCGGACCGATCCGCGACTGCGCCTCCTGCGGGAAGGAGCGCGTGCCGTCGCCGCGCATCGCGCGAAGTATGGCGGCGCGCGCGATCAGCTTTCGTCCGTGCGTCTTGTTGGGCAGGAGCGCCGCGGCGCGCCCTCCCGCCGGGCCGATGCGGTTCTCGAGCGTCGCGATCAGATCGAGCTTCCCGCTCGCGAGGAGGTAGCGGCCGAGAACGAGCGACGCCGTCCCGAGGCGGTCGGCCGCCGAGACGAGCGCGGCGGGATCAGACCCCGACTCGACGAGCTGGAGCCATGCCGCGGTCTCCTGCCACAGCTCGGCCAGCGAGGCGCTCGTCACGGGATAGCGCGCGCGCAGCAGACCGGCGGTGGCGCGGTCCCGGAGACCGGAGAGGTCACCGGCGGACTGGTTCTTCGTCAGCTCCAGGACGCGCGCGAACGCATCGCCGCGGTAGAAGTGACGGTACGCGCCGCCCGGAACGTCCGGACGCGTCGTGATCCCGAGGCCGGCCGGGTAGCTCGAGATCCCTTCCACGGTCGCGAGGGCCTCGGCGGTCTCGCCGAGCAGCAGGTCCACCGTCGGGTCGGGTGTTCCCGCCTTCGCCAGGCGGTCGCTCGCGCGAAGCAGGAACGCCGCCGCCAGCCGCCGGTAGGTCTCCGTCCTCGCGAACGTTCGGCCGACTGTCACGAGGTCGCGCGTGCCGTCGGCGCCTTCGGGAAACGCCGCGGTGACTTCGCGCGCGACGTATCCCGTCGCGGCTCCCCCCGGCTCCGGCGGCACCGGGACGTCGACCTGGAGGAACCGCTCGCCGGTCGCGACGAGCTTCAAGAGCGTACCCGCCGGGAGGCGGCCGACGATGCGCGCGTTCGCCTTCGGTTTGTCGCGGAGCACGGCCTCCCGCGGCATGACGAAGAGGTCCGCGCCCGGAGTCTCCTCGGGCGTCTGCCCGAATGCGACGGCCGGCGCCGTCCACGTGAGAACGGCCACGATCAGCAGACCGGCGATCGAAATCCATCCCTGGGTCTTCATCGAAGTCCTCGCTTTCCTCGTTCGGTCAGTTCGTTCCACTCGTTTTCGGGGTCCGGTTCGCGGCCGGCCGGGCCGCCGCGGTGCGCGCCTGCGGCTGCGGTCGAGGTCCCGCGCCGGCGACCGCGCGCTTGACGACTTCGTCGGTGAAGGCCTCGCCCCCGACGGTGGGCGTCAGGATCACCTGCACGTTCTCGGAGAGGCGGTCGGCGAAGGTCTTCGGGATCAGGAGCGGGTTCGCCGAGACGAGCTCCGCCTCGCGCTCGAGGTTCTCGAACTGCGCGAGCGAGGTCTCGCGGATGGAGTACGCCTCGGCGTCGGCGATCTTCCGGCGCCGGTCCGCCTCGGCCGACGTCTGGATCTTCATCACGGCGGCCTCGGCCTCCGCGCGCTTGACGCGCGTCTCCTTGTCGGCCTCCGCCTCCAGCCGTTTCTGGCGGATCTCCTTCTCTTTCTGCTCGAGGATGAACTTCATGGCGTCGGCCTCGGCGCGCGCCGCGATCAGCCGCTGTGCGGCGACCGCCTCCGCTTCCTTGACCTGCCGCGCCTTGACGGCCTCCGCTTCGAGCCGGTTCCGCTCGACCTCCTTGGCCTTCAGCTTCAGCGTCACGTCCATCCGCTCGGTGTTCTGGACCTCGTCCACCATCGCCACGCGTCCGCGCTCGTACTCCGCGGGAAGGACGACCTCGCCGATCAGCAGGTCGCGCAGGACGATCCCGCTTTCCGCCAGGCGCTCCCGCGCGCCCCGCGCGGCCACGGCCGCGAGCTCCTCGCGCTTCTCCGAGACGACCTGCGCGACGGCGTACCGCGGAGCCGCGGCGCGGAACGCCGCCGCGATGACCGGCGCGACGAGCTCGCGCTCCGGGTCGGGCGGCAGGGCCGCCCACTTCGACGGCAGTCGCGCCCGGTCGATCGCCCAGCGCGCCTGCACTCCGACCTGCGCGATCACGCCGTCCTTCGTCGAGACGTTGAACGTCCCCTCCGGACCGGAGAGGAGGCGGTCCGAGATCCGGACGGCGTGGATCTCGTAGAGCGCTCTCGGGCGGAAGTGAGTGCCGGGAGGGAGGATCTCGAGGCCCCCGGAAAAGCGGTTCACCGAGACGCCCACGAACCCGGGCTGCACCGGCTGGAGGCTGCGCTCGCCGAAGCGGTAGACGAGGAAGAGGGCGAGCACGATCGCGAGCGGGATCAGGGTCCGTTTGAACGGGAACTTCGACGGCGGAAAGCGCCGGCGCCCGAGTCTCGAGAAGAGGCGGCGCAAGAAGCCGCCGGGAGCGCGACCCGATCCGTCCGGCTGCGGCGCCTGCGGGAGACCCTGGATTTCCATTCCGTCCTCCGTTCGTTCCGGCGACGCCGAAGTGGCGTGCCGGCGGACGGTGTGTTCACCGGACGTGCCCCGGCGAGCCGCGAGAACGGGCGGAAATCCGAAGCCCGATCCGAGTCAACGATCCAATTTGGAGATTTGAGATGAGTTTCGGATATACAAGAGCACCGGAGGATAATCGGGACATGGCGGCCGATTCCGACGAGCTTCTCTCCGCGGCCTTCCGGCTCAAACACGACCTGGGCAAGGCCGTGCGGTGGAACGCCCCGGCCCGGCGGGAGAGGGGCGCCGAGTCGCTGCGCCGCCGGCTCGCACGGGATCTCGTGGAAACGCGGACCGGGCCCGACGGCCGCACCCGGAGCGCCGTCGAGGTCTTCGACGCGTGGATGGCCGGCGACGGCGCGCTCTTCCACGCGGACCCGGACGGCTCCTCCCGGATCGCGCGGATGGCAGCGGCGGTTGAAAAGATCCGGCGACTCGTCCCGCGGCTCGCCGAGCTCGGCCGGGACGACCTCGTCGCGCTCGACCAGGCCTCACTCGATCTCGCGGAGGAAACGCGCGCTCTCTGGCGCGAGAGGGTCGCGGCCGCGCCCGCGGCGTTTCTCCCATGAGCCGGCCGCCGCGCATTCTCGTGATCGACGACCAGCCTCGGGCCGCGGACGTCCTCGCGCGCCAGGCGCCCGACCTTTCGTTTCTCGAGGTTCGCGACGCCGCAACCGGCACGAGCCGCCGGCACGCGCGCTCGTTTCGCGAGGCCGAGCCGATCCTGGCGAACGCGCGCCGCCTGCCCGATCTCGTCGTGCTCGACCTGAAGTTCGACCTCGCGGACCACGATCTCCTCCCGGAGCAGAGGCCGCTCGGCGATGGCGCCGCCGCTCAGAGAGTCCGCCGCGAGCGGCAGGACCGGCAGGGGCTCTTCATCCTCGAGCGGCTGCGGCACCGGTTTCCGGATCTCGCCGTCGTCCTCACGACCGCCTACACCGAGATCCCCTTCGAGGAGGAGGCGCTGCGCCTGCGGGCCGACGCGTTCACCTACGCGGTCGGGGAGGAGGAGACGACCGGCGAGGGACTTCTCCGCCTCGTCCGCCGGGTTCTCGAGGAGCGCGAGGCGCCCTCCTCGACCGGGAAGTTCTTCTGGGGAAAGACGGCGGCGATGCGCGAGCTCCGGCGCCGCGTCCAGTCGCTCGCGCCGACGCCCCTTCCGCTGCTCGTCACCGGGCCGACCGGCACGGGAAAGAACCTGCTCGTCCGCGAGGTCCTGCACCCTTCCTCCGGCCGCAAGGGCGCCTTCGTGTCCTTCGACTGCGCGACGGTGCCCGAGACTCTGCTGCAGGCGGCTCTCTTCGGGACCGTGCGCGGCGCGTTCACGGGCGCGATCGCGGACCGGCCCGGAGTCTTCGAGGCCGCCCGCAACGGGACGCTCTTCTTGGACGAGATCGAGAACCTGACGCTCGACGCGCAGAAGACGCTCCTGACCGCGTTGAACGACGGCACGATCCGGCGCCTCGGGGCGACCGCCGAGATCCCGCACTCCGCCCGCGTCGTCGCCGCGTCCAACGTGGACCTCTCGGCTCGGACGGCGGCGGGCGCGTTCCGGCCGGATCTCCTCATGCGCCTGAACCCGGCGCTCGCGCTCGAGCTTCCGCGTCTCTCGGAGCGGCGCGACGACCTCCCGGCACTCGCCGATCTCGTCGCCCGCGAGTTCTTCCGGGACGCGGCGAACCGGCGGGAGCTCTTTTCCCGCGTGCGGGCGGCGGGAGGTTCCGAGCCGGGAGGAGAGGTGACGCTCGCGCGCGGGGAGGACGCGGTCGACGCGAGTGCCGCGGCAGTCGTCTTCGTGTTGCCGGGCAAGGCGTGGACCGCGATGACCCGTCACCCCTGGCCCGGCAACGTGCGGCAGTTCGAGATGGTCCTGATTGACGTGCTGGCATCGGCGCTCTACGGCGGTCTTCCTCCCGCGATCGACCGGCGCGGCCGGGCGATCTTCTCGATCGAGGCGCGGATGGTCTTCTCGCTCCTGACCGGAGCGAGCGAGTCGGATGCTTCGGCCGAGAAGCTCGTCCTGAAGCGGCCCCGTGCCCCGTCGGTGGCGGGCTTCCGCAAAGAGCTCGAGCGCGCCGCGTTCCGGGCGCTCTTCCGGGAGGCGGGGGGCGATTTCGAGAAGATGTCGCGGCTCATGACCGGTTCGACGCGGGAGGCGCGCGCGGCCCGGCTGCGTTTCAACCGCCTCGGTCTCTCGGCCCGCGAAGAAAAATGACCGGCGGGTTCGCGCTCGCGCTTTCGGTGCTCGCAGCGCTCGGCCCCTCCGGCTCCGAACGGTGCCCCGACGACGCGACCGCGCTCGCGCAGGAAGCGGAGACGCTTCTCGCGTCGGGAACCGATCCGGCGGCGCTCGAGCGAGCGCGCCGGCTCTACCGCCGGGTCCGGATCCTCTGTCCCTCGCCCGACTTCCTGCTCCGCGCCGCGGACCTCGCGTGCGTCGCGGGCGACGAGGAGGAGTGCGGGGACCTCCTCTCCGAGGTCGCGGAGGCCGACGGGGACCTCGTGACGCCGGCGGACCGGATGCTGCTCGCCCGGCGGGCCGAGTCGCGCCGGGCCTGGCGCGAGGCGATCTCCCACTACGTGGCCCTGGGGAAGGCGACGAGAGACGCGAGCCTGAAGGCGTGGGCCGGCGATCGGATCCGGAGGCTCGAGGTCGACGCCGAGGCGCAGTCGATTGCGGCGCCCTCGGCCGCTCCGCCTCCACCCGAAGCGCGTCGGGCGCTCGGACAGGCGCGCCGAGCGGTCGCGGCGGGCGATCTGGCGTCGGCGCGCGAGAAGCTGGAGCTCGCGCGGAGGCTCTCCCCCGGCTACGTCGAGGCGGCGCTCGCTCTCGCCGCGCTCGAGACGCGCGAGGGCCGCGTGGCCGAGGCCGTCCGCGCGTACCGGGAGGCGCTCGCCGGAGATCCCGGGCGCTTCGAAGCGCTGGTCGGGCTGGCGAACGTGCTGTGGGACGAGCCCGACCGCGCGGCGAAGGAGGAGGCGCTCACGCTGACCGACCGGGCGATCGCCGCGCGCCCCGACGCGACCGAGCTCCTCAAGGTCTCGGCGACGCGCTGGGCCGACTTCGGAGACGCACCGAAGGCGCTCGCGCGGCTCGACGCATATCGCCGCCGCGCGGGCGCGGCGGAAAAGCGCGCGACCGAGAGTCTCCGCGAGACGCTTGCGCGCCGCGTGGATTCGCTCCTGGCCGGGGAGCCGGCGGCCGAAGAGCCGGAGATACCCGAGCTGTCCTCGCCCGCGATCGACGAGTGGAAGGTCGCCCAGGCGTACTTCCGGCGCGGCGACCCGGACTCGCTGGCGGCGGCGCTCGACCACCTCCGGGAAGCGGAGCGGCTCGATCCGACGTTCGCGCGGGCGCCGGAGCTCGCGGGTGCGATCCACGAGAGGCGAGGCGATCTGTCACTCGCCCAGAAGGCGTACGAACGCGCCGTCGCGGCGGATCCCGCGCGAGCCGGGACGTACGAGCGGCTGGCGCTCCTCCTCGCGCGGCAGCCCGGAAAAGAGCAGGAGGCGGACGAGGCGTGGGCGAGCGCCGAGCAGGCGGGCTCCTCCGAGGCGCTCTTTCACCTCGCCGCGTCCGCGTTGCGACAGGGACAGCGCGGTGAGGCGCTGGCTCTCTACCGCCGTTACCTCGCCGAATCGCCGGGCGGACTCCACACCGAGGAGGTGACGAAAGCCGTCGAGAAGCTCGAGACGCGCCGGCGCGCGCTGTGGGCGGCCGGCGGGGGAGCCGCCGCGGTCCTGCTCGTCGCCGCCGCGGTCGTCGCATGGCGCCGGCGAACGGGACGCACGTTCGAGCAGTGGATCCGCGCCCAACCCGAAGGGGCGCGCGACGCGCGCCCGATCGTGGGGCGCCTGCGGCACGAGGTCGTGAAGCACGGCGGGCTACTGCTGGCGGACGCGGCGCGGAAGCTGTCGGAGGCCGACCCGGAGACCCGGCGGCGAACCGCGACGCTCCTGCGCACGCGGCTCTTCGGCGCTCCCGGGACGCGGGGACTTCTCGCCGAGTCGTCCGACGCTTTCGACCGGCTCGAGGCGCTCGCGAGAAAGGACGGTGTCCGGCTCGACCTCGTCCACCGGGACCCGCTCTTCTCGCCGATCGCCCGTGCGTCGCGGATCCTGCGGCGGACCCAGGCGTCGCTGGCGCGGATCGAGCAGGACGGAACGATGGCCGGATCGGTAGAGAGCCTCGAGCGGGCGGCGACTCTTCTGCGCTCGACGAGCGGCCCGCGGATGTCTCGGCTGCTCGACGAGGCGTCCTCGACGCTCGTGCGGGCCGAGGACCTGCGATCCATCCTCGAGGACGTCGGCGCGGAGAAGGCGTCCGGGGGTTCTCCGTCGTTCGAGTGGAGCGGACCGGACGTCGTCGCGGTGCGGATCGATCGCGCCGACTGGGAGACGATCTGGCGCAACCTTTTCGCGAACGCGCTCGAGGCAGGCCCGGAGGGGCGACTCGGCGTCTTCGCCGAGCTCGCGCGGGACGCCGTCACCGGCACGCCTGTCGCGCGGTTCGTTCTCGCCGATGACGTTGCTGGCGCGCTGACCTCCGACATGATCCGGGGACGGGCGGCCGACCGCGGATGGGGCGTGGTCGCCGATCTCGTGCGGCGGCACGACGGCGTCGTGGAAGTCGTTCCGCCGCCCGCGGGCGGCTACCGCAAGGGAATCCGGATCGATCTCCCGGCGCTCGAGCCGGAGGTTCCGGCGTGACGCGCACGGTGCTCGTGGTCGAGGACGGGACCGAGTACGTGGACGCGATGCGGAGCCTCGCTTCGAGAGACCCGGTCGAGCTCGTACGCGCCGCCGACGTCCACGAGGCGCGGCGCACGATCGCGGATCGCCGGGTCGATGCGGTCTTTCTCGACGTCGTGTTCGACCGGACGCCGCCGGAGAAGCTCGCCGGGGACCTCGAGGCGCAGATCCGCCGCTTCGGCGGCGACCGGTCGCGCGCCGAGCGGCACCTCGCCGAGAACCAGGGTTTCTACGTCTTGAACGAGCTCGCGGGAATCCTGCCGGCGACGACGCCGGTCGTGATCGCTTACGACTTTTCGGTTGAGCCCGACCGATTGGCCGCGCTTCGACGCGCGCATCCCAACCTGTCGGGCCTGCCGGATGGCACGCCGATCTCGGAGGTGCTGGGGCGGCTCCTCGGAGAAGTCACCAGCGGTGATACGCCGGGTGCCCCTCCGGGACCGCCACGAACGTCCCGCGGCAGGTGGCGGTGACCTTCCCGTTCGCCTCGATCGTCGCGTCGACGACCGCGCGATCGTCGGTGGATTCGACGACGTGCGCGCGCAGCGTCAAGGTCGCGTCCATCGGCGTCGGTCGCGTCAGCCGGACGTGAAAGTCCGCCGTGACCGTGCTGGGCGGCGAGTCGGCGCCAGCCTTCATCATCAGGTGATGAGCCGCCGCCCAGTTGCTGTGACAGTCGAGCAGCGCGCCCGCGATCCCGCCGTTCAGCACCCCTTCGAACGCCTCGTGGTGCGGCTCGGGCCGCCACTCCGCGACGACCTCGTTCCCCTCGACGCGGCTCTTGATGCGCAGGCCCTTCTCGTTCGCGGGGCCGCACCCGAAACAGCGGTTGTTCGGAGCGTACGTGTCCTGGAGGCTCGCTTCCATGGGCCGATTATGTGCGACTCGCGCTTTCGGAAATAATCCGCCCGACAAACGGAGGCCCTCATGAGATCCGCACACCTGCGCGCGGCCGCGGCCGCGGTCCTTCTGTTCGCCGGAGCGTCCGTTTCCCTGGCCGCCGCCGACCGGCGCCCGATCACCGAGACGGACCTCCTGAAGTTCCAGTGGATCGCGGACCCCCAGATCTCGCCGGACGGGCGCGAGGTTGCGTACGTGCTCGTGACGGTCAACGAGAAGGAGGACCGATACGACACGAACCTCTGGAGCGTCGCGACCGCGGGCGGCGTTCCGCCTCGCCGCCTCACGGCGGGGCCACGCGACACGGCGCCGCGCTGGTCGCCCGACGGCCGCACGATCGCGTTCCTCCGCGCGCCGGGAGAGAAGGACCGGCCGCAGATCCATCTCCTGCCGATGTCCGGCGGAGAGGCGCGCCGGCTCACCGACGTGCCGAAGGGCGCGGCCGCGCCGGTGTGGTCGCCCGACGGCCGCACGATCGCCTTCACGAGCACGGCGAACGCCGAGGACCTGGCGGAAAAGAGGAGCGGCCCGAAGAGCCCGGCGGAACTCGAAAAGAAGGAGCGCGACGAAAAGAACAAGCCGCGCGTCATCACCCGCGCGGTGTATCGCTTCAACAACCAGGGGTGGCTCGATCCGTCGCGCCACTCGCACGTCTGGACCGTCCCGGTCGTCGAGAACGCGAGCGAGCCGGCCGAGGCGAAGCAGCTCACGAGCGGCCGCTACGACGAGGGGGGACTCTTCTGGAGCTCCGACGGCTCGCGCATCTACTTCACGTCGACCCGGGTGGACGAGCCGTACTACGACGACCCGGACTCGAACCTCTATTTCGTCCCGGCCGGCGGAGGGGAGATCCAGACGGTCGCCGACATCGCCGGGCCGATCAACGGAGCGAGGCCGTCGCCCGACGGAAAGCGGTTCGCCTTCACCGGCTTCGTCAATCCCGCTGAGCGCCAGTCGCACACGAACGACGAGCTCTTCGTTTTCGCGGACGGGAGGGCGACGACCCTGACGGCCGACTACGACTACGAGACGGGCAGCGACCTTGCCGGCGATCAGCGTCCGCCCCGCGGCAACCTGCCGAACGCGCTCGTCTGGACGCCGGACGGGCGCTCGCTCATCCTGACGACGACGGAAAAGGGGAGGTCGAACGTCGTGAAGGTGGACGTCGCTTCCCGGCGGGTCGAGCCGCTCACGACCGGCGACCACGACGTCATGGCCTACACCGCGACGCCGGACGCTTCGAAGCTCGCCCTGCTCATCGGCGACGCGACGCACATCGGTGACATCTATCTGCTCGACGCGAAGACGAAGAAGCGGACGCAGTTGACCCGCGTCAACGACCCGCTCTTCTCGCAGCTCGACCTGTCGGCGCCCGAGGAGATCTGGTACGACAGCTTCGACGGCAAGAAGATCAACGCCTGGATCCAGAAGCCGCCGGGTTTCCAGGCGGGTCGGAAGTACCCGCTCATCGTCGAGATCCACGGCGGGCCGCACACGGCCTACGGTCACATCCTGTACCACGAGATGCTCTGGATGGCCGCGAAGGGGTACGTGGTCCTGTACACCAACCCGCGCGGCTCGACGTCGTACGGCCAGGACTTCGCGAACGTCATCCAGTACCGGTATCCCGGCGACGACTACAAGGACATCATGGCGGGCGTCGACGAGATCGTGAAGCGCGGCTACGTCGACGAGAAACGGATGGGAGTGACCGGCGGGAGCGGTGGCGGGCTGCTCACGAACTGGACCGTGACGCAGACCGACCGGTTCGCCGCGGCGGTCTCGCAGCGATCGGTCGCGGACTGGACGTCCTTCTGGTACTCGGCCGACTTCACGCTCTTCCAGCCGTCCTGGTTTCGGAAGAACCCCTACGAGGATCCGGAGGAGTTCCTCTCGCGCTCGCCCGTCCGCTATGCGCAGAAGATCGTGACCCCGATCCTCTTCATCGAGGGGGACGAGGACTGGCGCACCCCTTCCTGGCAGGGCGGGGAGGCGATGTTCCGCGCCCTCAAGGCGCAGAAGAAGACGGCGGTGATGGTGAATTTTCCGGGGGAGAACCACGAGCTGTCGCGATCCGGCAAGCCTTCACACCGCGTGCAACGTCTCCAGCACATCGTCAACTGGTTCGACAAGTACCTGCAGGGCAAGGAAATCCACCTGTACGACCTCCAGTAGAGAGGTCAGGTGCGACGTATGATTTCAACATGAAAGACGACGGCCGCGCCGATCGCGCCGCGCACGCGAGGCTCGTCCAGCGTCTTCGCGATCAGGCGGACGAAGTGCGCCGGCTCGTCGCGGGGCTCGACGAGGACGCGCTCGCGAAGCGCACGATCCCCGAGAAGTGGTCGTTGAAGGAGCTCGTGTGCCACGTGCTGAAGGTGCAGCGGGTGTTCTCCGAGCGCCTCGACCGGATGCTGGCGGAAGAGAACCCGTCCGTGACGTCGTACAAAGCCGAGGATGACCCGGGGTTCCCGAAGATGGTCTCGATCGCGGCCGACCAGTCCCTCGCGGCATTCCTCGCGGAGCGCGAGCGGTATCTCGATCGGCTCGAGGACCTCTCACCGGCAGAGTGGCACCGCGGTGCCCAGCATCCCGATTTCTCGCACTACGACGTCCACTTTCAGACCGACTACCTGGCGCACCACGAGGCGCACCACATCTACCAGATGCTGCAGCGTCGGACGCCGTTCGGACCGCTCCCGCCGGAGGGGTAAAGAAAGAGCGGGGTCAGGTCTCCACTTGCCACATTGGGGGTCAGGTCTCCACTTGCCACATCGGCGATATCGCGATACCGTGATACCGCCATGGCCCGCTACGTCGTCACCAACCTGCGCTTCACCGAGCAGACCTGGCGTGAACTGCGCTACGCCGCCCTGCGCCGCGGCGTGAGCGTCGCTTCGGTCGTTCGGGAATCGGTGGACCGTTACCTGGGGCGTACCGAAGAAGACAAAGGAGAAGATCCCTTCGACAAATGGATTGGTGCGTTCCACGGATCTGCGGGTGACGAATCGTTGAATCACGACCACTATCTCTATGGATGGCCGAAGGAGACAGAGCTTGAAGCTTCTGGCGGACACGAGCGCGCTTCTGGCCCTACTGTGGGACGACGACGAAAAGCATCCAAGCGCCGTCGAGTTCAGAAAAAGAAACCCTCAGGCGCGATTCGTCCTGACCGAGCTCATCCTCGCGGAGCTCGCAACGCGCGGTCGCGTGAAGGTGGGGGCAAGAAGCGCGGTTGACTTCACGCGGGATCTTCTCAGAAGCAGTCGCTACGAGCTGATTCTGGTCGATATCGACTTAATCCAGGGGGCTCTCGAGAGGATGGAGCGGTACGGAGACAAACGGTTGAGCCTGACCGACTGCGCGAGCTTCGAGCTCATGGAGCGACTGGGGATAGATGCGGCCTTCACCTTCGACCGCGACTTCCGGGATTGCGGCTTCGAGATGGTCCCCTAGTCCTTCGCCGCGGCCACCGTGGCCTTGAGCTCCTCGATCGACCGCACGACCCCGCCCCGCACGACGTAGCGCACCTTCCGGAAGTTCGCGACGTCCGCCGTCGGGTCCCCGGCGACGAGGAGCAGGTCCGCCGATTTGCCCTTCTCGACGGTCCCGATTTCCTTCTCGAGACCCATCGCCATCGCGCCGCCGCGCGTCGATGCGACGAGGACCTTCATCGGCGTCATCCCCGCCGCCTGCATGGTCTCCATCTCCGCGTACACCGACGGGCCGTGCAACGTCAGCGGATTTCCGGCGTCCGTCCCCATCGCGATGGGGATCCCGGCGTCCGCAACGCGCTTCAGGTTCGCCCGGCCGACTTTTTCCGCGCGGCCGGCCCGCTCCTCCTGCCTCGTCACCTGGGCGGCAATTCCTTCGGGGGCCGGAACCCGCGCAGTCTCCGCGACCTTCGCAAGCGTCCCCGCGTCGACGCACCCGTTCGGGTCGTCCACGACGGGAGGCTTCTTCGCCAACACGCCCTGCGCCATCCGGACGTATCCGCCGAACACCGTCAGCGTCGGGCAGTAGATCGTCCCGTTCTTCTTCGCGAGCGAGAGGAATTCCTCGTCCACCGGCAGATCGATGACGCTGTGCACGAGCAATCGGGCCCCGGCCCGGAGAGCGGCCTTGGCCTCGGCGAGACCCGTCGCGTGCACGATGAGCGGAAGCCCGGCTTTGCGCGCTTCCTCTCCCGCCGCGAGCACTGCGGGCGCGGACGCTTCGACCGGAAGGTCCGGGCGGACGAGGTACCAGATCTTGACTGCCGCGGCGCCGATCGACTTCAGGTACGCGACGCCGTTCACCGCCGACTCGGCGTCCTTCAGGAGAATGAACTGGCGCTCCGCCGGCAGGTTCACCCAGTGGTCGACCGTCGAGAGAAGGGGACCCGCGGCGGCGAGCCGTGGTGCGAGCGTGTCGTCGCGCTCCCGGTGCGCCATTTCGACCGTCCACGGGTATCCGCCGACGTCGAACACCGAAGTCACCCCGGAGCAGAGCTGTGAGCGGAAGAAACGGTCCGGGTGCTCCTTCAGGTCCGCTTCGACATTCTCGTAGGGATGCGCCTTACGGACGTCGAGCGCGTCCGGCCGGCCGTCCGCCCACCCCGTCTGGGAGAAGTGGACGTGCGCGTCGGCGAGCCCCGGCGTCAGCCACAGGCCGCGCCCGTCCACCACAGTCACGCCGTCCGGAATCGCGCAGCGTCCCGCGCAGTCGATCTTCCCGCCGCGGAGCACGACCGTCGCGTTGGGCATGGGCGGGGCTCCCGTCCCGTCCACGAGCGTCGCTCCGACGATCGCGCGCGGCGGCGGCGGCGTGCCGGGCATGGCGGGAAAAGCGCTCGTCATCGCGATCTTCCAGCCCTCGGGCGTCTTCAGGAAGATCCGTTCCGAAATCCCGGTCTGCTCGTCGGCGCCGTAGCGGACCCGATATCGGTACGTTCCGTAGACGATTCCCGGCTGGACCGACACGAGCTCGAGGTCACTCGCGTCGAAGGTGTCCGGCCAGTTCTCGCCGGCGGCCTTCTCGTGCGCTGCATAACCGAGCGAGACACCCTCCCCGCCGGTTCGCGCGAGCTTCTCGGACTTCCAGTAGCAGGAGAGATACGCCGTCCTGTCGCGCTGCCGGATCGCGTCGAGATTCTTCTGAAAGAGAGCGCGCGCAGCCGAGATGTCGGAGGTTGCGGGTTGAGCCGACAGAAGCGCCGACAGGATGGAGGGCAGCAGCAACGTCATTTTCGCTCCTCCGATTTCCCGGAAGGATATCCTTCGCGGAAACCGCGAAGGTGGCAGAGCGGGTTCGAGGCTCGGGTGTGGCAAGTGGAGACCTGACCCCCGATGTGGCAAGTGGAGACCTGACCCCCGATGTGGCAAGTGGAGACCTGACCCTCAATGAGCATCGCGCCCGGTACGCGTTTCGGTCCGTACGAAGTCCTCGGTCCGCTCGGCGCGGGCGGCATGGGGGAGGTCTATCGGGCGAGCGACACGCGCCTGAAGCGCGAGGTCGCGGTCAAGATCCTTCCGGCCTCCTTCTCGGCGGACGGCGACCGGCTGCGGCGCTTCGAGCTCGAGGCGGAGACCGCCGGGCGCCTCAATCATCCCAACATCCTCGCGATTTACGACATCGGCGCCCACGACGGCGCCCCGTACGTCGTGTCGGAGCTTCTCGAGGGTCAGACCCTGCGCGACCGCCTTTCCGAGGGGACGCTCACTCCCCGCCGGGCGATCGATTTCGCGCGTCAGCTCGCGGCCGGCCTCGCCGCCGCGCACGAGAAGGGGATCGTCCACCGCGACTTGAAGCCCGAGAACGTCTTCGTGACGTCGGACGAACGGATCAAGATCCTCGACTTCGGCCTCGCGAAGCTGACGCAGCCGGATCTGCCGGCCGTCGGGCAGACCAATCTGCCGACCTCGCCCGGGACCGAGCCCGGAGTCGTGCTCGGAACCGTCGGATACATGTCCCCGGAGCAGGTCCGCGGCGCGCCCGTCGACCACCGGGCCGACGTCTTCTCCTTCGGCGCGATCCTCTACGAGATGCTGACGGGATCGCGCGCGTTCCGGGGCGACTCCGCGATCGAGA
>Ga0209970_1000045_pt1 | contig 16416 bp, 20 predicted proteins | sample InoplaCoSAM_FD_187585 | JGI IMG/M metagenome (GOLD analysis project Ga0209970, IMG submission 187585) | Arabidopsis thaliana rhizosphere microbial communities from the Joint Genome Institute, USA, that affect carbon cycling - Inoculated... | ecosystem: Host-associated > Plants > Roots >...
ATTCAAAACGGGGGTGACTTTTTTTTGCCCCCTCCCCCCTGGCTGAAAAATTTTTTTACAAAATTCTCAGACAGAATCAGGAAGTGGCGAGCCCGGAAGAAAATTTTCTTCTGACACAAGTCTGTACAGACCAAGTGCGTTCTCCTGGGCGATCTCCCGTATTGCCAATTGGACCGCGAGGGTCTGGTCGGCATCACTCAACTCTTCTGAATCGAACGTAAGCCTGGCGATCAGGCCAGGGGTGTGGTATCCCTTGCTCATGTCGAAGGAGTACCAGTCATCCCACTCAGTGAATGGGTTGTATGGATTGTCCACTGTTGTCAGCATGTACAGCTCAGTGGTATCCAGTGGTGTACTACTGTCTGGCTCAGCCATCACTCTTCTCCTGCGATGAAGGACTTGAGTGTGCTTGGTGCTACACCCAACTGCCTGGCTACTTCAGCCTGTGTGTAGCCCGATGCCAGCATCTGCTTGGCTCTGCTCTGCTTGACAGATGTCATGACAGTAGGCTGCCGTGGTGTGGCTAGGGCGCGCACTCTATCCATGTCAGCATTGCTGAGGATCTTGGTGAGTGTGTTGGTACTGATAGCACCAGCCTGTATCGCATCCCATTCAGCATCAGTGATGTCAATGCGTGTCTTGTTCGCACCAGTTCTAACACGCATCTCAGCCAATGCTTGATTCTTGATCTTCTTCACATCAGCTGAATCCATGTTAGGATTAGCCTGACGCTTCTGGGATACCACGGCATTCGCAAGGACCTGGGCTTGTCTCTCACGGGGGGCGTTCTTGAGAGCTACATTCAACTGTGAGTTGAGTGAAGCAACCTCTGCTGAGTACACCTTCTTGGCAGAGGGGGAGTAAGGAACAGGCTTAGTACTGATCATCTCCTTACGAGCTTCATTGGCCATAGCCTTTAGCTCATTAGAGTGATCAGCATAGACACGTTCAATCTCTGTACCTGGACCATCTATGAGAGAGTACGCATCCTGAGTCTCAGCAAGACGCTTAGACTTAGTAGTCCTAGGCACAGCCTTACCAGTACTACGATCTACAACAGTACGCCCAGTCTCAGTGTAGATCTTCTGCCCTGTCTCAGGGTCTACCTTGTATCCCTGCTTTCTCTCAGCAACCCTAGTCTCAGCAGTAGACCTGGTGATGAGAGTCTTAGCTCCAGCACGAGGACCACCCTGATACTTGGTCTTGAGAGCAGGGATTCCGTTCTGCTTCTCAGAAGCCCGGTAATCCAGATGATGCTTCTCAGCATCAATGACAACCATGGAATGACGGACTGCTCTAGCAATCTCGTCAGATGATGCACCATGAACTGTCATGTCAGCAATGAGATTGGTAATCTTACCCATCTCCTTGCCCTTCATACCAGGATCCTTCTTACTACCAGAAGGGAACTCGGCCTTCTTAGCAGAAGCGTTGTACACACCACCATCAATGGTACGCATACCATCGTAGGGCCCATACTGACGCCTAGCGTCGAACCCCTTCAGTCCTTCGAGAGGGGGGGTACTTTTGATCTTCCCTTGATTGTTAGGGATGACCAAGACCGTATCTCCATCAAAGTCTGCACCAGAAAGGCGTTCTGCTACAGAATGATGGATTCCAACAGCATCCTTGGCTGCAGTGCCCAAAAGCTTCTTTGCAGCAGGAACTTTGTTGTTTACGGTCAAACGAGGGATCTCGAAAGTGCCACCATGCGGAAAGCGCACTAGAGCGACATGCGTACCATCCTCAAAGGACGGTGCATAGATCTCATGCGGTTTCATCTGAGGAACAGGCAACAGAACCTTAGTTGCCTGCTTTGGCATGGCCGCAGCAGCGAGATGGACAGATGCAGAGTCCGTTTCATCAGCAAACGTCTCGAGAAGCTTCCTCTTGACCACAGGATTGGTCAGATTCGAAATTTCGTCGAATTCGCGCTGACGACGCTCCCTAGTAACGGCCAATTGAGACTTGGCCAGATTAGGGTGCTGCTTTGAGAGCATCTGAGAAGGAAGGCTCTTGGACCAGTCGTCCCACTGACCTTCCTCATTCACAATGTTCAAAGCCGAGGTCACGTTGTCATGATCATCCTTGATCTGACGAATCGTCGCCCCAAACGGGTTATCAGGATCGTCCTTGAGCTCCTTCATAGCATCGTGCTTAGACGGGGCCTCTTTACGACTCTTGTTCGTATTGAAGACGAGATCCACGCCCTCAGGAAGGTCGTCCTTGTAAACGGCCATTCCCTTGAGGTAATGCGTGCCATCGACCTTGATACGAACCTGAGCGTAATTGGCCTTGCCCATGGAAAGGTCTTTTACACCAGGACGAACGTAGATGACGCCATCTGCATCAGCGCCACCTTCATCGGCGTACCGAATGCCCACTCTTTTGGAGCTGACAGACAGAGGATCCTTGATTCCGAGATAGGTGCGACCACCATCCTCAGAATGCTCTTGGATCTGCCGAATGTTGCCCCGATTCTCCCAAACCTGCTTCTGAGTAGTCCCAGGCTTGGCAAGAACCTTCATTCTGGTGTCCTTGCCCGTACCCAACTGAGGAACGTTCAACGGATGCACCATGTAGCCCTCGTTTTGAAGAATTGCGAGAGCGGTGTTGAACTTGGTCGATGAAATGCCGACATTGACTCCGCCAATAGGCAGATCTCGCTCAACCTGAGCCCCAACATCGACAAAGCCCTTTTCGTCGACCTGACGACGAAGCATGTCGGCCGTAGCAGTCAGAACGTCCGCATTGTCCTTATCGGCCTGTGCACGAAGACCACGAACTGTGGATTCGTTGAGCCCCATCTGGCGAGCGATGGCGGAATTCGACATGCCCTTGTCAGCGAGTTTCGTAACTTCACGATACTTCGCCTGACGCTCCTGATTCGACGCCACAGACTTGTGGGCACGAAGCTGAGCGATGGACATGTTGAAACCGTCGGCGATCTCCTTCTCGGACAGACCCTTCTTCTTGAGGTCCGCAACATCATCCAAGAAGTCACGAGCACCCTGAGGATTCTCGCCAGAACCCCAAGGGTATCGACCAGACTTACGGGGAGTGCCGTAATGCCGTAGGAACTCTTCCTCCGAGACTTCCCGGATCACGACGCCTCCTCTCTCTTGAGTTGTTCGATCCGATGGTCGAAGATGATGATCTTCTTCGCGATGTTCATGATGTCGAATGGCTCAGCATCGTAAACGCGTACGTCGTCGTGCTGATAGATCCGAAGCTCGATCTCAATGTCGTAAGGATCCACGTCATACTCCAGGGAGAACAACGCGGCATAGACTTCGAGCTGATGCTCTGATGTTGGACTATCACCAGTTTTGAGGTCGGAAATACGCAGAATGTTGCGTTCAAACGAAATCGCATCGGCGGTACCGAAGCAGTTGTCTGAGTAGTACAGGAGTACCTCAGCCTGCATGTTGAAGTCGATGCAATCGTTGATGTACTGCGCAAGCATCGTCGAATCATCTTCTTGCACGATCTTGTTGTTGATCTGCGTAGCCGCAAACTCGTGCGCCTCGGTCCCGTACTTCGTTCTCTGCCAGGTGTACCATCGCTGAGTCAGACGATCAGGATCGTAATTGATCCAGTGGTACTGGCTAGGACTGAGGAACGCATGTTCGCCCGCAAGACGCAAATGCCGCTTGAAGTTCATTCAGAACGGCCTCCTCGTTTTCCGGACAGATGAATGCAGCGAACGACATGTTGCGGAACTGGTTGACCCACCAGTCCTGGTTGGGCTGCCGGCGCGCGGTCAAAGACTTCTTGATCTCGAGCATCCCCCAACACGTTCCGAACAAGATGGTCCAATCCGGAATGCCCTGCTGATATGAGGGATCGTTCTTGATGACGACGCAGCCCGGGAAGATGGTCTCGAGCTTTCGGATGACCTTCTTCTGGTACTGCGCCTCGGTCATGTTGCCTCCTCGGACAAGGCGGACAAAGAATAAAACCCATGTACTCCTATTAGAAAGCATGTATTAGCCCCGAGGTAATGTCTATTACAAAACTTCGAACTGCTGGTACAACGGCCACACATACGTACGCTGCTCGATGGCCTGTTGGAGATCCCACTCAAGGATCCCATACCACTTGGCGCACTCGAACGAATCCGGAAACTCCTCACCAGTCTTGATGTTCCGGATAGTGCGATTGATGAGTACACCATAACCATCAGTGAACTGCTGCTTGTACTTGACCGCGAACCAACGCGGACGCCAAGTCAAGTTGTTGGCGTAACAGTTGAACGGATCTCCGTCCAGATGGATGGGGGTGTCAAAGACTTCCGTACCCCCAGGAACGAACTCACGAGCAACGAGCAACGGAACAGAACGACGAAACTGAGTTCCGCAATGCATCATGCCAACATTGAGAATCCCCTCACGATTCACGCTAAGCTTCAGAATGCGCTCAGTCGCATCATTCCGGACGCGACCCTGATCACTGACGCTATACCTAGGAAAGTCGGGGATCGTTCTCCACGTTTCCACTTCTCACCCCCTGAACGTGCGTAAGGGCTTCGGACTGCGCCAAAGACTTAGACGCACACTTCCAGCCTTTCCAGCCACAACTACACTCAGGCTGATACTGCACCATCGACGAGATTGAAACGTTCGCAACTGCTGGGACGTGCTCCATGTTTCTCCTTTAGGCCTTGGGCAAGACACGTGCCTTGGGCAAGGCGCTACCTTGTGGGATGTGACACCACTTTGAGTCAGAAACTATTCTATACCCTATCCTAATGTCTATTTTAGATATTGGGTCGGGCGATCAGAAAAGAAATTAGCTTGGCAGTGTCACAGCCCTTTGACGTCGTAGCGGGACTCCTGAAACGACCTTTTTCCCTGCAAACAGCGATAAATTGCTGTATCGATCTTGGCTCTGGATCTGAGGCAGTAGTAGTAAAGGTCCGAAAATTCCGTGTTTAGGCGGTCAATTCGGCCATGCGCCTGATGCCAGTTCTTATAGCTGTATGTCAGGCTGTAGAAGGCAATTGCGTTGGTAGTGACACAATTCCAGCCCTCTGAGCCGGCCACATACTGCACCAGATAGAGCCATTTGTCCGTTTCGGGCGGTTCTTCGTGCTTGTGGCCGTTCCACTCAGCGACCGGAATTCCAAAATTAGCCGTTCTAAGGGCCTCCAACTCGTAATTGAAGGAATAGAACACTATGAGTCGCGGATGCCGCTTAGACAGCTTGGAAACGGCCTCTACGCGGCTAGGATCGCTGTTCACTACGCGCCGCAGCTGGTGGAAGAGCTCCGAAACGTCCTGAATGGGACGATTCTCCAGAATGTTCCACCGTTCCTTGACGATCATGTCGTACATCTCTTTGTCATACGACACCACTACGGTCTCGTTATGCCGGGTCGTCTGCCTCGCGTACGGCATCTCCACCAGGATGCGACTACGGAGTTGTAAAAGTTTCCCAGTCGATACATAGTGAGAAACCACGGGATACCTCATAAATGGTTTGTACACCACGTGTTCTCTCGTAAACGCGGTTCGATTCTTGTAGAACCCATGTGCCACGAAGACAGGGATGTAGTCCAACCACGTATCTCCCGGAGTCGCCGACAGCATAATCCACCGATTCTTCTTGGCGATTTTGAGGAAACTCTTCACCCATTTGCCATTGCCTACCAATCTCTGTTCGTCGAAGATGAAGAAGCAACCTTCTCGGTCTACGTACTTATCGATGTTGTTCCAGCTATCGACCGAAATGATCCCCTGGACGGTAGCGCCCTCCGTTTGTCCAACACCAAATGCCGCGGCTTCTTCGAACCACGTGCCGGAATCGCGGACCTTGGCTGTGGTGATAACCACTACGTCCTTTGGGGATTCCCTTAGTTCGTAGTAGGCCATTGCGACACGAGACTTGCCGGTGCCCACGCCACCCCACAGGATGGAACCGTTCTTGAGCTTGTCCAGCGCGTCCTCCTGATGCGGGCGTAGCTCTACTGGCAACCCATTCCTCCCATAGTTCATTCAGGACAATTCCTACGATTAGGGTAAATCGCATGGTTCTCCCAATGTCTGAAACAGATAAAGAAAGTAAGTGGAGGGAGCCACCCGAGTCCCGCAAAGGATAAACTCGAATGACTCCCTCCGGTGGGCTCACAACACTCATCTGATTTGATGGATGTTATGGCCTTCCTTGAGACCCCTCCCAAGGAAGCTTGGTGCTACGAAACCTGGCGTGCTCCTCCGTACGTCCCGTCGGGGACGTTCTCGGGCTCCCGGCCGTTCGCCTCGGCCTTCTTCGCCTCCGTCTCCCGAGCTTGCTCGATCGCCTGCTCGATCGACTTGGGCTCCTCGATCGGACCGAGGAACGCGTTCTCGAAGGCGCCGTTCGTGTAGACCTTGTAGCCCTGGTACTCCGAGTACAGGACCCAGTCGCCGACGAACGCCTTGGTCTGGCGCAGGCGCTGCGGGTTGATTACGCGGACCTTGATGAACTTGCTCTTGTCCTTCTTGAGCGCGTCGAGGGACTGCGTGCCGTTGTTGCCCGAGACGATGCCGCCCTGGCACCACTGCGCCACGTCGAAGAAGTTCTCCTCGGTGACGCGAACGGCCTCGACGTAGATCGGCTTGCGCTGGTACGTCTGGGTCTCCATTACTCGTCTTCTCCCTTTTCGAATGACTTGCCCATCCCAAATCCGATGAGCAGACTGATGACGCTGCAGGCCCAGCCGATGAGGAACTGGGTCACTCCTGCACCTCATCGGTATCCGACATGCCGTACTTGCGCTCGAGGGCGTCCTCCTCGATGGTGACGTACATCGTCTGGAGGTACGCCTTGACGCCCGTCTTGCCCGAGACCTCCCAGGCGTAGGGGCGGACGATCAGATCGACGTTGACGATGTCGGCCCAGTCGAGCATCTCGACCTGCGACTCATCCAGCGTCGTGCGGCCACGCGAGGTGACCATGGTGATGCGCGGCGGGCGGCCCTTGAAGTTGACCGCCACCGGGAGGTACGGCGTCTCGGAGTCGTCCTCCTCCCGCGCTGCCAGGGTCTTGACGTTCCAGCCGTCAGCCTGCATGGCCTCGGCCGTCTTGTCGTCGAGCACCACTGCGAAGTTCCGGTCCCCCTCGCGGTTGTACTGACCCTCCTTGCCTGCGAAGTTCCGGAAGATGATCCGGACCCCCTCCATCAGAACGGTGTTGTCCTGAGCCATCTAGTCCTCCTTCGAAAGATTCGAGATAGTCTCCTCGGCGGCAAGCCGGAGCTTCTCGAAATATGACATGTCGATCTTCAGGTCCTTGACGTCCTTGGCGACTTCCGCCTCCATCCACAAGTGACCCTTGGTTCCGGCTACGTGGTAGTACTTTCCTTCATGGAAGCGATAGAGCACTCCTCCTCCCTCAAGGACGGGGACGAAGGAACCGGTTCTCCCGAGATGGCGCATACTCCGGTGGTCAGGCACTTCAACCTGATTGAGGTCGAGGTACATGGTCCCCTTTGTAACGTTGCGCTTTTCGCAGAAGTCACGGAACTCTGGCTCCTCGTTGGTGAACATCATCTTGAAGACATAGGGATGCTGGAACTGAGCACCCACCGCGTCCCATACGACACGACATCCGGTGTCTTCCTGCAGAGTCTTCTTGGCAACGTAGACTGCGTCATTCGCCAAGATGAACTCGTCGTACGTGACCTCGTGCTCGAAGTCGTAGCCGTACTTCTGCCCGTACTCGATGATGAACTTGATGACCTCATCATCCGCGTTCGGGATCTTGACCGAGTCGGTCTTGATGTGGACGACCTGGTGTCCACCCTTCTGGAGCTGGTACTTCAAGTCGATCATGAACAAGGCTCCACGCTTGGCCACGATGTTGTCGATGTTCCGCTTGTCTCGGAACGGGTTGTCGAACTTCGCCGACGTCAGTCCGTAGACCGTGTTGATAGCGATCTTGAGAGCGTAAGCCAATGCATCGCCAACTGCGGGATCGTCCTTAGCGCCGTCGAGAAGCGCTCGGACTCGATCTCCAAGTAAGTCCCCGGCTGTGCCGTAGTCCTTACGCTTGATCGCCACACGCGCTTTCCGGAGGTCACCGAAGCGATTCGTGTAATCGGGTCCAAAGAGACCGAGAGCCTCGATGCTCGCCGGATGCATAGACGCCACGTCCAGAACGGCCACGTCCACGTAGTGTCCGGGTTCGGCGTAGACATAACCGCCCTCACCTGGATCCTCTCCCCGGTAGGAAGAACGCCCGAGTTCAAATACATAGCCTGGAAACTCCTTAGATAGGTCGGTGTAGACGAATTGCTTCTGAGGATTCTTATCGTCACCGAAAATGATCTTGGCAGTATGCCGAGGGGTTGTGTCATTGACCGTGAGACCACTGAGCGCCGCCAGAATCTGACGAGCAACCCAGTCGCCCTTACGGTCTTCGAACACAGCCTCGGTAGCCCGGACATCGTTGACGCAATACTCCACGACACGATTCCAATCCTTCTCATCGACCGGCTCCTCCCAAGGAAGATCCAACTCCAAGTGGTGGATGCCGAGGTCGATCTCGAACTGCTTCAGACCCTGGCGCTTCGTGCTGAAGTCCCAGATGTCCGCGTATGAGATTCCATACGCTGCTGCGAACGGAGCGTTCCGGTTGTTGTCCACGATCAGCTTCTGGCTGAGCTTGAACAGATCCTCAATGCTCTTGCCCATGGCTGCGGCGTAGAGGATATGGTTGTCGTAGCGGCGATTGTAGAAACCCACCAGCTTCAACTTGAACAGCTCCGACACGTCGTGAGCGGACGGGTTCACCATCCGGACGACTTCGTCACTACCTTGGTATTTCCAACATACGACAAAAAGGTTGGAATACACTTCGACGTCGAAGAAGGCGAGACGAGGATCATCACCCACCGCCGACGGATCACTCTCCACCTCCTCTTCAGAAGAGAACTTCATCTCCTGCACCGTCTTCAGACAAGTCTTCGACTGATGCGTGGAGTTGTTGGCAAAGGCGATGATCCGAGGACGCATGTCGGTCACGTCATACTTCATGTCCGACTCGTGTGCTTCCTCGAGGATATGGTGGATGAAATCAACCGACGGCTTCGTGCCGGGGTGGATCTCCTTCCTGAGGTTCCTCTCGATCAAGTCGCGCAAGCCCTTCTCGCTCTTGATTGTCTTCTCGTTTAGAACCTTTGCCTCCTTCGGTTTCATCGGCAAGCCAGATGAAATCTTCCCAACCTCGATGTTGTTGCATCGGATCAGCTTTCTGCGCAATGAGCTGTTGCCGGTGTATACCTTTACTTCGACGCCGGGTGCATACTCAGCAGCAAGATCGCCGACATCTCCATCGTAGTAGTAATGGAGATGCACGCCAGATCCAGACTGACTGAGCTCAGCGTAGGTAGCGGGCCAGGCACTGGCAGCCTCAAGGTTCCGCTCCAGGGCCTTATGTCCATTCATGTCCTTTAGGTCGAAGTCAATGCAGATGAGCTTTTCTGGGACTTTCACCCAGTGGAGAAGCGACGAATCAATGTCTGAAAGGGTCGTTCCGACATTGTCCCATCGCTTCTCCGGGGTGCCATCCTCCTTGGCGAGCTGAGCAGGCATCTCAGCCAACTCTGTATCGAGCAAGGACTCGGTCTCTTCCATCACCAACGAGAACACCTTGACATCCTCGTTGACCGGAGCCTTGAACTTGTCAGCGTTGAAGCCTCGGTAGACGCTTCGCAGCTGCTGGTCATCGATGCGGTCTCTGTCTTTGAACTCATCGAAGTAGTTCCTCAGCTCCTCTCGCATCCTGTACTGAGGCAGGGGATGAGGGATCCCTGTCTCCTCACAGAACTGCTTGTACCAGTTGTAGGCCTGCGACAGATATGTGTAGTCCTGCTTCTTGAAGACGTCGTAATACGCCTCCACGAAGTTGAAGAACACATCTGTCTGGAACATCATCTCAAACGGCGTGTAGCCGCCGTAGTAATTACGGCCCAACCGCTGATACACATCGAGGCAATGATGCGCGATTGCCCCAAGCTCGAACTGAATCCGATCCAACAACGTGTGATAGTGGTTGGTCGGAATCGTGACGCCCGTCGGATGAATATCCACCAAGCGCCTGATGATGCCGGACTTGGCATCTGAGATCTTGACCGGCTGGTTCGTGCCCATGAACAGCAGGGCATTGACTCGAGAAGTGTATCCCGACTTGTACTTCTCGTTGATGATGATCTCCTCGTGGGAGATGATCGAATTCAGCCGAGTGTTGTCCTCAATACGACTGAGGTCCCCGTCGTGTTGAATTGCGACTAGAGGGTTGTGCTTGAACGCCTCCGTCGCGAATGTGCTGTCGCTCCGCCCAAGGGCCTTGCCATCGAAGACTGTGGTATACCCCTCGAACAGCTTGCCCACGATGTTCAGAATAGTGGACTTCCCCGTCCCACCAGAGCCATAGAAAACGAAGAACTTCTGGATCTTCCTCGCGTCGCCCGAGATTATAGATCCAATAGCCCATTCGATCTTCTCCCGTTCGGATGGTGCGTACAGAGTGCTGACCATCTCATCCCACGCTGAAATATCCCCGGGGGTCAATGGGTATGGAAGCCTTCGACTGACGTAGTCAGACTTCCGCACCTCGGTATTGGCGAAGGTGATCTTCGAATCCAGCTGATGGTATGAGTCTTCAACGTTCTTGACATAGTTCTTGAACTTGAGCCAAGAACCACTGTTGAAGCTGGACATGTAGTTGATGGAGACAGGAGCCTCGGAGCGAACTGAGAGTTCTTCCGCTTCCTTCTGAAGCTCCGCATCCACCAGGCGGGCCACGTCGTACTCGTCCTGCGACCAGAGCCCGGCTTCTTCATCCCAGATGGCGTAGAAGGACTTCCCTCGGACCATCAGGTCCTTTGACGATCGAACGATGAAATCCGGGAAGACAACGAGTTCCTTGTCTACCTTCTTCTTGCCGAGTCTATAGAAGTCCACTTCACCTCCTTACATGGGATGTTGTTCGCCGATCCAGTTCTGTAGCTGATACCAGATCTCGATCTTGGTCTGATCTTCGTTGGGCCATGCCAGCGGAAAGAACCCCCCGGATCCATCCGCGTCGTATTGACGCCACACCAGCTTCTCGAGAATCTGGTCGACATTCTCTCTACGTCTGGGCGTGATCCTGCCGCGGTACTGAGTGAGCCCCAAGTGCTCCATCAATACCCACGCCCACTGATTGGAGTCCCCATCGAGAAAGAACTCCATACGGCGAGAAAGCGCCACCAGTACCTCCAGAACCGAGACGTGAACCAACCGAAGCGCTTCGGATGGCACCTCCAAGTTCTGCTCGTACAGATACTCCAACCGTAGGTCCAGAGCATCCTGAATACGGTTGTCGTCATTGGCAACGAACCAGATGAACTCCTTCTGGTGCATCAACGTGCAAACGGGTTCGATGTCGTTTACCGTCACGTCGCCGATCTGTAGGACAAGCCAGGTGAAGTACTGGTGGCGGATCGCACTATCTGTCGTCATCGAACTTCGGCCTCCTTCTTGGCATGGCCGAGTGTTCGAGGTTGACGTCGTCCGGGTTGAGACCGAGGATCTCGATCGAGTAGTGACCCTTGTGTCGCAGGATTTCGTACTCGATGTCGAGTGTCGGGTTGCGGACGTAGACGACGTTGGGGTCACCTGAGCCGAACCCAAACTTGGACAGATGCTCCATGCCGACGACTTCGTCCTTCTTGCTGATCACCTCGTCTGCTTCATCGACGAGGACGTCGTCCCCTTCGAAATATGTGATGGTGATCTGGTGCGAGCACTCCGACTGCCTGAACTCCTCGGCGTGCATGATGAACGGCGTGTCGTTCGTCCGGCCGGCCACCTGCTGATCGTAGTTCCAGCCCGGGAGCTCCTCGAAGGCGTTCTCGATCTCCTCCTCCGTGGGCTCCGGCTGAACCTCGACTTCGTCGCGCTCGATCTGCTTGAGGCGATCGTCCATGGTGTAGCCGTCTTCGGTCGACTTGTAACCGAGGTCGTCCATGATCTTGTCGAGGTCGGGCTTGGGCTGGCTGACGATCTCTTCCTGCACCTCCAGGAGTCGCATCTCCGCAGCGCGGTAATGCTCCTTCATCTCCTGGATCTCGTCGTCCGCGATCTTGTTGTACTTCGTGCGCAGACGGTTCTCGGCGACGAAATATCCGACAACGCCACCGACCACGGCCCCGCAGGTGAACCCTGCGAGGATCTCCTGTCGAAGAGTCATCCGCGCTGCCACCTCGCCTTGTTCTGAGCGACCTCGTCGATAAGCTGGTAGATCACGCCGTCAACGTTGAAGTCGAGCAGCACCGATCCCTCATGCCCGTTGACAAAGTCGCGGATCTTCTCGTTGTTGCCGTCGTACATCCCAAAGTCGATGTAGTCATCGCCGTTCCCGATGACCCAGCCGACCACGGAACCGGCGGTTGTTTGCGCGATGCCCAGGGACTTGTAGACCTCGTTGAGGAACACGTACCCTCGAGCCTGGAGCAGATGGTTCGCGTACTCCTGCTGACACTTCAGGAATATGCGGTTGTACTCCGGCTCTCGCTGCCACTCGTCCGCGGTCTCGTCGAAGAACCGGGCGTAGATCGACGGCTGGCCCGGGTTTGCTCGGACGACGGTCTTCTTGCGACCGCTGTCCGGATCCTCGATCTGCACACGCTCGGAGCCGTAGCGCATCGCTTCGTCCTCCGAGGCGCCGTGCTTCTCGATGACGCGAGCCCGGTACTCCTTGAAGCCCTTGTCGAGGGCGACGTAGGCCGCGGTCAGTGCTGCGTTGCGCTGCTCGAGGATGTTGTGCGACTTGGTCAGGCAGGCGATACCAGCAGCGCCCAGGACGATAGACGGTGCGTACAGCTTCGCCACCGACACAGCGGCGCGGGTGTAGATGATCGTCTTGTCCTTCTGACGATCCTGCTCGGAGTAGTCGCGATGCTCCAGAGTGTTGGCCGTGTCCAGATCGCTCTGAGTGGTCTCGAGGACCTCCTCGAGCTTCAGGGTCGAGCGGCAGGCCAGAACGGTGGAGCCCACCATGCTCGCGACGCCGACACCGAAGAGGATTCGTGGTGAACCCTTCTCCAGCTTCAGCATTTGCAGCCCCATCTTATGCGAAAGGGCGGTAGGGACGAACTTCATCGTTCTCAGCTTTCTGTTGCTTTTCTTGGTCGTATGCGAGCTTGGCCTCGTACATACGTTCAACTTCTTCATCATCCATGGCCATTACCCGAGCCCGCCACTTGGGGCCCGGGTAGAAGCCACGAACGACTGCACGCCTTACGTTGGCGTGCATTAGCCCAGCGGGTTGGGCTCCGGCAGATCCAGGAGGAAGCCCCCTGAGCGAGTCCGGTGAACGCTCGATCCGCGCAGATCGGTCCAACCCCACTTCTGGTCCGTATGCGCGCTCTGCACTCCCGTCAACTCGTACAGATCTGCGACCGACACGCTGTCATACCGCGACAGCAGATCGAACATCCGATCGAGAACTTCCTCCGCCTCCCCCCGAGATTGGAGAATGATCTCGTCGAAGTCGAACCTCGACCGAGCTCTACGGCTCAGTGTCGCCGGAGGCGGCCGATCGCTGACCCCTGGCGGTCGGTTGTAAGCGATGTGCCCCGTCGCCATCGATCCGCGATAGCCACCACGTCGCTTCGACTCGCCGTAAACCAGGCGCTCGATCCCCTGAGCGCCGGCCTCGACCAGCATGTCCTTCGCCGCTGGGATCAGTACGCTGAACACCACGTACTGAGCGGTCCCCCTCGCATCCCCTCCGAGAAATGTCTCGTGGAATCGCTTGCCGAGCGGCTTCTTGCGACGAGTGACCTCGCCCTTGACGACCGGCTCGACCTTCTTGTCCTCTGGCGACTCCGCCTCGGACTCCTTCTGTGCCCGAACGCTGTTGGGCGGGAATTCACCTTCCATAAATATGTCCTCCTAGAGACAAAAAGGGAAAAATTGAAAGCCCATGTAGGGCTTCCAACTTTACGACTCCGACTTACGGTTCTTCCAGCTGCTATGCGCGGCGGAGATCTTGACGGCGGCCTTCTCGACCATCGGGTTCGTGATCTTGTCGGTCTGGTTGGCGACCAGGTGCCCGACGACGAGTCCCGTGCACGTAGCAGTGATTGAATCTGCTTCGAACTCGGTGTTCTCGTCGATCAGGGTCTGGACGCGCGAGGCGACATTCATCTGAACGATGGTGTGGACGACCTTCTTGGCGATCTGCACGTTGGTAAACATGTGGCTCTCCTAAAAGTGGTGGGGTCTCATTACATTCCATGTAATTTTCGCGACCCCCCACCGCTAGGTCTGGATCGTCCAGCCGTCCTTCATGCGGGCCACGAGCTCGTCCTGCGACAGCTCCCGAGCCTGCTCCTGGGTGAGGGTCTTCTCCTCCTTGACCCGCTCGACCTGATCGCGAACTCGCTGCGGCGGCTTCGCCACGTCGCCGATCTCCGCGACCTCGTCACCGAGGCCCTTGGGGATGATGCCGTTGACGAACTCGGCTGCGACGCCGGCGTCGGTGGCCAGCTGCATGAACAGCTCGGAATACGCCGGCGACTGCATGAAGTCGTCCTGGATGGACGCGTCCTTCTCGAAGCGCCGGCCGTCCTCGGACACCTTGCCGATCGAGCGCAAGAGCAGGTCCTTGAACGCGTTGATGATGGCGGCGCCGTCGTTGCTGTCGACGATGTGCTGCAGATATGCAGCCAGGCCACCACGACGCTCGGCCTCCATCTCGATGAGCTCGGCCTTCGAAAGATGGAACGCGAACTCCTCGGTGACCTCGTTGCCGTTGAAGTCCTCGTACGTGATGCTCTTCTTCAGCACTACTTGTTCTCCTTGATCTGGAAGACGCAGTACTTCTTGTCGGTCTTCGGTGGATCTTCCATGTACTGCACCTCACCGATATCCCAGCCTCGGTAGGCGTTCGGGTAGGCGCTGCTGCTCTCCTGACGACGAGAAGAAAGCTCGGCCTGAGCCTCCGACTCGTCGTCAGTGAACAGAACGTAGCGCCGCTCAGGCGCAGCCATTAGCCGCGCGTGGCCGCCTCTTCGACCGTCTCGGCGACCTGGGCGGTCTTGCCGGCGGCCGAAGCCAGGCTGAAGCCCTTCAGCGCCTTGCCGAGGACGATGCCGGTGAGGAGCGCGATCGGAGCGCCGATGGCGACGTTGCGCGAGACGCTGATGTGGAATTCGAACCCGGGCTTGACGTTCGTGTCTTCGACGTTGCCGTTGGTGCTGGCCTTCTCGGCCAGGGACTCGTTGTGCTGCGTGGACATGTGTCCTCCTTGTTTTGTGCGCGATTGAATATATATGCCGGGATTTCTTCCACAGGCTCCCGGCGGGCCTGCTATCCGGAGCGACTTATCGGAGCCCCAGGAAGTTGCTACGAGACGTTGGCGCAGACGACGTGCGGCCGGACGATGAGGTCCGTGTTGCTGTTGTTGTAGCCCTCGACCAGCCAGGCGTTCGGGACGAAGCTGCCGTCCACATCGCCAGCGATCGGGTGGTACACCTCGGCGCCGTTCTCGATCTGCGTCGGCTGCGAGCTCACGATCTGCAGGCCCTTGACGGCCGCGTCACCCTCGTCCGCACGGCTGAAGCCACCGCCGATGGCGGTCTTGCCCGGGGCGCACTGGACCCAGGCACGCTGCAGCGTGTTGTTCTGGCCGGCCACGAACTTCGCCGTCGAGTTGGCGCCCTGCTGGAGCTGCGTGGCGCCGGGGTACGGGCCATCCGACTCGAGGTTGGTGACGCCGCTCGAGCCCTGCGGGCCGCGGGCCCCCGTGTTGCCCTTCGGGCCCTGGGTGCCGGCCGAGCCGTTGCTGCCGTTCGTGCCGTTGACGACCTTGTTGAGCTTGGCGCGGACGCCACGGTCGAGGCGGTTCTCCGACACCGTGCCGCGACGGATGTCACGGTTCATGATGCCCTGGTCCTTGATGTCCTTCGAGCTGATGAGCGCGTCGGCAGCGAAGGCCGAGGTGGTGGTGAGCGCGATGGCGGCCGTCGTGGCGACGGCGATGGTCTTGAAGTTACGCATGATGAGTCCTCTATGATTGATTTGGATTGATGGATGAAGCTATAGCTATAGGTCGCTGGGATTGCACCAGCACGTTCCAAACGGGAGCGATCCGTACCCATAGCTATTTATACTCAGTACAGCTTGGTATAGTCCTGCGTCGGGCCGACCGTGTAGTCGAGCACCATGCAGGGCCGCTCGTCATCCGACATGGTTGCCGAGAAGACGACCTCGAGGAGGTTGTTGGTGTTCCAGCCGATCTCGTCGGAATGCCGAGTCGGCGCCAGCCCGATCTCCTCGTAGAACTGGCTCAGGCTTGCGTACATATGGTGGACGATCTCGTAGTTGATCGTGTTCTCAGCCTTCTTGATTGCTTCGACCGAGGACATGAAATATCGACCAGAGA
>Ga0209970_1000046_pt1 | contig 16400 bp, 15 predicted proteins | sample InoplaCoSAM_FD_187585 | JGI IMG/M metagenome (GOLD analysis project Ga0209970, IMG submission 187585) | Arabidopsis thaliana rhizosphere microbial communities from the Joint Genome Institute, USA, that affect carbon cycling - Inoculated... | ecosystem: Host-associated > Plants > Roots >...
CGTGCGTCTGCTCAATGGGCCGCGCGGCGCCGAGCCACCCGCGAACACGCCGCCAGCGCGTCCTGCACCGGCACCCGCCTCCACACCCACGACCGAACCGTCCCCGCCAACCAGCGCGACACCAGCGACCGCACCGGCACCCGCCGTGACATCCGCGTCGGCGCCCGCCAGCCCACCCCCTGCCAACGAACCGCGCGCCTGCTGGCAGGCCAGCGGCTTCACCCCCGAACAGGCCGAGCTGCTGCGTGCCGAGCTGCGCCTGCTCGGGCTGGGCCCCGGCGACTGGCAACTCAGCGAGATCCGCAGCCCTGGCCGCTGGATCGTCTACATGGGGCGCTACGACAACGCCGAACAGGCGAATCGCAAGAAGGCCGAACTGCGCGGACTGGGCATCGACTTCCGTGACGTGAACACCAGCGGCTTGGCACCCGGCATCGCGTTGGGCACCTTCTCGAGCGAGGAGGCCGCGCAGGAGGGACTGCAACAGGCCGAGCGGCGCACCGTGCGCACGGCACGCGTGGTGCAGGAACGGGCCGAGAGCCTGAGTTATTCGCTGCGCCTGCCGGCCATCGGCGAGACGCTGCGCACCCGCATCGAGGGCCTGGGCCCAGCGATGGCGGGCCGCGGCCTTCAGCGCTGCGGCTGAGCCCTGGCGCAGCGGTTCAACGTCGGCGACGCGCCCGCAGCAGGCCGGCACTCCAGACCGCCAGCGCCAGCGCCCACCAACCACCGAAGGCGCCACCACCACCGCCACCGGCGCTGGTGGCCGCCGGCGGCGGCGGCGGCGCCACCGCGCGTACAACGACGGCGTCGCTGCCGACCTTGCCGTTGCTATCGGTGACCGCGAGGCGGAACACCCAGCGGCCTTCCACGGCGGGCAACTGAAGGCTGGTCAGCGCCTGCGTGTTGCCCGGGATCACCACCGCCGGGCCGCTCTCCAGGGACCATTGGTGGCTGGCGATGGTGGCCCCCCCCAGCGCCACGCTGGAGCGGCCGTCGAGCGCAATGACGGCGCCTGGCACGACCTGGCCTATGGGCTGGATCACTGCGGCCGGCCCGATGGCAAGCTGCAGCGCGCTGTTCGCGTCGAGCAGGCCCGCACCACAGGTGGCGGCGGTGCAATTGCAGGCGCCGTTGTTGACTGTGCTGCAGACCGGTCCCCCCGGCCCCAAGGGCTGCAGGTGCGGTCGGACCCCCGCCCGCATCCGCTCGATCAGGGCGTGCGGCGTGAGGGCCGGGTTGCGCGCGAGCATGAGGCTGGCCACACCTGCGGCCATGGGTGCGGAGAAACTGGTGCCCTGCTTGTAGCCGTAGGTTTCAACGCCCGGCGTGGTCAAGCCCGAGTCCGAGGTCGCGTAGAGCAGGTTGTTTGGAAAGTTCTCCAGTGATCCGCCGGGCGCGGACAGCGCCACGTTGCCCCCGAAGCTGGAGTAATCGGCCTTGGCGCCATCGCGCCGCACGGCGGCCACGGCCATCACCCCATCGCAATCGGCCGGGCGTGTGAGCGGTGCCGAGTTGTTGCCAGCCGCCACCACGAGCAGGGCGCCGGCGGTGGTCACGTCGTCCACCGTCTCCTGGTAAGCCGGGCTGCATGCGCTGCTGCCGCTGAAACTCAGGTTGATCACCTTCGCCGGGTTGGCGTTGGCCGGCGCACCCGCCACGGGCAGACCCGCAGCCCAGCGCACGCCATCGAGCAAATCGGACACCAGCGCGCCGCACTTGCCCGACACGCGCACTGGCAGGATCTTCGCCTGCCAGTTGATGCCTGCCACGCCTTGGCCGTTGTTGGTCGACGCCGCGATCTGCCCAGCGATGAAGGTACCGTGCCAGGAACTGAAGCCCGCCTCGCAGCCAGCGAACAGCGGGTTGTTGTCCCGTTCCGTGGGCGTGACCCAGTCGCCCGGGTCGGTCGGATCGGCGTCGCGACCATCGCCGTCATTGGCCACGTGCAACTCGCTGACGAAATCGTGACCAGGCACGAGCTTGCCGGCCAGATCCGAGTGGGTCAGCCGCACGCCGCTGTCGACCACCGCCACCACGGTGGTGCCGAGGCCGGTGGTGACGTCCCAGGCAGGCGTCAGGTTCAGCCCGGCCAGCTCGGGAATGCCGTCGCCCGGACCGCGCAGGTACCACTGGTTGCCATAGCTCATGTCGTTGGGCGTCGCCTGCCGGCGCACCAGCACATTGGGCTCAACCCAGGCCACATCGGGGTGCAGGCGCACGCGGCGCATCGTGTCACCGAGGTCCTGGCCCTTCATCGGCCGGTCGAAGCGCAACAACGCCGCCCGGCCCGCTTCGCCCACCGACCGGGCCCGCACACCGGTGTCGCGGGCCAGTTGCTCGGTGCGCTCGCGCGAGCGCTGGCTGGCGCGTTGCCAGGCGCTGGCCATGCGGGCGCGGCGATCGGCCCAGGGACCACGGTCGGTCTCTTCGCGGCTCAGAGGGTTGACGCCATCGCGGTAACCCACGATGAGGCCGAAGGCCACCGGCTCGCCCCCGGCCACGGGCGACGCGGCGAACGACCCGCCCGCCGCCAAACCGATCAGTGCCAGAACCCCGGCGCGCAACATGTTGGCAAACATTCGGGGTTTGTAGCACGCGCCAGCGGGCGTTTTGGCCCCCGGACGACCGGCACCTTGGGGGATTTCCCCAGACGGTTGCAACTGATACGTGATCAGCAGACGGCCGGTCGCGGGCGCAGGCCGTCGAACCAGGCCACGGCTTCGTTCCACAGCGGCTGGGCGCGGGGACGGAAGTAGCCCATGTGCCCGATCGGCCCCAGACCTTCGCGGCGCGAGTCCAGTGTGACGGCCTTGACGGGCGCGTTGCGGTAGCCGGCCATGAAGGCGTCGCGCGAGGCCGGTGGCGCCCAGGCGTCGTCGAGCGCATTGATGGCCACGATGGGGAACCGCACCGCGTCGAAGCGTGCAGTGACCTCGCGCATCTGCGGGTCATCGAAGAAGTAGCGCGGGAAGCGGCACCAGTGGCGCCACTGGCGATAGACGTCGATCGGCAGGTCCTCGCCCATGCCGAGCTTGCTCCAGGGCAGGTAACCGGCCACGCGCGTCGCCACCGGGCCGATGAGGTTCCACATGAGCTGCACGCGCAAGCGCTCCAGCGGAGGCATCCAGCCGTGCCAGCCGGCGCCAGTGGCGAAGGTGTAGGCCGCGTCCACATGCTCGGGGTGCGGCAGCAGGCCCAGGGCATGGCCACCGTAGGAGTGGCCCACCAGCCACAGCGGCACATCGGGCTGGCGCATGGCAGCCACGGCGGCGGCCAGGTCCAGCCGACCCCAGTCGAGGTAGTCCATGCGAAAGCCCTTGAGCGTCTTGGGCGCGGAGCGGCCGATGCCCCGGTAGTCGAGCGTGAGCACGTCGACGCCCTGTGCCGCGACGTGCTGGGCGAAGCGCTTGTAGAAGCCTTGCGGCACCGCCGTGGCACCGCCGACCACCAGATGGGCGCGCGGCGGCACGGGGCTGCGGTAGCGATGGGCCGCCAGCGGGTAGCCGTCGGCGGCGGTGAGGGTGAGCGGCTCGATGCGCACGGCATCGGTGTCCGGGGCGGTCGGGTTCATGGCGAAGGCTCCTGAAGGGCGTTCGAAGAGGGGCTGGCCAACAGGGCCAGCAAGGTGTCGGTGGCGCGCTGGATGGGCTCCACGCTGTGCGCGACGCGTGACTGCAGCAGCCCGCCTTCGTAGGCGGCGACGATCAGCGCGGCCAGGCCCAGCGCGCGCTCGGCGGGCAGGCCCGCGTTGACCAACCCCTGGGCGATGCGCTCGCGCACGCGTTCGAAGGCACGCGCCAGGGCCTCGCGCAGGGCCTGGTCCTCGGGCCGGGATTCGAGCGCCACCGTAGCCAATGGGCAACCGGCCTCGAAGCCGGTGTCCTGCAGCCGGGCAGTGGCCCCGGCGATCCAGCGGCGCATGGCCTGCAGCGGGTCCGGCGTGGTGGCGAGCAGCTTGTCGAGGCCGGCGGTCATGCGCACCACCACCTGATCGATGGCGGCGACGGCCAGCTCCGTCTTGCCGCCGGGGAAGTGGTGGTACATCACGCCCTTGGGCGCCTGGGCGGCTTGCAGCAACTCGGTCAGGCCAATGCCGTGCAGGCCGCGGCGGCGCAGGGCGTCCGTCATGGCGGCGATCAGGCGTTCGCGGGCGGGCTCGAAAGGCGGCGGGGCAGGCATGCGGGGCATTGTCTGGACCGATCGGTCTAGCGTCAATGTCCGGCCGGTTCCGGCTGTCGTGCGCGCGACGCCCACCCACCCCCGCGCCGGGGACAGGGGACAATGCCCGGCCCGGGCGCACCACTTGCCCGATGCGCCGGCCACCCGTCATGAACGCCACCGCCTACCTCTACCTCGGCATCGCCATCGTGGCCGAGGTCGCCGCCACCACCGCGCTCAAGGCCTCCGAGGGCTTCAGCCGCCTCTGGCCCAGCCTGGCGGTGGTGATCGGCTACGCCATCGCGTTCTATTTCCTTTCGCTCACCCTCAAGACCATGCCCACGGGCATCGCGTATGCCATCTGGTCGGGGGTGGGCATCGTGCTGATCTCGCTGCTGGGCTGGGTCGTGTACCGCCAGACACTGGACTTGCCGGCCCTGCTGGGCATGGGTCTGATCCTGGCGGGCGTGATGGTGATCAACCTGTTCTCCAAGAGCAGCGCGCATTGAACGCGCGGCCATGAAAAAGGCGCCCGAAGGCGCCTCTCCCGCGAAACGGCACGCCGGCCTTACTTGGCCACCACGCGCGCCATCTCAAGGCACTTGTTGGAGTAGCCCCACTCGTTGTCGTACCAGCTCACCACCTTGATGAAGGTGCCGTCGAGCGCGATGCCGGCGTCGGCGTCGAAGATCGAGGTGCGGGCGTCGCCGCGGAAATCGGTGGCCACGACCTTGTCCTCGGTGTAGCCCAGCACGCCCTTGAGCTTGCCCTCGCTCTGGGCCTTCATCTCGGCGCAGATCTCGGCGTAGGTGGCAGCGCTGTTGAGCTCCACCGTCAGGTCCACCACGGACACGTCGCTGGTCGGCACGCGGAAGGACATGCCGGTGAGCTTCTTGTTGAGCTGGGGAATCACCACGCCCACGGCCTTGGCGGCACCGGTGCTGCTGGGGATGATGTTCTCGAGGATGCCGCGGCCGCCGCGCCAGTCCTTGTTGCTGGGGCCGTCCACGGTTTTCTGTGTGGCGGTGGCCGCGTGCACGGTGGTCATCAGGCCGCGCTTGATGCCCCACTTGTCGTTGAGCACCTTGGCCACGGGAGCCAGGCAGTTGGTGGTGCAGCTGGCGTTGCTGATGATGGCCTGGCCGGCGTAAGTCTCATGGTTCACGCCGTAGACGAACATGGGCGTGTCGTCCTTGCTGGGCGCAGACATGATGACCTTCTTCGCGCCCGCGGCCAGGTGCTTCTCGGCACCGGCCTTGTCCAGGAAAATGCCGGTGGATTCGATCACCACGTCGGCACCGACCTCGTTCCACTTGAGCTCGGCCGGGTCTTTCACGGCGGTCAGGCGGATCTTCTTGCCATTGACGATGAGGTTGGTGCCCTCGACCTTCACGTCACCGTCGAAGCGGCCGTGCACGCTGTCGTACTTGAGCATGTAGGCCAGGTAGTCGGGTTCGAGCAGGTCGTTGATGGCGACCACTTCGATGTCCTTGAAGTTGGCGATCGCGGCGCGAAACACCATGCGCCCGATGCGCCCGAAACCGTTGATACCGACCTTGATCGTCATGCTGTCATCTCCAGGGGTTTGATGTCGAAAGAAATCACTGCTGCGCGAGCACGGCGCGCACCGTGTCCGCCACGTTCTGCTCGGTGAAGCCGAAGTGCTTGAACAGCACCGGCGCGGGGGCCGACTCGCCGTAGCTGTCGATGCCGACGACGGCCGACACGCCGTATTTCCACCAGAAGTCGGTCACGCCCATCTCGACCGCGATCCGCGGCAGGCCGGCGGGCAGCACGGCCTTCTTGTAGGCCGGGGTCTGACGATCGAAGCGGGTGGTGCTGGGCATTGAGACGACACGCACCGCGACGCCGTGCTCCCTGGCCAGCAGCTCCTGCGCCTTGAGCGCCAGCTGCACCTCGGAGCCGGTGGCGATGATCACCGCCTGGGCTTTCTTTTTCAGGCCCACCTCGGCGGGCTCGGCCAACACGTAGGCGCCCTTGGCGATGTCGCCCAGATCGGACTTGGGCGCGTAGGGCAGGTTCTGGCGCGAGAGCAGCAGCGCGGTGGGCTTGTCGCGGTTCTCCAGCGCCACGGCCCAGGCCACGGCCGTCTCGGCCGTATCGGCCGGGCGCCAGACGTCCAGGTTGGGGATCAGGCGCAGGCTCGCGGCGTGCTCGATCGACTGGTGCGTGGGTCCGTCCTCGCCCAGGCCGATGGAGTCGTGCGTGAACACGTGCACCACGCGCTGCTTCATCAGCGCGGCCATGCGGATGGCGTTGCGCGAGTAGTCGCTGAAGGTGAGGAAGGTGCCGCCGTAGGGGATGTAGCCACCGTGCAGCGACACGCCGTTCATCACGGCGGCCATGCCGAATTCGCGCACGCCGTAATTGATGTGGCGGCCCAGGCGGCCGGCCTCGTCGCGCACCGGGTTGCCGGCCAGGTCGAAGCGCAGCGCGGGCGTGGACTTGGTGTTGGTGAGGTTGGAGCCGGTGAGGTCGGCGCTGCCGCCCAGCAGCTCGGGCAGAGCGGCGGTGAACTGTTCCAGCGCGAGCTGGCTGGCCTTGCGGCTGGCCACCGTTTCGGCCTTGCTGTGCGCCTGCACGGCGGCGTCCACCGCCACCTGCGCGAAGTTCTTCGGCAGATCGCCCTTCATGCGGCGCTCGAACTCGGCCGCCAGCTCGGGGTGGGCGGCGCGGTAGGCGCGGAAGCGCACATGCCAGTCGGCCTCGGCGTCGCCGCCAGCGGCTTTCGCGTCCCAGGCGGCGTAGACCTCGTCGGGCACCACGAAGGGTTCGTGCGACCAGCCCAGGGCCTCGCGCGTGAGCTTGATTTCCTCGGCGCCCAGCGGCTCGCCGTGTGCCTTGGCGGTGTTGGCGCGGTTCGGGCTGCCCTTGCCGATGTGCGTCTTGCAGATGATCAGGCTGGGCTGCTCGGGGTGCTGGCGCGCTTGGGCGATGGCCTGGTCCACCGCGTCCACGTCGTGGCCGTCGATGGGGCCGATGACGTTCCAGCCGCAGGCCACGAAGCGCAGGGCCGTGTTGTCGATGAACCAGGGCGTGACCTTGCCATCGATGGAGATGCCGTTGTCGTCGTAGAGCGCGATCAGCTTGTTGAGCTTCCAGGCGCCGGCCAGGGCCACGGCCTCGTGGCTCACGCCCTCCATCAGGCAGCCGTCGCCCAGGAACACGTAGGTGTGGTGGTCGACGATGGTGTGGCCGGGGCGGTTGAACTCGGCGGCGAGCAGCTTCTCGGCCAGCGCCATGCCCACCGCGTTGCTGATGCCCTGGCCCAGCGGGCCGGTGGTGGTTTCCACACCGGGGGTGACGCCGACCTCGGGGTGGCCGGCGGTCTTGCTGTGCAACTGGCGGAAGTTCTTCAGCTCCTGCAGCGGCAGGGCATAGCCCGTGAGGTGCAGCAGCGAATAGATGAGCATGGAGCCGTGCCCGTTGGACAGCACGAAGCGGTCGCGGTCGGCCCAGTGCGGGTTGACGGGGTTGTGGCGCAAGTGGCGGCCCCACAGCGCGACGGCCATGTCGGCCATGCCCATGGGCGCGCCGGGGTGGCCGGAATTGGCGGCCTGCACGGCGTCCATCGCCAGAGCGCGGATGGCGTTGGCCATGACCAGGGGGGAGACGGTGACGACAGCGGAGTCGCTCATGAAGACCTCGGGTGGGGTGGGGCGCGGCGTGGGCGCTTCGCGCGCCGCCCAGCCTGGGGAAAACCCCGGATTTTAGCGACTGGGCCCGCGCCGGCCGGTCGCGCGGGGGGTATCGGCCATGGCTGCGGGGCGTGGTGGGTGGCCGTAGGATGGCCACCCATGGCCGAACTGCCCTCCTCTGCGCTGCTGGCGATCTTCGCTGGCGCGGCGCTGGCAGTGTGGTGGGCCGGCGTGAGGCTCACCCAGGCCACCGACGCGCTGGACCAGGCCTTCGGCTGGGGCGAGGAGATGGGCGGCCTGGTGTTGCTGGCGCTGGTGACCAACCTGCCCGAGATCGCCATCACCGCCAGCGCCGCGCTGGGCGGGCGCGTGGAGGTGGCGGTGGCCAACCTGCTGGGCGGCGTGGCCATCCAGACCCTGCTGCTGGCGCTGTTCGACGCGGCGGGGCCGCGCGGTGCGGCCCCGCTGTCCACTCGCGTGGCCTCGCCGCAGGCGCTGGCCGAGGCGCTGCTGGTGGTGGCGCTGCTGGCCCTGGTGCTGGCGGGCCACTGGTTGCCGCCTGACGCCATCCGCTTCGGCGTCACGCCCGACGGCGCGCTGATTCTGCTCACCTGGCTCGGCGGCCTGCTGCTGGTGCGCCGGCTCACGCGGCGGCCGCCGGGCCACGCCCCGGCGCGGGAGCGGGGGCGTCCGGCGGGTTGCCTGCGCCGCGCCGCCCTCGTCTTCGTCGCTGGCGCCCTCGTCACCCTGATCGGCGGCGTGCTGCTGGAGCGCAGTGGCGACGTCCTGGCGCAGCGCTGGGGCATGGACGGCGTGCTGTTCGGCGCCACCGTGCTCGCGGCCTCGACCGCGCTACCCGAGGTCGCCACCGGCCTGGCCGCCATGTGGCGCGGAGAGCCGGCGCTGGCGGTGAGCGACATCCTCGGCGGCAACGCCCTGCTGCCCGTGCTGCTGGTGCTGGCCACCGCGCTGGCTGGCCAGGCGGTGATGCCCGGTGCCGGCATGGAGACGCTCTACATCACCGCCCTGGGTCTGTTGATGACGGACGTGGTGGCGGCCGGCCTGCTGCTGCACCCGCGCCGCAAATGGCTGGGCATGGGCCTCGACAGTTGGGCGTTGTTGCTGGTCTATGCAATGGGCATGGTGGGCCTGTTCGCCCTGGCCGACCACTGACGCGCCCCGGGGCGGCTACAGTGAGGGCTTCGTCCATCCACCATGGCCCACCCCGCTCACGCCATCGTCCTGGCCGCCGGCCGCGGCAACCGCATGCGCCCGCTGACCGACCAGGTCCCCAAGCCGCTGCTGGTCGTGCAGGGCAAACCGCTGCTGCAATGGCACGCGGACGCACTGGCCGACGCCGGTTGCGTCGACTTGGTGATCAACACGGCCTGGCTGGGCGAGCAGATCCCCGCGCACTTCGGCCCGCACCCGCGCAGCAGCGAGGGCCTACCCATCGACATCGCCTACTCCGCAGAGGGCGAAGACTTCGGCTACGCGCTGGAGACGGCCGGCGGCATCGCGCGCGCGCTGCCGCTGCTGGGCGAGGTGTTCTGGGTGGTCGCGGGTGACGTCTTCGCGCCAGGCTTCCCCTTCGACCCCGACGCGCTGGCGCGCTTTGCGCGCGGCGACCGGCTGGCCCACCTATGGCTGGTGCCCAACCCCGACCACAATCCGCGCGGCGATTTCGGCCTGAGCCCGGAGGGCCTGGCCCTCAACCTCGACGCGTCCCATGGCCAGCCCCGCTACACCTACAGCACCATCGGCCTGTTCCGCCGGGCACTGTTCGAGGCGCCGTGGTTCGACATCCCGCCCGGCAACCCGCAAGGCCGCGCCGAGCCGCTGGCGCCCCTGCTGCGCCGCGCCATGGACGCGGGTCGGGTGAGCGCCGAGCTGTACGAAGGCCCCTGGATCGACGTCGGCACGCCGGATCGCCTGGCCGAACTGAACGCCCGCTGATCCCCCGCGATTTGGCGCTTCCCGCCACAATGGCGCGATGGACGCCTCGACCCACTTCCGCCTCTACGCCGAGCGCCGCGCGCGCCTGGCCTCGCAACTCGGCCCTGGTGGCATCGCCATCGTGCCCACCGCGCTGGAGCGCCCGCGCAACCGCGACACCGACTTCATCTACCGGCACGACAGCTACTTCTATTACCTGAGCGGCTTCGCCGAGCCCCAGGCCTGGCTGGTGATCACCGCCGAAGGCCGCACAACGCTCTTCTGCCAACCCAAGGACCTGGAGCGCGAGATCTGGGACGGCATTCGCCTGGGCCCCGAGGCCGCGCCGTCCGCGCTGGGCGTGGACGAGGCGTTTTCCGTGGCGGAGCTCGACCAGCGGCTCCCCAAGCTGCTGGAGAACCGCGCGGTGGTCTGGTACCCCTTCGCCATCCACGCCGGGCTGGAGGGCCGCATCGATGGCTGGTTGCAGAAAGTGCGCGCCCGCGTGCGCTACGGCGCCCTGTGCCCCGAGGGCCAGCGCGACCTGTGCACCCTGCTCGACGAGATGCGTCTGGTGAAGGACGCGCACGAGCTGGACATCATGCGCCGGGCCTCGCGCATCAGCGCGCGCGCCCACATCCGCGCCATGCAACGCAGCGCCGCCATGCTGCGCGCCGGGCAGGACGTGCGCGAATACCACCTGGACGCCGAGCTGCTGCACGAATTCCGCCAGGGCGGCTCGCAGTACCCGGCCTACGGCAGCATCGTGGCCGCCGGCGCCAACGCCTGCATCCTGCACTACCGTGCCGACGCCGCGCCCATCCGCGACGGCGAACTGGTGCTCATCGACGCCGGCTGCGAACTCGACGGCTACGCCAGTGACATCACGCGCACCTTCCCCGCCAATGGCCGCTTCACCGGGCCTCAGCGCGCGGTCTACGACCTGGTGCTGGCGAGCCAGGACGCCGCCGTGGCGGCGACCAAGGCTGGCGCGCGCTTCGTCGGCCCGCACGAGGCCACGGTGAAGGTGCTCGCGCAGGGCCTGCTCGACCTCGGCCTGCTCGACAAGGACAAGGCCGGCACGGTGGACGACGTGATCGCCAACCGCAGCTACTTCGCCTTCTACATGCACCGCACCGGCCACTGGCTGGGCATGGACGTGCACGACTGCGGCAGCTACGTGGAGCCGTCCGAGGTTGGCCAGGTGAGCGAGCGCCTGGACCCGCTGTCGGGCGAGACCATCAAGGACCGGCCGAGCCGGATCCTGCGCCCGGGCATGGTGCTCACCATCGAGCCCGGGCTCTACATCCGTCCGGCTGCGGGCGTACCCGAGCGGTTCTGGAACATCGGCATCCGCATCGAGGACGACGCCGTGGTCACCGACACCGGCTGCGAACTGATCACCCGCGACGTGCCGGTGGCGCCTGACGCCATCGAGGCGCTGATGCGGGGCTGATGCAGGGGCCGAGCCCGCCCGTCACTGCAGGGTGCGGTGCTCCGGCAGGGGCATCATGCCCGCCGTGGGCGCGGCGGCGCTGCCCAGCTCCAGCAGCCAGCGCGAGCTCAGGCGCCCCAGCAGCACCCGCATTGGCTGCGACAACGCCGGGTGCTGCGCCAGCTCGGTGAGGTTGCTCACCACTTTGCCCACCATCAGTTCGCGCTGGCAGACGGGACCACTGTGCTGGGCACAGCCGGTCATGAGCGCAAGAGTGCCGGCCAGCAGCGCTTCGACGGGAGGCAGGCTGTATTCCTCGTCGGCGTGGGTCGGAAATGGGGGGTTCATGGGGTGCTCCAGCGGTGACAGACGCCACATCATATGAGAACAATTCTCATTTGCAAAGAAGCAACTTCTTTCCACATCACTTCATCGGTCCACAATCCCCGAGCCCTCACCAACAACGACAAGGAGTTCACATGAAAGGCGACGAGAAAGTGATTGCGCACCTGCAAGCGCAACTGAAGAACGAGCTGACCGCCATCAACCAGTACTTCGTGCACTACCGCATGCTCAAGCACTGGGGCCTGGACAAGCTCGCGGGCAAGGAATACGAGGAGTCGATCGGCGAAATGAAGCACGCCGACAAACTCATGGATCGCATCTTCACGCTTGACGGCCTGCCCAACCTGCAAGACCTCGGCAAGCTCCACATCGGCGAAGACGTGCCCGAACTGCTGCGCGCCGACCTCGGCCTGGAGCAAGGCGCACAAGCCACCATCAAGGAGGGCATCGCTCACTGCGAGTCCGTTCGCGACTACGTCTCCCGAGACCTGCTCCAGGCGATCCTCGACGACACCGAGGAGCACATCGACTTCCTGGAGACGCAAATCGAACTTCTCGACAAGGTCGGCGTGCAGAACTACCTGCAGAGCCAGATGGGCTCGGTGAGTTGATGCCCCCACGCTCCGCCGCTGCCCCGCGAGGGAGCTGATCCGGCTTGGAGCGGCCCGGCGCCGGATCGCTCCGATACGCGCGAGAAGCCGCCCGTCGGGCGGCCTTCTTGGGGGCTTGTGCAATGAATGCGATCCATTATCATTTGCAGGAGTTTCTCGACCCCCAAACCCCATGATCGTCTGCGTTTGCCATCGCGTCAGTGACAAGACCATCGCCCAGTGCGCCCGGTCCGGCATGGCATTCGACGACATCCAGCTCGAACTCGGCGTGGCCACGCAATGCGGCCAGTGCGAAGGTTGCGCGCGGTCAGTCTTCTCCGAATGCGCCCCGGGCCACGTGGTGGCCCACCTGCAGCTGCAGACCGCCGAACAGGCCCGTCAGGTCGAGCGCGCCTGAGCCTTCGCCCGGCGCGCACCGGGCGAACCGATTCCCCTCTCCGCAGTCACAAGCCCTTCACCCGAGACGCCGTGTGTGCGCGCTCGGGTTTTCCCTGTGCCCGACTTAGAATGCGAATCCGCCTTTCGCATGGCAGAAAACCAACGGCCGGAGACATGCATGACCGCATCCAGTACCCCTGAGGACAAACGCGCCGAACTGCGCCGCGCCGCGCTGCAGTACCACGAGCAGCCTCTGCCCGGCAAAGTGGCCATCGCCGCCACCAAGCCGCTGTCGAACCAGCGCGATCTGGCCCTGGCGTACTCCCCCGGTGTGGCGGCGCCCTGCGAGGAGATCGTGGCCGATCCGGTCAACGCCTTCAAGTACACCGCGCGCGGCAATCTGGTGGCCGTCATCACCAACGGCACGGCCGTGCTGGGCCTGGGCGACATCGGCCCGCTGGCCGCCAAGCCGGTGATGGAAGGCAAGGGCGTGCTGTTCAAGAAGTTCTCGGGCATCGACGTGTTCGACATCGAGATCAACGAGAAAGACCCCGACAAGCTGGTGGAGGTCATCGCCGCGCTGGAGCCCACCTTCGGTGGCATCAACCTGGAAGACATCAAGGCACCAGACTGCTTCTACGTCGAGCGCAAGCTGCGCGAGCGCATGAAGATCCCGGTCTTCCACGACGACCAGCACGGCACCGCCATCGTGGTCGGCGCGGCCATCCTCAACGGCCTGAAGGTGGTCGGCAAGGACCTCAAGAAGGTCAAGCTGGTGACCTCCGGCGCAGGCGCCGCCGCCCTCGCCTGCCTGGGCCTGCTGGTCAAGCTGGGTGTGCCGCGCGAGAACATTTGGGTGACCGATCTGGCTGGCGTGGTCTACGAAGGCCGCACCGAACTGATGGACGAGGACAAGATCCAGTTCGCACAAAAGACCAGCGCGCGCACCCTGGCCGACGTCATCGCGGGCGCGGACATCTTCCTGGGCCTGTCGGCCGGCGGCGTGCTCAAGCCGGAGATGGTCAAGTCCATGGCGGCCAAGCCGCTCATCCTGGCGCTGGCCAACCCCAACCCGGAGATCCTGCCGGAAGACGTGCAGGCCGTGCGCGACGACGCGATCATGGCCACCGGCCGCACAGACTACCCGAACCAGGTCAACAACGTCCTGTGCTTCCCGTACATCTTCCGCGGCGCGCTCGACTCGGGCGCCACCACCATCACCGACGAAATGGAGATCGCCTCGGTGCACGCCATCGCCGAGCTGGCTCAGGCCGAGCAGAGCGAGGTCGTCGCCGCCGCCTACGCGGGTGAGAAGCTGGCCTTCGGCCCCGAGTACCTCATCCCCAAGCCCTTCGATCCGCGGCTGATGATGAAGATCGCGCCCGCTGTGGCGCAGGCCGCGGCCGACAGCGGCGTGGCGCTGCGGCCCATCGAGGACATGGCCGCCTACCGAGAGAAGCTGCAGGGCTTCGTTTTCGCGTCCGGCACCGTCATGCGGCCGATCTTCTCGGCCGCCAAGCTGGCCGAGCGCAAGCGCGTGGCCTACGCCGAGGGCGAGGAAGAGCGCGTGCTGCGCGCCTGCCAGATCGTGGTGGACGAAGGCCTCGCCCGGCCGACGCTGATCGGCCGCCCGGCCATCATCGCCCAGCGCATCGAGAAATTCGGCCTGCGCCTGAAGGAGGGCCTCGACTACGACATCGTCAATGTCGAGCAGGACCACCGCTACCGCGACTTCTGGCAGACCTACCACCGCATGACCGAGCGCAAGGGCGTCACGCAGCAGCTCGCCAAGATCGAGATGCGCCGCCGCCTCACGCTCATCGGCACCATGCTGTTGCACAAGGGCGAGGTCGATGGCCTCATCTGCGGCACCTGGGGCACCACCCAGGGACACCTGCACTACATCGACCAGGTCATCGGCAAGCGCGCCGGCGGCAGCCCCAGCACCGCGCAGGACGTGCGCGTCTATGCCTGCATGAACGGACTCATGCTGCCCGGCCGCCAGGTCTTCCTGGTCGATACGCACGTGAACCACGACCCCTCGCCCGAGGAGCTCTGCGAGATCACCGTGATGGCGGCCGAGGAGATGCTGCGCTTCGGCATCCAGCCCAAGGCGGCCCTGCTGTCGCACTCCAGCTTCGGCTCGTCCAATGAACCCTCGGCGGTGAAGATGCGCCGCACCCTGGACCTGCTGCGCGATCAGGCGCCCTGGCTGGAGGTGGATGGCGAGATGCACGGTGACGTGGCACTGGACCCTGTGGCCCGGGCCGCGCTCATGCCCAATTCCACCCTCAAGGGCGTGGCCAACCTGCTGGTCCTGCCCAACATCGACGCCGCCAACATCGCCTACAACCTGCTCAAGACGGCCGCGGGCGGCAACATCGCCATCGGCCCGGTGTTGCTTGGCGCCGCCCAGCCCGTGCACATCCTCACCCCCAGCGCCACCGTGCGCCGCATCGTGAACATGACAGCCCTGACGGTGGCGGACGCCAATGTTGCCCGCTAGGGCATCCAGTCAAAGCGTGCACTAACTTTTTTGCGCGCTTTCGCCCCGTTGGCTGCCTGTTTTTTAAGCAATCGCTTGCGTTTTAAGGCCGGTTAGGGCACACTCTCGCGCTTGAGTTTCAGGGTTAACCCCAGGCCAAGGGGTCCGGGTTCACCCGCATCAGGAGCAAGCCAACCTCATGGATCTGCGGCGGATTCGCCAGCACTGGGGCAAGGGCAAAGCCGGCTTTGTTGCGGCTGTCGCGGCCACTGTGGTCGCCAGCGCAAGCACTTTTTTGGTGCAAGCTCGCGGCCCCGAACCCGTTGTCCTCGCCGCATCCGTGTCGGTATCGGCCCTGCCAACGCAGGGCAAGCAGGTTCTGGGCCAGATCCATCGGGGCGGGCCTTTTCGCTACGAGAAAGACGGCACTGTCTTCTTCAACCGCGAAGGCCTGCTGCCCAGGGAAGAGCGGGGGTATTACCGGGAATACACCGTACCCACCCCAGGTTTGAATCACCGGGGAGCGCGGCGTATTGTGTGTGGCGGTACACGGCCTGTGGCGCCTGATGCTTGTTACTACACGGAAGACCACTACTCGAGCTTCAAACGAATCGTGCAGTGATCTTCCGAAGAGCGATCGGTATTTCAACCTTTGACTGTGAAAGAGACGCGGAGATGGACACGCCACTTCGTAATGTGCGACCCAACATCGTCCAGTCCATTCGCGCCTACGGCGTGAAGGACCTGCAAGCTGCGGCCGATCATCTCGGCCACCACTTCCTCTACGCCAACCTGGCCAAGGCGCAGAGCAAGCAGGACGTGCTGGAACTGATCGCTGCCCAGTACACGCTGCCCGCGCACTTCGGCAAGAACTTCGACGCGCTGTACGACTGCATGACCGACATGGTTCACAAGTCCGGCCCGCAGACCGGCTTCATCGTCGTGCTCGAACACATCCCGGCGCACAGCAAGTTCGACAAGGAAGCGCGCGAGCAGTTGCTCGACATCTTCCGCGACGCGGCTGACTACTGGAGCGACCGCAAGATCCCGTTCCGCTGCTTCTACTCGTTCTCGGTGGCGCGCAGCCCCAAGGGCGAAGAGCCGATCGAGGTGCAGAACGAGGAGCCCATGCCAACGGACAAGATCCTCGACGTGAGCCCGCAGGCGCTGCGCATGAGCAGCCCATTCAACGCTGGCTACTGGCTGGCGGCGGCTTGACGAGCCCACCCCCGCGCCGCGCCTGACGGCGCGTCACCCCCTCAAGGGGGCGGTGCCGACGGACCGGCAAAGCCGAATCCGTGGCACCACTGGATGAGCCCCGACACTTGTCGGGGCTTTTTCATGCCTGCGTGGATTGCGCCAGGCTGACGTATTCGCTGACCGGCACCTGT
>Ga0209970_1000051_pt1 | contig 15567 bp, 13 predicted proteins | sample InoplaCoSAM_FD_187585 | JGI IMG/M metagenome (GOLD analysis project Ga0209970, IMG submission 187585) | Arabidopsis thaliana rhizosphere microbial communities from the Joint Genome Institute, USA, that affect carbon cycling - Inoculated... | ecosystem: Host-associated > Plants > Roots >...
TTGCGACAGCAGGGTCTGGCCGTTGGCGGTGACGGTGAGCGAGTAGGTGACGTTGGCGGGGCTGGACTTGAGGGCCCAGTTGTTCTCCATCACCACGTCGGTGCGGATCTGGCCGGTTTTGTAGAGGCGAACGTGCAGCCGGGCCGTGAGGCGGTCGTTCAGCGGCGACACCACGTTGAATTCACTGGCGACGGGGCCGTGCAGGCGGCGGCCACTGCCATTGGCGATCTGCTGCTGCAACTGCGCCTGCGGATTGGCCGTCAGGGTGGTGCCGTCGGACAGGCGGGCCGTGATCTGCAGGTTCCACGCGGGCGCGGCGGGCAGCGACACGTTGGGCGTGGTCTTGGCGGCGGGGTAGATGTTGATGATGCGTGCGCTGTTGGCCGGCAGGCTGGGCACGGAGGCACTGAGCACGGCAAAGCGCACCGAGCCGTTGGGGTGGGTGGACACCTCGTCCATCTGCAACGGTACGGTGTTGCCGGCGCTGTCCTGCGCGCGCAGGCCCTGGCTGGTGGAGAGGTCACCGACACGAAACGGTTGGCCGAAGGTGATGGGCACGTTGCTCTGGGCACTGCCGGATGTCACCTCCACGCAGGTAATGGCCCCCGAGGCGCAAGCCAGGCCGCCGGGACCAACGGGGGCCGCGGGCAGCGGCGTCGGCGCCGAGTCGCTCGACACCTGGGATGGCGTGTCGCTCACCAGTCCACCGCCGCCCCCACCACCGCCACAAGCGGCCACAAGGCAGGTGGCGGCGAGAAGTGTCGTGAGCATGGTCCTGCGCTGCTGAACCTCGAGAAAGTAGGTGTTCATGGATGACGGGTCAAACAATCTCTGCGTCGGGCCACACGACACCGACAGAAGGCCACTGAGGTTCTGGAAAAAGCGGGACGGGGAGGGCGGTTCCGCCGTTGAACACCGAGTAGGGTATTTTGGAGGCGCGTGAATCATTTCACGAATTGATGACGCCATCGATTCAGAATGTGAGTTCCAGCGAAATCGAAACCGTGTGAAAACGCCCGGGTTTCTCCTCGACAGACCGTGGGACGGCCAGCCCTCGGCTTGAGAAAAACGGTTGTTTCAAATTGATACATTTTGGTCTTCATGACCGTTAGAGCCTTGAAGACGCCGGCCGCTGCTGCCCTTGCCCTGAGCGCTGCCGTCGCGGCCCTGGCCGGTGCCTGGGCGCACCCGATCCTGCCCCTGGGGCTGGGCGCGGCGGTGCTGGCGCTCATCGCCCTCACGGCCTGGCGGCCGCTCTGGGGCGCGTATGTGCTGCCGGCTGTGCTGCCCTGGGCCAGCCAGGCCGTGCACACGGGTTGGCTGATGCTCGACGAGTTCGACCTTCTGGTGCTGGCGGTGGCCGCCGGCAGTTGGGGTGTGTGGGTCGCTGGCGCCCTGCGAGAAGGCGATCGGGACGCAGCCGATCGGGTGCTCGACCGCCGTGTGCTGGCCCTGTCGGCCGCGCTGTTGGGGGTGGCCGCTGTGGGCGGTGCCAGGGCCTGGGTCGATGGCGGCGCCTGGCCGTCCTGGGCCGCGTTCCCCTTCGCTGACTACCAGTCGCCTGCGAACACCTGGCGATCGAGTAAAGCGCTGATCTGGGCGGCGCTGCTGCTGCCGCTGTGGTCAAGTGGCGCCGGTGCGGCGTCCCGGCGGCGCTGGGTGGTCGCCTGGTGGCGCGGCAGCCTGGCGGGGCTGGCCACGGTCTGTACGCTGGTGGTGGCCGAGCGGCTGCTGTACGCGGGCCTGCTGGACGTGTGGTCGGGCTATCGCACCACGGCCTGGTTCTGGGAAATGCATGTGGGAGGCGGCGCGATCGACGCCTACCTGAGTCTGACCGTGCCCTTGGCTGCCTGGTTGTGGCTGCGCGCGCGCACCGCGCGGGCATGGTGGGCCGCGGCGGCGCTGTTCGTGCTGGCCTGCCACGTGGTGCTGACGACCCAGTCGCGTGGGCTGTATGGCGCGGTGTTGATCGGTTCGGTGCTGGCGTACGTCCTGCACCGCCGCTCGCCGCTCGCGGCGACCGGCGAAAGCGCGGGCGCGCCGCGCCTGGGCAACGCGTTGGTGGTGCTGGTGGTGCTGGCTCAACTGGCCTGGGTGGTGCTGGGTGCCACGGCCATCGCGAACCGGCTGGCGCGCTCAGGCCAGGACTTCACGCACCGCTTCGACCACTGGCGCTCGGTGGCCTCGACGCTCGGCGGTGGGGCGGACCTGATGCTGGGCATCGGCGCTGGCCGGCTGCCCGCGCGCATGGGCGAACGGCCGGACTCGGGAACCCCGGGTCGTTTGACATGGGCCGACGGGGAAGGCGGCCCCCGCATGCGGCTGCACGGCCCCAGCCACGCCGGCCTGGACGGCCTGCGTTTCGGCGCGGTGCAGCGCTTGTCCGACTTCGAAGCCGGCACCTGGCGCGTGCGCCTGTCCTACGAAGCGCAGCCCGGTTTGCGGCTGTTGGTCAGCGTTTGCGAGCGCCACCTCCTTTACGACCGCCGCTGCCAGTGGCGCTTCATCCGCCACGCCACGGACACCGCGCGCGGGCCCGTCGTGCGCGAGATCGATCTCTTCGGCGACTCGCTCGCGCCCGATGCGGCGCTGGCCCGCTGGCGCGAAGGCTTCTTTTCCGTGTCCGTGCTGACGCCGGGCGCGGTGGTCGAGATCGAGCGCCTGGAACTCCTCGACCCGCATGGCCGGCAGCGCTTGCTCAACCCCGATTTCCGGCAGGGGCCGGCCCACTGGCTGCCCGCCGCGCAGGGCCATTTCGAGCCCTGGCATGCGGACAACCTCTACCTTGAAGTGCTGGTCGAGCGCGGCGCCTTCGCACTGGCGGCCTTGCTGGGTTGGCTCGCCTGGACAACGCACTCGGTCTGGCGGGGCCTGCTGGCCCGAGAGCCTTTGGCGGGCGCCTGGCTGTGCGCCGTGGTCGCCATCGCGGCCCTGGGCATGCTCATCAGCGTGACCGAAGTGCCCCGCGTGGCCTGGTGCTGGTGGATCACGCTGGGCCTTGGTCTGGCGTTCGAGCGAAATACTTCACACAAAAGCAGGATGTAAGCGATTGTGTTGACATGGCCAGCCCACTATCCTCGGATGAATGGGCAGGATGCACTAGGGGGTACCCGTAGGACACCGACCTGGCCGCGTCCGGAGAACCTCGCGTGATCAGACTCTTCAACCACTACTTCGACCGACACACACTCATACAGCTCCTGCTCGACGTGACGCTGGTGGCCGGCGTGTTCGTGGGCGCGCTGATCGCGTTGTCCAAGCCCGAAGACCTTACCTCGGCGCAGATCGCGCGCGGCGCGACCCGCGGCCTGTTGATGGGATTCGGCTTCCTGGCCATCAACGCCGCCCTCGGCTTCTACGACCGCCGCACCATCCTGTCGACCCGGCAGGCGTTGGCGCGCTCGCTGGTGTCGTTCAGCATGACCACGGCGCTCGTTGTCGCCGTGCTGCTGCTGATGCCGCTGGAAGCGTTCTACGGCCGCACCTGGTCGGTGGTGCTGATCATGATGGTCACGGCCGTGCTGCTGCTCTACCAGGTGCTGGTGGGCGAGTACCTGCCCAAGGCCATTCCCAAGCGCCGGGTGCTGGTGTTCGGCACGGGCGCGCGCGCGCTGGCCGTGGGGCGCGCCCTGGAGATGCCGGGCGCCAACGCCGAGCTCTGCGGTTACCTGGCCGGCCCCAACGAGCAGGAACAGCAGGTGCCGGCGGGCAAGGTGGTGACCACCGACCTGGCCTTGACCGACCTGGTGCAGAACAAGCGCATCGATGAAATCGTGGTGGCCATCACCGAGCGCCGCGGCGGCAGCATGCCCATGCGCGCGCTGCTCGATTGCAAGCTGGGCGGCGTGCGCGTCACCGACATCGCCACCTTCTACGAACAGAACCTCGGCCAGATCCGCCTGGACGCCGTGTCGGCGGGCTGGCTGATCTTCGGCGACGGCTTCAACCAGGGCATCGTGCGCACCACCATCAAGCGGGTGTTCGACATCCTCGGCGCCTCGGTGCTGATCCTCATCTCGCTGCCCATCATGGCGGTGGCCGCCCTCGCCATCAAGCTCGAGAGCGCCGGCCCGATGCTGTACCGGCAGGAACGCATCGGCCTGGGCAACCGGCCATTCCACGTGGTCAAGTTCCGCAGCATGCGGACCGACGCCGAAAAGGACGGCGTACCCCGCTGGGCCACCGCCGGCGACAGCCGCGTGACACGCGTGGGCAAAGTCATTCGCAAGCTGCGGGTGGACGAGTTGCCGCAGTTGTTCTCGGTGCTCAAGGGCGACATGAGCCTCGTTGGCCCGCGCCCCGAACGCGGCTTCTTCGTCGACCAACTGACCCAGCAAATCCAGTTCTACGCTGTGCGCCACAGCGTCAAGCCGGGCGTGACGGGTTGGGCTCAGGTGCGGTACCAGTACGGCTCCACGGTGGAAGACACCGCCGAGAAGCTGCAGTACGACCTGTACTACGTGAAAAACCACTCCCTGTTCCTGGACCTGGTGGTCCTGTTCGAGACGGTCGGAGTGGTGCTGACCGGCAAGGGCGCGCAGTGAGCCCGAAAACCTGCCCGCCGGCCGTCCAGACGATTACTTTTTGCTACAGACCGATCTACAATACCCCGTATGTGTGCGGCCAAGCTCGCGGGGTTGGCAGTCAGGCCGAAGGAGGTTGTTCCCATGTCCGATATGAACCATTCTGAAGATGTCGTCGTGCAGGAAGCCGAGGCGCCGGCGTCCGGTCTCTCGCGCCGGCACCTGGTTCGCGCGGGCCTGAGCGCCGCGCCCGTGTTGGCCGCGCTCAAGAGCAACACCGTGCTCGCCGGCGACCACACCTGCATCAAACCCTCCACCTTCTCGTCGCTGCGCGCCGCGCAGATGAAGGTGAGCGCGCGTCGCGAACTCAAGACCGACTACGAGTGCCAGTCGCACGGTTACTGGAAGAACCGCGACGGCGGCTTGCCGAACAAGTACAAAACCACCACCAAGTTCCTGTCGACGGAAACGGGCTTCACCCAGAATCCGGGCGGTGTCTATACCAACAAGACCCTGCAACAGGTACTCGAGAATGGTGGCAACCAAGGCAATGCCGCGCTGGCCCGCCACGTCGTTGCCGCGTTTCTCACGGCCAAGGCCTATCAGAACGATCCGTCGCGCGTGATGCTCACGCAGTCGCAGTGCCGCGCCATCTGGAACGGCCAGGGTGTCTGGCAGCCCTTCGCGGGCACCACCTGGACGCTGAGCCAGACCATGGCCTACTTCGACATGGTCTACGGTCCCGCGTTTCTGTGACCTTGGAGCCAGGCGGCCGGCTCGCCTGGGTCTGTCGGCGCGCACAGGCGCTGCTTTTGCGGCGATGGCCCGAGGGGGGCGTTGTTTACGACGCCGCAGACGGCAGCCTCAGCGCTGTGTCCCCGGTAGCGGCGGAACTCATCGAACGTTTGCTGGACGGGCAACCCGCCGACGCCGAGGCGCTCGCGCAGCATCTGCTTCAGGCCGCTCCAGAACCCGAGGACATCGACGGCGTGAATCAGCACCTCGCGCAGTTCGAGCACATGGGCTTCATCGAACGGATACCTTCGTGAGCGCGCTTCGCGGGCGCATCGCCGATCTTTCTCCTGCCGAGTTGTCTGCCCGGCTCAACAGCGACGGCCTGGCCCTGTCGGTGCCGCCCTTCACCGTGCGCGTGCGCAGCCCCATTCCCGTGGTGCGCGAAGGCATCGAGCGGATGTACGCGCTGCATGAGCACTTTGGCGATGACGAGGTGTTCTGCGATTTCCACCTGAGCATCCTGCCGCGCCTGGGCTGGACGGGCCTGCGCTGCGAGCTCGACGTCGATGGCCAGCGACCGTTCACGCCGCTGGCGCGTGGCGAGGCGTTCGCCTTCTTCGAGTGGGGCCTGAACTGGTGCGTCACCAGCCATTGCCACCACTGGCTCACGCTGCACGCGGCCGTGCTGGAGCGTGACGGCCGTGCCGTACTCTTGCCCGCACCGCCGGGCTCGGGCAAGAGCACGCTGTGCGCCTGGCTCATGCAGCAGGGCTGGCGCCTGATGTCGGACGAGCTCGCGCTGATCGACCCGGCGAGCGGGCAGTTGAGCGCCTCTCCGCGGCCCGTCAGCCTCAAGAACGAGTCGATCGCGCTGATGCGCCAGCGCCTGCCGGACGCGGTGTTCGGCCCCGTGGCCCACGACACACTAAAGGGCATGGTGGCGCACCTGCGGGTGAACGAGTCCAGCCTGCGCCAGGCGGCGCTGCCAGCCACGCCGCGCTGGATCGTCTTTCCTCGCTTCGAGAAAGGCGCGACCTTGCGCGCGGTGCCACGCCCGAAGCCGCAGACCCTGGTGGAGCTGGCCTCCAACACCTTCAACCACCATGTGCATGGCCCGCGCGGCTTCGAGTGCCTGGCCGACCTCGTCGACGGCTGCGAGGCCTTCGACCTGAGCTACAGCCAGCTCGACGACGCGACCACCTGGTTCGATTCGCTGACGAGGTCGTCGTGACGCTGCCCGCGCTCGATCTGCTGCTGCTGCCGCTGCGCGAACCCGAGCGCCTGGGCACGCTCACGCCGGGACAGTGGGACCTGCTGGTGCGCCAGGGCCGACGTGCCGATGTGCTCGCGCGTGTGGCGGAACGCATCGAGGCGGCGGGCCGCTGGGCGGACGTGCCGCCCGAGGTGGCGCGGCACCTGCAATCGATGCGCCTGCTCGCGCAGCGCCAGCACGAGGAACTGCGCCACGAGACCGGGCAACTGCTGCGCGTGTTCGAGTCGGCCGGGGTGCCGCTCGTGCTGCTCAAGGGCGCGGCCTACGTGCTGCAGGACCTGCGCGTGGGCGAAGGGCGCATGGTGTCGGACATCGACATCCTCGTGCCGCGCGAGCGGCTGGCCGACGTGGAATCAGCCCTCATGCTCAGCGGCTGGGTAAGCACCAACAACAACCCCTACGACCAGCGCTACTACCGCACCTGGATGCACGAGCTGCCGCCCATGCGCCACCTGCGCCGCGGCACGGTGCTGGACGTGCACCACGCGCTGGTGCCGCTGTCGGGTCGCCTGCGGGCCGATCCTTCGGCCATGCTGGCGGACATTCGCCCGATTCCGGGCAACCCAGGGGTGTACGCGCTCAGCCCCACGGACATGGTGCTGCACAGCGCCGCGCACCTCTATGCGGAAGGTGAGCTGGAACTCGGTTGCCGCGGCCTGCTGGATATCGAATTGCTGGTGCTCGAGTTCGCGCAGGACGCGGACTTCTGGCCGACGCTGACGCAGCGCGCCGCGGCGTTGCGCTGGGAGCGCCCGCTCGCGCAGGCGCTGGTGTACCTGGATGAGCTGTTGAGCACGCCCCTGCCGCCCGAGGTGCGCGACTGGGCCCGGAAGGTGCATCAGCACTCGGCGCCAGCCTGGCGCGGGCGCTTGCTCGACGCGATGTACCTCCGCGCGCTGCGCCCCGATCACGCGTCGCTGTCGGACCGCTGGACCGCGCTGGCGCGCGCCGGACTGTATGTGCGCGGGCACTGGCTGCGCATGCCTCCCTGGCTGCTGGCGGGCCACCTGGCACGCAAGGCGCTGATGGCGGCGCGTGCGCCAAAGCCGACGGAGGCCTGAGCATGCAGCGTCGCCTTTGGCTGGGGATGATCGGCTCACTGCCCCTGTGGGGCGCCTTGAGCGCGGCCCGTGCCGCGCTGGCCGACACCGTCTCGCGCATGAAGCCGTCTGTTGTGTTGGTGGGCACCTGGCGCGACACCGACAGCCCGCGCTTCCAGCTGCGTGGCACCGGCTTTCTCGCGGGACGCGCGTCGCAGGTGGTGACCTGCGCGCACGTGCTGCCTGTGGCCGAGGAGGGAGCGCCACCCGCGCAACTGGTGGTGCAGGTGTGGCAGCGCGACGGCACCTGGTCGATGCGCCAGGCCCGCGTGCTGAGCACGGAGCGTCATGGAGACATTGCGCTGCTGGGCATCGATGGCCCGCCCGGGCCGCTGGCGCTGCTGGGCGATTCCTCGGCCGTGCGCGAGGGCGATGACCTCGCCTTCATGGGCTTTCCCATCGGCAATGTGCTGGGCTACGCGCACGTGGTCCACCGAGCCATGGTGTCCAGCATCGCGACCTCGGTGCCCCCGAGCCCGGATGCGGACCGACTGCGGGGTCCGGCGATCCGCGGCGCGCGCGACGGCACCTTCGACATCTTCCAGCTCGACGCGGTGGCCTACCCGGGCAACAGCGGCGGGCCCCTGTTCAAGCCGGAGACCGGTGAGGTGGTCGGCATGATGAACATGGTGCTGATCAAGGGCACGCGCGAGTCGGCCCTGAGCCAGCCCTCGGGCATTGCCTATGCGATTCCGTCGGCACGGGTGCGCGAGTTGATGACGGGCTCGCGGTGATGGCCGAGCGCGTCGATGCCGTGGTGGTGGGCGCGGGCGTGGTGGGACTGGCCGTGGCCCGTGCGCTGGCGCAGGCCGGGCGTGAGGTCCTCGTGCTGGAGCGTGAGACAGGCATCGGCACCGGCACCAGCTCGCGCAACAGCGAGGTCATTCACGCTGGCATTTACTACCCGCCCGGCTCCTTGAAGGCGCGGCTGTGCGTGCAGGGCAAAAATGCGCTCTACGCCTACGCGGCCGAGCGCGGTATCGCGCATCAGCGCTGCGGCAAGCTGATCGTGGCCAGTACGTCCTCGCAACTCGCGGCGCTGCCGGGCACCGTGGCGCGCGCGGCGGCCAATGGCGTGCACGACCTGGTCGTGCTGTCGCGCGACGAGGCGAAGGCGCGGGAGCCCGCGCTGGAGTGCCTGGGGGCGGTGCTGTCACCGTCCACCGGCATCATCGACAGCCACGCGCTCATGCTGTCGCTACAGGGCGATCTGGAGGCGGCTGGTGGCATGGTGGTGTGTCACAGCGCGGTGCGTGGGATCGAGCGCCAGGGCGAGGACTGGCTGATCGTCTGCGGGGACGGCACGCGGCTGCTGGCCCGCACGCTGGTCAATAGCGCCGGCTTGCACGCTTGCGAACTGGCCGGCCGCATCGCCGCGCTGCCCCCGGGCAGCGTGCCCACACCGCGCTTCGCCAAGGGCAGCTACTTCACGCTCACTGGCCGCTCCCCTTTCCAGCGGCTGATCTACCCTGCGCCCGAGCCCGACCAGCACCTGGCCGGCCTGGGGGTGCACCTCACCATCGATCTGGGCGGGCAGGCCAAGTTCGGCCCAGACGTGCAATGGGTGGACCGGGCCGACGACCTGCTGGTCGATCCCGCGCGCGGCGAGGGCTTCTACGCGGCCGTGCGCCGCTACTGGCCCGCGCTGCCCGACGGCGCGCTGCAGCCCGGTTACGCGGGGATGCGGCCCAAGATCAGCGGCCCCGGCGAGCCGGCGGCCGATTTCCTGATCCAGGGCCCGGCGCAGCATGGTCTGCCTGGGCTGGTCAACCTGTTCGGCATCGAGTCGCCCGGGCTCACGAGTTGCCTGGCGATCGGCGAACAGGTGCGCGAGACGCTCACTTCCTGAGCGCGGCGATGGCCCTGGCCGATTCGTACACCAGCGCCGGTCCTTGGTAGATCAGGCCGGTGTAGATCTGCACCAGGTCCGCGCCCGCCTCGATCTTGCTCAGTGCATCGCGCGAGCTCAACACACCACCCACGCCAATGATGGGAAACGAGCTGCCCAGCGCTGTGCGCAGCGCGCGGATCACACGGTTGCTGGCCTCCAGCACCGGCGCGCCAGACAGGCCACCGGCTTCGTCCGCATGGCGCAGCCCCTTCACGGCGTCGCGCGAGAGCGTGGTGTTGGTCGCGATCACGCCCAGTTCGCCGCTGGCCTGGCCGTCGGCGCGGCAGCCGTGGCGGCGCAGGGTCTCGGCGATCACGCCGATCTGCGATTCGTCCAGGTCGGGCGCGATCTTCACGAACACCGGGATGCGGCGCTGGTGGCGCTGGGCAAGTTGCTCGCGCCGTTCCATCACCGCGCCCAGCAGCGCGTCCAGCGCGGCGTCGCTCTGCAGGCTGCGCAGGTTCTGCGTGTTGGGGCTGGAGATGTTGACGGTGACGTAGTCGGCGTGCGGATACACGCCATCCAGACAGGTCAGGTAGTCCTCGGTGGCGCGCTCGATCGGCGTGCTGGCGTTCTTGCCGATGTTCAGGCCCAGGCGCATGGGCGTGGCGCCGCCGTCGTGGCGGAAGCGCGCGCGCTGCACGTTGGCCAGGAAGGCGTCCAGGCCCTCGTTGTTGAAGCCCAGGCGGTTGATGAGGGCCTTGCGCTCGGGAATGCGGAACATGCGCGGCTTGGGGTTGCCGGGCTGGCCCTTGGGCGTGACCGTGCCCACCTCCACGAAGCCGAAGCCCATGGCCGCCAGGCCGTCGATGCAGCGGGCGTTCTTGTCCAGGCCGGCGGCAAGACCCACGCGGTTGGGAAATTGCAGGCCCGCGAGCGTGAAAGGGTCGCTCACGCGCGGCTGGCTGTACAGGCAGGTGAGCGGGGAGCGCTGCAAGCGGGCGATGGCGCCCAGGGTCAGCTCATGCGCGGCCTCCGGGTCCAGGCCGAAGAGAAAGGGGCGCGCCGCGCCGTAGGGAAGGAATGACATCGGATAATCCGCCGTTTTTCGACCAACCCCGGATTCTCGCAAATGACCCAGGACGAACTCAAAACGCTGGTGGGCCAGGCCGCCCTTCAATACGTGACGCCTGGCGAGGTGGTCGGCGTGGGCACGGGCTCCACGGTGAACAAGTTCATCGAGGCCCTGGCCACGGTGAAGGACCGCGTGCCCGGCGCCGTGTCCAGTTCCGAAGCCTCCACCGCGCGGCTCAAGGCCATCGGAATCCCCGTGCTCGAGGCCAACGAGGTGGGCGAGCTCTCGGTCTACATCGACGGCGCCGACGAGATCGACCCGCGCGGACACATGGTGAAGGGTGGCGGCGCCGCACTCACGCGCGAGAAGATCGTGGCGGCCCAGTCGCGCCGCTTCGTCTGCATCGCCGACGAATCGAAGCTGGTGCAAACGCTGGGCGCGTTCCCGCTCCCGGTGGAGGTGATCCCCATGGCCACGGCGCGGCTGGTGCGCCAGTTCGCGGCCCTGGGCGGCCAGGCGCGCGTGCGCCTGAAGGATGGTCGGCCGCTGGTGACGGACAACGGCCAGCACATCCTGGACGTGACCGGCCTGAGCATTGCCGACCCGCTCGCCTTCGAGAGCGAGGTCAACCAGTGGCCAGGGGTGGTGACGGTGGGCGTATTCGCCCACCAGAAGGCCGCCGTGTGCCTGCTGGGCACGTCGGGCGGGGTGAAGACGCTGAACTTCTGAGCGCGCGACTCAGACAGGCCTCAGAAACGGATGCCGGCCGGGTTGTCGGCCGGCGGCTGCACCGGGATCTCGGCCGGCGGTGCGGCGGTGGCCGGAGCGTTGGCGCCACCGGTGGCGGAGGGCGTGCCCGGCACCGGCTTGACGGCCACCAGCGGCGTGGGCGCCGGCTGGCGGTAGCCCGGCGGCAGCGCCGATTGTTTTGGGTAGCCCGCCGCGTCGAGGTACTGCGTCCACTCGGTTTCCAGGTAGCCGCGCAACTTCTGCCCGCCGATGGTGAGCAGGGGCAGGGTGGCGTCGCTGTTCAGCCGGCGAAGGGCTTCGGCGTCTTCCGTGGTGTTGATGGTTTTCTCGGTGTACGGAATGCCGCGCGAGCCGAGCAGGTTGCGTCCGCTGTTGCAGGGCGCGCAGTTCTCGCCGGTGTACAGCACCACCGGGTACCGCGACGCGATTTGACGCAACTCGAACGGCAACTGGGCGCCGCCGGAGGCCGACCCGGAGCTGCTGGCACCGGTCTGCGGGCGCGCGTTCGCGGCGGGCGGGGGCTGGTCGGAGAAGGTGACGCGGCCGTCGGGGCCGACGATGCGGTAGACGCCCTGGGCCGCGGCGGGCAGTGCGGCCAGCAGGCCGGCGGTGGCGAGGGTGGCGGCAATGATCCTCTTCATGTGGCTCACTCGTTGTTGTCTTGGTCGGCGGGGTCGGCGGTGGTTCAGGCCATGCCCTGGTGCCGCAGCAGGGCGTCGATCGACGGTTCGCGACCGCGGAAGGCCTTGAACGATTCCATCGCAGGGCGGCTGCCGCCGGCCTCCAGAATCGACTGACGGTAGCGCCGGCCCGTCGCAACGTCGAGCGTGTTGTGGCCATCGCGCGCCGCGGCCTCCTCGAAGGCGGCGTAGGCGTCGGCGCTGAGCACCTCGGCCCATTTGTAGCTGTAGTAGCCGGCCGCATAGCCGCCCGCGAAGATGTGGCTGAAGGTGTGCGGCGTGCGGTTGTAGGCCGGCGGCATCAGCACCGCCACCTCGGCGCGCACGCGGTTGAGCAGGGTGAGGATGGCCGCGCCGTCGGCTGGCGGGGTGGGCTCGCCGTGCAGCAGCATGTCGAACAGGGCGAACTCCACCTGTCGCAGGGTCTGCAGGCCGCTCTGGAAGTTCTTGGCGGCGAGCATCTTGTCGAACAGCGCGCGCGGCAACGGCTGGCCGGTGTCCACGTGGGCCGTCATGTGCTTGAGCACGTCCCACTCCCAGCAGAAGTTCTCCATGAACTGGCTGGGCAGTTCCACGGCGTCCCACTCCACACCGCTGATGCCCGAGACGTCGCGCTCGTTCACCTGCGTGAGCATGTGGTGCAGGCCGTGCCCGAACTCGTGGAACAGGGTGGTCACGTCGTCGTGCGTGAGCAGGGCGGGCTTGCCACCCACGCCGTCGGCGAAGTTGCACACCAGGTGGGCCACGGGGGTCTGCAGGGTGCGCGAGTCGGGGCGCAGCCAGCGGGCGCGTACGTCGTCCATCCAGGCACCGCCGCGCTTGCCGGTGCGCGCGCCGGGGTCCAGGTAGAACTGGCCCACGAGCTGGCCACCGCGTTCGATCCGGTAGAACTCCACGCCCGGGTGCCACACCGGCGCGTTGTCGCGGCGGATCGCCACCTCGAACAGCGTCTCCACGATCTGGAACAGGCCGGCCAGCACCTTCGGCGCCGTGAAATAGGTTTTGACTTCCTGCTCGCTGAAGGCGTAGCGCGCCTCCTTCAGTTTTTCGCCGATGTAGGGCCAGTCCCAGGCCTGCGGGTCGGCGATGCCCAGGTGATCGGCGGCGAAGGCGCGCAGGTCGGCCAGGTCCTGCTCGGCGAAGGGGCGGGCCTTCTTCGCCAGATCGCGCAGGAAGGCTGTCACCTGCTCGGGCGACTCGGCCATTTTGGGCACCAGCGAGACGTCGGCGAAGTGCCGGTAGCCCAGCAGGCGCGCCTCTTCGTGGCGCAGGGCCAGCAGCTCCACCATCAGGGCCGTGTTGTCGAAGCGGGCCAGCTCGGCCGGCGCCTGGTCGCTGGCGCGGGTGACGTAGGCGCGGTAGAGCTTTTCGCGCAGCGCGCCCGAGCGGGCGAACTGCATCACCGGCAGATAGACCGGCATCTTCAGGCTGAGCTTGTGGTCGGTGCGGCCTTCGGCGCGCGCCGCAGCGGCGGTGGCCTGCACCACGTCATCCGGCACACCGGCCAGTTCCTCGGTTTCCACGTACAGCGCAAAGGCGTCGGTGGAATCGAGGGCGTTCTCGCTGAACTTCTGCGCCAGCTCGGCGGCGCGCTCCTGAATGGCGGCAAAACGCTCCTTGGCCGTGCCCTGCAGCTCGGCACCGCCCAGCACGAAGCCACGCAGCGCGTTGTGGTGCGCGCGGGCCTGCTCGGCGTTGAGCGAGGCCGGGTCCATGGCCTTGTACTTGGCGTAGAGCCGTTCATCGGCGCCCAGTCGGGTCCAGAACTCGGTGACCTTGGGGAGGGCCGCGTTGTAGGCCGCGCGCAGCGCGGGCGTGTCGGCCACGCTGTTGAGGTGGCTCACGGCGCCCCAAGCGCGCGAGAGGCGCTCGGTGGACACGTCCAGCGTGCTGGCCATGGCCGCCCACTCGGTGGGAAAGCCCGGGGCCGTCACGGCGTCGAGCGCGGCATTGGCCTGGGCCAGCAATTCATCGATGGCGGGCCCGACGGACTCCGGCGTGATCGCGTCAAAGCGCGGCAGGCCACTGAAGTCGAGCAGGGGATTGAGCTGGGCAGGGTCTTGGCGAACGTTCATGGCGACTCAGATGGGTGGCGAGGGGCGGGAGTTCAAGCCGGTGAGGCGCGCAAGCGTTCGGCGGGGCCTCAGCCGGCGTTCTTTTTGATACTTGTTTTGCGGACCTTGGCGCGTTTGAGCTTGCCGCCGGGCGTGATGCGCTGGTTGCCCAGCACCTTCACCACCTTGACCTCCGGCTTCTGGCCCGGGCGCTTGCCGAACTTGAGCACCTTCACCTCGCGCGGGCCGGGCTTGCGGTCTTCGTCGGCGGTACGCGCCTTCTCGGGCAGGGGGCGCCAGAGCACCAGCAGCTTGCCGATGTGCTGGATCGGCGCGGCGTCGAGCGCATCAGCCAACTCGGCCAGCATGGTCTCGCGCGCGGCGCGGTCGTCGTTGAGCACGCGGATCTTGATGAGGCCGTGCGCCTTGAGCGCGGCATCGGCTTCCTTGCGCACGGCGGGGGTGAGGCCGTCGTTGCCGATGTGGACCACGGGGTCGAGGTGGTGGGCCTCGGCGCGGTGGACCTTGCGTTGGGCGGGCGTGAGCGAAATGTAGGGCATGGGAGAATTATCGTTTACCACCCCCGAACAGCGCATGGGCATCAAGGTCCGCACCCAGAGCAAGAAGGTCAACAAGGCCTGGCTCAACGAGCACGTGAACGACCCCTACGTGCGCCTGGCCCAGAAGGACGGCTACCGCGCCCGGGCCGCCTACAAGCTCAAGGAAATCGACGAAACCCTGGGCCTGATCAAGCCGGGCATGGCCGTGGTCGACCTGGGCAGCGCCCCGGGCGCCTGGAGCCAGTACCTGCGCCGCCGCCTCAGTCCCCAGGGCGCGGCCGTCGGCCAGCTCAACGGCACCATCGTGGCGCTCGACCTGCTGCCCATGGAGCCGGTGGAGGGCGTCACGTTCATCCAGGGCGATTTCCGCGAGCCCGAGGTCCTGGCCCGGCTGGAGGAGGCGATGGGTGGTCGCAAGGCCGACGTCGTCGTTTCCGATATGGCGCCCAACCTCTCGGGAATCGAGTCGGCGGACACGGCCCGCATCGCCCACCTGGTCGAGCTGGCGGTCGATTTCGCCCAGAACCACATGAAGCCGGAGGCCTGGTACGGCGCCGACCGCGCGTTCGCGATCCATCCCGAGGCGACGGCGATCATGGACTTCGCGCAGGCGAACGACCTCGAGGTGTACGGCCACACGCTCGTCTGGCACAACCAGACCCCGGCGTGGTTCTTCACCCGCGACGACGGGACGCCGCTGACGAACAGCGCGGCCGACCAGCAGGTGCTGCGCGATCGCCTGCGCGCGCACGTCTTCGCGGTCGCCGAGGCGCTGAGCGCGGCGTACGGCCTCTTCGGCAGCGAGACGAATCCGCTGGTCGCCTTCGACGTCGTCGGCCACGAGCGGCCGTTCTTCGCCCCCATCGCGGCGGTGATCAGCCTCGGCGTGTCGCTGGCCAACCGGCTGCAACGGGCCGTCGAGCTGGTCGTCGGCGTGAGTTTCGGGGTCCTCGTCGGCGACCTGATCATCTCGGTCATCGGCAGCG